>Ga0307947_1000144_pt1 | contig 42004 bp, 43 predicted proteins | sample OrgLakmetagen232_FD_201840 | JGI IMG/M metagenome (GOLD analysis project Ga0307947, IMG submission 201840) | Saline water microbial communities from Organic Lake, Antarctica - #232 | ecosystem: Environmental > Aquatic > Non-marine Saline and Alkaline > Saline | place: Antarctica: Organic Lake...
TTCTCACTATCTCTCTCTCTCTCTCTCTCTCTCTCTCTCTCTCTCTCTCTCTCTCTCTCTCTCTCTCTCTCTTACCCTATTTTGCTCCTGCTCTTACTCTTACTCTCATATAATTGTATGTGCATGTGTCAATGCTGCTTTTGCACAACGATATTTTGGCCCTCAAAACAAATTCTGAGCATATACTGCACCTTTCAGCACGCAAGTATGGACACCACATGTACATGCACAGATGGCATCAATTCCGAGCAGTTAATGCACATTTAAGCACGTAAATATGCACACCACATGTACACGCACAGAAGACATCACATCAGGAGGAGAGCACACTCCTGCGCAGTGAGAGCTTGGTGGCCACTTGCATGCAAGAACAAAAAATACCGTTGCGCTCTCCCAACAGTGCACTGCGCAGACTGCAAGCAGTGGCTTTGAGCGCAGCAGATGCAGAGGGAAGGTGTGTGTATGTTTTTGTTTCAGTGAATGCAGAGGGAAGGTGTGTATTTGCGTTCAATGGACCTCAGGGTGTGTATCTGTACGTACGTTCTATTGTACACCTTTACGTTCGATTGTACACCTTTTGCATGTGCAAAAGCTGTAACACACATGTGTAAAAAGACACGTCCATTGTAGACACTTATGAAACCAGTGTGTAAAAAAAGGCTCTCTACACAAAACGTGCTAACTTTCATCCATGTGAACTTATGATAGGTACGCAGGGTAGGCCAAAAGCATATATATACTGTACGGTACCAATATCACCACGTACCGGTAACGCTCCCAAACCCCAGCGGATGAACGCCTCGCAATGTGAACATTGGCACAAGATAATGTCTCTATAAGTCAAGCCACCTTCAAGAATGTGTTCTTGCTCCGCAAATTTGCGTGCTACTGATTGCTTTTGGTACTGTGTTTTATCTTGAAAAGCGCAAAAAGACCTTGCACAGGATCGCATTGTGTAATAAGTTATTACACAATGCAGGTTGTTATTACTAATATCAACCTGCCTAATAACCAAATACATTGTTAGTACTAATAACAATGTTGCCCCCCCCGCATTGCTCGCATTTTGGGTTTATCAAACCTCGCGTTGTTTGCTGTGTACTGTATGGTAGGGTAGTAACCTGCAAACATTGTGTACACACACATTTTCAGTTCGGACATTATACATCGTACACACACCCATACCACCAATGCCACCCCTGTGTTTACTGTTTGGTATTATAACATTCCTGGTTTCTGCCTTTCGCAGAGATGGGAGGGCAGAGGCAGCTGCGACAAGAGCAGCAGCAGAAGTGGTAGCAGCAGCAGGAGAGAGCGGTGATGTTATGGCAGCAGCGGTAGTAGGAGGAGACTATCTTGAGGCTAAGCGCAATCTAGGTGAGCCAGTGATCTTTTCGTAGAAGCTTGTTTGGTTATAATATATATGGCACAGATGTGCGTAGCTCGTGTATTTCAAGAAAACGCGCCTAGGAAAATGCACATTGTTCCTGCCACACACATCCTGCGTGGACATGTGTAGCTGACCTGTATGTGGAAATGCACTTAGATGTGAAGTTAGCTATGGCCTGTGATTTTGCCTTATATGATGCGCCATCTAGACTTGCAGCACGACTGGGACCGCACTCATGAATGCACAAAAGCCTTTAGTCATGTTCTTGTCACAACCCTGTGACGCTGCACATCTTTACGGACACTGTTGTCTCCTGCTTGCGATTTCAGGGATCCCTGATACAGAGGATAGGATGGGCTCTCTGAAATCTTGGGATGGCTCCACTTGCAACAATGACCTTCACTTGCCCATATCTGTGAGTGGGTTTCTCCTTCACTCGAGCAAAGTCAGGTCTTCGTTGAATTGTCTTTTGTCTGACCTTCACGCGCCCTGATCTACAAGTGTTTCCTCCTCCTACCTGTTCACGCGATGCGATCTAAGCAACTGACGCAAAGCAACTGACCAAGTAATCATTTCAATGTTTGTAGATCCTGTTTTTCAGGGTATTCAGGTTTTTGGAAACGTTAGGGCTATGCCAAGGAAAGGGCAGAACCAAACTCCAAACTCAACACTACAAGCACACAACTGTGCACGGACATGCACACACGTGAGTGAATACACACATGACAAATAACACGTGCACACACCCGTACACATGCAGGCCCCTGGCACACCCCATGCAGTCCAGATTGCACCTGAAGGCGTCACTAGGCCACACTTCCCTAGCCCTTACCGTAACTATGATATGGGGGACGCACAGCCACCCCATTCTGCAGGTGACGTGTCTCAGTTACCCAAGAGGAAGGGCAAGCCGCCCCTGCCACAGCCTGTTGGGACAAAAAGGCCGCCAGGCAGCCGTCCTATTCCCGGTCCTCGGCTGGGGCAGGTAAATGTGTAAATGCGTGTGCGCACGTGTATGTGTGATGAAATTGTATGTGTAGGTGTGTGTGTGTAAGTGCGTGCATGTGTGTCTTTTGCCTAATTTAGGGACTACGCTTCTGCAATCGTGTTGACGGGTTTGGCTTTGTTAGTAGGCTGAAGGCATGAGGTACTCTCTCAGCCACTAGAGGCCAGAATATTGCATTTTTGCAGTATCGCAACGCCAATCCATCATATTACCATATTCCAATCTCCATCGCAAGGGTGATTGCCCAAAGTGCCTAACATTTATCGTCACCCTGGAGTATCCAGCTCATGAGCTGCTTGTGATTTTGTCTTGTTGCAGACACACAGGCTGTTGCACATGTGTCTTGTCTTGACTCTTGTCTTGACTCTTGTCTTGACTCTTGTCTTGACTCTTGTCTTGACTCTTGTCTTGACTCTCGTCTTGTCTTGTCTTGACCTGTGTGCCTTTGTCTTGTTGCACACACACAGGAGGGGTCAAAATCAGCGTTACCAAGCAAAGCAGCAACTCACTCGGAAGCAGCAAATACCTCCACAGCCACCCCCCCTGCACTCTCTGCCACACCAGCTGCAACGCCACCAACATCGGTTGCGACTCTGGCCCAAGCTTCTTTTGAACCCAAACCTTTTCCTCATCCAAGTCAAGCTCAAACGCCTGCGTCCACACCACTTATGGCCACGCGCACACAAGAGATCAAGGGTGAAGGGCCCATAGAAGGGAGAAGCGAGCTGCAAGGTGTGCGGAAGAAGGTGGTGCTGCTGGAACCTGGGCCCAGTCAAAAGGATGACCAGCACTTCATCATCATTAGTGGCAGCATCGTCCTGCAGGCATTTCCCCCAGGATCTCTATTGGGAGGGGAGGAGGCTCCCCACTTTGCACGACACAAGCAGCCCCATTCAGGGCATCAAGTACAAGGTGGGGTAATGGCTTATGTGTGGGATTCAAATGTGTGAGGTTTGGTTTGTGCTTGTGGGTTTTTGGCACGTATGGAGGAAGTTATAGTTTGTTCATGCAGGGTCGATGGTGCAGGTGGGGTGAGCTTTGTTCAAATGGAGGTATGTAGAAAATAATGGGTGAGAAATGAATGCAATGGCGCACCTGGAGAATTTGGTCATGAACAAATGTCCAGGGCACAAGGCAGTACGTAGCACTCTGACGACCAGCTGCTTCCATGAACTTATGCTGCAAACTGCAAACCTTCTTCAAGAAGCGCTTGCCGACCGCGCGTTCTAAATATCCTCTAGAAGGCCTATTGTGCCTCATAACATCCTATCCCTGTATGGGTATCTGCTCCCCTCATTTTGTCCAAACCCCTCCACATTCCCCTTCAACTGCAGGGCCTGCTCCCATTCACTTGGCTACCCTAGGCCTGGGTGATGTGTTCAATGCAAAGCTAGGCCTGAAGCTCCTCGATCAGCACATTGCAGCTGCTGTAGCTGTAGCAGAGGCGGCGGCAGCAGCAGCAGAAGCCGCAGCGGCAGCAGAAGCAGCAGCAGAAGCAGCAGCAGCTGCGGCGGCAACAGTGGCAGCAGCAGAGGCAGGAGGACCTGGTCAGAACCAGAAGCCTGCAGACCAAGAAGCAAGAGTTCAAGAATTGAGGGCTGGAGGAAGCCCCTTACAGTCTCGAAACTTCCATGGCAGCATAGGGGTTGGCTCGCAAAAGAAAGGAGGTCGAGGGGAGCGCAGTGCAATCGCGCCACCTGTGTCGCTGGGTCTGTACCAGATCTTGGCAACTGTAGATGGACCTGCGTGCGTGGAGGTGCTGTGCATGAATGCAGCGCTGTACAGCCTGGTCGTGGGAGGCACAGGGCGGGAAATGGCCAAATTGGAAGTGGAGGAAGTTTTGAAAAAGGTGTGTCTACGTAAGAGAGCAAGTGCGGGAAAGAGTGAACATGTGTGTGTGTGTGTGTGTGTGTGAGAGAGAGAGAGAGAGAGAGAGAGAGAGAGAGAGAGACTTTTAAAATTGTCTATGGGCGGTAGCTTGTAAACTTGTGTGAAAGGACCCTCAACACCGCGCACTGCAAACATATATAAGCCTCCTCTTCATCCCAGAGCAAATACAATAAATAATTGCAAGAAAAATAGCATGGCTTGGGTTCATTATTCTACAAAACCCAGGCTTGGGCAGGACAGCCTCTTTTGCTCCAGCCTACTTTTGCTGCGTATGTGGGTTGTAACACATTTTCCGTGTGGGCTCTTTCTTAAGTAATGCTGGATGTATCAACAAAAGACGGCACGCAAAGAAAGATGAAGGCCTTAGCAGCCCTGTAATATTACGTGTACTTATGTGCAGGAACCTAATTTTGCACTTATGTACTTATGCAAGAACTTGCGCCTTTGTGATGTTGTTCACAGGAAGACACGGAGGCTCTCGGATGATGCTACTCTAACAACCAAGTGCACAGCATAAGCACTAGCAGTTCACACCAAGAAACTGGCAAGCAAGTGGAAATCTTTTAAAAACACAACCAGTCAAGCGGCTGGTCAAGAGATGGCTAGAGCACTAATTAGGCAATGCCAACCCGCACCAGGCATTCTTGCTGCACCTATATGTATGCAGCTTCATCGAGTTTGTTGCAACTTAAACTCTTCAGCTTGCTCAATCTGCTGCTGATTTTTTACTTACCCCTTTTTTTATTTCCCTGGCCATGTGCGCGTAGGCCAGCTCCAGCTGGGTTGGCGAGCTGTGGAACCACAAAGGCAGCCCCGGCCTGCGTCCAAGCCCACGTGCACGCACAACACCCGCTGACTCAGAGGTTGTGAATGCTGGAACAGCTGATGGGGACAATAAGAAGACGTCTGGAAATTCATCTGTGGAGGAGTCTTGCCTGGGCCAAGTTGCTAGAGACCTTGCGGAGGTGTGCCACATCGAAGACCATAAGCAGGTATGGAGGGGTAATGCTTCATGCTTCATGAATGCATGGCAATAATAGGATCATTTGTCATGGATGTATGACAAAGGTAGGATGCCTTGGCATGTGTGGTGTGGGGTTGGTACAGGCTTGGGGCATCTAATGCGTCAATTTGTCTTGCATAATGCATGACAGCTAATTGGAAGAACTGCCTGAGCAATACTGTTGCAAATAATGGGGAAGCTGCGCCCTACTGAAAAATGATGGCAGGCTGCGCTGTGGCATAGCCATACGTTAGGGTTAACATAACACATTTGTGTATATGTGCGTGTATGTGTGAGTGAAACTCTGTGCCTGTGTGCTATACATCTTTCAAACAGCCTACTTCAAACATGCTCCCATCCATAGGGCACTGAGCTTTTGCGTCGCGGAGAGGCATCAGCCTGCGTGTTTGTCGTCTTAAGCGGTAGCTGTGTGTTGCGTGGGGGCTATGTGGGTCTTGCACCTGAGGCCGCAGGCCATGGAGTGGTGCTCCTGGACCTACTGAAAGCCAAGGTGTGTGCTTGCTTTTGTGTGCGTTGACGTGTGTGTAATTGTTTGTTTGTGCGTGTGTGTATGTGTGATTGTGTGTGCGCATGTGTACATGCGTGCGCCAGAGCAAGTAACTGACTCACATGCATTCTTGACGTCCTACGTGCTGATTCAAACTGTTTCCCTCCTCCTATGCCTGCCCTATGCCATGCACGCTCTTCAACAACGATCAACTCACGTCAACACGATCAACTCACGTTAATGCTAGCACCAGCCTCTGCCTTTAGTCGTCTCCACTTGCATGCGCATGGCGCTGATTGCAGTGTGCCCTCCACACAAGTGCAGGAGGGTGACATAGTAGGAGAGCTCTCGCTTGTGGCAAACCGCCCACTGTGGTATTCCCTTTGGTCGTTTCCGCTTGCACGCGCATGGCGCTGATTGCAGTGTGCCCTCCACACAAGTGCAGGAGGGTGACACAGTAGGAGAGCTCTCGCTTGTGGCAAACCGCCCACTGTGGTATTCCCTTGTGGTGGCCTCCGCAACAGCTCGTGTTGCGACCATAGCCTTGACATCTTTAAAGGAGTATGTCAGCACACAGCTGCCTCCAGACGCGCAAGAAAGGTGAGTCTTCTAGCTGGAATGCTCCTGCACAGCTTTTAAAGAGGGTTTCTGGTTACGCTCCGGGGCAATAAATGTTCACAACTCGTCAGCATGGGGCTGCCTTGGAAGGCGCTATAGAGGTGGATATTTCACCTTGCTTTGTGTGACTGCTCAGATGGTATTCTGTCGTGCATATATTAAGAAGGATGCCTGAAACAGTTGGCTTCAATTCTTGGTACTGACAGCTGTAGCAATTGTTTGCATACAAACTTACGCATAAGTTGCGGCGCCATGCGCCATGTTTATGCACGCACGCGTCGATGTGCTGAATGATTTTGATGTGTCCTTGCTTAACAAGCAGCGCAACCACATCTGCGTTGTACCTTTATAGCCATGCATTCACAGGCACACAAGAGCACAATGAAAGAAAGCCAATCAGAATACTCCCAGCGCGTATAAAATACTCTGACCAGATGCAGACAATTTTCTTAATGATGCTGTCTACACACAGGCCCTTTGTCACTGAAACCCCTTAATACTAATGCCAAAAGTTGCATACACACACTTGCGTGTGTAGGATGCTGCGTCGAGTGGTGGACAAGGACCTGCGCCTGTACTCCACAGCCGTGCACACTCAGGCGCTGCTCATACAGCAGGGGAAGCTGATGCTGGAGATCTTTGCTCCCACTATGCGTACACTGCTGAAACAGGTATGTGTACATGGTGTGTGTGTAGGGAGGATGAGCACACATGCAACCTGTGTGTTACCAGAAAGGTGTTTGCAACCCAGGTTGCTGTGTTGATATTTGCTCGAGGTGCTTGCATTCACCATCGTATCAAACAGTGTTCTTTCTTGAGGGGTACACATGACCAAAAACTGCCAAGCCTTACTTTTTTCTGCGTGCAGTACATACACCCACACGTTTGGCACGCTTTGTCCATGTGTAAAATTCAGGTGCTGCTGTTGGGACCCATTGGAGCAAGTGGAGTGCAAGGTTGGTTGAAGATTATGCGTACGTATGTATGTGCGACGTTGGCGTGGTGTGAAGGGTGGCTGTATGGTCTATTGAACTAAAATCTTTCTTGCCAGTATAACGCAAGCTTGCACCTCCTAGAATTTCAAAAGCAATTAAATTCACATCCCCTGACTTTCAACACTGCGCCAGCTACCGTGTTAGTAGTACAAGTCCATTCTTGGGGGTTGTTGTGAGCAGGGCTGCTTTTTACCCTTTTACAAAGTTTTGCCTTGAAAACACTTGACTTGCTTGACTTGTAGCATATACGATATAGATGTAGCATTTACGATGTAGATGTAGCATTTACGATGTAGATGTAGCATATACGATATAGATGTAGCATATACGATGTAGATGTAGCATATACGATATAGATGTAGCATATACGATGAAGCATATCTTAATTTCGGGGTGTGCGTGCCCGGGTGCATACCCAAATGGCTGAAGGCCATTGAAAACAAAGTGGCTAGGCATCATGGTATTGGATTAAGAACACATACAAAATCGTGTTGCACGACATTCTCCAACAATGTGTTTTCCTCGGAATTTTAGCACCACGTCCTTTGTCATAAACATGAAGGTTTGTACACTACAATAACCAGAAGCGTGTAATGCAACGAGCACAGAAGGTGTGTTCAAAGTGTAGTATGGGTGCCACAGCACACCATCCCCTGATGCACACTGGTTCCTTCCTGTTGGCATAATGGGTCCTGCGTTTGACCTGCAATGCCTAGGTGCGGCACTCGAGGTCATGGAAGACATGGCACGGCAAAACCAACGCAAGTCCAGAAAAGTAAAGGGCACAGGCAGTGGCACTCCTGCTCCTCCTGAGGGAGAGCTCGTGGCAGCAGCAAAAGAGGCCAGTCCTGTCGTGCTGGAGCACGCCAACGAAGTGAGTAGCGTGTCAGCATGTTTTTCGTTTGCCATCCTCCCCTCACGTGTCTGCTGCCCTCCATCACGTACTCCAGGCATCAGGCAAACCAGGTGGTTGAGCATCCGTCTTTGTACGTTTCCACACGTGGCATTTGTTGCTCCACTTGTTGCTCCCTGCTTCCCGTGTTACAGGCAAACCAGGTGATTGAGCATCCGTCTTTGCACAAATCCATAAGTGGCATTTGTTGCTCCCTGCCTCCCGTGTTACAGGCAAACCAGGTGGTGGAATCTCTGTCCCGACCCACCGCCATCGTCCCGCAGCCAAACGAGACGTTGGGGGTGGCACGATGGGAGCGTACATTGAAGCAGATAGACGAGTACATGAGCAACATCACCTCTGGGTCGCTCGTCCTGCATCAGTAAGTGTTGCAATGTGGCAGAATTCTGGACGTCCTGTTTTCTCTCAAGTACACGCTAATGTGAATATGGTGTACGTAAAAAAGAACTTATGGTTTCCGCCGTTTATAACCTCTTACGGTTGAAGGAAATGCGATGCCAGATTGGAATGGTGAACAACGTCTGCAAGCTATTGAAACTGCCTAGGCATATGACCACGCCACGAAGTATTGTGTTCCCTCAATGTTGTTTTAGCCTGATACCTGCAACAGGTTCTGCAATACTAGATCTCTGCACCAGGCCACAGCAGCATCGCTACCTATCCATCTGCACAAGCATTCACCATCCGTCCGAACAACACCATACCAGAAATTGGCTTTGCTTTTTTTAGGCACTCAGTGTCTGGACGCCTTGTTCCTCCTCACACGCTTGCAAGTTATTCCATCTTACATGTGCAGCTCGTCATTCCAGCTGGCCTCATTGCTGCATGCTGCCCAAAATCCTTTTGGTGCCCACGATGAACTTGGAAACGACCTCTCGCATGGAGGGAGGTGAGTAATCGTCCATGTGTAAGCACAGCTTTGTAAACAAGTCTGTGTCACGTTAGGCATGTTGGGTTGCCTTTAAGCAGCTCTTGCTGTGGATGGAGACGGCAGGTTGGGAGCAGGGGCCTGCTCAGCTTGAGTGTGTATATGTGAGTGTATGTGTGTATGTTAGTGTGTGTGTGTGCACGTGTGCACGTGCATGTCACAATGAGGTATAGGTGCTTTTGCAGATAGAAAAGAGAAACTCACACAAAATGTGATACAAAGTTTTCCAAAGAAAGGGAGGCAAGAGCAATGGCCTGGGGCCCAAGGTATGGGATCAAAAGCATAGTTGACGGCCTTTCTAGGCACAAATATGCTCTACACTTGCACTTTGTGCTTTTCTTTCAGCCTAACGTGTTAAACTAGGATGGACTTTTGGTAGTCTGGACAAAGCTTTGCAACAACTTCCTGCGTACCTCTGCTAGCTCCTTCAACACATGTCTTTTTGATGACCTTCACTCCTCATCTGTATCTCCACGTGACCATGCACAGGTCTGAAGGCTGGTCCAGCCGTCCTTCCACACATTCTCTTCACCCTCATCTCCAATTGACCTGGCGCAGGTTTGAAGGCTGGTCCAGCCGTCCTTCCACACATTCTCTTCACCCTCATCTCCAATTGACCTGGCGCAGGTTTGAAGGCTGGTCCACTCAGGTGCATGGCCACGGCAACACCCAATCAAGCCAAGCTGTTCACGTGTGCATGCCCACTGCCTCAGTAGCTAAAGATGACCCCTACATGGTGAGAACAGTCATGTGCATCTCTTTCCAGCTGCACAAATGCTTGTGGGCTCTTACGCCCTTGCCCTCCATGGATGAGGTGGAACGTTGAAACACGAGGATGAGTAAGAAGGCAGTTGTGCTCCCAGAGAGCTTTCCGCAGGTTAAGCCAAAATCGTACATGTGCATCGTGTATGACCGTATTTATGATGTTTCCCTGATAAAAATGTCGTGTAAACATGCATAAAAATGGCTTATACATGATCATGTACGTGGTCTGGCCAACCTTTGCAATTTGAACATGCATAAACTTCAAAACTGCGTCCCATCCCACATGAAAAGTGTGAGCAAGCAGTACAAAGGTTGGTTGCTCGCTCCTCCTACAGGCAGTGCCTTTTTTGTCCTCGTAGTCAGCTCTTTTCAGGAACTTATTGCCTTTTACCCCCCACGCACGCTGAAGTATGCATGGTTAGACCCTCTGCCAAATTGTATATAAACACATATGTGCGCTGGCTTGTTTGCACGCACTTGCTGCAGGTCCGACCCTCACAGACCCTACGAGCAGCTCGCAGGATAGAGCACAAAGCAGTAGGGCTACGTGCAACCTCCGGTGAGCATATGTTTCAATCATTCTTCCCACTTTCACGTCCACTCAGGGCTTGGACGTAGCGTCAAGGGTATACATACCTCGTGCCAGGCCTCAAGAAACAGTGAAGCATGTCCATAACCTGTGGTGCTCAGTGCTCAGTACGTAGGGCCCTCTACTTTTCTGATACCTGAGTGGCCAGTGCATGCATTACGTCTGCCTATGAATACTCTGGCACACACACACACACACACACACACACGCACACACATACACACGCACACACACTTTCATATACACACACCTGATGGCTTGCATAAACATTTGCTGGCTGACAAGGGGTCGGTCTCAAAACCTTCAGACAATTTTGGCGTTACCTGCCCACACTTATAACGCACGCAAGAAATGAATGAGCACACATAAGGTAAGGTAAGGTAAGGTTACATCGCTATATATGCCTCTGAGGGGCATCTGAGCGGAAGCTTGGAAACAGCCTGAAACCAAACCAAAAAGGCGCTAGAAAAAATCAAGGGAAAAGGGTTAGGCACTCAGCCACAAAATAGGCCACACCATAAATATTTGGTTGGTTCAAAAAAGTCCCCAAACGAGTTGGGCTATCTTCATAATGAGGTGGGAAGACCAGCTGGCGGTGCTGTGTGCGGAGGCTAACAAGATGTTCATGCGGACAGTCCAGCAAAATGTGTTCCTCATCCATGAGCACACATAAACACACACAAAGCACAAGAGCACGCACACACAAAACACACACAATCACGCACACCCACATGCAGGTGAAGAGGTGGAGCGCAGATGGGACATCCCTGATGGCCAGCAGCCAAGCTCTGTGCTGAGTGCCGACGAGGTGATGCGTCTCATCCGTGCGCGCGTGCACCTTAAGCGCAGCAGCCTAGCAGCTGCACTAGCCAACCCTTTGCAGAGTGTGGTGGAAGATGGAGAGGAAGATGGGTACAACGAGGTAGATGGCCTCAAGCAGACAGGGCTCAGCCAGCAGCAGCTGCAACACCGTCAGGAGAAGGAGAGGGAGGGCTTGCGGGGTGGGGTCACTGCGCAGGTTGGCAGTGGGCCGTTTTGGGGGGAGGGGGATGCGAGTTTTTGGGACGATTCTAGACCGGCGCCTGTGCAGGCAGAGCGTTCAGTCATAGTCTCCGAGGGTGTAGGAGGGGTCTCTCGGCCAAGGAGAATGGAAGATGAGGTGCCTGGGGCTAGATTACACAGGTCCAGAAGGGCCTCCATGTCTATTGCCAGGTGCGTATGGATAAATCACACATGCCTCCTTTCACCGCGGGAGTTTTTAGGTTACGTGGAGCCTTGCTTTGTAAGTATATTGCTTGGTGAGCTTGAAAAAGATATTTTCAGGCTGTTTCTAGTATACTTTAAATATGTACACACTGCTGACGAATGGATTGCTGTCGTGCAATTCGCATATGAAATATGAATCATATGATGCGAATGGTTATAACGCGCTGGTTGTGTGTTTACAATCTGACCAGGCAGCCTGCAATATGGTGATGTTACATATGGAGGCTCTGTTTTGAGGTATACGCTCACTTTTACACTCACACATGCTCACACACAAACATATACACACTCACACACAGGCAAAGCAACTTCGGAGGGGGTGGGGCGCAATTCAATCGCTTGCAAACGCGACCGAAGCAAAGCAGCTTTGACCAAGGCGTTGCCGATGAAGACTCTCAGCTATTCAAGCAAAAAAGGGTCAGGGCGCGTAGTGCGTACAAAATGGTGGCAGCAAAGGGAAAGGGCAGGACAGGTATGTGCTGTGTAAGGCTGGTGGGTGGGCACTTTATATGAGCTGGGATGATAAGCAGTATGGGTGCATGCATGTTGTGAGCATAGCTTGCTGAGCATACAAGCCGTGGAATTGGTAGGACAACAGAGGCTTGCTTGTCCAGGCATTGCAAAGTGTAGCACGAGTGTACCATGTTGCTCGCTCTCTTGTCCATATGCACCTAAACATGTTTATGGAGGTTGCACACTTTCTCAATGGTAAAGCTGCATTTGTGTCGCACAGTGCTTAAGGAGGTTGCACACTTTCTCAGTTGTAAAGATGCATTTGTGTCGCACAGTGCTTAAGGAGGTTGCACACTTTCTCAGTTGTAAAGATACATTTGTGTCGCATAGTGCTTAAGGAGGTTGCACACTTTCTCAGTGGTAAAGATGCATTTGTGTCGCATAGTGCTTAAGGAGGTTTTGCACACTTTCTCAGTGGTAAAGCTGCATTTGTGTCGCATAGTGCTTAAGGAGGTGTGCCTCAGCAGCGCCTCACAGATTGGAGCTAGACAACACCGCAGGTGCCCTGCAGAGCTGACAGCTCGTCATGTCTATTTGCAGCTAGTGTGTGCTGAGTCAGCACATGCACTGCTGACACAATTGTTCAATGCACATTTTCTCAATGCACATGCATTGCTGACACATTTGCTTAGTCTAAAAATGATACTCATTGATACACCGTTGCATGCTAGCATGAGTATATACGCTGCGCACAAACAGCTGCTCAGCAGTGAAGGTGCATTTGTGTCGTGTGATGTTTTATAGGGGGAATGCTTCAGCGGCGCCTCACAGATTGGAACTGGGACGACACTGCAGGCGCCCTTGCAGAGCTGACAGCTCGTCACCCTCGTGGCTCATCCACTGAATCTGATGCCAGGTGTGTGTGACGGGCTGGCCAGTCCTCTCTTGTGACATAACGTGGCGCACGTAAACATGTGCTTCGCTTTCAGGTCCAATGGACTTGAAGTAAGGATGGAAGATGTCAATGGTCGTTGGAGCACCAGAGTGCTGAAGAAGCTGACGGTAGACCTGTTCAATGGGTTGAGAGTCAACACCCCCTATAATTCCAGAGAATAATATGTACTACCTGGACCTCATTTTGGCATAATTGTGCGGAGGCCGAACAGGCAACCCTAGGTGTATGTGCATGTAGGGTCAGTCCTTGTTTGTGCACTGTAGCCACTAGCAGGTGTGTTCATGCATGCCAGGTAAACCTTCACTCATTCACACGATGCCTCTCTATAGCACGTGTGCGCTATACAATCATAGCACATTCATAGCATGCATAGAATATTCATAGCATATACATTCTCAAGCCCATTCATCCTTGTGCTCCCACCTTGAGCCACAAATAGGCAACAACAGGTGCGTCTTGCGCATCAACGTTGCTCCTGTTCTTGTGCGGCATGCTGGAACAAGTTATGCCAAGGGAGAGCTTTGAAGGAAGGGGCCAGACTGGCAGCAGAGAACCAGTGTGCACAGGGAAAGTGTATAAAAGTGTATAAAAGTGTATAAAGGAGGTCACCACTCCTGTTGCACACTGTCATGTCTGTATTGAGTAGTGTTTTGGTCCTGGTTGCTCCATAAGGGTGCAGAGACCTTCGCCTAGAACAGATGGCTTTCTGGGCTGTGGAAAAGAGGAGCAGACTTGTTTACAGTTGCTCAGCAGTTTGCGCAACCATGCTCTGTTCATTCTGGTAAGGCTAATGAAATGGACAACCCTAGCTTCACAGAATATAATATGGCCTGTGGCCACATTTCTGGTCCGGGAGAGGCAGGAACAAATGGAGCTGGTAACATGACGCTCACTTCTTGGGTGATACAATGGTCCACTGACATATTGAAATGGTTGGCCTAAAACAAACAATGCACGCACACACTATTGCATGCACGTTCTCAAGCGAGCCTACGTGTCTTGTGTCTTGTGCCGCAGCTCTTCAAGCGAATTCGACCCCATTGCCAAAGCAGAGGAGCTGGAGAACTCGAGGCTGCTGGGAATCCAATTCAGTGTGCTTCAGGTCTGGAATGTCTGCAAAGCACACTGTGCTCATGTTGCACCACTTTGTATATACCCTCCTGTCAGCTAAAACAAACTCACCCAAAAGCTGCTCCTGCAGTCCTCTCTGAAAGGTTACATGCATAATTATGTTCTGTTCCTCACACACTTTTGTTCATAGTATGAGACGCCATCAAGCCACAAGCACGCTGCTCTATTGAAATTTCCTTGTTGCAGCATCATGAATAATATCAGATGCACACACATTTGTAGGCATGTGCACTCTTAATACTTAATACCAACCTGATGCACACACATGCATGTAGACACACATGCGCGTCTATATACAAGCGCACAGACATACGCATCGAAACCATATACGCACAACTACGCACGCACGCATGTATTTCATAAGAAGTGACACATCTAAGCACATCTATGGTTACGACGCACCTAAGCACCTAAGCACGTTTATAATTCTTAAGAAGCGACGCACCAAAGCACATCAACACACCAATACACACACACTCACACACACTCGAATGTGAACAAACAGGCAAGGCGCAGGACCACAGACCAAAGCGCTTCCAGACAGCAAGCAGACGGTCTACCACGGATCAGCATTGCAGAGGTTCCTCAGGATGGTAGTCACAAATCTCCTAGGCAGTCTGTCCTATGGCCAAGCGCACTGGTAGAAGAGCCCAGCAGCAAAAGTGGGGACAGTTTTGACCATGGGGGTTGGCAGCAGCAGCAGCAGCAGCAGCAGCAGCAGGCTCTGGAAGAGTTTGAAAAGAGGGAGAGCTGTGATCCCACGATGCAGGGTCAAGAAGAGCAAGGGCCGAGGAAGGCGTTGCCACGCAAGATGTCATTCTCCAATCAGTTGGTGGCCTTGGGGTCGTTAAGGTGAGGTACAGAGGTTGCATGACAGCGGGTTATGGTTTGGAGACTGGAGCAAATGAACAAAGGGGTTCAAAGTCAAAAATTGCGCTTTTATGTTGTGGCGTTATAACAAACGGGGTTGATTCAGGCTCGTGTTTTGTACACTCTTTACGTGACTCTCCTTAGGACCTTAACTGGATTTTGAGCATGGTGGCATTTTGGTCAAACAATCCGCAACTGAGCAAATAGGGTATGGCCAGGTACACCGTAGGTGCAGTATCGCCTGTTGCATATTTTATATTATACCTGTATTCAGGGCTGGAGTAACAAAAACATGAAGGACAAGGATAGAAAGAAAGCAATGAGGTCTATAGGAAAGGGTGTTACAAAATAGAGGGTAGAAAGTTCCCATCTCTCAAATTTAGAATCTAGTTTGCTATGAACCAGCTTGCACGCGCACACACACACACACACACACACACATCACACATATGCACAGAAATACACACACCTCACACACCCACTCAAACTCACCAACATTCACAAATGCACACTGCAGACGGAGCCGCTCTTTGGCTCTCCCCCGCTTAGGCGAGAAGGATGGCAGGCAACAAAGCCCTGACAATCCACAGCTCATGTCATTTGCTAAAAGCTCCACCGAGCAGGGCCATCTGGGACATGACCTGCAGCATGAGGAGGGGGGAGCTGTGCCAGAATCCATACTGAAGGTGAAAGGAGAGAGCAACAGCAATATCGATTTACACCTGCAAGGCTCCATGGGCGTGACAGCGTTTACGGTGTGGGGTGGAGGGCAGGGCAATCACGCAAGAGCCAGGTTGTAGCTGTTGGCTTTGATGTGTCCATATCATTTTAAGTGGCTTGGGGGACGGTTCAAACGCCACCTTGCTCTCCAGGACGAAAGTCTGGTGTGCCATTCTCTGATCTTTTAAGAAACAAGACTTGTGTCTAGACCTCCGAAATTATGTCCAAGACTGTCTAATCAATATCAGCATCCTTTTCTTGCCTGGTAGATCGTGCACAATGTTTGCTTTGCTAATGAGGAGGTGAAGTGCGCACTTGCTGTATGAATAAATTGCTCACTCGGTCCCAAGGAATGCTATCCGCACCATTTACAGGCACTTGAACAACAGCCGCCAGAACCAGAAGCAATGACCATCATGCGCACCTTCAGCATGGGTCAGGCAACGGTGAAAGCAGCAGACACGGCTGGTATGTGTGTGTGCGTGTGTGTATCTGTGTGTGTGCAATCCAGGCACAGGCCGTACATCTAACAGTGAGAGAATTATTTGCGCGCTGTAATGAGCTGGGTGGGGTGAGGCGGCAGATCTGCTTGTTTGCAAGGTGGGAGTGATTTTGTTGGACGCACACACAGTAATTTTTGTTGGACGCACACTGGACGGGCATCTGGCTTGTAAACAATTGTTGTGCTCTCACTGTGTAAGCTGTAAGGCATACGCACTCTACTTTTGTCAGTTGTGCGTACTGCCATGTATTCAGCACCTGAGGTACTTACGCCCTCTGCTTTCTCACTGTGTCTAACATGCATTGTCCGTGCTCTGCTTCTTCTCTCAAGCTGATAACCACACCCAACTGCCATCATCGTTCACTCAATGCTTTCTCAATGCAGTCTTATACACACTCTAAGTGCAGGCCTACAAACTAAATAAAGTGATTTTCTTGAGCTGAAAACCACACTTAGCTGTCACCGTCATTCTCTCGATGCCTTCTCAATGCCGTCCTATACGCACTCTGTCTGCAGGCCTACAAATCGAACAAAGTGCCGAGTCCATGCTGCATGCAGAAGACTCCTCCAACAGGTGTGGCGGTACCCAAGATGATTCAGCAGGCTCCTCCTGCACCAGCTCCAAAAGAAGGTACTGGTTGTTATGAGTATGAAGGATGTGGCTTAGAACCAAAAACCCCGTGCGTGTCTACGATTCAGCAGCTAGTTGCCTTGTTCTCTGGAAACACTGTCAGGCACTGCTGCACTTATATAAAAACCAGCCTGCACTGCCATCAGTTTGAGCATTTAAGTACGGCTAGTTGCAGTGTATGCAGCAAATCGCACGAGGCAAAGAGTGGTGAAAATACACTTAATGTATGTGCATCTGGCCACTTTTTCTATAAGTGCATCTGGGCAGCTGAGAAATTCCAAGTGCTGCAAACCTTGCCTCATGCACCACTGCTTTGTTATAGCTTGCAGGGCACCTGCAAAGTTGCATGCATCCCTAGCTTGCAGCCCCCTTGCAGCCCCCTTGCATCCCTAGCTTGCATGCATCCCTAGCTTGCAGGGTACCTACGAAGTTGCATGCATCCCTACATCTCAACCAAGTGGGTCACTCATGCTCTCGCACACAGCATATAGGAATACACTCAGAAACACGATAGAATCTGGGCTGGCCAAAGCCGTGAATGATTACATTCTGGAGAATTCTGTGTCCAAAAAGTTCAATTAAAATTTTCATCCCTGCCAGATTTAGATTCTTACAATTTTGCAAACACGTACATAGCAGTGGACCAATTATCTGTGTGCATACTCAATCACGGGTAACGCGTGCATGCATAGCGTGGATCTTGACCTGGTTGACAAGCCGCCTCTTCCTCTCTCAAGCACGGCAAACAAAGACTCAGCACGCTGAGAAACGGCACGCAGAACTGGTGTTTGCCCTTGCGTGCACACACAGCGTGGATTTGGAGGCAAGCCACTCCTTCCTCCCCCCTCGAGCACAGCAGCCCAAGAGCCAGCACGCTGAGGGACAAGGAGCAGCTGCTCCTGAAAAGGGCACGGGCACGGGCACGGGCACAGCAAAGCTGGATGCAGTGGACTTGAGGGAGCGCAACTTCTGGGTGCGGGACTGCCTGCATGACCCAAGGTAGGTGCAGTTGGGCTGCTGGATTCTGAGGAAGCTGCGGTGGTGGTGTAGGACTTAGAGGGAGCTGCTGTGGTGGTGCATTGGTGGTGCTGGGATCAGAGGGAGCTGCTGTGGTGGTGCAGTGGTGGGGCTGAATTCTGAGGGAGCTGTGGTGGTGCGGGACTAAGAGAGAGCTGCACATATGTCTACATGCAGAATGGATACACAGGCATGAGGTGATGAAGGGCGGGCAGCGTGAAACCATGCACTATGGGTATACTCACAATACACGCGTTACAACAGCTGTATGAACTCACACATGTACACACGAAATACAATTCATTATGCGTATACTCACAATACACACTTTAGCACAGCTGCATGAACTCACACATGTACACACAAAATATACTTTCACTCACCAACCACAGTGGTATCACCAACCCTTCCATGTCTCTGCTGATGGGTGAGGCATTGGCGGGGGCCCTAGGACCGTCGCCCCAAAAGGCGCACACAGGTATGTGAGAAGAGAAGCACTCGTATCTGGAATGCTCGTGCGCCAATTTAGTGTGTACGTGTGAGGTGTGCAAGTGATTGCTGTATTTTAGGTGTGCACACACTGTGTGGATGGAGTGTGGAGTATGCAAGCAGAGAGTAGCTGTAGGCACGCGCAAGTCATCCTCCTTGTAGTGGTGTGCTGCTTAATTTACAGCCTATGTATGTATAATGCATGATGCAAACACCTTGCATGCACAAACAAACAACACGCCCAACCTGCATACAAAAACCAGCATACACACACATAGGCACACATGCACATGTACACACACTCTCTACTCCACACAGGCCCTCATTCCCACCATTCACTACCACCACAACCCGGTGGGTTGTGCTCAGAACCAAGTATGAGCAGCGCCAGTGGTAATGCTTTTTCTACCTCCAGCCCTTCAGCCCATGCAGGGGCAGCAGAAGGTGGAAGAGATGGAGAGGAAGGATGGAAAGTGCATGTGCGGCTTCCACCCCCTAGGTTTGTACAGTTTGCCTTTGGCTACGTGCCTCTGAGGCATATGTTTTTTGCAATGCACGGAACGTCTTGCATCGAACATACTTGTGTGCGCATGCGCGTGCAAGTGTGTATATGTGTTTCAATGTACAAATCTTGCCAACCCTGTGAACGCAGGATGCTCTGCAGCAGCAGGTTCATGACTGGGAATTTGTCAGTCCTCTTACAGTGCCTGTTATGCTTCCTGTACCACAACTCTGTGAATGTTTCTATTGACTGATTTGCCTTCCTGCAGCGCCTTTTTGTGCTTCCTCCAAAACACAGGACCGACGCGATTTTGCAAGGTTGTTTGAGAAAGCCCCTGTGCTCTTGCAGTGCCTTTCGATTTTCAATGCTTCCTGCTCCACACAATGTTTTTACTCCTGGCTGCACCAAATGTGCTGACACATGACGTGGAATTTCCTGGTTTGCTCTGGCAGGGGTTCCTTGCACCCCCCCAAAATGCATGGCCTGCCTGGGGAGGACGGCAAGGGGAGAGATGAAGTGCAGGAGGCACAGCAGGGCACCCAGAGCCAAGAAGAGCAGCTGTTGAAGAAGCTTTGGAGGTATGTGCAGGATTAAGTCTGCACGTCCTTTTGTGGCTACTGAGCTTTGATGTATGTGCAGGGTTTAGCAAGAGTCCACATGGCATTGCATGGCCACTCAGCATTGAAGTATATGTGCGGGGTAAAGAAATAGTCCACACATAGGGTTGGCCAGAACTGTATATATGAACCGTGTACCTATGACCGTATATTTGGTGATATTCCTGCCCAAAACACCGTATATACACTGTATATATGTGGTTCTGTCCAACCCTATCCACACGGCACTGCACGGCTAATGAGCACTTGAATGTTTGATCAAAACTTAGGAGTCATAAGTTGGGACTAAAGTATTATTGAAAAATTAGGTCAGAACTTGCAAGGTGTCTACGAGGTTGCTCTGGAGGATCCTTGGATCTCAGAGTCTCGCTGACCCTGGGTTTGTGTGCGGTTGTTGCGCATGCCAGCTTTTGTTTGCGTGATGTGTTTTGTACACACACTTTTTGCTCACAGAACCTGCTTGCAGGGAGCACCATGCTGCTGTGGCTGCTGCAGAGGAGGCACAGCAGCAGAGGGCCATCAAATGTGTATTGGGACGCGCACTTTTTGCTTGCAAATTTTTGATTGCAGGGAGCACCATGCCGCTGTGGCTGCTGCAGAGGAGGCAGAGCGGCAGAAGGCCATCAGATCAGCCTTAGACATCCCAGGGCCTAGCAACTTGGGTGAGTGCTGTGCTGTGTGCCAAACTGTTTTGGTTTGTGCTGTGCTGTGTGCCAATCTGTTTGGGTGAGTTCTGTGCTGTGTGCCAAACTATTTGGGTGAGTGCTGTGCTGTGTGCCAAACTGTTTGGGTGAGTGCTGTGATGTGTGCCAACTGTTTGGGTGAGTGCCGTGCTGTGTGCCAAAGTGTCTGGGATGAGGCCTTTGACGTTTCAAGCCCTGGCACACGGCTTGATGGTTGTGGTGTGTGTGGAGTGCCTGAAAGGGCGTATGGAATTAAATTTTGCCACGCTGCGCTGTGCTGTGCTTTGGTAGCGGTAGGATCTGGTTGCAAAGAATGAACATGGGATGTTTGAACAAGGGACGGATCCCAAAGGAAAGCCTTGGGCAAACATTTCTCGAGTGTTACACGACATTAGTACGGGTACTCTATGTAAGCGCATCTGATAAGTGCTTTCTTTCATATTCTGAGCTGGCCTGCTTCAAGCTTTCTGTGATTATTTCAAGGACCATTAGGGCCCTGATTAATAGTTCAAATTAACCGCCAACAAAAAGTGTGAGCACTATCTCTGCGTGTTCATTGAGGTTTCTGCACAAGTAGAAAGCACTGACTGGAAGCACACAACCTGAATGGTGCAACATATAGGAAGATGTGAAATAGCTTCAGCATGTGTCTGGCGCTTATGCTGCAGAAAACAATGGCTAACCGTGAGGTCAAGGCCACGTGTCTGATGGTCTTACACATTACGCTTGATCACCTATCCTGTGTGCAGAAAAAAAGTGAGGGTGTGAGAAGGCACTCAAAAATCGCACGTTTAAGAAACACAAGTGGCTAGGCCATCCTAAACTCTTCATACTCAAAAATGTCATGATTATTTTTTAATCGTCAGGGGTCATGCACTGTTCATTTGCCTGCATGTGCCCCTACTGGGGAAGGGCTTCTAGTACTGCACGTGTCGTGCTTGTAATGCTGGCATCACACATTGTATACACGTGCTTCAGGTAGCACACATCGTACACACGTGCTTCAGGCAGCACACATCATACACACGTGCTTCAGGTAGCACACATCGTACACACGTGCTTCAAGCAGCACAACACACCATTGAAACTTCACATGATCGCTCCACACACACTGAGTGCAGGCCTCCAGGTGCCTGCCAACAATGGTAACGCCTCTTGGGATAGCAAGCCAGTAAAGAGCAAGGAGGAGTCAGATGCGGCACGGCTGGAAACTCTCAAGGCCATGCTCCAGGAATCTGCTGAGCTGAAGAGATCCTCCCTCAAACAGCCGCCTGCAAAGGCTCCAAATGGAGCACAGCTGAAGCCAGTGCAAGCAAAACCCAAGGCTGGCGGGGTTTCCTCTGCAGGTAAGAAGCTCCCCTGACAGTGTGGTTGTTTGTATGTCTTAAAGGGGGAGTTTACTGCTACTGCATTCTGTGTTGCTGTGCATCTGTGTGCTCATTCCTCAGTGCCTGCCGTAGCATCAGTGGTAGCAAGGAGCATGGAGTGTGCGCCCTTGCACGTGACAGATATTGCAAAGCACTGTCAAGCTTGCACACGATGCAATGCACTTCAGCTGCAATTAAATAAGGCAATAAAAAAGAAAGAGAGGAAATGTTTGTTCTGATTTACTGCTGGTGTGCATCTATGTGTGTGTCTCTGAGCCTACCATCTATCCTTGTGTTTTGGGCCAAGGAGGACAGACAAGCTTGCACAAGGGCGCACACTCAAGGGTTTAAAGTTAAGAGGGCACGAGAGAATGCCAAGATGTCCAACTGCTGCCTTTGAAAAAGCAACTTGCTATAACACACTCCTGTGTTCCTCTGGACAGGAGCCAAGACGGTCAAGCCTTCTGTCACAAAAGCTGCTTCAAAAGACACAAGCACTGCACAGAGCACAGCCAAGGCGCCTCCAGCTGCTGCTGCCACTCCTCCTGCTACTGCTACTTCCGCTGTCAGCGCTGGCGGTTTGACAGGGAACTCAGACACAGCAGACGTAAGTAGAGCGGATGGATTCTAAGCTGAAAGTGGTTCTGACACTTGGAGGTTGGAGAGAAGACAGGGTGTAAGGTTCTGTACTCCTCAGTTTCTCACATACGAACACTAGAAACTAATTGGTTAATTCGCACTGCACCCAAATTCACACACATATACTTACACTTACATGCATGCATGCATGCAATATGCACACAGAAGCAGCAAAAGGGGACGACTGGAGTCAGCCTAAATTCTGCAGATCAAGACAGCACAACACGGCCAAGCAGCACTCTAGACACTGCACAAGGTACGTGATCTAGGCAAGCCCAGATCGATGACCAGCTAAAAATAACGCACCGGGTCAATCGTAGGGCCACGTGCCTTGATGCACTGTGAGAGGTATGAGAACAGCTGGCTTCATTTGCTTTCTCCTCCCACGTAGTGCCTCCTCGTTGCACAGACTGGATGTAGCAAGGTTTGTTTACCACTCTTCCAACAGATCTTACCACCCTTTGCCCAGATCACACAAAGGGTGTGCTTGTGATGCCTTCCACACCAGTCAGGGTGCTGTAATGGCTATAGTAAAGAGAGCAACTTATTTCTTGGGTGCTGATCAGACTCTCCTCATGAACTGCACCATCATTTGAACACGACATGCAATCATGATTAAGATACTGCAGGGTGGTACCCTCACTCACGTGCTGCAGGCCATCATCTAGGGCAATGCGTCCTTTCCGCAACGCAGCCGCAACTAGCTTCCCTGCCCCCCTTTTCATCCAACATGCTGATGAGGAACAGGGAGCGCCAACGAGCAGCCATGGCCAGAGGCAGCTACAGCCAAGGTATGTTTGTGTCAGTGCTTGTGTGCGAATGTGTGCGGGTGCTTCCTTGCTGTGGCTCACAGGAATTGCATAGGGTTTGCTTGTGACTTGATGGTTACGGAGGCATGGTAAGGCTCCAAAAGAATTCCAGCACACTTGCCCGTACAAATTTGCTGCAAATACTCACGCTTAAGTGTGCACCTAGGGTCTGGCTTACACCAGCAGGACACACACATGTGCACGCACACAAACTATCTTGCACATTTGCTTTTCACCAGATGCTTTTTTGTGGACAGTGTTGATACATCAGCCCTTGTTAATGCAGGACCGTTGCATTTCACTCCCAATCCTACCTATTTATTGCGTAGCCTGATGACATTGCTGCCATTTGACTCTGTACACCCATAATAAGACCATTTGCTGAGCGCGCTAGCATAATGCCATGAGTATCTGCTTGCTAGCACATTGACGTAACAATTAACAATACATCACACACACACGAACACACACATACACACACATGCACACACACACACACTCCAGGGCGCCCAGCTACCACCCTTGGCCCTTCTGACCCAAACGGCTTCTCCCCCCACCTCCACCAGCAGCAGCTGCGTCAGCAGCAGAGGTTCCTGCAGCAAGAGGCGCAAGGGTGGTGGTGGGACTGGGACGCAGAGGATGGCGCTCAGCTCACACAGGTAAGAGACTCCTGCAGCACAAGATGCAAGGGTGGTGGTGGGATTGGGGCATAGGAAACCGCGCTCAGATCATACATAGAGAGGGCACGATATAGAAAGAGTGGACGCTCACTTTAGTGAGGTGAAAGACTCCTGCAGCGAGAGGCGCAAGGGTGGGATTGGAGTGAGGAACACGGTACTCAGCTTAAACAGGTGGAAAATTGGATTTGATATGACATAGCAAAACACGGAGGGAAAGGTGGCACCAGTCTTAATCCTAATTTAATGTTTATTTGGTAGTAGATTTGAAGTGATTGCAGAATAGGGCTACGGCCTACGCTAAACCCTAAGAAAGCAGGTAGCAACTCCATCCAGGCAATTAGGCATCAGCTTCGTGTACGTTTGGAATCAAGCTAATCGTGCTGATCGTGCTCTGGACACAATAATTGGAAGTAACCTAATCGTGCTGATCGTGCTCTGGACTGGAATTAAGCTAATCGTGCTGATCGTGCTCTGGACTGGAATTAAGCTAATTGAGCTGATCGTGCTCTGGACACATACGCGTTTCCTTCCAAAGCTTTGTAAGGTGACTGTCAAAGGAGATTGACGCCAGCAATTAGTTTTGAGATTTATTTGCAGACACGTATATATAGAGCCAGGAAGACGCGACCGATTTCGAATTATGTCCTGGGGGGAGAGATGCTCAAATACCAAGATCCTGAGCAAGCACTTCCGGCCATTGTGTTCTCTTGTTCTGCTCCCCTTATTCCCAGCGTGTTGTTGCCTGATCCCGTTGTTTTTATCTTTTATGCAAGGGAGGTGCTTGACCGAATCCGGCACCTAAGCGGCTCCTTTTTCTGGATTGATGTGGGGAGTGGTCCCTTCGCCTCCTTCTCTCTCTTTTGCTTTGACTGCACGACCTTGCACCAGTCTTCGCACTGACATTGTGCTTGCAGGGACTGAAGACAAACCAGGAACGCCAAAGGGACAATCACTCGCATCATGAAGATGGAGGTCCTGGCTTGCAGGGACAGGGAGAGAGTGAGGGAGGCGAAGAGCACCAACTTGAGCATCACAGCCAATCAGCATCCCCCTGCCATAAGGCTCGACTCCAGAGGAAGTTGGAACTGGATGCCGGGGTGTTGGCGGAGGAGGACCTGGCGTACGTCACTGTGCAGGTTCGGATTCTTACCGACCCCTCTGTTTTACCCTGTGTCCCTGTGTCTACCCTGTGTCCTCATGTTATGTGTTATGTGTGTCTGATCGTGCAAGGAGGAGTCCATGGCCAGCGTCCCTGTGTCTACCCTGTGTCCCTCTGTTCTACCCTGTGTCCCTGTGTCTACCCTGTGTCCTTATGTTATGTGTGTCTGATCATGCAAGGAGGGGTCCATGGCCAGCTTGATTATCTTGGTTAGGCGACTTCGAAACTGATGGACCAGCATGGTGACTAGGATCCTTCCCCACACGTATTAGTGTGCACAAGGAGAATCCACACTCCTACTGTTCTCGTCATCCTCTGGGCAGGTACCCCCTCGCCCTCGCATTGTTCCCGATGTAGAGCTCACATCCCACAAGCCTTCACAGCAGCAGCAGCAGCAGCAGGTCAAGCACATCAAGCCACACGTGCATTTGCGTGCCATGATGAAGAAGGTGAGTGCATAAGGGGCTGCAGGTAGGGAGCCTACCCTTCCTGCACACCATCCTGGGATGAGGTTTAGACACACTTGTGGGCGTGATGAACAAAGTGTGTGCGCATACTTAGTTGGTTAACGGGCAGGCTAGCCGGCCCAGAAAGGACCTCTTTCTTACATGGTGCCCTTAGCCTGGTGCCTTGCACAACAGGGTTGCAAACAGCAAACCAAGTTGTCCTAGCACGCTATCTTGGCTTATATTCACAGCTTGTCTGTGTGCTGCAACAAACAAGGTGTGTGCACGACTAGAGGATTACAGCATAGGACCTGCGTGTTGTGCCTCGTGCAGTAGCAAGTCCATTTCTTGCTCAAACCTGTAAGCATGTGTGCAACACGTGTGAACAATCTTGTGTAATTTGTTGTGCAGCCTTATACCCGGTGGGTATGCATGGTTTTATGCTGCAAAGCATGTATGTCTGAGGGCATCTCACAGATGTAAAAGCTTTGAGAGTAGGCCACAAATCTTTAATATCCCATCGCTTCCGTTTGGCCGCTGTTAGTGCTACCGAGCAGTTCGAGGAGTCACATAGCAGAGTACCGTCTTATGATAATCTTCATCATCAATGCTCTTGTTCATTGAACGCTCTCAACAATCTTTTGTGCAGGTGTCTCGGGGCTCCTCTGCAGACAGCAGCAGTAGAAGACAGGACAGCAGCCCTGACTCCTCTGGCTATGTTCCCACCTTTCTGCGCTCAAAGTGAGTGGCTGCCCACTGTTCCTCCTGAAGCAGCCATCAGCACGCGTTTGTGTGTTGGCTTTTTCTTTGCTGACCTTAGACATCATGTTGCTTTCTGCTAGAACAATGCCATATTCCAGAGCATAACCCACTTCTGCATGGAACGCCTCTTTTGCTTTCCTTGAGGAGCCCTTTTACTCTGATGTTCCATTTTATGGTGGGGCTCTGGACAGTAAGAGCAGTAGGTGAGGCATTTGCTTGTGTAGTGCATGCAGGTTTAAATTAATTCCCTTCCTACATTACGCCTTGCATACATCTGATTGATAACTATTGATGAATGAAGTCGGCATGACTAAGGTCAATCGCCCACTAACCACGCACCTCAACCATGCAGGAGGACCAGCCTTGCCCCTGAAAAGCTCTGCAACGTTAAAGTGGAGCACGAGGCCTGGGTTGTGCCACAGTTCAACTCAGTGGCAGGATTTCAAGCAGGGATCTATGACACTAATAACGAAATCACTTATTTTGACTGACCCAATTTGTCCGCGCGTTATATAGTATGGCCTACATAATGTGTGCCACGCATTTGACAATGGTTGTCATTGTTAGACAGTTTTTCAACGTTGCCTGAGCAAAGCGTTACGGTTGCGTGACTTGTTTGGCTTGTAAAAAGCGTAATTAGTGTGATCTGTTCCTACTCGTATACTAGACCAACTTGCCATCCTACTTTGAGTAATTCACAAAGGGGTGATAACGCCAAAGGTTGAAAAAAATAAAAATTAAAAACTACGCAGGCAGTGAAAAACCACTCCCCTGTCATGCTAAATCAATGGCATGGACGAATCGTGTGATTTCCCCTGGATTTATAATGTGAGCAACGGTTTTATGGTTATTTGGTTGTTTGGCCAATTTAGATGGTCCTCTTGTAACAAACTCGCTCTTTTCTCAGACTTGTCTGAGCCATCTCCTCTTATTGGGCGTTGCTTGAGCCGTCGATTCCTTATAGCTCATACTTGCAATCCATGCTTAAGCTGGTACCATGATTCGTCGTGACACCCCACATCAAACAAGGAAAAGGAGCCACTTTGGTGCCGAGTACCGTAAAGCTCCTCCACCGCAAAAAGGAAAGGGAAAATCAATGGGGATCAAGAGGGTTGCAGGCTTGGCCTGAAACCGGCTCCTGATGAGAGTTGATAATAGTACTGGAAAGGGCACGTCTGGTATGGACAAGTTTAGCAGCAAAGTTCACAAAGTGCACATGGAGCTTGGAGTCAAGCTTCTTAACTCTTTGAGAATCGAGGAGACTCAGTTTTTGAAAGGCTTCAGGGTGTGATTGTTGTAAATGGTGCCACTCACTCCCAAAAAGATGGTGTGGAGGGTAACGGAGGCCTTTGTGCTGTTCCTGCGTGGCGCTCAGCTGGTTCTGCAATCTAGTGTCTTCACAATACTTGCAATCTAGTGTCTTCACAATACTTGATCTCGATGAGGGGAGTCCCGTTAAAGAATGCTGAGATCTTTGGGTCGGTATTGTCTGGAAAAGGTGAATCTGTTGGTGGCGTCTGGCTGTAGAAGTGCTTTGGTGGGGAAAATTCACAGCACTTCGGGATATTCAATCACAAGTTGTGTCTCCTTTCCCGTAGTTGATGCAGGGAGTGGTTTGCTGCCTGCGTTGTTTTCATTTTATTTTCTTGCTCCCGGTCTCCCTCAGTTTTGCCCCCTACCACTCCTAAGAACCCGCCCCCCTTCATTGCTAGTCTGTTGCTTTTTTGTTTTGGCGGAGATGGGAGCAACCAGTGCAGCATTTGGACGGCTGGAGGTGAACATAATTTTGTCTAAGAAGCGCTCTTGATTTTCAAAGACTTAGAAATTGCTTCCAAGCTTCATGTTCATTCTGTCAATTACGCTGCCAAACTTGTCCATACCAGACGTATCCTTTCCAGCACTATTATTAACTCTCAGCAGGAGACGGTCTCAGGTCAAGCCTGCTTCTTTCTTGGTCCCCATTGGTCTTTATCATTTGGTGGAGGAGTTTCACGGTACCCGGTACCAAAGAGGATCATTTTCCTTAATTAATGTGGGGAGTGGTTTTCACTGCCTGCGTAGTTGTTTCTTCAAGGCGAACAGGTTGAATCAGAGACCTTGCACAGTACAGGGTCTCTTGAGGATCCCCTCTAATGTTACCTCTTAGAATGCTCATATGTTGTCAATCAATTGCCAAAACTATCAAATCCAGAATATTAAGACTGGCACATCCAGCTTATTGAACAAGAGATACAGAAACTCTGAACTATCAACCAACTAACTGCTTGTCACACGATTTGTCGCTGCCACTGATTGGGCGTGACTGACTCAATCACACCTTCAAACAATATCAGAAGAACTCAATTCTCAAGCAATCGTCTATCAAGTGATGCGTGCTTGATTCACACATGTGAGCATGAAAGCAGGAAAAGAGCAATTGCAAATAATACACAAAAACAAATTCCACACATCACGCGTTTCTCTAATGTGTACAAATAAGCGAGGTGATTCCCGCAGCCTAAGAAAAGCGCAAACACTTCTACATATAATGTATTCCCTTCAATAAACACGCTTAACTGGAAAAAAGTTGTTTAATAAAGCATGTTTATCCCATTTCCACCGCAGAGGTCAAATTGATAAACTACAGACTTGATTCATTTTAGCAATTATTCCCCCCTTTTTGCTTCATCAAGACTTTTACCTACCTCACAGCACAACATGGACGTCGAAGCAGTTTGACCTAGCAAAATGACAAAGTGTCATATTGAATGGGCTATGAAATCCTGCTTTGCTCATGGGTAACAATAATTGGACAAACATGAGCACCTAATAACGCCAACCCTCCAACATAACAAGTCTAAAATACAATATTCCTTTAATTAGCTGTTCACTGGAACAGGGCTCCTCACCATCTTTAGTCCTATAGAAACTGTTATAAAGCAAGCTAGATGCGTCAGAACCACCTGCCTTGCTACCAAAAAAACACTGGCACACTGCTGATCCTAGTCGTGCTTCAATGTGGCCGTCGACCAAGGCGCCTGCTGCTGCTGCAGTGCATTTAAAATGGCCCTTCCTCTTTTCTGCTACTCACACACTCACTCACATACAAACACTAATTGGCTCACATACTCATACACGCACGTACACGCACGCACACACAAACATACACCAGTTTTAAATGGCTGCTGAAGTTTCTCCATGAGATCTGGCCTCAATCTAACATGCTGAGGAGCATCGCGGCTTAGGACACTGCTGCTGCTGCGTGCATGTGCATCTAACCTCCTCCCATTTGCTTACCCTCCTTGCTGCTATTTGCGTTGCGTGCAGCAGCTAAGTGGGCACAGTAGGTGGTTACAAGGCAGGTGTGCAGCAGCCATTCCAAGAGCCACAGCACTGCATTTGATGTGGCAGGGTGTTGTGGTAGATCAGTGTGATGACAGTGGGAGCAGAGAAACAGGACATAACAACAACACAATACACATACCCAGGATCGCGTACAGTCACATGCACAGAAACACACCCCAACCCGAACATTTTTAATAAGCGCAGAAACACAGTCACTGGTAAGTGCTACGCACCCACAAGCAAATCCTCACCTGCATTAGTAGCAAGGGTGCGAGCTGCAATGACGCCAAGAGGGTGGGAAGTGTGCGCCACAGTGCCAGACCCCCAATACAGGACAGCAAAAGCTATCAGGGTCAGCACACGCTCAAGAAGCATCTGGCGTGGATGTACCTGTTGTTGTGAGCACGGGCCAGTGCGCATGTGTATGCGTATACTGTAGGGATATGTACTCACTCCGCACCCTTCAAAAAAGAGTTATTTGTACCCTGTCTGCACCAATCCGCACCCCTCTCAATATATTTATAAGTGCTTGCCGCACCATTCCACAGGGGCAATCTGCCAACAACAGATTGCACCAAGAGACTAGAAAGGCAAGAGACTCAGAGGTGCATTCCATAACACAATAACACTGTGTTTGTCAAAGAGCACTGAGAATTCAAAACAAGTCTGGTTTTGCTCAGTCATCCGTTGTGTGTCAGCTGGCAACTGGCAACTGGCAACTGGCAAATTTGCCTTCTAGTCTGTCCTAACTCAAGCCCTCATCATCATCTTCCCCATCCCTCACTCCCCTCCTCGCTGTCATCTCGGCTGCCTCAATGCTGCTGTCCTTGTGGATGAAAGGGCCTTGCAGAATCTGGCCATCCCTGTCTGGACACGCCCCACAGGGATTCTCGGGGGCTCTCTCCCACTCATGACCCGCCAAAACTCGAAATTATTTATTTAACCCAATCAGCACCCCATCGAATATATGATTACTTCTGAAGGGGTGAGTTGGTCGCACCTTCAATAACATATATTTGCGGCGTGATATAATGTTTGCACGGTATGTAAATTTGTTGCATAAGTATGTGTGCGCTTGTGTTCGCACGGGCAAGCGTGTGCATGGACAAGTGCGTATTCATCACACGCAAACGAGAATTAATATGTGAACGCACATGTATAGGCGAGCAGCTGTGAGTGGAAGTGTATGGACGACTATACAAATGAATGCCTCGTCAACAGGCTTATTTTGACGTACTCTGACGTACTTTGGTACTTAAGACGTTTGTCATTATGGAACTTTATCTTAACTCCCTGTAATACCCTGCAAGAAGATGACAATGCCTACGCCTTCCCACCTGCACGTCTGTGCACTATCCCACAGGCACAATCTGTAGACATCAGCCACAGGCATGCTGGCATTTAAAATCAGTCGCTACCTGCTGCATGATGACAGGCGACGAGAAGAGGGACACTGCAGCCTCTGTGTATGTTGACAGCAGTACGCGGGTGGAGGAGTTGATGGGAATAACGCGCAAGCCCTGCAGAGTCCACAAAAGCAGGTGAGCCCACTTCCCAGCCTGAACGCTTGCCTGCATGTGAAAAAGGTTGTGCATGGCAAGAAAGCGTGTTTGTGTGTTTGTGTGTGCGCGTGTGTGTGTGTGTAGGGGGGTGTTTGGGGGGGGAAGGGGAAGGGGGGGGAGGATGTACACGTGCACATATGTGTGTGCTGCGTTTCTAAATACACAGTTATAAGTAAGGATGAGCGTGTGATTGAGTGCAGGTGCAAGAGTTCCAGCGTTTCTTTTCCCCTCTTTTCCCCCCCTTCCTTCCCTTCTTCCCTTCCATCCCCCCCTTCCTCCTTCCTCGCATTCCATTTCTCTCCTCCATTCTACGCTGTCCACATCAATGTTCTTGAGCTGCAGACCAGCCTCTAAAAATACTTAGCATTCACACACACAAGTGCAAGAATGCAGCAACCACACCACACCTTTTGCAGCCCAGCTGCGTTTGGCTGCCCCAAACTCCAGAGCCCTGGAATGTAAGCTCCACCCACTTGTGCTATAAGCAACCCATCCAAGACCTCCCCCCTGAGCAAGCTGCGGGTTGCGCCCACAAATGTGCCAGCAGCCACCAGGATTAAGTGGGTTGGCACCCAACTGTGGGGCAGGTTCAGATGATGTCAAGTCAACCAATGCACACGTGGTTGTGCAGATGCGCAAGTGTGTGTATGAGTGTCTGTGTAATACATTTGTGTGTGTGTGTTGGTGTGTGTGTGTGTGTGTGTGCAGGTGAGCAGATGTACATATGAGCAGGTGCAAGAAAGTGAGGGCGATAGGCTTGTTTGCAGCGACATTCAGGTTTATAGATTGCCATAAGATGTGTGGGCAACCACCAGAGAGTTGGGTCAGGGAGGTCACCTCTCATGACCGCTGGTGTTTCTGCATCTATGAGTGTGCCAGATTGCCTGTTTTGAGGGGTTTGGTGGGGTTGCAGCAACGGCCAGGAAGAAGAAGAGGGAAGGAGAAACGAGCCCTTGCCGACAAACATTGTCCCAATTTGATGGTGGATAAGGTCGCCTTGGCTCTGAGCCAAGAGAGAGGGGGGTGCAAACTACCTTCCCCAACCCCACCTGCTCATAAAGCCGGCAGCCCACGCCTTGAACTCGTCCTCTGCTCCCTCCCCCACAGTCTGTGGCGATGCTTGTGGCAGTGCCGGTGACGAAGTGCTAGAGGACGCCCCCTTCTCTTTGCTCTGTGCCAGTTGTGGGTTGACGGGTATATGAGTACGCCTCTTCGACACGCCTCCTGGAAGCTCATCCTGGTGCCCATGCAGACCCACAGTAGGAATAAGTGGCAAATCTGCCGGCGCACTACCGTCAGACCTTTCCTCTAAACACAAGAGCGACTGCGACGAGGCTGCCCTTGTCACTGTTTCTTTTGCTGCTGCTGAAGCCGCTGCTGCCAATGACGTCGCTGCTGCTGCGGCGGCTTCCAAGTGCGATGCAGTCTCTGGCGAACACTGGGTGGAGGCACAGTGTTTCCGTCCCCAGGCTTGGCACTCTTCCAGCATCGTACTGCTGCCGCTGCGCAGCGCTTCGGTGAGCAGCAGCTCCATAGACCCAGCTGACGAAGGCTGAGCAGCGGGTCGCTCCTGATCAGTGAGCTGCTCACCCTCAGGCAAATCCTCAGCATAGGCAAGGGCAGCAAACGGGAGGTGGAAGGGGGGGGACAGGAGCCCATCCAGAATGAGACCTGCACGTTTAGAAAAACCGCGTCAGATAGAGGCTGTTGTTCATTATTACATGCTACGGTAGCAAAGGCCACGAGGAGGATGGCAAACGCAAACCGCAAAAAAAAAACTGCAAACATTGCACGGGAGCGGAGCACTCGCTGAACGTAATGCCTCCCTTGCTGTTTCCAAATGCATGCCGGTACCCCTATCCATTTGCCGAGTCCACTCTTGACTTGATCCAATCATCTCAGTAAGCCTTCCTTCTGTGCCAGTCAAAGGACGCAGGTCTGCAGCAACATTTGCTCACCGCTGACATATACCAGGGATGGGTAATACGATTTTCTCGTATCATACGAGTACTTTGTATTATGTATTATACAGTTATACATTGTATTGAACATCTCTAAGAATCGTAGTTCCCATCCCTGACATTTACCAATTGCTGCTGACATACGCGCGTTCTTTTAATTTGCCAGTGTGTTTGAAAACAGCTCTGAGTCCCAGCAGTCCTAGGGTAGTGATTTAAAAGCCTCCTTCTTACCTGACAACGCCACCATTCCACAGCGCACGCTGTAGAACAGAAGGTCTCTCCCCACATCGACCATCAACGCAAGCTGATCTTCATACTGCTCTTCAAACGCGCCACCATCTTCTGCCACCTGCCCTCGTTGCTGCTGCTGATGCTGATGCATTTCTTGGATTGGGATGCTAGAGCCTTGGAAGCGCATCCAGCTCCTCAAATCACGAACAAATGCCACACCCTCAAGATCATATTCAGGGTGAGATGCACGGCCATCAGCTGAGCCTTCTTGCTCCGTCCCAGCTAGACCCGCAGCCCAACCTGCTAACTCCTCCAGCACAGGTGAGCAAGAGCTGGGAAGCAACGGGGAGGAGTAGCTGCACAGCAGGGAGCCAGCTGCCCAGAGCTCAAGGACCAGCGTCTTGGGAGAGGTGGCACTCATGGTGGCGGTGCCGGCAGGCAAGCTGACACGTGCCTGTGTGTGAGCAGACGTTGCAAACGCAAGTAAGAAATTTACAGTGATCGTCGTCACAAGAGCAAGGCTGCAGGCGAAAAATTAGTATGGGACATCTGGGCGGAAACAGGAAGTCGGAGCTGTGGTTTTGTTCAACACAAGACTGTTCTCAAACAGACCTGTGTGCTGGATATTCCGTTCTCTGAGCAAGCTCAAGCAAGCAGTGCATTTACACAGCCGTCACCTTTACGGTACACTCGCCATCTCCGTCCTTGCTGCATTCCTGGAGACCGACGGGCAGGAAGCAGCTGTCCATGCAAGCCAGTAAGCACATGTGCTCCTTGACTCCACCCGGCAAACCCTCCGGGTTGTCGGCTTGGCTCTTCCAGCCACGCAGCTCAAGGTGGCTAAGTTTAAGGGTGGAGAGGGTGATACCAAGCACTGTGTGTGCCTCCACTGCTCCCTCCCTTACGGAATGATCGACGAGGAAAAAGGGCGCGTGCAAAACAATGCTGCACAGGTTGTGCTGCTCATCCTGCTGCTCTCGACTTTGGATAATACCGTGGCCCCCACGAGAGCTGCTGGAAACCTGGAAATCAAAGGCCAAGAGGAAGGGTACAGGACGAAGCATTATTGCTAGAACGAGAGCAACAGGCTGTTGGACCTGCTGGCCAAGACCACCTGACTACTAGACCAATACAGAGCGCTAGAGCAAGCTCGGTAGCCTCCTACGCCAATGAAGCAACTTGCTGACATTACGAGAAATTGTTGTGCACAGTGATTGTGAACAGGCTGTTTCTTGATTGGCCTTACAGGTAACGTATGCTGTTTAAAATGACCAGGCTTGGGTCTTCCTCTGCTAGTCATAAAAGGGGGAAAAAGACCTCGCAGAGGCCTGCATTAAGTAAACAAACAAGGTATCGCCCCCCTCGCACATAGCTAGCGCTGGGGTAAAGCAACTAAGTTGCTTTCACACTTGCGGCTATGACACGGATATCCTGATGCTCCTGTGCCAAAAGCAGCTCACACCCTGACCATTTCCAAGCAGCCACAATGAGACACGGCTCCACAACAGCTGCAACCACATACCTGAACAGATATCTCCTCCTGGTTAAGATGCGGGAGACCACTCTCTCCAGCCCACTCCTGGACTGCCTTCCTCACCAGTCTTTCCACCTCTGCGAAGGCAAGTGCCACCTCCTGGCCGGTCTGATCTTCAAACAAGGCGTCATAGCTGATCACGACGAATCCAGATTGTGCAGCTGCTTGCTCGGTTGACATTAAGTGCGAAGCTGCAGATTGAAGCACGGGCATCGTGGTGTAGTGTAAGAAAACTCTGTTACTTGGCATCCTAAATTTCGCTGCGTGACTACTTTCTGTGTTTACAGACTGCTGGAGAGCTCCTGAGTTACTGAAGTTGAGCGTAATCACAGGGAAGTAAATTCACTATCACTCCCCACAGGTAGATGGGTTGGTAGAAAGAGCAGGGCAGACGATGCGATGGGAAATTGAAGTACCTTTCCAGCCTACGCCACAGTCGTGTCAGAGCTCCGCTGCAGACCTGCTAATGCGTTGCTGGATTACTTGGATAGCTTATGGTTGCAAGCGGGGTTCCATTTTATACCTGCACATAGTTCAAGAATGATGGTTGTTTGCTGCAACACGCTGACGTGCAAGCGCTGACACACACACACACACAAACACACACACAAACACACACACACACACACACACACACACACACACACACACACACACACACACACACACACACACACACACACACAAACACGCACGCGCACACGCTCTCGCGCGAGCATGCATGCCCCTAGCGACCCGCACAATGATGTATATACACATACATGCAAGACACAGTGTCCACACGCCAAGCACACACATGCACACGCACATGCCTGCAAAAAAACATCATCATGGATACATCATATCATAGGTAATTACCTACATATGGTAGTCTCAAACTTGCTTTGGTTTGGCCCACGGCATGGGCGTCGAATCAGGCATGGCCATTTGGCCTCTAACCTCGGTCAATGTTGGCTTTTTCTGTAACGTCGTGGGTAAACCTATATAAATTAAATATGCCGTCGGTCAATTGATCAACTCGGTCAATCACCAAGCTTGCAATACGAAAGAGCAATCCTAAACAAGTTGTATGGAGGGCATCGACAGCATTTTAGATGCATCAGGTGGCTTGTTTTCTCCCTTCACACACACACACACACACACACACACACACACACACACACACACACACATACACACACACATACTCACACGCGCACACACACACACACACACACACACACACACACACGTATGCACACATACTCACACGCACACGTACGCACACACGCAGACACACACAAACACACACATGCACACATATACACAGATGCACACATACACAAACATACACATATACACCCACTCACCCACTCACACAAACGGACAGATACACACACAGACATATACACTTGCACACACACCCACATCCACACCCACACCCACGCGCGCACATATACAGACATATACAAACACACACATGCACGCAAACATACAAATGCACACATGGGCACACAAACATACAAACACATACACGTGCTAATACACACACACTTGTGCACACACTTGCACGCACACACTTATACACGCACCCACCTACCCACCCACCCACCCACCCACACACACTCAAAAACTCACACAGGACGCAGTAGCAGTCTGCCCGCCTTGCCCCACCACGCCCAAGAGCACCAACATGCCCTTGACCGCGCCTCCACCGGAAATTATGGCGTGCGGCACGGCAGACGCGCAGCCCCTCCATCAACAACCCCCAACTTAAACCTGGAAGAAGACAGGGGCAAAATTCTACACTGGGGATCCTCAGTATCCACCCGCTCTGAGGCAGCTGAGCAGGTAGCAGTGGCAGCTACTGACAGCAGACGCTCCTCACAGCGTGAGCAGCCGATGGCAAGTGACAAGAGCGGCCTGCTGGATTTCCAAGCTGTCATAGCCTCCTCAATCCATCCATCCAAAGAGTCCATGACGCACCACCACCACAGCAGCAGCAGCAGCAGCAGCAGCAACAGCAGCAGCAGCAGCACGCAGCGGCAACCCAAATTGGTCCAAGCACAGGCGGAGGAGGAGGAGAGAGAGAATTCATCAATCAAAGAGCCTGATTTGCAAGGCCAGGAGGAACCAGAACAAGGTAGGCCTTGCAGCATTAGGGTTGCAAGTGTGCAGAGTGCTCGAAGAGTCCATTAGGATGGGGTCCTTTTGGCCTAGTGCTTCTGTTATGCTACCTGGCATGGTGTTACGCACAGGAAGAACATCCTGTGTGTCGTGCATGCGTTTTTTGAGTGGCTGGAGTGGTAAACAGAGTTTTTCAGGGTAGGCTTCTTGTGTTCACCGGTCATCGGTGGGTCATTCACGGACTTCTTGTTCACCAAACGTGTGAAACGAATGCATGTGCAGTCACGAGTACCGTAGCTTTCCCTGATCTAAACTTGCAAGGCGTATGCCGCCTACACCTCTTTTGGAATGGGAACAAGGAACAAGTAAATTTTAGAGCACACGAGTGTGGAAATGAATAGCTAGCTAATACCCAATGGTCGTTTGTAACCCAAGTCCATACTGAAGGGAACTTGTCATGCACTTGAAGTCAGTCGCGCTCACGGAAGGATGCTGGCCAACCCTCCGAAATATGTTCACACTCACATCCCAAATATGTTCACACGCATATCAAAGGTGTGTAGACATAAAAGGGCAGTGGACATTTCACCCCGCTCAACGAGCCCAAATTTGTGTCGGCGGCCCAACCATTGTTGACGGTCAAGCTTCATGGCTCTGGACAGAGGGATACTTCAGTCTAACTTTGCGCAGGGTATGCACTTGCGTCTATGTATGTGTACAACTCAACCTGCAGCATGTTTCAAGGTTGTGCGCTCCCTGACCTTCCTGTCTACCGTACTCAGACACGTCACTCCTCCTGCTTTCGGTTATCAAAATGCTCCCTCAGGCAGCCACCGAGACGCCTCAGTTGAGCAGTCCTCAACAGAGGACTACCATCAAGACGCCTCAGCCACCAGGACACCTCTGCACCCAAGGCACCTCAGCCACCAAGACGCCTCAGCTGAGCAGTCCTCAATAGAGGAGGAGCAGCAGCCAGAGGAAAGCGAGGGCGAGGACTCCTGTGCCAGTGCCACAAGCTCCGTGCTTGATCCGTCAGCAGTGTACCTGCCAAGTGATGCTCCAGAGGTGTGTGTGTGTGAGGCTTTTTCTGTGTGTGATTGTGGTTGTTTGTGTGTGTGCATGTGTATGCATGTGTACGTGTGTGTATGAGAGCTTTGCCCATATGGAAGAGGCGAGGGAAAATGGCATTCTATTTGGGGCGGAAAAGTGCGTGTTTGTGCTGTTTGTCATCTCTTCACTGTTGGAAGCAGCATGATCAACTTAATCATTGGAATTGAAAATCGAATCATAGGAGGCAGCTCAGCCGTTTCGATACCTTAGAAGCAGGGGTGGGGTGGGGTACAGCGGCAATGAGATGAGACGAATTACATATTACATCACTTTGCACACACACACACACACAAAACTTTGTTTGTGCGTGTGCTTTAGCACATCACAGTTTAAAGTAGCATCTGCATGTTTTTGCCAACATGTTGCTGGCGTCTTGCTTTGAGTAGTGGCAAGTGGCGTCTTGCAGAGCATCTAGACTGTGCACACATGCATTCACCAATCATCCATCAGCCATCAGCCATCTGCCTGCCAGTTAATGCACTTACATTCACACACAACCCACCAACTCATACACTCAAACACACACACACGCGTAAACACATACGCCCAAACACCCCCCCCAAGCAAACATATACACACACGCACACACAAATGCAGACTGTGCAAAAGCACCATTGGATGGACAGTACCAGCCACGCCGAGACAACTGATGAAGAAAGGGAGCCTGTAACACACCCTTCAACACTCAATCCTTTCTTTAGTCTTTCTCCTGAGGCCCTTGCTGAAGAGGCACGGGCCAACCAGGTGTGTGGGTTGGGTGTTTACATTATTATGTTGCTTGTGCTGAAGGCATGCGGCCAAGGAAACTAAAGAAGAGGGCAGGGAAAAGTGCGCAGGCAGGATGTTGCTGCCCATTATAAGTGCCGAACAGTGTCAGGTATGGTTATAATAATGTCAGGTGTAGGTGAAAAACTTCTGGGTGAGTTGCAGTGGGAGCGGTGTAATGCTGAGGTAATGCAAGCAGTGTTTGCTTAGTAGACCTTTCTATAGGCTTGCACCGAGTGACTGTGTTGGTAGAGTAGCACGGCAGGTTCAGTGCACGTGCTGTAGAGCTGTCTGTGAGACTCGGTAGTTTTTGTGGATTGGCAGTGCGTGGCCGAGATGGGTGGTCATCCCTGTAGACCCTTAGCTTAGCTCTGCAATGTCTGTGCCTGGTGCTCTTGCTTGTTTGAGGCTGATATTCCAGTCTCTTTGTGACTTCTTTCCTCCTTCTGGTACTCTGTTGGACCTCTCTGACTGGGCCTTTTTTGTCTGCCGGTAAAGGAGTTTTACGGTACTTAGTACCAAAGTGGCTTACTTTTCCGTAACTTCACGTGGGGAGTGATTTTCACTGCCTGCGTAGTTTTTTTTTGAGTTGCTCCCTGGGCAACTGGCAGCACAGTGCTTGGTTGGGTAGCTTGCAGTAAATCATGTGGTCGTCGTTTGGGTTGTTGTAACACATGCTTGACATCTGACTGTGCTTAAGATGCCCTCTTGAATGCAGACTCTGCTTCGTCCCTCTGTGTTTCTTCCTTAGAACCTGATGGCTGTTTAGGCAGTACTCATGGGGAGGGCAGTACATACAGGGAGGCAGTAAATGCGGTCATATGTCGCATTTAGGGCATTTCTGTGGTGAGCACCAAGTAACGACATAGTAGGCTTTCTTGTACGTTATATTCATGTTAAAGATGTAATATGTATGATGTGCTTACAATATAACCTACGTACAGTAGTCCGGGCAGGGGAGGAATTGATCACCTGTGCAGTCGTAGTCAATGTTAATATTTGTTCTGGCCACTCCCCTGCATGTGCGCATGGCGTTTTGTTCATTGGCATGTGCAGCTAGCATATCCGGGGCCTGTGCAAGGCCACAGATTGGGTTGTGTAACTTGATGCGCTGCCTGTGCTGTACCTCTTGCCCCATTATTTGTTATACTATATGTACTTGATGCGCTGCCTTTGCTGTCCCATTGTTTGGTATACCATATGATGTCTTTTTACCTGTCAAAACTGCAACCACAACTACTTGTGCCTTTTTGCATTTGCTTGAAGGCGCAGCTGGAGCTACTAGCGCAGCAGCGCCAGGAGCAGGAGGAACAGCAACAGCAGCAGCAGCAAGCTGAAAGAAAACTCAGCGACGACCAGGAAGCCGAAAGAGGAGAGAAAGAGGGGGAGAAGCACGTACAGCACCAGGAGAAACTCCACAATCAGCAGCAGGCCCAAGCAGAAGACACAGGTGAGGGAGAAAATCCGTAATAAACATGTGCACTAGTGTGGACACACATGCGCATGTGGACACACTGAAATCCGTGATAATCATGTGCACTAGTGTGGACATACATGCATGAAGCACGCACATCCGCATTTGTGTACGCAAGTATGCACGCACGGGCGCACACGCGCATACACACACATACACGCGTACACAGATCCTCTGCCAGGGGCCCCTGCCACAACTCAAGCTATCAAGGGGGTTGGTCAAGTGGACAAGGAGGAGGGCAGCCAGACAGAGGGCAAAGAGGTTGGCCTCTCAAGGAACAGCACCAACAGGTCCAAGGCCTACCAAGCCGGGACCCCCCTTGCTGATGCACTGCAGCAGCTGCTGGAGGATGATGCAGGCCAAGGGTCCTCAGCTGAAGAAGGGTCTGTGCAAAGGGGAGAAGGTGAGGGTCGTTTTGTTCTGAAAGCCTCTGCTGTGCCCCCCCTTTTTGCCTCCCCTCACACACACATACACACACAAATGCAAATGCAAATACTCACACACATACACACACAGCTGCAAAACAGCCTAGTTACAGAGGAGTACGGGTAGAACGTGTGACGTTTATATGTGACGTTTAACAAGTGCTTTTCAAGGGAGACACATGCGTCTCGTAACAAATAGGATTTGCGTCTTTTGCAACGCCCTGCTAGCAACGTTGGTAGCAGACCTTCTGGGGAAATGGTTCTACTGATGGAATTGCAGTTATGGGACATTTGCCTTCCTACTTTCCCTGAATACCCAGACCCACCGCACACGTTTCTAAAATGGGCAGCTTTGTACTTTTGCACTAAGCGTGCAAGCCATGCACGGTGTTGCAGAGACCTCCTGAATCCTCACACTTTTCACACAGCCCCATGCCCACCAGTTTCTTTGTTAGTGCACAGGCCCACCTCCACCTACACGCAGACTTCTTTCTACTCACTAACCCACCACTATCTTGACCTGCGCACATCAACTGCTCTGTCCACCAATTCCTTTATCTGCGCACAGACCCAGTGCCTCTAGGCCTGGAAAGCAGCTTTGTGCTGGAGGGCAGTTCAGCACAGCAGGATCTTAACAACATGAAAGCTGCTGATGCTCAACAGGTATGGCTTCTTTTTGAAAGGGGGCTCCCCGTTCCTGGCGGAGGAGGGGAGGAGAAGTTGGAAACGGCAAAAAGGAAGTTTTGGAAACAGCCTGCTGTGCTTGCCATTGCAGTGTGGTTTGGCGTGCACCAAACAAAATTGATCCACCTCAGTTGGCACCAACTCGCAGTGCTTGTATTTGCACTCAGAAGCCCACACGTCTTGCAAACGTGTGTACAGCACTCTTGCTTCCACTCCTTTGTAGGTCAGCACTGGGAGGGGCTGGGACGCCGGGGCTAGCGAGAGCAGCAGCCAGCACAGTGAGACAACGTGCTCTGTCGCAAAGGACACGGCAGTACAGGGCGACGAGGGTGGTGCTTCCGGGGGTGCTGGTGCTGGTGCTGGTGCTGGATTGGTGCGTCGTCACATCGGTCACAGAGAGAGCCATGGTGTGGGAGAGATCAGTTTAAAGCATCAGGTGTGTGGGTGTGGGTGGGGTTGCAGGTTGGGGGAGAGATCAGTGTAAAGCATCAGGTGTGTGTGGGTGTGAGTGGGGTTGAAGGTGGG
>Ga0307947_1000147_pt1:0-7500 | contig 41637 bp, 52 predicted proteins | sample OrgLakmetagen232_FD_201840 | JGI IMG/M metagenome (GOLD analysis project Ga0307947, IMG submission 201840) | Saline water microbial communities from Organic Lake, Antarctica - #232 | ecosystem: Environmental > Aquatic > Non-marine Saline and Alkaline > Saline | place: Antarctica: Organic...
TAAGGTTAGCATTTTCCAGTTGCGTTACAGCCCTTTTTTTTACTTGGTTTGTTTTGAGGTTTACCTCGTTCTCATAGGTTGAGCAGCCATTCCAGGTTGAATGCCTTTGTAATCCAAACTAAACTTAAATACAGGCTAGACTGGCTGAGACCAATCTGTCCTTTTACCGTAAGCACAATTTATGCTCTGGATGAGATCTTGAATTACCACTCGTAACTTTGCACAGGCAATCTAAATGCTCCTTCTTGCTGTACACCTTTCCATTTGTTTTGTCGTAGCTGGCCGATTCAGCAAATTAGGCCCATTAGTTGAACGCGTGACTGTTGGGAGCCTTTATGTACAACCTTTTGCCGACATCATGATGCGTGCTCAAAGCTGCCTGCGGGAAAGGGTTTTCCCTCTACCCTCGCCAAAACGGTGTTCATTTTAAATTACAAGTTCACGTGATGAACATGAGGCTGCAGCTGTCAAAATAAAGTTGAAAATATAGATGGGTAAATTCCTTTGACAATTTGCATGCTCATCATTCAGTGTTTCCTCCTGAAGCAACTACAACTCGCTCAAGTGAAGAGCTCTCCCACCCATATCAGTCCAAGACAATTGAAAAAAGCTCGCCATGGCACGCAATAGCAATTTGTCACAGGAAGCACTAGCACACCATAAATAGAGAGAGCATCGAGAACGAATCTTTCCTTTTATAAAAGGATGCCCCAGGTCTACTTCGCCCATACCTAAGTACAAACACATAGATAACACACACAAAGTACGAGCAGACGCATGACCTCATACAATAGCGTGCCTATAAAGCAGGGTGATAGCACCAGGCTCATGCAACATAATAATGTACACAAAAATCCCTGACAGGTATATGTGTACATACACTACGAGGACAGCACAGAAAGAGCGCTTGTTTGGCAGCTATGCGCACAAGCAAAAGAGCTTTCTACAATTGAGAAGGCACTGCTACCTATGGTGCTACATGCGTGTGTGTTCCTTTCTGTCTGCAAGTTGCATGAGTCATACTACCCCCTATAGCCTCCTAAAACAGCACACCACAATCACTGATGAATGACCTCTGTTAATCTCCCAGTCCTATGCACAAATCAAGCTGTACAATTAATACTATCCTATCTAGTAACAACAAAGAATGGGGTACCAGGCACAGGCCATGGAAAACAATGGTAGGTGAGATAGGTAAGAGGGGGAGGGGGGGATACTCACGTACCCTTCTCATAGCTGAGAATTTGTCAAGTTTTGTCAAGTCAGTCTGATGAATACACGCACACAACAATATATATGCATGTACAGTAGCGAAGGCTGTTCTGTCTCAATTTGTTCGTCAGGACGTTCTCATAGAGTGGCCGAGGAGGTGTGGTAGCCAACTCGCGCACACACACACACATACACAGGCAGGCCCGTAGAAGCCAAGCCCGGTTTCTCGCCTTTCCTTCTCCTGTGCCCATGGATAACCATTCCAAAACCTCCTCCAAAATCTCCAAACTGCATTATAAAGCCTCCACCTGCTCATAGATACCCCCTGCTGATCACACATCCAAACACATGCAAATTTACTGCTGCAGAGGTGAATGGCAGGTAATACACACAGGGGGTGCCATAGAAGCCCAGCAAACAAAGTAGCCATACACACACATCCACATACATGCTCGCGGCAAACGTTACGTATCCTGACCTGCTGTGTGCGACGTGCCACCCCCCCCGCAAAGCTCAGGAGAGGGCAACGCAGGCGTTTGCTATCTTGTTGCTCGTGTATGCACCGTCAAGCAGCAGACACGGAAGCTACCAGGTCATGGACATGACTTCACAGTTTTGGAGGCGTGTCCTACTCCTGTTGGCGAGTGTGTCGTGTATGTTTGCGTGTGCGTGTGTTTGTGTGAGCGTGAGTGCGCACACACCTACAAGCACGTGTAGGTCTAGGCGTGCGTTTGTGCATGTATATGCATATGTGTTCGTACATGCAGGATGGTGTTACCTGTTTGTGAAGTGGTGCCAAAAGGACGAGTGGCCCACCAGCACAACCAGCTGCTCAGTGCGGCTGTTCAGCCAACGCGCAAACTCGCTGATACGGTGCTGCGAAAGGAAAGTAGAGAGGCTGGCATATGTGAAAAGCAGAGCGCTTGACTTCATACAAAGACAAGCCTTATTTATAGGAATGATCTAGGGGAGGGGGTTAGGTAGAGGGATTAGCACATGATAATTACGTGAAAGAGACAAACGAAATACACATTTTGAGCTCTGTGGATCAATCTGGCTCGCTTTTAGCGCAGCTGAAAGAAAGGAAGGAAAGGGGGGGGGCAATACAATCTAGTGACAGACATGATAAGCATAAGCCTTAGGTTGTGTGTTGTAGGTTGCAAGCCTATCTTACAGAAAGGCAAAAGGGCCGCCCAGCTAGGTTGCTGCTCTGGTGTTGTTGGAGGAGAGATGCAGGGGAACAAGAGGGGCGTGCTGCAGGCTTAAGGTTCAAGCATATGCTGCATGCCTGCGCCATTGGCTCATGCTACAGATTCGTGGTACAGACTTGTGCTACAAGCTTGTGCAACAGATTTGTTCTGCAGGCTTATTGCCACAGGCTTGTGATGCAGACTTGAAATACAGGCTGATTATTTACACACGCGCGCGCACACACACATTTGTACACACACAAGACACACATGTGCATGCATACATGTATGAACGCAAAAGTGAGCACATGCATAGGGGATCACCCACCTCTCGTATTTTCTGTGGCTCAGAGGACCCCCAGCTTTGATTGATGGCACAATTGGGCTGTTGGGGGTCTTGGTACCACCAAACAGGCGGCAGCTGCATCAGCTGCTTGGACAGCTGCACACACACAAAACAAAGGCATGTTGATCAATGGAGCGTTGAAACAGGGCCGCACAGGAAAAGAGTTTGGGCATCATCAGGGAGCCAACGCTTGTGTGTGTGCGTGTGTGTTGCCAACCGTTGTGGGAGGCAGCTTGGCATTAAGCCCCTGCTTGTGGACACGAGCAGATGTTTAGTTGCTGCTCAACAGCAACAAAATTCCACACATAGCCCATGATCTGCCATGATCTGCCCTACGATCCCCCATAAATAGTTAAGGAAAAGCAAAGAAGACCCTGAGGCCAGGAGGCGTAAAAAAAAACTGACAGTCACGTGTCAATTTTGGGACTCCGGCCCAAAATGACCCTTCCCCCCCAAACCCCTCTTCCTGACTTCCCACACTTATAAAAAGGGTGTCAATTTGCTCAGAATTTAAGCAACTATCTGTCTGCACAATTCTCTTGCCAGATAATTTAATATTTGAAGAGCTATAGGGCAAAAACGGATTTGCGCACGCTCTTGCACTGACCACCTGTTTAGTGCACAAATCCAGCCAAAACCTCTGCCAAAGCATTTCTTTACTTAATTCATGCAACTTTTGCATAATGCAATACGTGAAGTGCAAGTTTGGAATTAATTGCCTGTAATTTGCCTGAACATACCCCCGCATCCTACTTGGGGGCATCCCATGCATTCCTGTGACCAGGCACCCAACCCCCTCCCTGGGCTTGAGCTGAGTTTTCCATATATTTTTTATTTGCTGGAAGTGGCCCAGAATAACTCTGGAGACCCTCCCCATGATTTCCCTACCCCCTGGACCCCCTCAGAATTGACTCATTTATATACAAATCGATAGCTTTCGACGTCAGGTTTTCAAATATGTTATTCATATTTCAATTGACACATGACGTCAACAGATTATGATCCTTGACACCTCTGCGGCCATCGATTTCTCGATAGCTTACCTTCTCCACAATTACCCTAGCAGTCTTGGTAGAGGAACAGTGAGCATGCCGCACAGAACATGCAGGAGAAACTGTCCCACCCACCTAAGCACACAGTTGCACACACACCACATAGTACCGCCTCACCTGGGGGAAATCATGTGCTAGCTGCTCTGGCGGCCGTCCAATGTCTCCAGGGGTGACCATAAATTCAGAGATACCTGCCAGGATTTCAATGTTGAGGGGCTGCTGCTGTTGCTGCTCCACAGTGGAGTTGCCTTCTGAGAGCAAATATGTGTGTGTGTGTGTGTTTTGTGAGAATGTGAGTGCATGCTCTGCTTCTGAACCTGTGAGTGCATGCTCTGCTTCTAAACCTTTCATACCCTTTAGTTTGGTCCCTGCATTTTCTACAGCCGCTTGATGTAGAGAGCTTAAGAGAGTGTCACAGGCATAAAAATCTAGGGCTTGGCTTGTCCAGGAACCTAGGGCTTGGCTAGTACTAGGGCTTGGCCAGTCCTGGAACCTCTGTATCTGTCACAGGCATAAAAATCATTAGCCAAACTAAACATGCAACACACTAAAGCGAGCAGGAAGGACTCTCATGACCGCGCGTGAAAGACAGGCAGGCTGACACACACACACCTGAGCCGTTACAGGCCAGGCGCTCCGGATACGGGTTGGACTCCAAGAACGTTTGCAGGGAGCGTGTGAGGGGGGACACCACAAACAGGGGGTCCCCGTACTTGGGAGTCTTCTCACTAATGATTTGCGTGAGCCGCCTCTTCAGGTCCAGGCACTGTAAGAAAAAGTATAACACAAGGGACGTCTCAGGATAATTTGTTGCTAGCAAATAAGCTGATAGTCACGATGGCACAAAGGCTAGCGCTAGTATCAAGATAGTAGCCATCAGGCCTTAATGCAACATCATCCCTGTACCCTTTCATGCTGCATTAACAGGCAAACAAACGTATGCATACAACCACGCTCAAGTGCACAGAGGCGTGCCAGACACACACGCACCTGGTGATGGCCTTTTGCAGTTAAGTGGGGATCAAAAATGTGGGGGTCGGCGTAGCTCTTACTCTCGCAGCACGCTCGGTTGTATTCGCTCTCGCCGTGGCGAACGATGAGCAGGCACTGGTAGGTACAACGCGGCAGGCAGATGAGGAATGAGCGAAATAGTCAGATACTGGTAAAAAACATGCAGCCATAGCGGACAATGAGCAGGCAATGGTAGGTACAACGAGGCAGGCAGATGAGGGATGAGCGACATAGCCAGACACTGGTAAAAAACATGCAGCCATACACGGATGATGAACAGGCACTGGCACGGAGGATTGAGTGACGCAGTCAGCAGCACTCCAGCAGGGAGGCAGACACTGGCACTAGAGCACACGCTCTGCCGCTAGAGCACCCGCACACTGTGCCAATGCTTAAAGCTCAAAAAATGACCGATGATTGTAGGCTTGGTGGAGAGGTTCTCAGTCTGGCACAAGCAGTGTTGGTCAGATGAGAAAGCAGGTTTGGTAGTCAGGAGAGAGACACAAGTCGGTGCTGGTATGAGGCAAAAAAATAGGACAAAGACAGAAGCACCTATGACGTGCCATCACCTTCAGCTAGTTACCAGGAAGGCAGAGGAAAACCAGCCTATTCGCACAAGCACCTCATGGCTGTGGACCCAGCCATCCCCACAAGAGCCCCCATGCCAGAAGCTGCAGCGGAACAGCCATGAGCCCTAATGAGAGCGCAGCGCATACGACTCTGCAGCACAGCCCCTTCTCCTGAGCTTGAAGCCTCAGCTGGTGCTGTCTTGCCGCTTCACACTTCATTGCATCTCCCTAGCACAACTGTGTGTGCATTGGAACTGAAACAGGCATGCATGCACACCCACACCACGCCCTACCATTTCTGGCTGGCCTAAAGATCCTAAACAAGGGGCTAACACACCTTGCGATCTTTGGCTGGCCTGAAGATGTTAAACAAGGGAGCGTCCACATTGACCTGGCCGTGTGTGTTGTCCATGTGTGCTACCTCTGCTGTGCTGCAAGTGGCATGCACTTGGGTGGGCACCAGCTCAGGCGTAGTGGCATGAGTTGCACCTGCAAGAGCAGAAAGGGTCTCAACAGTTTGTGAGGTGTGTGTGTGTGTGTGTGTGTGTGTGTGTGTGCTGCAGCATGTATTTATCAGTAGGCAGACAGGAAACACACGAGTATGTGCGTCAAGCGCAAAGTACGCTTTATCGCCCACTTACAAAGGCACGCTCACATTGGTTAAGCTTAGGTACTTGGTGGCTTGGATGCACCAGCACGGCTTTGCACAAGCAGAGCATTAAACTATGTACACATAAAGTCAAGCTGCCACACACTAGCCTTGAACTGCTTCCACATACTAACACGTAAACGTGTGTACATGTACGTGTGCCCCCTTCACTTGCCCCCCCTGCAGCATTGCTCTCTCTAACAATAAGCTTGAAATACGCACCAGCACATTCTTGACTCTCTGCATTTGCCTAAGTTTGGCCGTACGAAACCCTGAACTGACACACACACTCTCTTATTCTCTCTTGATAACACACAAATACAGTTGGCCAGGACCAATTGTAAATATATAGTGCATACACGGTATTTTTGATAGAAAAATTTACGGTTATGCTCAGTGTATGTATACGGTTCTGGACAACCCTACACACATACTTGCCTTGATTTGGCATCATGGAGGCCAGGCAGCAGGTCTCGTCCTCATTATGGGTGGGCTCCTCAGCCTGTGTTAAGCAAGACATTCAAGAGCTGATGAGTAGGTGAACGCGCGGCAGTCAGGTGCGAAAACTTAGCAATGTGAGTGGGCTCCTCAGCCAGAGGTCCAAACATTCAAGAGTTGTAAAGTAGGTGAGTGCGTGGCATGCAGGTGTGCAATCTCACAATGCATCTTCTCAGTTGCCTTGTACGTATTTGCTTACACACCCCTTGTGTGCCTGACCGCACACAGGAGGACAGCCAGGTCGGTCGCTATCAGATACAACAGGAACAAGGGCTCGAGTGAATACTGATAATCAGCTGGCAGCAAGGAGATTAAGAAACAAGCAGCTTTGGAGAGGGGAAGCCCAACTTTGAAGGAAAAACAAGGCAGCATTCGACCCACACAATGGGCACATCAGACACGCAGGCCACTGCCACAAGGACATATTATGCACTGCAAGGTTAAGAGTTTGCAAAGCTCCAGATCACAACCTCTGACCACAAAAAACGTCAATACTTTTGACAGACAAATCCCCGGTTATACGGTCATGTACACGTGTGTATAGACAGTTTGAGCCATGGTTGTTCAGTTTGGGGTTCGGTCAAAATTCTGAGTTGGCAAACTTTCACGCATTTGAACAAACCCTAAATATGCCGTTTGCGAGCTATTGAAAGTTTGTCGAATTTTACGGTTTTGTTTCAAAATTTTTGGTCCAAAATTGCAGTCAAAAATGCAGGAAAGAGCTTGAAATGGCCGTCAAACGTTCTGATTTTTTGTGCACTGATTTATACATTATGTGTAATTGCGACAATTCAAACATGTATTGAACGAGAATGACCACATAAAACAGCAAAGTCCTCCCTTTTCGAAATTGCACATCGAATTGCACGAGCAAATTGAGGGTTCTAGAACTTTGACAAACTCCACCGAACCCTTGCTCCCAAAAATCGAACTGTTGCCGTTGCAATCTTGGTTTGAACCAAACCTAAACTTG
>Ga0307947_1000147_pt1:12500-41637 | contig 41637 bp, 52 predicted proteins | sample OrgLakmetagen232_FD_201840 | JGI IMG/M metagenome (GOLD analysis project Ga0307947, IMG submission 201840) | Saline water microbial communities from Organic Lake, Antarctica - #232 | ecosystem: Environmental > Aquatic > Non-marine Saline and Alkaline > Saline | place: Antarctica...
TCGGTGCAGGAGACCACCGTCACACGGACCCAGGAAGAGGCACTCCAGATGATTCAAGTGAGTCGCTGACGATCATGCTCCGCTAACAAGCTTTCAGTGAAGGCTTAAGGGCATCTCCTTCTTCTTTCTTCCATCTTGAATGAGTTCTTAGCTTGCATTTGCCCAAAAACCGCTGCTCTTCTGTTCCAAACATGCAAGTTTTAAATCAATGAACTCTGTTTGCACCCACTCTTATTGCATGCATCAGGCTACTGAAGGCCTCACACTTGTGCACGGGTAGTCCCGGCTGTGGATGAAATTATAACATTTATTATGCACAGGGTTGGCCAGAGCCGTGCGTATACATATACTTAAATTCTGAGCAGATTTTTTTACTTACACTTAAATTCTATGCAGATTGACACCCTTTTTGGAAGTGTGGGGTCAGGAAGGGGAATTTCGGGGGGGTCATTTAGGTTGGAGGCCCGAAATTACACATGACTGTCAGGATAAAGAAATTTGACGCCTCCTGCCGTACATGACCATAACTTTGGTGATTTTCCTGCCAAAAGTAATGTATATAAGTACATACCTATATAAACTGTAATATTACATATGGTTCTGGCCTACCCTATTTATGCAGGTTGTTTTGCTTCACTTGCTTCAAGCGATGTAAAGCCAAACCCCAAGCCTGATCGTGTGACTTAGCCTTATTTGTGGCTCACCTATATGTGATGCTACAATGCCTCATGCATTTTGAGCTCAGGCTTCCTTTCTGACAGACTCAATATAAATCTGTTTGTTTTACCTCATTGTGGCTGGCCTGATGTTGCTAATGCAGGCATTCCGGGAGAGGCTCGCATCTGGTCAAGCCGACTTCGCAACCCTAGCTTCAACAGAATCCCATTGTAGCAGTGCGCAGCGAGGGGGGGACCTTGGGAAGTTTGGGTACGTGGGGAGAAATTGCTACAGTAATAATTGTCGATCTATTCTGGCTGCAGACTGTCACATGGCAGCTTGAAGGGAGCAGGGGTGGGCTTCCGGAAGTTTAGATGCACGTGGGGAGAGGTTGTAAATTGTTCGGGAACAACACACATTTTGGCTCTATACCTTTGCTTGTGGTTAGGGGATCGAGAAGCTCAGGTGCACATGGGGAGAGGTGGTGAGATGTATGCTTGTGGTTAGGGGATCAAGAAGCTTAGGTGCACGTGGGGAGAGGTGGTGAGATGTATGCTTGTGGTTAGGGGATCGAGAAGCTTAGGTGCACGTGGGGAGAGGTGGTGAGATGTATGCTTGTGGTAAGGGGATGGAGAAGCTCAGGTGCTCGTGGGGAGAGGTGGTGAGATGTAAGGAACGTGGTCACATTTTCAGGTTTCCGTTTGACTGTTGCAGGTAGATGAGGGACAGGAATTTGAATGAATCTGAATGCGCGGGGAAAGGACGGGGAAAGGACGTAGACAGATGTGTACTAGGTTCCCACTGTCCCAGTTTGTAGCAGGAGGGGAGGGAAATCAACAGTTGTAGTGTTGCGCTCTGCATGAGTGTGTGCGTATTCATGAACTTGGGTGTGTGCCCTAGGCGCCCCTCCTACATAGGCGCCTCTCCTACATAGGCGCCCCTTCTACATGCTTCCCTGAATAATGCTCTTTTCTGAGCACTCTTGCTCATCAAACGCTTAGGCTCGAGCTTCAGGCTCAGGCTTACATGTTAGGAGCACAATTGCCTACACGATTAATATTCCATGATGTTAACCTTGGACACTCTGTCTTTGCTAACTGTGTTGGGCACGCGTGCTCATGCCGCGTAGTATGAAAGACTGTCTACGTCGCACTTTTTATCTTCCCGGTGCTGAGAATTTTCTACCGTTTTGCAAAAGAGGCATGGCGCGGACAGTGTAGAAGCTACAAAAGTAATGCACATAAGTGCTGCCGGCAAATCAGCATGCACACATATTCAGTACAAGAGCTTAACAGGACGCCTGTGACTAACCTCAAAGGTTGTTTTTTACCTGCAGGCCTGGGCAGATGCAGAAGCAGTTTGAAGAAGCAACGTACGCTTTGCAGGTACGTTTTCTGTCATAGAATATGTTTGCAGTTCCTTTAAGAGTTTGGCTATGTTTGGGAACTGGCAAGGCAGGCTGCATCCTTCGCTTTCCCAAATGTGTGAGCTTTTAAAACCATGTTGAGAATTCTGATGCAGCGACTTAACCTTGTAATGTTAAAAATATTCAGGGTAGTGTTGATTGATTTACTGAATCCTTTAATGAGTCACAGCAGTGATTTGGTGCTGACTTTTCTTACTGGGTCAGAGTAAGAAAGAATAGAAAAACTAAGAAGAACACAGGTAGTGTCGGCATCACTGGATGAAATGATTTTTTTCTTAGGCAAAAACCCCACTTTTTGTGAATGAAAGATGTAAATGCTTTTTGGCTCAAACTTTTCAATGAATTCCTTGAGTTCGTCACAACGAATCATGGTACCAGCTTAAGCATGGATTGCAAGTATGGGCCATATTTTGCTCATGCATATAAATATATTTGCTCTTGCATGCGGTGGAGGTACCTTATTCCTCTCTCCATTGTCAAACAGTCTAAGCAGCTTATCTTCGTGCATTTTGTAAATTATCAGATGATGTAATCCATGACGGGTGTGTGTGGCCAAACGTCTCTGGGTCCATACTTTTTCTCATGTACACAAAAAAAGGTATGGACCCAGTGACGTCTGGCTAGACACCCCTGTTATGGAGTACTTCATGTGATGTGGGGAAGTACTGCTGCCGACTTACTTAGCCATGATACAAGAAGAATGACCCGACTAGAGTGTGTGTGGTACTAGAGAGTGTGTGGTACAGTCTCCTCCCCAAGGCTGGGAACGTTACTCAGTCATCTGGCTAGCAGAGAGTAGCAATACTGAGCTAATTGAATACCGCAATGTCTAAACCAGAAAATGCTATCTTCAATAATCTGGCTTCTCCAGCTTATTGAACAAACCTCAACTGAAACGCCAACTAATGTTTGTTAACAAATCCGTCACTACCACCAATTGGGCGTGATAGGTGTCAGACCAAATCACTGACACAGCAAAGTACAGACTAAGCACATCATTGAAAACCCCTGAAAACTTAGAATAAGAAATTTGCAGGATTAGAACAAAATGATGTGCAATCGTGAAGAGAATGGAATATGCGGTAGGATGTCATGATTTATTCGCCTACTATTTTGTTTTTGCTCAGTATAACCCAGTCTGTTCGTTCAATTCCGTGTTGCTCTTTAAGGTGATGAGCACGCAATCAGCCTACTAACAATAAGGCTTATAACCCTTCTCCGGCCCACCAATCTTGGTGAAGCCTCGCAGGTTCTGATTTCCCGCTTGCTCGTTATGTGAGGTTCCCTGCATGCCGTAGGCAGAAGTTGATGTCCTTACACTCAACATGAGTCCTACCCAACCACCCGCTGACTCCACCACACCTGGGGGACAGCAAAGGACCATCCCAAATGGCCAAACAACAGAATAACTGTCTTTTCCCTGGGAAAATGAAACAAATCGTACATTATGAGCTTCCTTTCCCCCCTTGTTGTACGTGGGGAGTTCAGGCCTATAGCACCAGAAAGTACTTGCAAGGAATCTGAGCAACTCCATGTCTTTGATGGCTGATCACGGTTGTTAGATATGCACACCATTCCTCTCATCTTCACCTGTTCAGGTCGGAGAGCTCAGTCAACCAGTATTCAGTGACAGTGGAGTGCATCTTATCCTCCGCACAGCTTAGCTCTTTGGTGTACACGTATTGACGATTTTGTAGAATTCCCCACAGACACTACTTTCCCAATTATTGCTCCTGTAATCATGTCTTGATTACATACAGCTTAGAGTTCGTACTTTTTGACTGATGCCATAATCTGTAACATCTGAATAGTAGTTGTTCGCCATGCATGCACGGCGCATAAGGGGTTACAACGGGTTATTACAAGGATGGCCTACAGCCCGAGACTCTGGCTGATGGCAATTGGCTGGTGAAACAAAATCAACCAGTGTCGAAAATTGAAACTAAATCTGACACAAACTTGAGGAGTCTGTATGAGTCTTGATTCAGGAATGCATTGATCTCAAAATCAGTGATACCGTGATGACAAGCCAAGAAAGGAATAAATTCAGAGCTCGAAGGAGCAAACGCACGCAGTCTTAAACATTCCTTCAAAAAGGTCTCTGTATCTCATGCGCAGCTCGCACACTTCAGCACATGCTTCTCATCTTGAACTTCTCCACATTCACATTTATCACAAATGCTAGAACCACCATGCCATTTGCAAGACTCCACTCTCAAATGGTGTGCATGCAATCTGAACCTGCTGAAATTCCTTAACACATGTTTGTCCATGCACGACGCATAGGCTTAAGGTAACATCGCTATATATGCCTCTCGGGGGCATCTGAGCAGAACTCTTCCATCAATTAAATTCCTCTTGCAACACAACAACAAACTTTTTTTTGTGTCTGATTTTATGGATGTATTGTTGACTGGTAAGGACCAGTCATAGGCCGATCAGCTGTTACAGTCTGGCTGATGATGCGCCCCCCCCATGTAAATCTAAATCTATATCATTAATTAAACCTTGAAATCCAAGGAACATACTCAAGCTCAAAGTGAACGCAACTGCTGGCAAAATGGCCTGCCGTACACCTTTTGGCAGCCTTATAATTGTGGGTTCCTAATTTGGTGATGAAGAAAATAGTGGCGCTTGGGGACGCTGACGCTGGCACTGCTTCCTTCAAGACTCTCCGTGTTCAAACTTTTTCTGCTGGTTATACTCCGGCTCCCTTTCTGGCTTCCAACTTCTCGCCTTTCTCTCCAACTTTTCCTTCTATTATTCCATCTCCTTCTCTTGTTTCTAACCAGAAAAAGGCCCTGGATTCTCGTTCTCCTTACTATGGGACCAAGTACATATTCCTAGACTTCCTTGAGATGTCATTCGCAGTGTTGCCCGTTTCAGACTGCGTGTGCACACCCTTCGCTTTAAGACCGCAACATAGAAAAATAAGACCGCAACATGGAACCCCAGCTCCTCCCCTACCTGTGATTTGTGTGAGGCTGGTGATGATGTCCAGGATGAACAGCATGCTATTTTCCACTGCACACCCCCACACAGTGTCTCTTTGCAGGAAATATGAGTCCTTATTCTCAGAGGCAAGAGCACAGGATGTTTTTTCTTTTTTGCACCATGTCACGCCTAAGGTCTGGCAGAGGTGGCACCATCTGTCTTGTACTATGATTGTTTTTTATGAGCAGGCTAGCAGTCACACGCTTTGACTGAAGGCCTTTCCTTGTAAACCTAGTAAACCATGCATGTTTGCGTCATCATTCCCGGCAACCAACCATGGTACCGCTGCACGAGACTAGCATGATTAAAGCAAATAGTAGCATTAGTGACTGTCTAATACCATGATGGTGGTGTTAGTCTTAAATATGAAAGTTTCCTACCAAGACCTTCTAAACACAACTAGCTACGCCTAAATGACACGACTGCTCACTTCTTTAATTGCACTCCTAAGATACGAGAAAGCTTGGACAAGACCTGCGGGTTGGGAATGGCTTTCCCACACTCGTACTCTTGAATGACTTGAGGCTTCTCATTGATCGACTGCAAAGGCAAGACGTGAACAGAAACTGTCAGTAAACGAGACTCGGCAATGTTACCCACACATTAATACAAAAGTTAACAGAAGTTATGCTTGCATCTTAAACTGGCCAATGAAGCGTTCATGTATGGGACTGACTCAGGGTCAAGTATAAATATGACTTCTGGTAGCGACTGGGTAAGTATAAAGAAAGGAACATGCATGTCACGCCCAATCGTTGACGAACCGTGTGACAGTAAGCTGGTTGACAATCGAAAGGTCCTGTACGTCTTGTTCAATAAGCTGGATGTGCCAGTCTTATTGATACCATGGGGACATTATACCACGCCCCCAAATATTGTTTTTGGCGGCCAATGCATCCCCCCAAATAAACAACTATTTGAGGAGTAAACTACTGCGATTGGGATTAAATAATTGTTTTTGTGGCGGGTTATGAGTGGGAAAGAGCCCCGAGCGTCCCGGTGAGGCATGTCCAGACAGGGATGGCCAGTCTGCAAGGCCCCCTCAACCGCCGAGCAGCTTAAGCAGCAACAGCAGGAAGTGAGCAGGAGGGGAGCAACAGCAGGAAGTGAGGGGAGTAAGGAGGAGGAAGTGAGGAGGGGGGCAGTGAGGAGAACGAGGAAGCCAGCAGGAGGGACGGGGAAGATGATGACGAGGGCTTGAGTTAATATGGCTTGAAAGCAAAACCAGTTACCAGCTGACACTCCTAGGATGACTGATTAGAGAAGCAAAGAATAATATAAAAATTTCAGTGCTCTTGGACAAAATTAATGTTAAGCACTGAAATATATATATTGAGGGGTACAAATTGGTGCGGACAGGGTAAAAATAACACTTTTTCGGAGGGTGCGGAATGAGTACATGTCCTTGCGGTAACCTTTATCTTCTGAATTTGGCATTTTTGGTACACAATTGACAACATGCGAGAGGTACCATTAGAGGGGATCCTCAAGAGACCCTGTACTGTTTAAGGTCTCCGGTTTTAATTATTCGCCTAATCATATTAACGTGTATTACGATGAGACTGAGAATCACTGAAGTAAACGGTCCCAGATCCGGAAAGGGACAGTGGCGTGGCAGCAAACCAAAGATGAGTAGCACTAACAGATATAGACACACGCACACAAGCACGAGTATGAGCAGAGAGCGCACAGCCGTGGAAATATAGAACTAAAGCATTAGGGACCACAGTGACGCAAACACCTCACTCCTCTGCTGGATGGTTTTTCCACCTTGGAGGCCTTATTGGTCCGAAGGCGCCCCAAATTATCAATAAGACACAACATCATCCTCTGCAAATCTTTCATATATTCTTCCAGGCTTTTTTAACAAACCTCTTAGATCAGGGGGTGTCAGTTGATGTGCTGAGTATACTTGGCAGTGACGATGATTTGACATGCATCAGTCGTTTCTGATTTATGAGTTTCAAACTAGTTTCAATTTTAAGGGCGATGAACCTGAAACAACTGCGCAACTTTGAGAACAGGCGCCATTCAATCACAAGACTGCATGCCTAACACGGCAGCAAAGTACGATCAGGCACCTCTTTGACATGTTTTCGTACTCAGTTGGTGCACAAAGCACTAGACAAAACATCTCTGCGCACAATGTGCTGATCCTTATCAACACACTTTTCGTTCAACTTTGCTTTAGGTCAGAAGCAAGACGCACGTCATTGAAGAATGGATTAGTCTTTAGTGTTTCTGAGGTAAATGCATACATCAAATTCTGCAGAATGGCACGGCAAAGGCGTAATTGTCATTTGACATACCTGTGCTAATTGTGCTTGAGTAAGCTTCTTCGCTGTCCTGGCCTGTACGATCTGGGTCTTGAGTGTTGAAGACACTCGAGTATCTGCGAGTGGTGTTGGTGATGGGTGGATGAGCATATGAAACAACTTCCACAAAGAACAATACCGAGGGTCAGCCCAGCCAAGCACCACCCAAAAAGAGGGAATTAATGCCCCTTTCCTGAATTGCACATCTGAGGTCACACAAGTGTTACATTTATGTATAGAAACTAAACACTTCTGCACAAAAATTATTGAGTTTGGGGTCAAGGGTGTGAGTGTGGGGCTGGATTTGTGCCATTTCCCTGCCAGAAAGGTGGGTGTAGAAATGCGGCAGAGAACCCTGTGCAATTCTGGAAACCTGCTTTCTGGCCACCACCTGAATGTCGGGAGCCCTTCAGTATGCTCCCAAGGCAAGCCCTGTATTATAGTTTGGAATGCTGGGGGTGGGCCGTGGTGGGCAGCAACAGCTGAGACTTCAAAAAACATCAGGCTCTGGTCAGCCCCTCCGAGTACAGAATGTTTTGACAACAAGCCCAGATGAACAACTCAAACTAAACTGAGCCGCTCAGACTTACGTAGGGAGAGTTATATTTTAATGGCCGGACATTATCAATATGTTTTATAGAGTTCAGCAAAACGAACGCGACCCCAAACAGTTCAGCGGTTGGTGCCTGATTATCAGTCTCATTTCCCCCTGCCAAAAGGGGGGTCCGAAACCAAACCTTCACCCCAGACCCTCAGACCTTCACCAAAATGTCCCCAATATTATTGCAAACACCCCTGGTAAGTTGATGGTACCGGGGAGGAGCTTTTGTAAAATCCGCTTTCTGGCAGGGATTTCCACCCTGCCCACCTGGGCACCTCCCGCCACAAACTGAGTGTGCAGGGGTGCTTAGATACATCTAATTAAGGTTCCTGCTTTACTTAAAAGTACTTTTTTGCTTTCGGGCAAGAACTCTCACAGGGGTGGCTGGCCTGACCGAGGGTCTAAAGGTTAGCCCAAATAATCTCCGCAGTTGTCCATGACTAAGAAATGAATGAATGCAGCAGCTGTGCAGCATACTGTACGGCCCGCCTTCACTAGATTGGAAGAAAAGGAAATTAGGAGAGCTTCACACATGTATCAAGCACAAATGCCTAGACCTGCTCTTTTTATACAGGAAATTCCCGTCCTCGTTAAAGGGCAGGAGCCTCAAGGTTTTCACTTTGCGACTAGCAGCATCAAGGATGATGGGTCGGGCATTGAAGGTTGCTTTTGCTTTAATGTGCCCCATTGTTGAATTCAAGAGGGTAAGGTATCTAAGAGAACACAGCCTGCGGCCGCCTATTCCAGGGGGCCAAAGGAGCCAAATACAAGAAAGAGCTGTGACAAAAAGAGTTAGGCACCAGGTTGAGTAATAAACTTCAAGCAACTGATCAGGCAGGCGACAAGGTCGTGAATCTCGTTCAATACATGTAATTGTAGTGCGTGCGTTCATGCGTGTGTATGTGCGTGTGCGTGTGTGCATACGTGAGAGCATGCATGAGTGTGTATGTGAGCTTGTATATGTATGTGTGTGTATGTGTGCGTGTGTGTGTGTGTGTGCATACGTGTGTGTGTGTGTGTGTGTGCGTGTGTGTGTGTGTGTGTGTGTGTGTGTGTGTGTGTGTGCATGTGTGTGTGTGTGCGCGTATGTGTGTGCGTGTGTGTGAAATTGTGTGTGTGTGTGTGTGTGTGTGTGTGTGTGTGTGTGAAAGAGTGTGTGTGTGTATGCGTGTGTGTGTGCGCACGCGGTGTGTGTGTGTGTGTGTGTGTGTGTGTGTGTGTGTGTGTGTGTGTGTGTGTGTGTGTGTGTGTGTTGCAAGGCAAACACTCACGATGGAAGTCCTCGGTCTCCGCGTCTAATTTGGCAGCACTCTTCCCCGCTACACTGGTGGCCGTATGCTTGTTGGCTCCAGCATTAACTGTGTGAAGGTGTGTGGGTGTAGGTGTGAAGGAGTGAAGGGTGAAGGTTCCAGCATTAACTGGGTGAAGGGTGAAATGGTGTGGGTGTCCACTCCGTGTGTGGATCAGAGGGCGATGGCTGGAACCTGCACGAACACTTCGCTCTCGCTGCCACAACAACAGCTGCCATTCTCGAAAAAAGGCGCACACTCACATTTCTTGTCCGTCTCTATTTGGTGTCCTGCCCGACGCGCCTGCGTGTGGAGCAGTAGCGTTGGTCTCTTGAGACGAGAGGGGGTGGACCCAGGTCGCAGGAACCTTGTTATCTGACTAGGCTCCCCCAATTTAGGTAAAAAGACCACTGCCGTGGTAGCAACTCCGGACATTCCATGCTACGCTTGAAGCCTGGCGACAGTCCAGCGCTGCACAAAACATGGCACTCTACTTTCCAATTGAAACCGGGTTTTCACTCCTCACCGCGTTCACGGCCGCATCGTCCTTCAAGTCGCTCTGCTTAGGGGCCTTTTTACGGATCACCACGTCCTGCAGGCGTACGTTGTGTAGTTGTATGTGTGTACCCAGGAGAAGGATCCTTATCCCCGTTTTGGCATCCCCGAAATCTGCTTGTCCCCCATGGCATAAAGCAACCTACTTGGAAATCTGTCCCCTGGATTGTGCCCCGGCTAGGCATGGTTGTGTGTGGCTTTGGTAACTGAGCTTGGAAGGACTTGAATTAATAATTTATTTGTTGCTTGGGGAGCACAGGTACAAAGAAACAAACCTTCTTTTTAAGTTGCTTCACCTTTTTATTTCAGCCTCTGGTTGTGATCAAGGTTGCATATTGACTCCTCTGAAGCAGGGGGCACAAGCATGGCAAGTGTTCCAGGCGCAGCACATGCCTGCATTCCCGGGGGCAGTGCTCTGGCTGCTGCACAAAACCGCAGCAGCAAGGCACTCCCGTGCAAAGCAAGGCAGCAGCCACGTAGGAGTCGGTGCGCTGTGGCCCCACAGGTAAAAAGCGTGCTACATAACAAGGATTTCCTGATCTTGTAGGCACAGTCCATGCGTTGTACTAAACAGGAGGGGTCCTTTTGATAGGCGCTACTGCATGTCCTTTCACACAATTAAAAACGAGCACGTAGGGAGCTGGGCAACATCGCTATCCATTCCTTCTTGCAGGCATCACAGCGGCCTAATCCCGGATCCAAACGGAAGGTGTCCTCCGGCGATTTGGCGCGTTTGTCAAAGGTAAACCAGCCTTGTACTGCAGGCAGTTTACTGTCAAAGACGGGTATGTACGTACTGTTGCGTTTTGCATCTAGTATTTCCATACTTATTGCATTTATTGTATCCTATTCACGTGCCGTACGCATCCTATACTGCACACTGCTCCCCTAAGACACCAACCCTTATTACGGATCCTATCCAGTGAGAATTCTGCTCTTTCTTTCAATGTTTTGTGATTTTCAACTACACACGCCCGCACATGGTCTATCGTTTGCATGTGCACATGCAGCTGCCTAACAGCCATATGCTTTTTAACACCACCGGAGTCATCATGTTCCACAGGAATCAGCATATCGGACTACAAGCACTACGCTTTAACAATGCCCTTAATAGAATGTCACCACCTGCTTTTGTCTTTTCTCCTCATGCACACTCCCATTGCCCTGCATAAGTACTCCTATTCAGTAAGCACTGACACATCACAAAAGCTGCTTCTTTCACCAACTCATGCGGCAGATCTTTGGCCCTTCTCGCTACACCACTGCCTACGGCCCTTCGGAGGAGACACCACCTCCCCCTCCCCCTGCCGACTCACCTGTTTCTCCTGATTCTGCCAACAACGGGGGCAGCGGAGGTGACAGGACAAGCAGTAGCTCAACGCGTCGCAACGCTGCCGCTCCACAAAATCCCATCCCTCAGCCGCCGCCTCAGGTAGCACAGATGAATAGAAAGCGTATGCTCTAAATTCATGTGGTTGTGCTGGACAATTTGGGGTGCGTGCACACACACACACACACATACACACACGGGCCCTCAGCCACTGATCCTGGTTAGTTTTAAAGTATACACTGAAGCAGAGGTTTGCTTCTTAGGGTTTAGGGTTTAAGAATGTGTAAACGGCAAGGGAAGCAGAAGTGCGCATTTTAGATTAAGGTTTAGGGATGTGTGAATGTCAAGGGAAATGCAAATAGGTAATTAGCCAAAGAACAGGAGAAAGGATTACGTTCCCCTGCACAAGCTTGAAAGGCACTGCAGGCACTGGAACACATGTGCTGGCAAGGCAAATTTGGAATGCTGCAGATTCAGCATGCAGCATTTCAAACAGAGAACAAAAGTGTAGGACAGGCAGAAGGTGGTGTCTGAAGTGTGGCGTAAATGCTTGGTTCGAAGACTGGTACTGCACTGCATGTGCAGATTGCACTGCAGATTCTTGTTCTTTTCTTAAAAGTGACCGGCCTGTCAGAGCTGTATGCAGGCAAACAGATACGCACATACCAACACACCCAGACACAGACAGCCAGACATGGAGCCTTTGCCCTATCCATTTTCCTCGACAGGCTGCCCCACCCCCGGCCGGAAAAGTCTGGGCCCAATCAATACTTACACAGCACAGAGGTGACGGTGCGAGGGGTCAGGCAATCAGAGAGGGCGCAGACAGCCTACAGCAGGTACCCCTCCTCCATTGCACGCTCAATACATGTAACCGCAAGGACACACGGTTAAATAGACACACGCACACCCACACATATACCTACGCACTACACACTCGCGCACACACACACACACATACACACACACACACACAAGTAGTATATATATAAATATACTTACACCAACATCACACACACAGCTGATTGCTTTGAGCCGTGAGTCAGGAGGGCGCGCACTGGGACCGCAAGCACTTTTGGCCATGGCTGACCGTGCGTGGTCTATTGCTACTGTCCAGGGAATTGCAGACGAGCAAGAGCTGCTAGATGTGCAGGTAGATGTGCAAATATGTGAGTTTGGGTGTCTGTGTGTAGTGTGCGTTGCCCTTGCGGTACCTGATCACCGAATGACCAGGTGTGTGTGTGTGTGTGTGTGTGTGAACAGATCACCGAATGACTGCTTGTGAACAGATCACCGAATGACCAGGTGTGTGTGTGTGTGTGTGTGCTTGTGCGTGTGCGTGTGCGTGTGTGTGAACCACAACTGCTTGGTCATGCTTGTGATTGCTCGTGCATGCTTTTGTAAGGGATACAAACAGACTTTTAAAAGCGTTGCAGAAACCACTTGCACCGGTTTTTGCTTTTATGGCCATGCATATCGTCCACCCAGTCTCTCCTCACATTGATGACACCCCAACCACTTCTTGCACACCAAAAGAAGGAAATGAAGCAGGCAAGCTCCTGGTGATGGCTATGATGGCTACACACACACACACACACACACACACACACACACCAACATTCAAGCAGCACTTCAACAGTGAGCCATCTGAGCTTCCTCCTGCGCACAGGCGCTGGGCGAGTTTCTGGTGATGGCCACACACCCCCACATCTCAAACAGCGCCTACTCAGTGAGCAACTTGAGCCTCCTCCTGCGCACCCCCCTGTGCCTAAACCATCCGCCCAGCAGCGCGTGGCTGAAGGCTTGCGAGGGGTCTGCGCTGCGGACGATGCAGGCCAAAGCACAGCAGGCACGACAGGCAGAGGGGGATGAGGCGGAGCGCGCGTTCCTGACCGACCTGGTGGAGGAAGCAGATGTGAGTAAGCAGAGGTGTAGGAATCATTGAAGTCAAATGCCACCAGCATACCAAACCCAAGCAGACGTGACGATTGAGAGGTGTAGGTTATACAGAACTCAGTGCAATTGATACTAGTGCATTTGTGTCAAGCAGGCTACAAAAACAGTCAGTGTTCTTCTCCAAATGTCTTGGTCATGGTTGTTAGTTAGTAGCCAGGAGAGCATTTTTATACTAATGCATATGTGTCAAGCAGGCTAAAAAAACAGTCAGTGTTCTTCTCCAAATGTCTTGGTCATGGTTGTTAGTTAGTAGCCAGGAGGGCATTTGAGCGAATTCTCAAGAAGTTTCTTACTTCACACGACTTCACATGCTTGTTGCTAATCCTTCCCAGGGCATTCTGGGCATGGCTGCTTGTTACGTGGGGTGCGGCTTCCAGCCCCGGCCTGAGTTCAAGGCCATGTTCATAGATGCTGCCGCCAGCTACATGCAGGTACGTGGCGCGCACACACTCATGCACTCACACGCTCACACACACACACACACACACATATACACACTCACGTGCACGTATGCATGTGCATGCAATGTACAGTCGAATGCATGCGACTTCACTCGGGGCTTCTCCCATTCAGTTTGCAACGCACCCCCCACTACGCTGCTGCCTGCAGTTGACAGAGCAGCAGTGTTTGTGGTGGAGGACCTCTCTAGTACATCTCTGTGCCTTTCATATTATATGGATTTCTCACTTTACTGGCTGCAGATGGCGGATAAACGATGCTTTGAGGCTCAGGAACACACGCGCACGCACGCATGCACGCACGCACGCACGCACGCACGCACGCACATAAACTACACAGAACACTTTCAATTATCGATGCAGTTGGCAGAACAGCAGTGCCTGGAAGCGGAGGACGCGCTGTCACGAGCGGCAGAGGCAAAAAAGGTCGGCAGGAGAGGAGGGCTGATAGAGGTAGGTGCTTGTGCGTTAGCGTATGTGTGGTGCTAGGGGGAAGTTGGATTAAGAGTGAGATTTTAATGTGGTCATGTATGGTTTTTAATTTTCCCCTTAGTTTGATCTCTCAGCACAAGTGGCCAATGGCAGTAATCCCAACGATGAGGGTGGTGTTGACTCTTGAGATCTGAGAGGATGAGCTGAAATCTGGTGGCTAAGCCGTACAGGACCAAACGTCTTGACCAGCGATCACCGCGTGGCAACAGATATGGTAGGTAAAGAATATATAGGAATCAGGACAACTACATAGGGTTGGCCAGAACCATACATTCATACGTATATACGGTGTACATACGGTATTTATTGCAGAGACATCACCATACATACGGTCATATACGGTGTGTATATACGGTTCTGGCCAACCCTACAAATACACAGAGAGGTGAGCCTGGTCCTGAGTCAGGCACAGCTGTTAAAAAGGTGAACATACGCGTGCAAGTCCATCCTTTTGCCGCAGGTCCCTGAGCAGCTAGAAGTGGATGAAGTGCTCATGTCGGATGGCAACAAATTCACGGCCATGGATCAGGAGGAGAAGGACAGGGCACGTGCTCAGCAGCGGCAGCAACAGCAGCGGCAGCAGAAGGGTATCAGTGGGGCTGCTCCCAGCAGGCCTATCACGGCGGAGGACCTGTGTGTGGTCAACTCGTTCAACTGGAACACAATCTGTGAGGTGTGTGTGTTGTGTACGATCATGCCTGTATGTCTGTGTGTGTTAATGCGTGAAGGTGTGTGTGTGTGTGTGTGTGTGTGTGTGTTCATGCGTGAAAGTGTGTGTGTTCATGCGTAAAAGTGTGTGTGTGTGTTCATGCATGGAGACCACGTGAAGTGTGCAATTCCATGTGCAATGTGCACGGTATTGGAATGTTGTGCAAATGAGGCTATTACGTTTGGGTCACCTTGGATCTTCAATCACCGGGCGTACTTGCAGATGCAACTTCATGCAACTATGTCAGCGTGTAAATGCATCTAAACACATATGTTTGCCCATTTGCACGTGAACATGTGTGTGTGCAGAGATTCATTTGTGAATGACTCATTATTAGGGTTGGCCATAATTGAATTTTCACACCGTATGTGACCATATGTATGGCACTTCTCCTGCTAGAAACACCATCTATATGAATGTGTATATGCTCGGACCAACCCTTCTCATTATTTGTAGCGCACATGCACATGCAAAATCCGCAGGCTGTCTTGTTTTGGGGCTGCAACGATGCCCCGGTGGAGTGGGTCCAAACGTTTATGGACTCCTCTCTCGCGGCTATGCAAGCCTCCATCGGAGTGATGGCTGCGGAGATGGAAGACTCACAGGATATGGTGCAGGTGCAGTTGTCTGCGTGTGTGTGTGTGTGCGTGTGCGTGTATGTGTGTGTGTGTGTGTGTGTGTGTGTGCGTGTGTGTGTGTGTGTAACGATAGGCTCATCTGAGAATTTATGTTACGTCTGCAACAATGCCCCCCCAAAAGCGTGTCAAAAACTGCATTCCTTTCTTGCAGTCTATGTGAATATAATGGCTGCAGAAATGGAATAATTATATATCAGTTGGCATGGGACAGCTACATGTGTGCGCAGGTGTGCAACTTTCCATATGCACATATCTTCATTTGTGGCTAGGACACTCCTGTTTCCAAAAAAGACATGCTGAGAGAGGCCGATTGTTTGTGGTGTTTGTGCAAGCATGTGCCATATGCACAACGCTTTCTGTGACAAAAGACGAGCCAGTCCTTGTTGCAACCACATAAAGGCAACAAGCTAGGTATAAGCAAACAGCACAGAAATAAGACACGCACTCAAATACAATCTAGGCTCTGCTACACTTTGTTCTTTTCCCTCTAATGCATTGCACTGTTTTCATACTCACACATTTTTATCCTGGTCAAACGAATCCTATGCAAGCCCTTGTGGCACAAAGCAGGTTGGTGCATACGTTTACGCACACACATACACGCATACGCACGCGCTCACACACACATACACATATAAACACACACGCGCAAAAACACATACATACATCACACACAGGTGGGCAAGCCACTTGTGACGCGTGTGCTTGACACCAGCGTGATAGCCAACATCATGACAACCATGATCTATGCGTTCTCAGCACGCCCTGACAGCATCTGGCTGGATGCACAGTGCAAGCTGTGCCGGATGGTGCTGGAGCACGTGCGTGAGCAAGGAGCCCAGGTGCGTGTGTATACGTGTGTGTTGAGTGTGTTTGTGTTTTGTGTTGAGAGTGTGCCAGATGGTGCCGGAGCACGTGCGCGAGCAAGGAGCCCAGGTGCGTGTGTATGCGTGTTTGTTGTGGTTTTGTGTTTTGTGTTGAAGGTTGCTGTGTCAGATGGTGCCTGAGTACGTGCGCAAGCAGGGATCCTAGGAGCGTCTGTGTCTTCATCGTACTTATTTTGTGTATGCTTTTTTATATGTGTGTTTTGTATTGAGGACGGCTAGGTTATAACAAGGTGAATGAAGAGGCCCAGTGGCCAGTGGCCCCTTCTGCTGTACCGTGGTCATCATGTGAAGTCAGAACTCATTAGATATGCTTTCGGTGCACGTCCGCCATGCATTGCGCTCCGTAGCAACCCCCTCTGTAATTCACGACGTGCTTTGCAAACATGCTTGCGTGTGATGCCATGCATGGTCGATTGTGAGAGTGCAAAGGTGACCTCAGGGGCAGCTCTTGCCTCCTACTAGTGCTTGCATCACAACATCCCACAACAAGTGCCCCCAACTCTATTGCCACCATTTTTATTTATACCGTTGAGAAAGCGCAACATCCGTTGCTACCTCATCCTGATTATCAGCATTGAGAACATTTTATATGCTTTGCCACCACCACCTCATCTTATCCATTGGAAACATGTAAACGTTTTGCTGCCATTCTAATTTTTGCAGTAGGGCAGAGGGGGAATGCAGAGTTGATGTCAATGAACCTGTTTGCCTCTCCACTCATTGTCGACCACCAACATACCATAGTTCAGCAGGAGCAGAGTGTGGAGGCGGTGTTAGAAGAATGGCTTCTTTGCATCTCCTTTGATTGTGTGCTCTCTCACACACTGAAAGCAGGAGGAGAGTGTGGAGGTGGCATCAGGTGGCCTTGTCGCCAACCCAGCAAGCCTGGTCAACATCCTGTGCCTCATGCGTTACATGGAGCAAGCGCCTGAGCCTGAACTGGTGAGTGTCACCCTGCATAGGAAAGAAGAAAAGTTTTGGTCATCCCCATGTGTTGCATGGAGCAAGATCCTGAGCCTGTTTTTTAAATGTCAAATTGCACAAGAGAGAAGTCTGATTAATAATAACTTTCCTCATGCGTATTGAGCAGCCTCAGTTAGGGAAATGTCTGTCTGCATGAGAAAAAGAAATCCGATTAATAATATTTGCCTCATACATATAGAGCAAAAGCCTGAGCCTGGTTTGGTGAGGGTTATCCCGCACAAGGGAACAGAGAATGGCAATGCTAAGGAGGCATGAAACATCATGTGTTCATGTGTGCTGCGTTGTCCCACCAGCGGAGTCCTACACGCCTATTGCTCTTGAATCACCTGAGTCTTTTGTTGCAGGGTCCAGCCTGAGGAACTCACAAAGCAATCCTACATACCGTGAAATTTCTTTTCAGACGAACCAACATGGACTGACATGCACTTGCGTATGCACTCCCATGCACTTTCCCCTGTCCAAGCTGCTTTGCAAACCGACAATGAGTTATATCGTCGTTCTTTTGAAGTATGCTAGACTGTACATGCAATTCCTTTTTTCCTTTGACAAGCGCCTTTGCCGTTGCCTGCACATTGCACCTTTTCTAAGCTGCCATATTACCTACGATCAGTTTTTCCGTTGTTGCGTTGCTGCTAAGCCTCTACTCCTGTACGTAATCTGTCACAAGTCAACATCAAACCTTAATGAGCAGTCCTTCGCTTGCACATAGCACGCTTTCCAAGCTGCTGCGTGCGTCCACTATCCATGTCGCTCATGTTCACGTGTACGTGTGTCTGCGTCTGCACGTATGTAGGTGAGTGCTGCGCTGGGGGCGGTTGCCAAGAGCTACGGCGGTGCGCGCATGCAGCTTGTAGCGGGGGATGCCCTGGCTGTTCTGATGTGCGAGGTGAGGATGTACCGTAGGGAAAATATACCGTAACCAATGCAAGATTCGGAAAGACCTGATTTATGAATCCTGATGCGCACATTGCAAGGAGGGCAACACTCAAATACTTAACGCAGCGTGAGCATATACGAGGGCCTTTTGGCCCTTTGAGCTGCACTTGCACGCGTATGCTCGCATGTGAGCATGCTTGTGCATGTGCGCGTGTGCATGTGTGTGTGTGTGCGCATGTGCATGCATGTTTGCGTGCGCATGTGCATATGTTTGCATGCACATGCATGCACGTGTGCAAGTGTATGCACACGCAAGTCCATGCATATGCACGCTTGTATGCATGCGTGTGCGCACAAGTACATGTGCATGTGAAGGAAGGCACCCGCTTACATTGCTGCTCCTCCCAAAAGAACCCCCCTGCTGCTGATGCCTGAGGTCAGCTTAGGCCTATTAGATTGCCACTTCTTTGCTGCTGCTGCTGCAGCATCTTGTCCTGTCTTTGCTGCCTGTCCTCTCCAACCTGCCTTCTGACTTGCTGTCCGGTAACTGGGCTTGAAGAAGTCGCCCACTACAAGCGGTTTGTGCCTGGGAGGCCTCTTCTCGTTCATGCATGCTAAAAATGTCAATTTTGCCCAATGCGAGCTTTCCAAGGCCTTTTTATTTCATTTGTTTTAGTGCTTGCGACACACTGCGAGGGGGTCAAAACCGTTCGCGGTACGCGGTGATATAAGTACTGTATGGCAGACTTTCTTATATTCTTTATCTTATTATTCTTTTGAGCCCGGGGGCTGAGAGCATGCAATGGTGTCAGAGCATGCAACTGTGTCTTTGCTTTTAAGATGAGTCATTATTCCCTTTGTATGTCCTGTCAGTCAAAGTGTAAGTGCTGCGTGGATGAGTGTCGCGCAAAGAACAGAATCGGCATCCGTCGGATATCCCCTTTTAGCGACGTGTCATGAACAAGTTTAATTTGCTTGCATCGTGAGATGGCGGTGAACAATTAACAAGGAGGTCATGAAGTGTAATATGGCTAGCTGAATGTTCCTGGTGCTAAGATGTATTTCTAGTGACACTTTCTAATGACACATTTACACGTTTTATTGTGCTTGCTTGCATTGTCTTAAACCTCAGTTTTCAGCAAGCTGCTCTCTCCACCACCACCACCACCACCACCACAACCACCACCACCACCACCACCAATGGCAAAAGTTCTGGCAACGCTCACCTACCAGATCTCCCCCCTTTAACTTGTACAATGCTTTCTTAACCTTTATTTCCTCTCTTTGATTGGCAACTTGCGCAGCTGGATACATTGGCTTCAGTAACACAAGCAGATTTAATTCAAGCATGCAACATACGCTCTCTGGCATTATTTCATATCCATTTACTGTACCAATAGTGCGAGCGCTGGGCACAATCAGTCAATGCAGCAATGCTCCTTTTTATCAAAGGCGTAGGCAAAGTGCCATTGTTTTAGAGGAGGCAATGAAACCGTGCAGGAGACGTATGCTCACTGTCCTGAAATCCTTCATCACACAACGCAGACCGGACGTTATCATTATGAGCTGGATGAAGCTGCACAGGCAGCTGCGTTGGAGCTTGCCATTGAGGCACAATCCAGGTACAGTACAGACACCGCAGGTGCTGCGTGGTTAATGCGTGATCGTAATGTTTGCATATGATGAATTGTAGTGCACAGTCACAAATGGGAAGCACAATGCAGGTGTGTTACAATTAGGGTGGGCCAGAACAGTATATACACACCATATCCGGCCGTATGTATGGTGATTTCCCTGCTTAAAATACCGTTTGTACACCGTATATATGTGTAAATGTATGGTAACTTACAATATGTATTTTGCATGTTTTAAACTCGAGGATCGCCGTTTTTTACATACAGGGTATGCCTCAATACTTGAGCTTCTTCATCGTCGTCTTTTGCTGCCTTACATTATGTTAAATCGCACCCAACCCAAGAGATGTGCCTCAAAATTTTTGCTAATGAGCCAGGTGTGGGGAAGACTGCTCAGATGCCACAACACCACACACACACACACACACACACGCACACACACACACACACACACATACACGCGGGCACAAACACGTACACAGGTGGGCAAAATCACTGCAGGACAGGATGGCTGCCGAGGCAAAACGGCGGGGCAGAACGGTGCAGGTGCAGCAGGGCAAGTCGACAGCAGGTGCGTTTACGAGTCGTTGTATATCGCCTAATTAACGTCGGTACGCATTTCAAATTTTGTTCCAAAGAACATTCCGCAGAGGAGCTTTCCCAGATTCTGCAGCTTAAGAGTATACAAAGTACTCCCGAGGAGCTAGCTTGGATGCAACAGGCTCGTGGGAGGAATATAGCGTTTGAGATACCGTACTAACGCGTGACCAATGCGCACCCTGATTTTTCATGAATTGTTTGAGTGCATTGCGCGGGGTTTGCGCACCCCTTTCAGTGGGAAAAGTCTGCCATTGCACACCCCCAATTGCGCAGCAACTGAGGTGCGCAGAGCTTTCTCAGGGGCATTGCGCAGACCCCATTGCGCAGACCCCCAGCAGCAAGCTTGCATGGCTTTGAATTACAGGTACCGCGGGTACTTGAGCATTGCCCCATCTTCCTCCTGCTCTTCTCTTTCCTTGCTGCTGTGCTGCTGTCATGCTGCTGTGGCTGTACGGGAGGTGCTGTGTGCTGCTTCACAGGGCCTCTGACAGCTGGAGGTCGCCCGGGTCCCTTTCCCTCCAGCTTGCGCTGCTGCTTGGCCTTCTCATACTGCTCCTCACGCTTGCGCTTCAGCCCAGCTGCCTCAACGCTTGCATCCCGGATGGCATGCTTGGAACGCTGCTGCTCGCGCGCAACATCGTCCTCCCGCTTCTCCCGCGGGATGGCACGCACATACCTATCCATTGCCTACCCAAAATTTATAACATTAATTAATTTTTGCAATTGCGCACAATTGCGCACCGGCTCTCACCGGAATAATTTCCCGCTTGCGCACCCGATTGCGCACCCCGATTTCAAGTGTAGCAAAATATCCATTGCGCGTCTCCATTGCTCCAAAAAAGATAATTAAAGCGCAATGGTCAAGCGTTGGTACGGTATCTAATGTGTGTTGTGCACCATCAATGACCTACGAGCGCTTCATCTTTTGCTAGTTGAACTGTGAAGAAGGCCGACCAAAAAAGGTGAAGTTCAGAATGTGCAGCAAGAGCACGTTAAAAAGACGACGCACTTGGCACTTGTCTATGGTTGGCCAGAAGCATGGTGTGTATACGGTGTTTTTGGCAGGGGAATTACCAAATATAGTCATATACAGTCATATACGGTGTATACATACGGTTCTGGCCAACCCTACACTTGTCCGTTGCTAGGTGCTGCTGCTGCTGCCGACGAAGCAGAGGCGGAGGAGGAAGCCAAAAAGGAGATGGAGTTCACTAAGCACGGGCTGATCAGCATCCTGGAGGGGGTGTCGTCGCTGGGTATCATGCAGCAGCTGTCACGGGAGTGGATGCTGGTGGGTGATGTGCAATGTGTGTAAACATGTGCAGCTGCACACTCTGTGTGGTGTGTTTGTGTGTGTGTGTGTGTGTGTGTGTGACAGCTGCCACGAATATGGATGCTGGTGGGTGATTGGAACATGAACCACTGCATATTGTATGTTTGTGTGTATGTGTGTGTATATGTTCGTTATGGCTTATGCAGCAGCTGCCACGGGAGTGGATGTGGTGGGTAATGTGTATTATGCACGCATGTGCTGCTGCATATTGCGTGTTTACGTTGCTGGGGGTGGTGCGGCAACTGCCACGAACATGGGCATATGCTGCTGCACATTGTGTGTGTGTGTTAAATGTCACTGAGGAGTACACATGCTGCTGCACATTTTGTTTGTGTTATATGTCACTGAGGAGTACGCAGCAGTTACCACGAGAGTGGACGCTGATGGGTGCTTGGAACATGTACCACATTATTGTGTGTGTATGTGTATGTTAGGGGACTATGCGGTAGCTGCCATGAAAGTGAAAACTGATTGGTGGTGTATGTGCACATGGCATATGGGCCCGTGCTTTTGGATGGAACACATTTTTATTGGAGGAAAGTATGAAAGGAATTCAACTCGTAGAAGACTGATTGGAATCAAATTCCACACACACACGCATGCACACACACACACACAGCTGTGGGGCGAGGAGGCCATCGTGCAGGCGGAGGAGTTTGATGCAGAGGACGTTGTTGCGTGCCTGGCATCTGCTGCAAAAGCAGGAATCAGCCTCAGCCCTCCCTCCCGCACAAAGCTCGTGGGGCGACTTTTGGAGATGGCTGCACCAAAACCTGTGCCTGGTAGGTGGCTATTGCTTTGTATGTGCCGTGTGGTTGCGCGTCTCTTTGCTGCTGTGTGTGCTGTGCTTGTTTTGAGGTATAAAATAGACACCTTACAGCTAGGTGTGTATAGCCTTTGCCTGAAATCCTCCCTTTGTATTTTAGAAAGTTTGTGCAAAAGCAGTAGTGCATGAGCACCACAGGAGCTCCTTGTGCATACCTGCTAACTTCTGCATACCTGCACACTTATCGGTGCTTTTAAGCTTTGGTAGTCTTCCAGTCAGTCTTTGTCATTGCAGTACTAAGTGAGGTCATAACAACAAAGCGTGAGCAATATTAGCCACAGTCTGAGCCACAGTCTGAGCCACACACATTGAGCCACACACACACACACACACACACACACAGTCTGAGCCACAGTCAACATAGCGTGAAATGCAGTATCAGTAGGGTTGGCCAGAACCGTACATGCACCCCGTATATGACCGTATATTTGGTGATTTTCCTGCCAAAAATACCGTATGTACACCGTATATTTATGGTTCTGGCCAACCCTAAGTATCAGCCACGGTCGTTTCTTTCATCAGCAACTGTACATTCAACCTGGGTCTTAACTTGGGAGTGATGTAGGGTAGGGTTTCAAGTGACCTCGTGAAAGGAAAAAAATAGTGGATAGAAAGCACAGCACATTTACCCTCACACATTTACACTCACGCACACGCACAGATGCCTGCACTGGCCCTGCTCAAAAACGATGTTGCCCCTTTCTGTTGTACCACATCATCGTGCCATGCAGAGTCGGCCTCGATCAGTAGCACTGGCACTGATGGCGGCCCTGCAAAGTCCAAAATCAAAGCACCTTCTGGCGGGCGTGAGATGATGTCGCTGGACATGTTGAGAGATGTGATGGAGGCGCTGCTGCTGCAGGTATGTGAGAAGGGTTAGTGTGTGGGGGCATATACCTAGGGTTGGCCAGAACCGTATTATACGGTGCATATACGGTATTTTTGGCAGGGAAATAACCAAATATACGGTCACACACGGTGTCTATGTACGATTCTGGCCAACCCTACACACACCTGGTCCAGCAATAAGGTTAGGAAACAAGTGTCGCTGGAAATGTTGAGGGATGTGATGGAGGCGCTGCTACTGCAGGCATGCTATTGGGGATGGTATGCGTTGGTGTGTGGGGGTACATAGGTTTGTAGATGCTGTGCCTGCAGTGATGCTGGAGGAATAATGTGGTTATGCCAAGATGCAATGCAGTTGCGTTAATGGCAAATAAGCAGGGTATTCACTTGTTGTCGATCTGCAGGTATGGTGCCTGTGGGTGTGGATGCTGGTAGATGCAATATAATATATGATGGAGGCACTTGCTGAAGAGACAAACATGCATGCGTGCAAACACACACATGCACTCACGCGCGCATACCCACACGCACGCATATGCGCACATACTTGTACCTATACATGCGTGTACTCACACACATACGCATGCAGGTGGATGGAGAGCCCCTTCCTGGTGCATGGATGGTGCAGATGCAGGCACTGGTGGAAGTGCACATGCCAAACATGGAGTTGCCTGACATTGTGACCGCGCTGAAGGTGTGTGATGATGGTGCAGGTTGTTAAAGAATGTGTGCAGTGTGCAGTACGCTATGGGTTATAATTGCGCTGAAGGTGTGTGATGATGGTGCAGGTTGTTAACGAATGTGTGCAGTGTGCAGTACGCTATGCGTTATGATCGCGCTGAAGGTGTGTGATGATGGTGCAGGTTGTTAAAGAATGTGTGTAGTGTGCAGTACGCTGTGCGTTATGATCGCGCTGAAGGTGTATGATGATGGGTGCATGTCGTGTAATGATACAGATGTGATTAAGCATGGATTGATAAGGTGAACAGCTTTTTTAACAAGGCTAGACGAGCCGTGTTGAAGGCGAGAGGTTCGTTTGAATGCTGGTACTCGCTCATGCGTAATATGACGTTTGTAGGGTTGGCCAGGTTGGTGTATAAACGGTATTGTGGCAGGGAAATCACCAAATATACGGTCATATACGGTGTATATACACGGTTTTGTTCAACCCTAGATATTTGTACTGTGTCATACATGGTAGTACAAATGTAAGGAGTCGTGCAGTGCTTATGGGGGGCGACTGTTTGTACTGCGCTTTACGCACAAGCCTCATCCAATGAGTTTGTTCCAACTTGAATTTCCAATGCTACATTCTCCAAAACTGCACTGTCACAGATAGTAACTCTAGTGATGTGTAAGGGGAGATGTGTAAGGGGCGGGAGGGGGCGGGTGCTTAAAGAGCGGATTGTATTTCTGGTCTGCTTCTGGTCGTTATTGACTTTTATCAGGAGCCGGTTTCAGGCCAAGCCTGCAACCCTCCTGATTTCAAATAAATTTCCGTCAAGGCTTTACTGTTTGTGTGCTTTTCCCTTAATCAATGTGGAAATTGCTCTTTGCAAATCTTCCCTTTTCTTTTGTCCTTTTTACCTTATTATTACCTATAATGAGTTAAACAAGGTTGCAAGGGGCTGGCCATTTCAGATCAAGGGGCTGGTCATTACAGAGGGCACTGTGGTGATGCATCACACTGTGTGGTGGTGTGTGTGTGTGTGTGGGGGGGGGGGGGTGTGGGTGTTGCCACACCTACAGATCACTTACGGGGTACAACACACACCACACAGTGGGAGTGCATCACCGCAATGTGGTACCGCTACAGTCTGGTGCTTGCAGCACAAGTGTGCAGAGCAGCACGTACATCCACACAGTGTGATGCAACCCATCCAATCTGTTCACGAGTATGCTGAACGCTGGCGTGGTGCCACACACATATCCACGCAATACGGCATTTCACCGCAGCTATGACACCAGCACACTGTGGCACCCGAGGTCAGGGGACCTGCTGCTGCTGTTGCTGTGTGTGTGTTTGTGTGTTGTGTGTGTGATGAAAGGAGGGGGGCGTTCTCACCTGCACACCCTCTCTGCATGTCATATATAGGGATGACCACAATTAAGTGATTACATGCCAATCTTCCGTGCGTGTACTGTATGTATGATTGTGGCATTCCTGACTGCAGGAGTCCTGGGCACGTTGCTCCTTAGCTGTGGCTTTTCACACCGCATTTTTTGTCTGCCAAATGCCGTGAATCACACACACATACACACATACACTCTTTATGTGCCCTCGATTCACATGTCCTTGACATTTTTATAACAAAACATGCATACAAGCACCCTTTGCTCCCACCTCACAGGTCCCTAGCATCCCAAAGGCACCCCCACACACAGCCTTGATCTCACAAGTCCTTGGCCCCATAAAAGTACACGCACACATACACCCTCTGCCTCCCCTTCCCAGGTCCTCGGCCTCATGGACGCGAGCCCCAGCGATGCCTTCCTACAGCAAGCAGTTGCTACATACACTGCGGGCCTGGCACGTGACTTTGGGGCCTCATGGAGCCTACCCGAAGGGGCAAGCGCCTCTGGTGAGCTGCACGGTGGCAGGCACGCACGTGCGCATGCATACACACACATACACACATGTACGCATGCAATCAAATCCATATACACACGTACACACAAACTCACACACACACACACGCATACAAACGTGCACACACATACTCACACTCACATGCAATTATACACGCACGCATGCACGCTAACATGCTCACGCCATACACAATCACCCACAGACGTGCTTGCCAAGGATGAGGAAGCGTGCTTGGAGCTGGCATCCGGGCTGGCTGCTGCAGGAGCTCCCACACACATCATGCAGGTGTGTATGCGTGTCTGGTGTGTGTAAGTGTGTGTGTGTGTGTAGTTAGGTAGGTAGGTACGATGCATACGTCTTGTTATAATCGTTATCTGCCGCAGGAGCTCCCATACATATCATGCAGGTGTACATTGTATCTGGTGTGTATGTAGGTATGACGCACACTTAGGTTTATTATAGCTGTAATGGCTGCTGCAAGAGCGCCCACACACATCATGCAGGTGTGTGTATGTGCCGTGTGTGTGTCTGTGTGTGTAGGTACAATGCATACATCTTGTCATAATCGTTGTCCCTGCTGCAGAGGCTTCTGCACCCATCATACAGGTGTGTGTATGTGTCTGGTGTGTGTGTGTCTGTGTGTGTGTAGGTTGCAAACATATTTATATGTATATACATATGTGACCTTCATCACTGCTGCAAAGGCTCTTGTGCAGGTGTATGTATGTGTGTTAGTGTGTGTAAATACAACGCACAACTCCCTTTTCAGCACCCGTCATAAGCTCACTAACATAATCACAATGCGTATTGCGTACACACATACACAATCATCACACAGCCATACACACATTCTTTCTCCTAAACCACCGCAGATCGTAGAGGACGCGTCCCTGCAGTGGTCGCAGAGCCCGGTTGCCTTGCACTTCTGGGTGAGCTTGCTGGCCAAGTTTTCTGCTGGAAGTCACCAGCCCCAGCCACAGTGGTGGGAGGCACTGTCTGCTGCAACACTGGGCAGCAACAGCAGCAGCAACGATAGCAGCAGCAGCAGCAGCAGCAGTGTAGACAGTGAGGCCAGCAGTGCCGGCAGGAATGCCAGCATGAAAGAGAGTGGGGGCCCTGTTATTGAGAACGGGCAGCTGGCAAACTTGCTGGCTGCCTATGGGGCCTTGAGGTGTGTGCTCGTGAGTTTATGTTTGTGTCGATTTGCTTATCTGTTTTTTGTTGAAAGTGTTGTTTGGATACTGTCCAAAGATGACAGGGTGCGGCGAAAAATCCGCGTGCTTGTACAGATGCACACACACGTACACACACAAGTATGTACCTCTCTCACACACACACACACACGTGCACATACACATACACACATGCCATACTCATACACATACACACATACACACGTGCACATACGCACACACACGCACACACACGCACGCACACACATTCACACAGAACGCAGCACGGGCCCAGCTTGGACCAGGGTGGAGGGGGAGAGTGGGTTGCGCAGCTTGCCCTGCTTGCTTCCCATCGACTGGACAGTGTAGCTGATGCCACCTCTGCCGCCAGCAATTCCACCACGGCAGGCTTGCAGGCAAGTGTTGTCTCCTTATAGAAGGCTTGGATTTTTTCAGGGGGTCTTAACCCATGTTTCTTTTGAGGTCAGTGAATGCAGGACCGTTGTTGGTACATAACTCTTCCTGAACAGTCGCCCCTGAAAGAGCCTTCCTCACACACACACACACATACACACACACATACAAACACAAGCACAAGCACACACACATACAAGCACACAAGCACACAGGCACACGTATGCACATTCACAGACGCACCCACACCCACACCCACACCCATACACTCACTCATAAGCATACAAGCACACACATACCCACACATACACGTACGGCATTCTCGTCCTTGCAGGCAATTATGTCTCTCGTAGGTGGGCTAGGCACGCTCTTTGTGCTGCCCATCAGCCCAGACACACCCCTGTACCCACACATGCCCCGTATGTGTGGTGCCATTGAGGGGGCCACCCTGGCCCACGCCCCCCTGCTCTCCCCCTTCCTCGTGTCTGCGTGCTTCAGCATCTTCTCGCCTGTGGGACATACGCCAGGTGGGGGTGATGTCCGTGCCAATATGTGTGTGTCTATGTGCGTGTATGCGCGTGTCTGTGTGAATACGAGACGGCTTCATACCATCCTCTCGCTCCCCTCTTTTCCCTTAATGGCATACTTATGTGCTTCAGGGTCTTCCTGCCTGTGGGTCGTACGCCCGGTGGGGGGTGTCTCTTTGGTGCCCACGCTCCTCCCCTTCCCCTTTATTGCATACTGAATTGCTTCAGCGTATTCTTGCCCACGGGCAACACGCCAGAGGTGGGAGGTAATGCATGTCCATGCACGTGAACAGCTCATTAATCGTCTGAGGTGCACACAGTGCATGTGGCACGCCACCAGTGCTTAGCTGTACATGTGTATGGTTGGTGCCATCCTCGCGCTCCCCTCCTTTTACTACAAACCTCTATATACGTTGAAACATGTTCTCGGCAAAAACACAGCGTGAACACGTTTCAACGTATAGATGGGCAACACACCAGGTGGGGGGTAATGTACGTCGTCCATACGTGCTTAACTGTATTTGAGCAGGATTGGCCAGAACCGTACGTATGCGCCGTACATGACCGTATATTGTATATTTGATGATATCCCTGCAAGACATACCGTTTATACACCATATAAAGATATGGTTCTGGCCAACCCTATTTTTGAGTGTGTTAGTGCCTCATGCTCCTCCCCTTTCCCAATGATACAAACCTCTATGCGCTGAAACGTGACCTTGCCTGTGAGCCACATGCCAGGCAAAGGGTGATGCACTTTTGGGTGTGCTCTTTACAAACTCAGCAGTCTGAAGGATCTCTTTACTTCAGCTGTGACATATAAGCTGTGATGTGCACGTGAACACACATGCGCACACAGATGCCCACACAGACACACACACACATGTCCACGCACACACCCACCCACACACACACACAACACACACATACACACAACGCGGTGAAGGCCGAGCGTCGCGGTGCAAAGTACACACCCCGTGCAAGGAGAAGCAGCCGCACATTAAACTTGCATGGCCGCTATCAGCACA
>Ga0307947_1000148_pt1 | contig 41629 bp, 48 predicted proteins | sample OrgLakmetagen232_FD_201840 | JGI IMG/M metagenome (GOLD analysis project Ga0307947, IMG submission 201840) | Saline water microbial communities from Organic Lake, Antarctica - #232 | ecosystem: Environmental > Aquatic > Non-marine Saline and Alkaline > Saline | place: Antarctica: Organic Lake...
CTTCTTTTTCTGGTGTCTTGTTCAGTCTGGCCTCTTTCTCTTCTTGAAGCTGGCTTTTTTATGCTATAGCTCAACTGCCCTCGCTGGCGGATATAGCTGTGTAACCCTTACCCTTACCCTTACCCTATACTTCGACAGTGTACTGCTCCCCTATTACACAGACTCATTCAAATATTTGGGCATGGTGTGCGACAAGCAGATCAATCTAAATACCGCGGCTGACGCAGCACTTTGCCCATTCACAGCTGGCACGTTCAGAGTCAAGAGAGTTTGTCCAGAAACATAGCCTGGCTAACAGGCTACACGTGTACATATGCATGGCTTCTCAAGACATACATTATTCCTGCTGGTATGAATGCGGGTCAGATTTGGGGCACTCCTTAATTACAACAAGGCAAAGAGATGGACAGTCCCTTACAGAAATGGCTGTTGGCAGTGTTGCAAATGTTGGGGGTTGGAAAAAAGATGCCTTCATGGTGTGTCGTGCACGAGTGTGGATTGGACCCCTACAGAACTTCTTGAAGGCCTTTTTTTGTAAACCTTGAAAGAGCCAGGATGGAGTAATTTTTCTGTGTTTCCTCGGAAAGGCGATTGGTTTTATGAATGCAGGCCAGGGGTCAACTTGACCTTTGAAAGGACATGACTGAAGGCCGTTTAACTTTGTTATCCTAACAATTCTTATACCTATCTGGCCTCTCTGCCTTATTTTAGTAGAAATAGTAAAAAGGAAGCATGCCGGTGGCCAAGATAGCGTCTTTTAAGAAATGCGTAGGTATGTACAATGTTTGTATGAAAATTTTAAGACGATTCAGTGCCCCAGCGCCCTGTTCTTTTGACGCTCCTTTTCCAGGGAGCACATCAGCTCTTCTGCCATACGGACCAGCTCCCCATTTTCTTGCTTCAGGCGTTGGACGTCCGCTTTATGCTGCAAGCACATAACAGAGCAGAAAAATTGTTGCTCCAGTCTCAAGATGTGTTGCACACAGTGTTGTGAATTTATGGCGTCAATCAGAAATGGCACCGTAAATTACGGTGCTTAAATGACGTCTACGTCACATAACCGTAATTAACGGTGAAATTCATACTGACGGTGGGGAATCGTAAGTAATGGTGCGGCGTCAGGAACTCAGTGGCTCATAGTGCCAACTCAAGCTCCGAATTCCCCACAAACAACATTTGCGATTTGCGATATAAATATAAAATGTCCTCCGGTAATCAGGCCAAGAGGGCTCGTGTGGCCCTGTGGCCCTGAGTCAGTCGAGCCTGGCCAGCTGCTTACGGTTTCCCACCGTAAATTACTAATTCCTGACGGTTTCCCACCGTAAATAACTTATTCCTGACGGTTTCACACTGAAATAACCGTAAAGCCGACCGTCAGACGTCAAAAATTAAAATCACCGTAAATTACGCTTGATGATTAGTTTCTGACGGTCAAAACCGTAAATTACGCCTGACCGTCAAATGACGGATGACGGCGTCAACAGTAAAGTGCACAACACTGGTTGCACATAGGAAAAGAACAAATAGAACAGAATTTCAACCCTACTATACACTGTGGCAGCCAGTGTCCTGGATGTATTAAAAAGATAACGACCTGATCTCACTCACTCACCGCAGATGTTTGGCTCTCGCTTGCCTTCATCCTGGCATAGATAGTAGCCACATCTTTCTTCAGGCTATCCTTGTCTGATTGCAGTTTTGTCAGGGACGCTTGCATGGCACTGGCCTGCTTTGTTGCCTCTGCAACCTGTACAACGAAAAATGTCAGTTGCAGGATGATACAGATGACAGATAATACATATTACATGATACACCTTTAAAACAAGAGCGATCTGTGAAACAAGGCAGTCAAATTGCTGCAGATTTTGTTAGTGTGACGCCTGTCACGCAGCCACACACAAAGCAATTACTCGCTCCAAACATATAATAAATTTGCCACAAGTTCATAACCAAACGCCTCACATGCTGTTTGTTGCGCAGCTGCTCAGCGATCAGCTCATCTGTGCTGTGCTTTAGGGAGCCCTGAGCCTCGTCACGTTGCCTGGCCAGCCGAGTGCCCTCTGTGCCTCGTGCCTCTGCTGTGGCCTGTGCTTGTGTTGACGTGTTTGTGAGGGAACTGTATGTGTTTATGATGTCTCAAAGCATGCAAGCTGATGCCATACGGTAGTCAACACGAGGGGTAGCACTCTGATCTGAGCGAGCAGCTGGAAACCAAATTCAAAGCCATGACGTGCGCATCTCTCATGCGGTGTATGAAGAACACAGAGTTGCCAAGGCAGGCTGTGCCTATATCTTGCAAAGTATTCGAGGAGAGGCTGTCACCCTCATTCCTGTACGTGTGGTCAACGCACCCAAGACCTTGATGTGCAGTAATAAATACTGGACGTTTGACAACACCAGACAGGATCACCACGCTCTAAGTAGGTGCGCACCTCCACTTGAGTCAAGCGCTGGCGTGTGGTGTTGAGCTCCATGTTGATCTTCCTGGACTGCTCACGCTCAGTGGCCAGCTCTGCCTCAAGGTGGGCAACCTGGAGTCACGGACCGAAACATCGGGGTCACGTATACAATGCTGGGCAAGCAAAAGGTGGCAAGGCGAGTGACCAGGCTCGTTGATCAAGCGCTTGGAGTGATCAAGCACCCTGATTGGAGTGATCAACCGCTTGGAGTGATCAAGCACCCTGGTGAGATAGGCAGTGTAGCAGCGTGTTGTAAAAGGCCTACTTAAGATGTTTGATTTGGGATTGCATTTCTATACAAATTGTTACAGGAAGAGGGGGAGGAATAAGTACTGCTGGCGGGTGGCAGGCTAATAAAAGGACTGGACCAAGATATGGTCCACACATCTCAAGCCGGGCATGTGAAGGCGTGGCCGCCAGCAGAGGAAGCTTTTTCCATGGCCAGAACAAGAAGCATTACTAAGGGATTCCTGACTACTTCTTAAATTTGGATCGGTGCAAAGGTGCACGGTACACATTCCCTGGTATGCAAAGACTGCACACTGCTGTACATTGCCGCCTGGGGAGACATTCGACCTTCTGCTGTATGTATCATGGTCTTTATACATTGTACACACGTGAATTTGACCAGTCCTGTTTTGCACCATGTACCACCGCTACTGGGAAGTACTGCATTCAAAACGTAACTCACATAAACATCTGTGCCAATAATACGCTAATACGCTACATCACCACTGAAACATCCACATCCACACGCACACCTGTCCTAGAAGCTGCCTCAATTGCTGCTTGTCGTTGTTGTTTGTGGCCCTCAGCTCCTTCAGCTCTGCAGACTGACTGCTGTTGGTCGCTTTGGTGTCAGCCAGTGCTTGCTGCATATTGCGTACCTGCAAGGGACACACACAAGCAGGAAGTGCATAGTTTTCTGTGGCCTGATGGGGTTGATTTCTCCAAGTCCTAACCATATGCAATAGCCCAGGCTTTTGTAAAGTATGCAAATGTACAAGCAAGGCTAGCCTGCATTCATGGGTATAAGTTACTCTGCAGACGGCCGTGTCCCTACCAAGCAAGCTGAGCAGGCCTTTATATGTCCTGAGGCTTAAACCAGTTTGCTGAAGGTGCCTTGTTGACCTCAGCGCCAGAAATTAAAAATCACGTTTTATCACACAGGTTTGAGGACTTATCACTAGCTTACCGTGTCTTGCATGCCCGAGACCTCTGCCTTGGATGCGTGCAGCTGCTCCTCTGCATATAGACGAGCTTCGTGCTCCATGTCACCGGCACCATTCTACATGCATGTGTGTGTGCCCATGAGTTGCACAGTCCCTTTAAGTATAGTGTGGCAGCGCTGTAACACTGTGCACACTGGAGCAGTGCGGGGGAGAGAGCGCTTGTGTAGCATCTTACTCTATAGAGTGCCTGACATTCTGTGATAATGCGTTTGATCACATCCCTTTCACATGCCACACCCAAACGAGCAGAGTTGGCCAGAACCATAAATATAAATGGTGTATATACAGCATTTTGGCAGGGAATTAACCAAATATACGGTGTATATAGTATACGCTTTTGGCCAACCCTAGAAACAAGCAAGGATCATCACAGTGCTGAACGGCCCCCTCAAAAGACCAAGGAGAGTCTTGGCAGTGTTAACAAGCACATACCTCCTGAAGCATGTCACCAAAGTTGATGGTCTTAATCTGGTCACGTAGCTGCTCCACCTCGCGCTCTGAGACCTGCAAGGGGTTGCAGGGAGAGCGTGCATGGTCATTTCATGATTGGGGTGCGCCATCTGAGCATGTGCAGGAGAGCCTTAAGAGCCACAAGAAGATGGAAGAGACGGGCTGTCAGAGCAGCTGCGTAGTCCAGCATACCTGTGCACGCTCCTCAGCAACAACCAGGCGCTCCATCAGCATGCGGTTCTGAGTCTCCAGGAAGCCTGCCTGCGCGTGTGTATGTGTGTATGTTTCTGTGTGAGCATGTGCGTGTGTTCACCTGTGTTCTCACAGGTGGCACATTGGCGGTGTACTGTCATTGTTCATTATTAACAGGTGGCACATTGGCAGTTTCTGGAAGGGCAAGCACGTGCCTCTTCTGGCACACTGCCAGTCTTAGTGCATAGCACACAAGTGCTTCACTAATTGAAAGCAGCAGGCACTGGACATGGCCTGGAGCAATTGATCCAGGTCACGATATCCAGGCATGCACTGTTTGACGCCTAAAGCCTTGCACACAACAACAGCAGATCGCCCCTCCTTTGTTAAACGTTTAAAGATCATAGTCCTGGACAGAGGTTTACGCATTCATGATACAAACACTCACTTGGCCGTGCATGGAAGACGAAATCAGAGCAGATCTATATCTGCACACTGAACAACACCCCCCCTCTATCCCAACAATGCATCAAAAAAGGGCACTCACTTGGCCTGGCGAGATATCCGCCCTATTGTGCCCACTGCCATTGCCCGTCCTACCGCCCCAATTCGGCTGCAGCTGCTGGCCTCCCGCCTTGCCGTCATTGTTAGAGTCGGGGCACTTAGAGGACGCCTGGCCTTGGTGTGACTGTAGGGGGGTGACCTGAATGCCAGGCGAATCTTCTCCCATGCTGGAGAATCTGAAGTCAGATGGAGGGGTGCCTACGCCCAAGGGGAAAAGGGGGGGCAGGGGGGGCAGCAGATGTTGATTTCTAGTTTGTAGCTCAAGAATAGCAGGCATCACGTGGCACGGCTCACAAGGGACGATCTAACAGGGGACTGGGTTATCCTTGGGTGCAGCTTCATTCTCTTTGCACGTCAGACTCGCATATTTAATGAGCTGTTTCTCACTCGTGCCCCAAAACTGTACAGCAGTTTTGTAGGGTTGGCCAAAAACATACCCTATATATACGGTGTATGTACGGTTACACGGTGTTTTTGGCAGGGAAATCACCAAATATACAATCATATACGGTGAATGTATACAGTCCTAGCCAACTCTACAGTTTTGCTAACACACGTGGAACGCAAGTGAGTACCTGAAACACTAGCTGGCCTCCATGCATACATGCACACACACGCACACACATACACACACACATACATACACACGTACGTGAGCCAGAGCCCCCTCCTGCCGCAGGGCTGTGTCTATGGCCTGCGTGCTTGCCGTCGCTGGCGCTGCTGTTGCCCCCCCCCGGAGGTGCCAGGGACTGCATCAGCCGCTTGGCCTCCTCTGCGATGTTTGTGGTGTCCATACCAAAGTCCATCTCACTGAAGGGACTGCCCTGGTCCATGAAGGGGGCGTTGACCTGTGCGCAGCGAGATGAATGACGATTAGGGCTGGCCAGAACCATACATATACAGTGTATGTGCGGTATTTTCGGCAGGAAAATCACCAATGTACGGTCATACACGGTGTATATATACGGTCATGGCCAACTCTAATGACGAATGACCACCGGCTGGTGTTTAAACGGTCAATGACCGTTATTGGCTAATGTTGAACTTACAGAGCTCAGGTGATTTGCAGGTCAGTCCAGTTCCTGTTGGCGCTGTGGCAGCGTGCTAAATCTGCAGATCTGCCCCAGGGACCGCTGTGCATGCATGCATGCCTACTTTTTTGCACGTGTGTGTATGTGTTTGTGCATGCGTGTGTGTGTCTGTGTGTGTGCGTGTGCATGCACTTGCACGTTTGTGTGTGTTTGTGCGTGTGTTTGTGTGTGTGCATGTGTGTGCTTACTTTGTGCAAGTCCTTTCTCTCATGTACAGCCCTACACCTACGGCTAAGTCGTGGTGGTGAAAAAGGCGGACAGGGACGATTGTTGCTACATTGATCGAGGCACCAGAGGCAACTCCTTCTTCTTCTCAGGTCACAGCTGGCATGCACTTTCCAATAGCCTACTCTGGATCACCTTCGTAGGGCTTCGTACTAGTGTATATAGTGTATATACAGTATTTTGGCAGGGAAATCACCAAATATACGGTGTACGTATACGGTTTTGGCCAACCCTACACATGAAGCTTGACAAAGCGAGGCAAGCCTTGACGCAAAACCCGACTAGAAACGCAGGACGATTGCTGGCATTTACACCTGTCTACAAACATGTGCACACATCCATATGTCATAACGTCATAAGTCATAACGCACCGCCATCTCCATGGGCAGGCGCTGCATCATGGCCATGGGTGTATTCAGGGAAGAAGGCAGCGTGGGTAGAACGGCGGTGGGCACGTGACCCTGGCCTGCATTAGCAGTGGACATTCAGATCTAGGAGTGTTGAGGAGAGTGCAATGCTGAGATCGGGTCGGTGCGAGCACTTGGAAGGCTTTGGCGTAATGGCAGTAGGGGCATGGCCCTTGGCCTGCTATCATAGTGGGTGGGGTTGCGCGGACAGGAAGAGGGTACAAGTCGAGAAGGGGAGAAAAGAAGGTGTAAGTTGGGTAAGTTGTGCACACATGGAAGTCAGCAGTCAATGGGGGCAGCTAATCAGGCACGACCTAGACTAGACAAGCTTTCCACTTTTCCTACACCTTTTGCCAATGGCAATAGTGTGTGTGTGTGTGTGTGTGTGAAGGATGTCAAGCGCCACAACCAGTACAAAGGTAAAGGCGGCTCTGAAATGCGAGGCAAACACAAGGCAACCCCCTGCTACTGACAGCATCAATGGTGAGTGTTAACCCGAACAGGCAGGCACTGAACCAGGTATATCGAGAAAGTGCTCGGTACCCACCTACGGTCATGGGCGGGGTGTTGGCAGCCGCAGCACCCATGCGCCCGTGCAAGGATTGGGGGGGGGTGGCATGGGGGGTGTAGGTGGCAGGGGGAGAGGGGTTGCGCACGTTGGGGGTGGTGTGCTGGCCTGCTTCCAACCAAGCAGTGATTTTTGGGTGTGGGTGTGCGTGTGCGTGTTTGTGTGTGTTGTGCGCGGACGCGGTTTTGTGCATATGTGTGTGATGTCTGTGGAGAGCAGAGTCAATGGATGCCAGCATAGTCATGGGCGTGTCTTTTAATTTCTGACGGCATGGAAGCGTTCTTGGTTTGCGTGCTGCAGGAAATGTGAGGTCAAACAGGATCAGGGCTTGGGATCAGGTTGCAACCAAGCAGCACTCCTCTTACCGTACCAAAATTTAATCATCCCGCACTCCAAAAAAAAATACTTAGTTTTGCAAATCCGCAACCAATCCGCACCCCCTTCAATATTTATTATAATCCAATCCGCAGGCCATTTTTAAGCCATTCTCACCAATTCAGGCCATTTTCACCAATCCGCAGGCCTAAAATTATTTATTTAATTTTCTGTCCGCACTTAGCCGCACCCCTCAAAAACATTAGTTTTGCGGGGTGATACAATTTTGGTACGGTATCATGACATCTGGGTCACAGGACATCAACCAGCTGCTCATGCGACATCTCGGATAATGTCACCACATCAACTGAGCTGATCAACTGGGAGCTGCAATCCACAGCTTAAAGAAAGCATACATTCATGTGTCATGTGGTCATTCTAAACTTGGAGCAGTGGGTCCCGACCAAGATCCAAGATCAGAGCTACGGAGCAGCGCATACCTGGCAGCTGCCTGCCGCTGTGAGACGCGGGCATGGAGATGGACTTGGGCAGTGTACGAGAGGCAGAGGGTGGAGTGGGAGCTGCTGCAGGGCTGTTGCCAAATGCAGAGGGTCCAGTGCGACGTGCGCTGGAGGGTGTCTTAGCCAGCTGCTGCAGACGGAGGGCGTGAGGGTATGCTTGGGGCAAGAGACGAATTGGGTACGTGTATGCGTGTGTATGTGCATGTGTGTGTATGTGTATGTGCAGTGTTGCCAGTACAAATGGATCACTCAATCATGGGTGTTGTGGAAGGGTGCCTCACCGCAGCAGCAGGAGAAAGACATGTCATCAATCGCCAGAATATGTACAAGCGTGCAGGCTCCATTTTGTTCAGTTTTCCTTACCTGGCTCAATTGACAGCCAAACACAGTGCACACAAATGTCCCTCCTCTCCCCCCGACCTCAATGTGTGTGTGTGACGGATCAGATAATGCACCCACGGCAGGAGGTGCACCATCCTGGCACCATTTAACCTGACTAGAACCTCGGGGCCAAAAACCAGCTGATAGTTGAACCCGTTAGCCTGTCTATTTGATGTCCAGTGTACTCTGTCTAATGTCTATTTCTATTTCGATCAAGTGCTCATGCAGCTTGATCATGATCATGTTCAAACCACATACCCGCTGGGCGCTCAGTGACATCGAGGCTGGGTCAGCACCCGCTCTGGACAAACGGGGTGAGGGGGCTGAACCGTTAGACGTGGGTGGTGGTGTGGGCACCGGCCTGCTTCCCTGTGAGGACAGAGTTTCAGAAGAGCAAAACGCGTGCGTGCGTTTGAGTGTATGTGTGTGTGTGTGTGTGTGTGTGTGTGTGTAGAGAGACGAGTGGTGATGTTGGCACAGGGTTACTGAGCAGACGACTGCTCAGTATTTTTGAATGCAGAGCATACTGCCTGCATGTCCTTCATGTCATACTCGTGCAGGGACGAGTGAGCAGGGCAAAGTTGCACAATGGGATCTGGTGGTGGTGCTGGCACATCACTTACTGTGTGTCGTGTATTTTGATCGCTGTGGATACCAAAATCGAACTTAATGGCGTCAGTGCACTACAATCACATGCATGAGGACCTTGTGTTTGTGGTGTAGCATGCGCTGCAGGTGCATGTGTGACGTGCAGCCTTATAATAAATGTGCATTGACAGTGAGTGAATTCTTTGTCAGGCGGCTGCAGGGGCCTGCCTACAAGGAGGGTAGCCTTTCAGGCAAAGTCAGGGTCGGCCAGAGCCATGCATACTTATGTACGTATCTACAGTGTGTATACAGTGTTTTTAGCAGGGACATTTCTGTACACGCTGTCGTATACGGTGTAAATATACAGTTCTGGCCAACTCTAGGCATAGTACAGGGAGTTGGCATGTGGTCTAAGCTATTTTGTTCGAGGGTCATATGCCAAAAATGTAGGGCGGGCAAGTACCGTGTCACCACGCTGCAAATAGAGATTTTACGCGTGAAAATTAATTAAAGGCCATAATGTGTGTACACGTAAGGTTGTGATGAATGAATGCCTTCACAACAATTGATGGGGTTTCTAAGTTATGGTGCCTCACGTTAAGAAGCAGAGGGTAGTCAACACAATATTACAAGACCAGTCTTGGAAGAAGATTGAGCTTGCGCCAGCTGCTCGCGCTGAGCGTGTGTGCATAAGCACATGGCGTAAATGTGTGAAACGCTTGCTCAGCCCTCTGCCTCTCATAGCAAATATCATAGCAAATACATGAGTGCATGATTGCGTGAGCGTGCCCGCGTATTGTGCGTGCGTGTGTGTGTCTGAGTGAGTGTGTGTTTGTGTGCGTGGTGTATTTGTACACGAGAAGCACGAGCAGTTTCCAGCCAGTCCTCACTCCTCACCTGCTGGCCCATTCCAGGCAACCCTCCCCTGGGAGTAGCCTTGCCGTTGTTAGCCTGTGGAGTCGCCCCTGGTGCTGAGTACCCACCAGCACCTCCCATACGAGGAGTGCTTGCGCCCCCCCCACTGCCACTGCCACTGCCCGCAGGAGTGTGCGGTGCATGTGTGTGTGCAGGCAGGCCCATGCGTGCACGTGCGTCGGCCGCGGCGGCAGCGGAGGGCGTGTGCGTGCCATTCCCGTGGGCGTGGGCATGCGGTGGGTGTGGCTTGCGTGCTGAGGTGTTGTGCGTGGGGGCGGGACTGGTGCCGGGGAGGGGGGGCTTAGAGGGGCTGGTGAAATTGGGTCGGGGGCCTCCTGCCATGAGATCAGCTCCCTGTAGAAGGGCATTGTGTTAATTTGTTATTGTAAGGGTTGGGGTCTTCTGCCCAGGGACTCCTGCCAAGGGATCAGTCCCTACAGGAGAGGATGAGGGTAAAGCCTAGGGGCAATTGCTGGCTGCCTTGAGGAAAACGCAGCAATGCTTGTGCACGATCTGAAATTGGCCTTCTAGCCTGAAATCTAGCCTAAATTGAAATGAACGCTAGTAGCTGGTCTGACATAGGCAAGAGAACACAGGTCGCAGCATTCCAAGCCCAGTGATCTGCATTGCCTCCCTAATAATCTGAACCTTGTCACCAACCATTCAAAACCCAGCTTGCCGTGTACGACCTTTTACACACATTCCAGTGTGCCAATCCTCACCGCAACATCTGCAGCAGGCATTCACAATTCACGCACTCAAGGAGCAGGAAAGTACACCCTTAAGTATATAGTGATTAAAGCACTCTTGCAGCAGCTGAAAACGCCAAGTGTCTCACACATTGACGTGCACGCTCACTCCAACACACACACACATACACACGTGTGTACACTCACCCTGGATTGCACAGAGGGAGGTGGCGGGGCAGGTGAAGGCGAGATCATCATGGGATCTGGCAAGTCACCTGGCAGATCGTCTAGCTCGTGGTCGTCAAATCCTGCAGCAGTGGCTGCTCGTGCAGCACGTGCTGCTCCACGTTGTAGGGCACCGGGCGTCTGGGAGGGGCGCTGCAGCTCAGCCATGGGCTGAGTGCATGTGTGTGTATGTGTGTGCGTGTGAGTGTTGGTTGTATGTGTGGGCAAGATGATGTGTGCTAGGTGCAATTGACAGTGCAGCTTGCAAGCGTGTGCGTACGGACGATGCCAGCATGTGGTTATGGGCATGAGTGTTGGTTGTTTGTGTGGGCAAAATGATGTGTGCAAAGTGTAGTTGCCGCTCGCAAGTGTACGCATTTTTATGACGCCAGCATGTGCACATGGAGGAGCGTATACGGTAAGCGTGCCAAACGCACAAGGATGCCTGAGGCTGATGTATATGCTTGGATTAGAGCTCTACATAGAATAGGAACTACAAAGAAAAGACTGCTATTTTCCCTGGAACAATGCTGCTAGGTTGGAAGTACCCAGGGAGTCGAAATGCATAACATTGTTTCACCACAAAACACGGCCCAATTAGTCACACATTGGCAGGGCGATACGCTTTATGCGATGTCTGGCAGCTGCTGCAAGCGATAGAAAACTCAACGCACACACATGCACCTGTTCACACACAGTACGCACCTTGGGTGGCAGGTCTTCCATGAAAGAGGCCTCCTCATGCAGGGTACCCAGAGGCATAGAAGAGGCAGCGTGTGAGGGGGGAGCGGCAGCAGCTGAGGCAGTGGCAGGCGCGGCGGTGTGGTGCGTGGAGCGCCCAAACGGCTCCAAGCCATTCAGGGACTGACGGTCGAGCGAAACCGAGTCAGACACGGCATAGGAGTCGCGCACAAAGAGGGGGATGGAGTCACGGCCCACCTGTGCATGCAAAGATGTGTAACCGCGACAAGACACCGACTCAGGCACAGCAAGGGAGGCGTGCACGAAGAGGGGGTGAAGTTGCAATGCACCTCTGTGCATTTGTGAATGTGTGGCAGAAGCGTAATGCAAGGCAAGGCCAAATTATTCACATAGGTACACAAGGAGGTGGATGGATCTATCTGCAAGCAGTAAGTTGAGCGTGAGATGAGGCCTGAGAGTTAAGTTCAGGATACTCACACTTGTGAATGCGTGAATGCTTTAAGCACAAAACTGATCAATTCTGCTTTTGGACCTCAAAGTGCAGTGTGCCTGTCCTCTGAAGACGTGCATTGTAAAAAAGTCGTCTCTCAACGACCGCAAGGACCATTGAATGGACCATCACATTGAAAAGTGAGGCTGGTTCAAGCTAGCAAACGAAGCACACAGTTCGAGCCCACACTACAAATGCCACAAACGGCAGCAGGTGTGTACGCCTCTCGCATAAATTGGTTGACCAACAATTGCGGCGGGGATTTATGGCTGTGACGCAGCCCCCCAAAAGTTAGCATCCTCCAACTCACACACATCCACACAAGACACCCTGCATTTGCATGATAACGGCCATGCAAGGATCCTGACCTCAACCTGCTTCACCCCCGATCAAACACTCTTCCCCTACAACATCTCTCTCACCTGCTCGTGGTGGCTGTGGTTGTGGTGGTGGTGGTTGCCAGCTGAAGTGCCTGCAGGACTTCCTGGCCCAGGGGAGGGGGTAGCCTCCAAAGGAGGCATGTAACCCCCCCCTTCCCCCTCTTCCCCTCCACCATACTGCTCTCCCATGCTTACATCCTCTGTACGTGTGAGTTTGTGTGCATGCATGTGTCAACTTGTGTGTATGTGCTTATGTGTGTGTATGCACGTCCCCTTCCCCTTCTTACCCTCCACCACGATTGCTAACTCATGCTCACATCATCTGTACTTGTGTAACAACAAGTGTGTGCGCTTATGTGCGTGAGTGTGTGTGTGAGTGTATGCACAAGCACTTTTCCATTCCTTTTTTTTTCAGATGACGGCTACAGTGACAAAGCTCCGGTCATTGTGTGGCAGTGAAAGACACTGCACAAACTCTCTTTGTCTGTATGTGAGGATGACTATGAACGTGACAGACAATTCTGTATGTGAGGATGACCATGTACGTGACAGACAGTTCTTTTGAGGACAAAGATCTGCAAAGTGAGCGCAGGCAAACACACTTTGTGTGCGTGTCTATGAGGAGGAAATCTGAGCTGCATGAACGTACTCAATAGTTTGTCCCATATTCAGAGTACATGTACGGTTCTGGCCAGCCCTTCTTATGAGGCACTGCTGCAAGTAAGGCACCCACCTCCCCCTGTGTTCAAATCGATCAGGCCCAGCCCTTCTGGCTGCCGCCCACATGGCGGTTCAGGTGTGCCCTTGTGTTTGGCTGCAGGTATGTGTGTGTATAAGTGTGTGTGTGAGTGTAACTGTGGGAGAAATGGGGCATAAACCGTGGACGTGTGTGCTTGTGGTGTGTCAAAAAGGGTGAGGCATGGTCAGTGTTAGAACGATGACCTCTAAAGGGGCTTGCAGCCAGAGGATTGAGGCTTGAAAGCATTCAGATCGAGCACAAGCAGCGATCACACGCACCAGGTGCCACAGCCGCTGGGGGTATCATGGGTGCAGGAGTGGTGTTGGTTGTGCAGGGAGTGGTGGTGTGCTTTTGGGTACCCAATTCCAGCTGTTTTAACAGTTGCGAGGAGCGCTGCGGGGTGGTGGTTGAGTCGTTGCCGTTGTTGTTATTGCTGTGGCTGCTGGAATAGCTCTCCATGGCAAGCGCCACGCCTGCGGGAAAGGTTTACGTGTAAGGTCGACGTCACATGCCAACACACTCTGTTCATCACACTTTGCTGCTGGTGAGGTTTATCATTAATTGGGTGACGCTAGAATGGACATACCTAGGATCTGTCCAAAGACCTAAACTAACACTTCTACAGCCCCTTCGGGACCTCCAGGGTGTACACCCTTGCAAGCGTAGCAAAGAATGCTGTAATACTTCATGCCACGATTGCGCTTGCCTGTGAAACTGCTGGAAAAGGAGGAGTGAGGTCAAGTGCCTTCTGCTCAGATCTTAGCCTAGAGTGCTTGAGCTTGTCGCATGCTCCCATGTACGTCTAAAGTAGTACATCCAGCCTGCTGCAACAAGCACACGCGCGCTGTGACATCAATGGACATCAATGATATGCTCGTGACCTGCACGCCCTAACCTGCTCACCTAGCTCGTGTGCCAGGCGGGCGGCAGTGGCAGCGTCCATTGAGCTGCCCCTCTCCAGATCGGCACCCTGTTCTGCCTCAGCTGTTCCCACAGGAGCAGCAGCGTGAGCCTCCTCCTCTGTGACCTGGGGAGCGGTGCAAGTGGAGGCTGCAGCGCTTGCAGGCTCAGGGGTGGTCTGGGGGGCGGGTGGGCTGGGTGCTTCCATTGAGCTGACTCCCTCCAGGGCAGCACTTTTCTGCTCTGCCATGTCTGCCTCAGCCACCCCTGCCACAGGGGCAGAGATGTGAGGGTCTGCACACGCCACCGCACTTGCAGGCTCAGGGGTGGAATGGGGGACTGGAGGGAGGGGGAACATAACGTCACCTTGTGCAGGTGCAGCAGGCTCAGGGGTGGTTTGCGGGGCGGGTGGGAGGGGGGTTACGTCATCACGCTCTTGAGGCGGAGAAGCAGCAGAGGGAGCTGCTGCTGCTGCCTCCTCTGCTGCAGAGGCAGGAGGTGCTTCAGGCTGCTCCCCCTCCTTTTCCTTCATAATTGCTGCTGTTACAGGAAGAACAGGCTCCTCGCCCACCGCTGCTGCTGCTGCTGCGGGCACCTCATCAGCAGCAGGCTCCTCGTCCACTGCTGCTGCTGTATCCGCCCGCCCAGTCACAGGCGCACTGGTCTCTGCCGTGACCTCAGCCGCCTCCTGCTCCTCCTGGACCTCTGGCACTGCTGCTGCCATCGGCTCCGCCCCTGCACCGGCAACCCCCTCGGTATCTGGAGCTGGTTCACTGACCTTGGCTGGCGCACTGACTTCCTCCTGTCCACTGATCCCTGCTGGCGCACTGACCTCTTTAGGTACATCAACCGTCTCCGGCGTGCTGATCTTTGCTGGCGCACTGCCCTGTGGGACATCCTCCTTGTCTGCCCCTTCTGCTGCCGCTGCTGCTGCTCCAGGCTCTGCTGCTGCCGCAACTGCGACAGGAGGTGCCTCACAACCCATGGCCGCCTCTTCACGCTCCTCCCCATGTGGAGCGTCCATTTCAAACTCCATAGCCGCCACAGGTTCTGCGGGCTCCTGTCCCACCTCAGCCTCACTCACTTCTGCCGCCTGCCCAGCAGCCGCCCCGTCAGCAGCAACAAGCTTTCCTTCAACTGCAGCCTTCTCCCCCTCTTCTCCCAAAATTTCTGCTGCTGGCAGTGGAGCTGGAGGTAACACGGGAGCCTCCTCCCCTGCAACTTCAGCCACGGCCATTTCAGGATCCCCCTCTTCACCCTCTGCCGCTGCAGCAGTGTCGGCTGGGGGGGTCACGGGAGCCTCCCTCTCAGCAGGTTGAGCTAAAAGAGCTGCCTGCTCTCCTTGCTCGGCGTCACCCTCTGCTGCTGCTGCTGCTGCTGGCTCATTTGCCTCCGCCTGTGTTGTGGTGTGCACACACACTCAAGTTGACATTACAAGAATTACCTAAACTAGCCCTTTTTCACATACACAGACACACACGCACACATACACACGTGCCTTTGTGCTGGGACCATAGCAGCACCACATGAGTAATTGTCGTAAGCCTGATATCTACACATACATGCATAGCCCATGAGATGCCTAAAGGTCGTGTCCGCCTGAAGCACTGGGAAAACTGGAGCACACACATACGTACATACGTACTTACGTACGCACGCATGTGCACACACAACAATTCTAGCGGTCAAACCTACCTCTGAGACTACATCCATCTCCATCGCCTCCCCTGTTAAGGCGGCCTGCTCCTCCACCTGATGAGCTGCATCAGGTTCCTCCACCATTGGCTCAGGCTCAGCTGCCACCTGCTGTGTGACCTCCCTGTCCTCCTCTTCCTCCACCTCCTCTGCCGCGGCCACTGCAGGATGCACCTCCTCTATCCCAGCTGCTGGCTGCACACCGTGCTCCTCAGCTACCGCCTCATCCTCTTCCTTTGCAGCTGGCGCATGCACCACCGCACCCACACTCTCCGCCACACTCACACCCTCTGCTCCTGGCTGTTCCTGCCCGGCTGGCTCCGCTTGCTCCTCCTGCTCTGAGCAAGCAGCACCCACTTTCATGTCCACATCCTGTTCCTCCTTCCCTCCATTTGCCCCTTGCACTAAACTGGGCTCCACCTTCTCATTCCCCTGCGGCTGCTGCTCATCCTTGGCTGTGGCAAGGCCCGCTCGGTCACTTGGTGAGCTGGGTGCGTTAGCTGCAGGAGGAGAGATGGCCTGATCAGCACCCTCCTCTTCCACCTCTCCATCCTCCTTGACTTGTTCCGCATGCAGCATGTCCCCTGTGTATGTATATACTGCTTGTATCTTAGGAAATGTATGCGGGCATGCATGTGTACTCCATTCCTTGTGTGCGCAGGATAGTATATGCACGACCTTGTATGTAAGTGCGTGTGTGAAGATTGTGTATGTATGTGTTTTATGTGTGTACATGTTGTGTGTATACGTGTTGTGTGTGTACGTGTGTGCTTGCACGAGTGTATGAGCGTTGTATGGGGTGTGTGCGCGAGGGTTGTATGCACATAAAATATGTGCTTTTGCCCAAGCTTTGCCATGACCAGCAGTCCACACGTTGCTTGCACACAACAAGAATCACCTCGTGGGCTGGCTGCAGCGGGTTTAGGTGAGAGCTCGTACATTCGCAGCTGGGAGAGCGCATCAGTAGCATCAGAGGATACTTGAGCAGAAATGACTTGCTCAGCTGCAGCAGGCTCATTCTCCGCAGCAAGCTCACCCAGGTCTGGCTGCGTTGCCTGCTTACAGGCTTCTGCCTGCTCCTGCTCCTGCTGTTGGTCTGTGAAACGCATGGTAGGAGAGGCAGGCTTGTTGGCAGAGGGAGGGGAGGAAGGCTCTGCGGACGAGAGGCGCTGGTCAAAGCTGTGCTGCGCGTCCTCAAAGCTCTGCTCACGAGTCACGGGCACCGCTGATGGCAGGTATGCGGGGCTGTTGCCGTTGCTGGCAGGCTGTTGCTGGTGATGCTCAGCTGCAGAGGGAGAGCAGAGAAGCTCGGTAGAATGGAAGCTGCTGCGGCCAGACAAGCAATGCTGGGCCCCCTCAACCCCCTCTTGGCTGCCTGGCGCTGCCATGGACGCAATCACACTGTGCTCTTGCTGTTGCTGCTGGTGCTCGCTAAGCTCGGAGCGTTGCTGGTCCTGCCCACTGCGGTCGGTGTCTTTGTGCTTATCAGGGCTTCCCCCCTCTACCACACCCCACAAGCTGCTGCCCTTCAAAAGGGTTGCGTTATCCATACTGCCTTCTTGTTGTGCGTGCTCTGGGAGCACGGGCAATGCTGCTGCAGCTGAGCTTCCGTTCTCGTTCGTCTGACCGTCCTCAGAGCCTGGCTGCAAGCTGAACAGCAGCCCCCTGTCCTGGCTCTGAGCCAGAGGGTTCAGGGTCCTCGCAGCTTTTGAGCTCTTGGAACCCCCATAACCTGCGTGCAAAAGAGGCGAAGTAGAGTGTGTATGTGTGCGTGGTGTGCATAAATGTGTGTGTGTGTGTGTGTGCGTGTGTGAGTGTGTGTGTGTGTGTGTGTGTGTAAGTATGTGTCCACCGAATTTGACCTAAAAGTGGCGTTGACCACCCGAAAGTTTTAGTGGGGGCGACACTGTCGAGCTGAGTTTCCATATGTTTGACTTTCCAAGCACGCACACATATACACCCATTCACAGCAAAAAGCGGAGGGGATGCCTGAGCGTAAACACGCGCGAGGAAGCGAGAGTAACCTCAGCTAGGGGAAGCAGGCGGGGATTACGCACCTCCTGCTTTGCTCGGTTTGCCCATCAGACTCCCGAGTGACATACGCCGAGGGTCTTGCTTCTTGCTAGCAACGGAGCCCCCCTCCGCTCTTTGCTGGTCCTCGGGCATTCTTACATCCGTGTGCTTGAAGACATCCTGCAACAAGGTTACAAAGGTTTGCAGCAAGCTGTGCAGGTGTCTTTCGTTTCAAGACACACCCTCCGCTCAAGCAGCAGTTCCCCACCTTGTCCACCGATGTCATGCTCCTGCTCTTATGTAGATATGAGGCTGAAATTTAGAACATTTTTAAATCTGTAAAGAGTGTGTAATCCAATGCGATTTCCGGAAAATGCAGGCAACTTGGTATATCTGCTGATTATCTTGTAAGTGCAGGAAATTCAAGGAGTAGATTCTGCGTGGATTCTCACCGATAAGAAGGGCAGTCCACCGGTGGGGATCAAGATGGGGGGCTACTGCACCAGGGATAAATTCCTTCGGGGACTGGAGGGAACACAAGTGTTCATTGCCTCATTCACTAGACCTGAGAGAAGTGCAAGCTTGCACTTTGTTTATTCGTGTGTTCGTGCCGTTAAGATCGTCAAGTTCAAGGCTGCAGATTCGGGAATTTCACGTTTAAGTGTTTAAGTAGCTATAAGTAAAGAACAGGAAAAAATTGCAGACGGCGTAAAAATTGGTTTAGGAATGAAAGCTGTTCTGCTGTTCTGTGTTTGCGCTGCTCGCCATTTTGCACTGAAAGCAGAGTCTATACAAGGTCCCACGAAAATAAAAAGAGGAATGGCTTATCAATGGGAATCAGGTGGTTGGGGAGCAGGGGCCTGCACATCACCAGAAGTATTGCTCAGATCTTTTGAGGGTTGTGTTGGATGTCTCTCTCTCTCTCTCTATCTCTCTATTTTGTGTGATTTTGTTGCAGATCTGATGGCATCCATGCAAGCTAGTATTTCATCATGCTGTGGCATTCACGAGCAACTCCGAGGGTGTCGAGAAGTTTTCTTCTGCTGGAAACAGTGCCTGTGCGTGGCCCTTACGACTATGTGGAGAGTTACTTGCGGTCGGTGTTCTAATAAGTAGGCATGTCAGTAGTGCTCGTTGTTCTTGCGCCTCATCATCTGCTTCTTATCAGGCAAGAGATGTTTTGATCAGCAAATTTAAGGACGAATGACCTCTGGGCTTAAAGGCAGTACTAGAAGCTGAAAAACCACCCAGCAGAGGAGTGGGTTTGCATCGCTGTGGTCCATAATGCTTCTACCAATTCTCTGTCTCATGCCTGTAGTGCGCTCTCTGCACACATACGTATGTGTGTGACTCTACTAGTGCCACTAATCTTTGACTGGCTCCCACACTGCTCCCCCTCGCTCTCGGAGCTGGGATATTAACTCAGACAGACCTCTCGGCCTCATTGTGGTTACACATTTATATGACTAAACGAACAAATAGAATCGGAGACCTTACTCGGTACAGGGTCTCTTGAGGATCCCCTCTAATGGTACCTCTTAGAATGCTCACATGGTGTCAATCGATTACCAAAAGTATCAAATTCAGAAGATAAAGGTTATTAAAAAGACTGGCACATCCAGCTTATTGAACAAGACATACAGAAGCTCTCAAGTGTCAACCAACTATCTAACTGCTTGTCACACAATTCGTCGCTGACAACAATTGGGTGTGGCAAGGCTCACCCCTTTGTTTATGCTAGGCCAAACGGCTCCTTGGCTGTTCCCATAGGGAAACGCGTACTTGTAGTTTCGGGTTGTGTTGGTCTTGGTGTTGGTGCACCAGTCATTGCAATGGCTTAGTTGCGCTTGTACTGGCTAACCCTTACCTTCCCTAGCCTTTTGTTGAGTGCCCCGAGGTTTTGTCTCTGGATGTGCGCAGAACTGCGCTCGGCCAGTTGTTCTTTTCCTCCCTTTTTTACTAGCCCCGCGGTACATTGATAGATAGATAGATCGGTACCTAGACAATCAAGTGTACAGCTTGGGACCCTCCCTCTTGCCTTATTTGTATGCTCCGCGTGTACCGGTATGTCATTATGTCAAGTTTATTTCTTAGTCATCGACTTGCCTCCCCCCTCTTTCCTTTTCTACCAGCCTGTCTCTCTCTTTTTTATTTCATCTGTCTCGCCTTGTTTTCAACCCCGTAGTAGGGAGTTTGCTAATCCCCCATTATTACGCCCAAAATTAAATCTTGGCTTTAGAGCTGTGGCAGTAATATGCAGTAACGGAAGCAGGAGGGTTAGATTTAGATTGGCGGGCTGAGTCGATCGGGGGCGGCCAATGCAGCAGCAGTGGCTGTATGTGCTGCAGTGAGCAGTGTACTACAGCAGCACGGGAACAAACGACAGCATTCCGTGCGAGCAGAGTGGCTTTGTGGCGCGGAGCGTGCACCAAGTTTTGGGGGAGGAGCAGACCTTAGAGGGGCGAACACACACACTTTGAGTGAGCTTGCAACTACCAGTTGCACACAAGGACTGCAGGTTGCAGTCCAGGTCACTACAGTAACCATGTGTAATAAGGGCTGGAGGCACTCTTGCTTTTGTTTGGCAAGCAGACAGAAATGTGAAGGGTGAAGTACACCAGCCAGGTTCACGTCGCTTTTAACTTGTTTGATCAAATTCTGAATTGCTATTCTTTTTGTCACTCCTCACAGTGATAGAGGAGGGACACAGATAGAATAAATCTTTGTGTCAGTCCTCACAGACCAACCCAGTTAGGTCTGGCTGCAAAATCACATCAACTGCAATTTAATCGCTTCAAACCCACATTTTAACTGTGGCCTTTTTGTCTGACGCTACTTTGTCTGACTCGGAGGAATGTCGTATAGTGCTTCAACCCGTACCAGCTTCCTAACTTAATAAAAAAGCCAAAGCAGTGGTGCGGGGGGGCCCTGTGATGTTATAAGCAGGGTCACCTATTTAAAAGGCAGGCAGGATTGAGTGGAGAACAAACTTCCATGGCTGTCCCTACTATGGCGGGAGGAGCCTGGGTCCTATAAGATGGCATGGCTGATCATCCTAAAGGGGTCTCTTGGCGAAATTAGTCACGCAACAACTTTCGTTTGGATTACAAAGACCCCCAGCCAGGCTTGGCTGCTCAAGCCTACAGCCCTACACAGGTGGCAGGGCTGTGCAGTTTGTCTATAGAGATGGCACAGGTGGCGTGGCTGCGCAGTTTATGTCTATAGAGATGGCATGACTGCTCAGCCCAAGAGGTGGCGTAGCTACGCAGTTAACGTTTAGAGAGATGGCATGGCTGCTCAACCTACAAGGACCTCAGAAATATATTGATCAAACACATGAACACATGACAGCTGCACCAACAGTTGGTCGTTACACAAAAATCTGACGTTTCCATTGGGCACGGCTTCAAACTCACGCTGGTTCAGAGTTCGTCAAGCAGCAGGGCCCGCAGCAAATTAGTGATGAACCAGACTATGTTTGATGTTTCAGACCCTCTCGTTATGCATGTGCTGCTCCTCACACATGAGTATATGCATAATGTTTTTTGCCTCCCTCGTTCTTGGTATCTCAGTGTGACAGTCCAAGTTTTTCATGTGCCCAAAACACACACACACACACACACACAAACACACAAAAACGTTCTTGGATTACAAAGACGTTCTTGGATTACACTACTCGATGGATTACAAAAACGTTCTTGGATTACAAAGACCCCCAGCCAGGCTTGGCTGCTCAAGCCTACAGCCCTACACAAGTGGCAGGGCTGTGCAGTTTGTCTATAGAGATGGCACAGGTGGCGTGGCTGCGCAGTTTATGTCTATAGAGATGGCATGGCTGCTCAGCCCAAGAGGTGGCGTAGCTGCGCAGTTAACTTTTAGAGAGATGGCATGGCTGCTCAACCTACAAGGATCTCAGAAATATATTGATCAAACACATGAACACATGACAGCTGCACCAACAGTTAATCGTTACACAAAAATCTGACGTTTCCATTGGGCACGGCTTCAAACTCACGCTGGTTCAGAGTTCGTCAAGCAGCAGGGCCCGCAGCAAATTAGTGATGAACCAGACCATGTTTGATGTTTCAGACCCTCTCGTTATGCATGTGCTGCTCCTCACACATGAGTATATGCATAATGTTTCTTGCCTCCCTCGTTCTTGGTATCTCAGTGCGACAGTCCAAGTTTTTCATGTGCCCAAAACACACAGAAGATGATCCCCCCTCTTTGATTTAATGTGGTCCACTGATCCTGGTAGATGCTTGTTTAGTACAAGTCTGGTGCCACAACAACAGTTATCACCATCTTTACACGTTGTACATACGCAGCCTAGCAGTCGCACGTTTCGACTGATGGCTTTATCTGTAAACTCTTTAAACTAAATATGTACCTCTTCTTGCAGCATCAAAATAACTTAATGTCTGGGACTCCGGCAAGTTGTGTATCATTAAGCACATTTTCCTAAAAACACGGGGTTCTCTTCTGACAGTGTGCTGTCGTCATCAAATTTTATTATTGTATTGCCGAATACCATCCCCTTATGCAATGGAGAGGTCAAACGTGCCTGACTGCTTGCAAGTATAAACTTGATGCTGACGTGCCCAAATTCTAGGCAAATACAAGCAAAGGCAGCGTGGCAGTTTGTTCTGGTCAGACAGCACAAGGTGCAGCTGCTGGTGCATGATGCACGGCATAGCTAAGCTGCATCTGATTTACATTTTTTGCTAGAATGCTGTTGCATAAGGCAATAACATAAACACACCAAAATGGTAAGCTACTGTAATCATGTAATCAACAAGTTTGTCCAAAAAGTCTTTCAGAAGAATAGCTACCCCCCCCCCCCCTGCCCACAATGTAGCAAAAGCAAGATCAAAAGTGTTCGCTGGTAATGATCAGCGTGCATAAAGGAAAAACTCCAAACTCATGATCCCAATAGCCCAAGCCCCGCCCAAAGCCAGCATACCTCATCAACACTGTACTAGAAATGGATTATTGGTGAAGTATTTCTCTGGTTTGCAGACCCATGGCGATGCGCAGCAATCTTGGAGTTGCAAACGACAGTAACAAAGTATGAAATAGGCGGCAAAAAATGGGTGCAACAAAATTAAATGACTCAACGTCCCCCCCTGTTGACCACCTGTTTTGATTGCACACCTCATTGCCAAGCCAAGCTCTCAACGCCTTCATGAAATCTCCAAATAGACATTGCACCGTGGCCGCGCTCCAGTGCACTTCCCGGAAGCCAATATATGCACAGTCAAAACACACTCAATCCAGAGCAAACACAAGTGTGAGTCCCTCCTTCCTAGACACACACATGCACAAAATGAAACACTGAGAAACTCTGCCGCAAATCAAGCTTTGAGGCAGATGTGCCCAGTGTTCACCATTTCTACTCACTGCCCACACTGCCCTCCAAAACACATTGGTGTTGTTGCATCTACAAACGAGCACACATTTTTTCACAGCACGGCGCAATTGTCATCAGGAATAACAGGAGCCACCACTCAGTCACACGTGCAAAACAAAAACTTGAGAGGGATTTAAATACAAACAGGCAATTCTGCAAAGGCACGGACTCAACGCAGACCGGCAAAAAGGTATTTTGCCTGGCTAACGCTGCCAGGGGCACATTTGCAGAAAGCAGGAGGGGACATGCAGAGGGCTGCACCAAACGCACAAAGCTTACACATTGCCGGCAGGGATTGACAAACCTAGCTATTGCTGACCATCCATGCCGCGGGAGGTTTTTAGGAAGCAAAGGATTTACAGGCGCCTGCACCAAAAAACATGTGTCAATAGAAAAGAAAACGCTACCTCCAATCACATCCTCTTCCCATTCAGCAAGCAGAGCGAAAACAAAAACTCCACTGGATTCAATATGGAAGGCACGGCCAGCATTGCTCATGCATCAGCAAATGTGCATAGCGAAGCACAAGACCGAACCCCTGATCTTGCGTGCTTCAGTATCTTTGACCCTCACTCTCAAACAATGTACATATGCCTCTCCACCCTCTTGCTTTGCTCCTCTGTGTGGGATCTTCACTCTCTCTCTCTCTCTCTCTCTCTCTCTCTCTCTCTTCTTGCCTCTCACACCGCCTAAAGGTAGTGAAACACACCTGGAGGTGAATGCATTTGTGTGCTGAAGAATTCGCACAAATATTCCATCAAGTCCTTGCAAAAAGACGCCAGTGGCGTCAATAAGTGCCGTAGCCACAGTCACCAATGTCACACAGACACGTGCATGCCCTTCCTGTCTTTGCCCTGCACAGGCTAGATGCCTGGAGACCCAGCTGACGGAGCAAGAACGCAAAAAGGCCCACCATCTCTACATAAGGGAACCAAGCACAAAGCTGAATCGGACATCTGTGCAGCAATTGGATCGCGCACACCGATACGACACACATACACATACTCTTACACTTCATCAGGTTCTTGCTTGCAGTGTGTTCATTACGTTGTAGGCCTAGGCCTGCGGAAAGAATGGCTGCTGCTGGCTTGCGACCTGTGCAGCAGGTGGCAAGGGAGTGGTAAGAGAGTTGGCCATGAGCACATACAATACTGATACTTCATTTTCCTCCTCTTCATGCTCTAGTCTAGAGACGCTTTGGAATGAAGTCGATTGGATGGAATCAAAGTGACTGGAGATCCACAGGGCAGCAGGTGTGCGAATGGACAACAGGGTGGAGGACACACACACACAGCCCTTCCTCTCACCTCTTCCAGAATTGCTGCTTTGAGGCCAGGGTTTGGCGCCAAATACTTGCTCGTGAGCGGCATGCGCGTAATGGGAGACACGGCGTGCATCCTAAGCCTGGGGGGGGATGCGGATGCGTGGGCACACATTTTTGAACGACAAGCAAGGACAATAAGGCACACACACGTGGGCACACGTTTTTGAGCGACAAGCAAGGACAATAAGGCACACACACGTGGGCACACATTTTTAAACGACAAGCAAGGACAATAAGGCATATATATGTGGGCACACATTTTCGAACGACAAGCAAGGACAATAAGGCACATACGTGGCACACATTTATGAAAGATAAGCAAGGACAATAAGGCACACACACGTGGGCACACATTTGGGAAAGGTAGGCAAGGATAATGAGGCACATACGTGGCACACATTCATGAAAGATAAGCAATGGCATTGTCTATGGAAGATTAAAGCGCGCCTTGACAGCGTGTGCCAGGCTGCAGTCTTAACCTTTCCCCCCAATTTTTGTGAGGCACAAGCGACCAAAGCTCACTGTTTTACTCATGCTTTTAAAGGCTTTGTTTAAAGTTCCTAAGGACATCAATTAATCCATCATCGCTTGATTATTGAGTCTGATCATGTATGTACACATTCATCAGTGTAACGGGTATTGTGGTCAGCCGGCCGTGTTGCTTTCAGTAGCTCCTCTCAGAATGTTGGCGCTTGACTTTCAGCACGGCAGCTTACATCAACAGGGCCGTTGCTCTACAACACATTTATAAAACAATGCTTGAGGGACCCGCACACCTTATTGTCCAGCATGGTTGTCGACCGGATTCATATAAACGCACGCGTGACTCACCAGTCCTGTATGGCTGCATTGTTGTACGTGATTCCGTCAGCAGCCACCACGGGATCGACCATCAGAGTTTGAGACAGAGGGCAATAAAAGGCCGGGGGCAGATGTCGATGTTGACCCATGAGCTGGGCTGCTGTGGCCTGCTGCTGCATCTGCGGCTGCTGCTGCTGCTGCAGTTGAGGTTGCTGCTGCTGCTGCTGCCACTGCTGCGTGGTTACCTGGGCGTGTAACAGCTGCTGCTGCAGATCTTGCAGGCCACTGAAGCCAGTGTCGCCGAGCAGCTGCTGTGCCTGATGTGAGTCACAGTGTGTGTATATGTATGTGTGTGTGTATGTGTGTGTATATGCGTGTGTACGTGTGTGTATGTGTGTGTATATGTGTGTGTGTATGTGCATACGTGTGTATAGAGAAAGAATGTGTGTACCGTACTTACATGTACTCACCGCCCCTCCTTCTCCTTCTAAAAACATATATTTTACAAACAAATTGATCATTGCCCCACCCCAAATCCCGTAAATCCCTGCAAAATCTGAAAAATATGTAAAGTTGATCATTGCCCCCCCCTCCAAAACGTTAATTAGGGGCGGTGATATTCTTCACGTATGGTTGCGCACTAATTGCGCATTAAATTGCGCGTGTTCCTGCATGTTACTGAGTGTGCATGTGTGCATGAGAGAAAAAGTTCCGAGTTTTTGCGTGTCTTTGTGCATGTGTGTGTGTATGTGTGAACATACGTGTGTGTGTGTGTGTGTGTGTGTGTGCACGCGTGTGTGTGTCTGTGTGTGTGAGAGAAAAAAAGAATTTGTGTGTATTTGCATGTTTAATTTCGTGTCTTTGTGCAAGTGTGTGTGTGTGATGAGATTGTTAGTGCCAAAAGCATGTATGTTGGGCACCGTGAGCGATATGAGAGGAGCAGGGGCTTTCCGTGATGGTTTAAAATGGTCTTTGCTCATCTGATCTCCCAGCAAACAAGGCTACCTGAGTGTCGTATTACGTTATGCTGCAACAAGACTCCTTCACTTGTGCATGTAGAATGCGTGCGTTCTTACATATACTTGTAAGGATGTCCCACACAGGATTTCTTCCCAAAGTACCATCATGTACAGTTCTGGCTGATCCTGAAAGAATGGCTTTTCCTGTGCAAGATCCCAAAGCATCTTGCTCTGATTCTTCATGGTTTATATGCTGTGTCTGGCGCAACAAAATTTCACCGCTACAAGCCAACAGTCAGCGGGTTGGGGTGAACGGCTGTTTTATGGCCTCGCCTGATGCAGTAAGTCTCAACCCCCTTCCTCACTTTTTTCCACAACATTTCTCATCTTGACTGTCAATCTAGTTTGAGCACCTGCTGGGCCTGCTGCACCTGGGGGGGCAGCGGTTTGTGAGGCTGAAGGTGGAGCTGCTGGGGCGTGCTGGACACCGTGGTGGGTAAGGGAAACATGGCAGGCTCAGCGTAGCCCAGGCTGTGGGTTTGGGGCAGGGGGCTTGTGTGCATGCGCATGATAGGACCGTGGTGCGAGAAGGACTGCTGCTGTGGGTTGAGGCTTCTGTTGTTGTTGTTGCTGTTGCTGTTGTGGGGCAAGGGGTTGGGGGCACGAGGCATGGGGTGTGAACGTGGGCCTCCTCCTCCTCCTCCTCCTCCCATCTGCTGTGGTTGTTGCTGGGGGAGAAATCCATAGGGCCCCCCTCCTAGCTGTGAGTTGTTCAGGGCAGGAGCCATGGACCCTCCTGCTGCTGTTGTCCCTGTTGCTAGGTCCTGAAGGGTCACCTGTGTATGGGCATTTGTGTTCGTGTTTGTGTGTGTGTGTGTGTGTGTGTGTGTGTTTGTGTGTGTGCTTGAGCGCGCGTTGACCAGCCATGACAAAGGATTTTGCAGGTCTTAAGGCAGGGGTTAAATGCCCAGGTACCGTGGGTACCGTAATGAAAGCGAGGTGAAAAAACCCAAGGGTTAGTTGGTATTTTTTTGGGTTTTAACCCCAATGCGAGCAATGCAAGGGGGGCAACACCTGATCAGTAGACACAATGCCAGCTTATGCAAATCTTCGTTGCCCCTTTCCTGAATAAGCAAGCAAAGCCTTCATGCACGTGAATAAGGGCAAAAGAAGTCAGATACAACGTGGAAAGGCGGTAAAATGGGAGAATTTTTTGGGGGTGTTTTGACCAGGAATCCAACCTAGAACCTCTGTTGTTTTGCACCAATGCGAAAATTGCAAGGCGTTTTGAATTGGTCGCAATGCACCGCGAGGGGGTCAAAAACGTTTGCTGTTTGCGGTGATATAAGTGCCCTGCGGTACCAAACAAGCAGGACCTTTATTGTACCTGCTGCTGTAGCTGCGCGAGGACTGCAGGGCTCAAGCTGCCCATGCCCAGCTGCTGTGCGAGATGCTGCAACATCTGGGCCTGTGAAGCCTGCTGCGCTTGGAGTGACTGAGGATCACCCATGTCCCCACCCCCACCCCCACCTCCACTTGCATCACTCCCCATCAACCCTATCCCAAGACCTGCCCCACGCTGCTGCTGCTGCTGCTGCTGGTGCTGCTGCATCGGGAATTGCGCAGGTCCTCCCATCATCAGGCCACTGCCGCTGCTGCCCATGTTGTTGTTGAGGCCTAGCTGTTGCATGTCTAGGTGGTGCTGGTGGCTGCGGTTGTTGTTGTTGATGATGTTGTTGTTGTTGTTGTTGCTGTTGGCCCCTGGACCTAGGTGGCCCCCAAAGCCTGCTCCGGCCATGGACAACCTACTGTGCAGGCCGTGCAGGCCTTGGGAAGACGAAGGTCCTTGCCTGATGTTGTTGCCAGCACCTCCTCCCATGTGGCCACCTGCGTGCGTGTGTGCGTGCATGTGTTTGTGTGTGTGCGTGTGTGCGTATGTGTATTGTGTGTGTGTGTGTGAGTGCCCACAGGTGCGTGCAGATTACTATAAAGATCTCATCCGTACCCAGATGGAAATCAGGCTTCAATGCTGCTCAAGTTTTAACCGAAGAGCTTGGCAAAAACACATGCTGTATGATGAAATATCCACCGCCCCTGATCGACATTTGGGGCGGGAGGGGGCAATGTTTAAATCGTTTGAAATAATCATAAGATTTACATGTATTACGAGGTATGGCATGTGTACACAATTCTCAGCCATGGTGTGGAATCTAAATATTTTGGGGGGCAGTTGCTATTTTTGTAAACCAAGCTTAGAAGGCGACTAGTGCACATAGGGGAGGTACACACTTTTCAGAGTGGACAGCATAACAGCTCTTACCGTTGTCAAAGCAGTGCTTAAGAGTGGCACAAACACACATCACTTGCATAGACACACACACCAGCGCACACACACACACACGTCACTCGCCCACAAGCACAACCAGAGCCGTCCAAGCCACCCACCGCCGTTCAATCCACTGAAGAGCGACGCTGCCTCCAACGTGGAGCTCATCGAGCGTCGAGGGGGGGGTATGATTTCGCTGGAGTGCAAGTTGTTGCCATGTTGCCTGCCGAGGAGGGTCAGGGGGGCTGAAGGGATGCCCATGGACCCAGGCAGCCCACCTATGCCTCCTGCGTTTGTCCAAGGGAAGCAAGGAGCTGTCACGACGCCCTTCATTCTCGTCACCGCCTTTCGTACGTTTTATGAGCAGGGGTGGTAAAGGAGGTCACGCGGTCAAGCAACCACATCATGTGTAACACATGCAGGGGAGGGGGGTGGGCGCCTGAGAGGTGCAAGGGCTGTCTCAGAGCTGGAGCAGTGCGGCTAGCTGGGCAGGTGGGCTGGAGAATGACAGGGGCAGAGGAATAGCTGTGCTCATCAGGCATATCATGCCCACAGATACAGACTCACACCCACACCCAAACGTACAGACCACTCACCCACCAATACTCACACTGCCAAACATAAACACCCATATACCACAAACACAAAACACACACCACACACACTTTTACACACCTACTCCGCACACACACTCTCACCGATTCACCCATCCCCACCCCCACTATCGCCCCACCCCAACCCACCTGCTCCCACCAAACCCTGGGGCCCTCCTAGGCTATCCATGTTGAAAAGGTTCATGGCCGCGGGCCGACCGCCTCCAGGCATACCATGCGGAGCCAGGGGCATGCTCCCTATCATCCCCCCTCCTCCCTTGGGGGGCACCAGACTTGGCAGGCCTCCTCCCCCAGCCCCAACCCCCACGCTGCTGCCAGCCATGGCCCTGCTCCCTATTGCGTTGCTGCTGCTGTTGCCTAGACCCATGCCAGCGCTTGGGGCTTGACCGCCACCACCACCTGCAGCACTATTGCTGCCCATAGAGCCTGTCGGGAGCGTGTTGGGAAGGAGTCTATGGTGGGGTGGATTTCCCATGGGGGGCATCTGCATTGGGCCCCCAATTCCTCCTGTGGGCCCTTGCAGCCCCATTGGCACACCACCGCCAGCAGCAGTGCCTTTGTGTGTGCCTGTGTGAGAGTGAATGTGAGCGAGTGCGCAAGCGTTTGTGTTTGCATGTGTGTCTGTGTGTGTCTGTGTTTGTGTATGCGTATGTGAGTGTGGGCGTGCTTGTTTGTACGTGTGTGCCTGTGTGTCTTAGTTTGTGTTTGTGTATGCGTTGCCCACTCACACCAACACCCAACGCACACACATACACACACACCTGCATGAAGGGGGGAGGGGTGAGGTGCAAGGCCTGACCCGTACAGCCTTGCTGCCAAAGAAGCGTCTGTGGTGGGGGGCAGATGCGATGAGGGAGGGCCAAGGTTTGTAGTCGCGTGTGTGTGAGGGGGCATTGTGAGTGCGGTGTTGGAAGAGCTCAAGGGGGGCTGTGTGAGGGGAGGGGTAGTGAGCAGGATAGGGGCAGTGGGGGAAGTGGAGGGAGGGGCGGAGGGGTGAGTCTGTTGGAGGGCGCGGTCTTGGGCCCAGAGGGACTCCTTCTCCAGTTTGCTCATGCGCTTGTACCTGCGCAGTGTGTGTGTATGTGTGTATGTGTGGTGTGTGTGTATGGGGGGGGGGGGGATGTGTGTGTTGCGGCAAGGTGCGCGTAGGTCAGGGATGGACACACTCACGCAAAGGTGCGGCAGCGATGTAACTTGTCTGCTTGATTGCTCACATCCATTGCCTGACCTAGACACAACCAAGAGGGCACCGCCAATGTGCTGAGCGCTACCTGACCTTTTTTTAACCCTCATTTGGGCCCTTGTTGTCAGGCACCCTCAAGCACCCATGCTCTCCAAAAAGGCCCTTTTGCATCCTTCTTCGTAAGGAATTGCAAGGATTTGCAACCAAATGAGCAGTAAACACGGGGCACGCTCCCTTCAACCTCCCCACTTCTTTGTCCCCTGCCTCACCTCAGCTTTCAGACAAAACCATCTTGCCCCCCCTAGATTACCCGCCTAACAACACAGCTCCAACAGGTTTGAGCGACCAAGAACCTCGTGAGTACGGACTTCTCCCGCTATTCTTGAGTCCCGGCACGTCAGACACCTCAGGTTGCCAGCAGATTGAACAAACGTTCCAGTCATCTACGTTCACAGATCCAAACCCAATACCGCAACCCCACTCTCCCTCTCTTCCTGACCCCCTCTCACCTCGAGGCCAGCTCCTTGTCAAAGTGCACGTTGTTGGGGTTCAAACGGTTGGACAGGTTGACTGCCGGCTCCGGTGGTTCATCATCCACGAGGAGGCGACTAAGATCATTCACAGCCGCAAGCACGTTAGCACTCAGCCCAGTCCCGGCACACTCGTCCCCTTCTCCCCCTTGTAGCCCACCTCCCTCCGCTCCTCCACCACCCTTGTTGAGGGCCTCCATCAGACCCTCCGCTGCTCCCTTACTCACTCCCACTTTGCCGGACAGCCCTGATAGCATCAAAGCCAGCTGCTGCGCATCCAGACCGGCCAGACTGGCATTGCCTAAGCCTCCTCCAGGACTTGCACTCACTGCTGCAGAGGAGGAGGCAGCGTCGCCGGCTGCTGCAGGGGCTGTGCTGTTGCTCGGTGCAAGGGGGGGTAGGGCAGAGGTAGCAGGGGGTTGGAGGCTTGGGCCCCCTGGTGCTGCAGAAGCGCTACTGCTGGCCGCTGCAGGAGGGTTGGCGTGGTGTGTGTGTGTGTGTGTGTGTGTGTGTGTGTGTGCGCGTACATGTACGTTTGTGTGTGTCTGCGCATGCATGTGTGCATTGTACATTCTTGGCCATGGACATGCACAAGACAGGCCGACAAGCCCACGCAGGCACACTTTCACATAAATAGAGGACCAGCTTACTTGCACGTAACAATTAAGGTGCAGCTGGGAACCATGTGCAGTTGTGTGTGTGTGTGCGTGGGCGTGCAATTTTGTGTGCACAAAGAGCAGTTCCAGCAACAAGCACGGACCTGGCATGGGCACTGAGGTGCTACTGGGGAGGGGAGTTAGGCCCTCAGCATGTGAGGGGACTGGGGTATTGGGGGGGAGGGTGCTGATGGTAGTCTCGCCTCCTAAACCATCTTGGAAACCCTCAACAGACAAACCTGTGGGGAGGGAAGGGTGCTGTAATTGTCAACATACGAGGGCGAGGGTACTGGCTTTACTCTTGGCCCCCATAGCCTGCAGGGAGCCCTCCCTGGATAGACAGGCTTGCAGGGAGGGTAGGGTAGGGTGCACTGGTGTGATTGTCAACTTCTGAAATATGTGTGAATGCAAAAATACGTTTTGAGTGTGTGAGCGGTTGCGTGAGGAATGTGGCTATCGTGCAGGGTGTGTGTGTATGTATGTGTGCATGTGCGCGTGTGCGCGTCCTTTTTATCTAGAGTGACAAAGACTTTGTCCTCCTGCCTCCCTTGTGTAAGGCCCCTGTTACCCTGCAAGCCCAAGTGAGCTCCCGGGTAAGCTCACTCCATATTGTTTGCTGCTGAGGCACCCTTTCAGATGCACCCCTACGAAGCGGGTGCAGCATGGGAAGCCTCTGGGAGCTGTCAGCTCAACAGGTGAGACAAAAAAGCGCACACACACACTTTTGTCCGATTGCAGCTGTGTGCACATGTGCACATGTATGCCATATAAATAGGGTTGGCCAGAACCATAGATATATGGTGTATGTACGGCAGTGTTTCTTTTTTCGATTTTGGAAAACCTTCGTTTCACGTCACGGCCAGATTTGAACAATTTGAAAACCTTTGTTTGACGTCTTACATCCTTTTATGCCCAGCCCGCTGGGAGGCCTGCAGCCTCCCAGCAATGCTCGTGCACGTGGTAAAATAAATGTTTCAGGCATGGCCCTAACAAACTTAAAGCATGAACACCGATACGTCCGTAAGCCTACGGGTCTGTCTGTCTTGTCTGTCTGTCTGTCTGTCCTACACTGATATCTGTTTAACTAGATCTATTCAACTCCGTAACGCCCACGCTTGGGGCAGGCATCTAGCCACTTCCCAATGGCTGCTGGGAAGGGAAATGATGTCCTCCCCCAGACCTCCATCTTGCAACCACTTGCTGCGCGCAGGCTGCTCCCTGTCCACTGGCATGCCCTTCAATGTGTATTTGGGAGGCCCATCCTTCTGCAGCAGCCATGCAGGCTGCATGCATGGCTGTGGTCTCACCATGCTTTTTCCCCACTTTGTACCTCCCATCACTCTCTCCCTGCTTGACTCTCTTTCTTTTAGGCAAACCAACCATCCAAACAAAATTTAAAAAATGCTTAAAATTTTTGATTTCTGCAATTAATTTCGACCATCGAAGGGCTCTTGACGGCCTCGAAGGGCCCTTGGTCGATTTTTGCCGGGAGACCCCCTGGGGCCCAAATTCTTGGTTTCACGTCTTTCCCCCACGCCCAAATAGTAGGGGTTTCAGGTCTATAGACGTCATACGTCTCCAAAAAAGAAACACTGATGTACGGTGTTTTTGGCAGGGAGATAGAATGTAGTCATGTACAGTGTAAACATATATACGGTTTTGGCCAACCCTAAATATAAACCATAAACGCCAAGCATTGTCCAATTGTAGGTGTGCACATGTACGCTTGTGCAACCCATGAAATGCAAAATGGAGGAGGAACCTTGCAAGTGCCTGCAACTGCACCCCCTTGTGCCAAACTGATGAACAAGGGAAGGGGTCTGCTGCATCAAGGCTGCCCTTTCCTTCTGCAAGGACATGTTGCGCGAGCAACACCTTCATTTGCACCTCTTTTGATATGCACTCCATTTACATTCCTGTTTACTGCGAGCCTTGCTATGTGCGTCGTAGAGATAGTGCTGCTCGGTAACGTTGTATGGACGTGGGTAGGTCGTACCTTCGTGGGCCATGATGCCCGACACAGCGTCCTTCTGAAAACGGATGGCCATGGGCTTTGTGCCGCTCACGGCAGGAGCAGGCTGTAAGGAAAAGAGTGAGTGTGGGTGTGTGTGTGCATCTGTGTGTGTGAGTGTGTGTGTGTTAACGTGAGTGTCACTGTGTATTGTGAAATCAAATAGATGTTAGGCTATAGAGAGAGAGATTAACAATATAGTCAAACAACACACATAAAACAACGTTGTGCAGCACACACACACACGCAAACTGACTGGGCCTACCTGTGAGTCCAGGGTGGCTTTAGCATTGATGGCATCCGCGGCAGCCCCAAAGTTGACAAACGCAAAGGTCTTGCCAGGGAACACACGAATTGACTCCAGCGGCCCAAATTGACTGTGTGTAGTGTTTTGCGTAAGAATGGGCACTGACTGTGTACAGTTGTGTGCTAAAATGTGCACTGATTGTGAGAAGTGTTGTGCGCAATAATGTGTGGTTACAGAGTGTCGTCTTAGGAGGCCCACCTCTTGAATCAGCAGCTGCCAAGACAGCCCAGCCCACATTTCAAAGAATGCATACTTCTGCAGGTGTTTGGAATGTATCTTTCATCTCACTCCGTCAAAAACAGGCCCCTCACTCTATCAGCAGCGCCTGAACAGCCCACTCACTCGATCCCTAAACAGGCCCACTCACTCGATCCCTAAACAGGCCCCTCACTCGATCCCTAAACAGGCCCACTCACTCGACCCCTAAACAGGCCCACTCACTCGATCACTAACCAGGACCCTCACTCGATCATCAGCGCCTGAACAGCCCACTCACTTGAACAGCAGCTCCATGGCCGCCTTGTTTGGCTTGAGTGGGATGTTGCCAAGCCAAAGGTGCCGTGACGGCCGGCCCTCTGGCAAATCGAGGCCCCCCCCCTCGTCCATATCCAGCTCATGTATCAGCATCATCTGTTCAAGTGTCAGATGCTGGAGCTGTGTGCCTGCTTCCTCTAAGTCGTTCACCCTTTCTGGCTCTCTGCTTTTGTCACTCAGAGGGGTTGTGGCAGGGGCAGATGCCCGGGGGCGTACAGGAGTAACGCTGGTAGCGATGGTGGTGAGGTCATGGTTGTCGAGCAGGGTGGATCCCTTGGCAGTGGCCTGTGTGTGTTTGTGCATGTGTGTCTGTGTATGTGTGTGTGCAAATGAGTGTGTGCGCGTAAGTGTATATGCGCGTGCAAGCATGTGTGTGTGAGAGCTCTTGAAAAACCATGTACATTCAAACTGTCATGTACATTCAAACTGTACGTGTGCGAAACTGCAGGGCAGTCAGCTACCCTACGAGAGCCTGTGAACAAGCAGACAGAGGCAGGTGACAAAAGGATGCTTGACTTGAATTTCTATGTTTCGAGAGAAGGTCAATTGAAAACCACAGACACTCAGCGTATAAAAAGCAAAGTACCGTATGCTCAGCAGCGGACGCATTCACTTCGCCGTGTGCTGCGGTACTGCTGCCTCTGCTAGCCACGTTGCCCGCTGCAATGACCTGCAAGGTCGTGGTATCATGCGCGCGGTGTGTGTGTGTGTGTGTGTGTGTGAAGTATGAGGAGGCTTGCGTCAGCAAACTAGTACTTAGCAAGCGCTTTTGGTGATGTTCATTTCAAAAAAGGCAAGAAGAGACGTACATCTTAGCCCACAGCCCCACTCCCTTCCCCCTCTGTATACAATTTCACACCCAGTGCATACATTTGCCCCTTCCCCTCACGCCTCACGAGCATACACAACTCCCCCTCCCTTTCCCCCATACCTGTACCTGCACCCACGTCCACACCCGCACCCTTTACCTGCACCCGCACCCGCACCCACACCCACACCCACACCCACACCCACACCCATGCCCATGCCCACACACCTGTTCTAGCAGCAGCTGGTTGGCATCCTGCTGGTTCATACCTCCCCCTCCTTCGCCTCCCATTTGTGCAGCAGCACTCGCACCCACACCAAGAACACCCCCACTCACACCAGCAGGGTTGTGGTTGGGAGAGCTGGGGTCGTTGGCTTTTTGGTTGGGATGAGCTCCGTGGTGCGGTGCCGTATTTGCCTGCAGAAGCGATGGGGACGAGACAAGAGATTGGACATTAGCGGAGCTGATGCTGGCAGGATAAGAAGGGGGCTTGCTTGATGATGCCGACACGTTTGCGAGTCAGGCGATTGGAAGTCGGTGGTATTGACGTGCTTGGGTGCAGGAAGAGAAGGAGCAAGACAGGAAGGTGGGTAGAGCTGACGTGTTGTCCTCCAAGAAACCAAATGGACACAAAAACGAGGACTGCCGCATTAGCTTGCTTGCCCATCCAGCCTTGCTCGGCATCAAGTCATGTCTTCAGCTGTCACACAAACGCGCAAACATGCATGCATGACAACGCCTACTCAGGTGCACCTAGTAACAGGCAAAAGCACGCCTGCTCAACCCTGCCCCCTTGCTGTGCCTACTGTTGCGATGGGCACGGCAAGAACGCCCTGTCACGCGGCCACAAATCGTAATAAAAGCCATCTTGCCATGCTCGCATGCGTGCTTCAGCAGTTTTGTTCTGGGCAAAGGAGGTGCGCTGACAAGCAGCTCCTACCTGCTGCTCCGGCTGCAATCGCCCTCCCTCTTTGCCAATGCCGATACCAGCACCGCCCACAGCCGCATGCATCAGTGAGGATGGCAGATTCAGCTGGGATGAAGAGGACGGCAGCTGCTGCTGCTGCTGCTGCTGCTGCTGCTGCTGCTGCTGCTGCTGCTGTAGCAGCTGTGTGCGTGCCTGCTCCTGCTGCAGGTGCTGCTGCTCGTCAAGGTCAGGGGGATGGCAGACAGGGATGTTGCCCACGCTGCGGACGCTGAGGCGGCTGATGTTCTTGGTGGGCTTCTTTCGCTTCATAGGAGCTGCGCTCGTGCGCGTGTTTGGGTGTTTGGGTGTGTAAGTGTGCGTGAGCGTGTGCAAGACATTAGGTTGCGTGGCAATCATGGTGCTAATAACAATTGCAAACATGAGCCAATGCTATCCAGCATCACCCTTTCTGCCTCCTATACACCTGTCTAAAGCCACACTTACACTCCACCACACATGCACACAGACGCACATGCACACACAAGCACCCCCCCACACACACCCCAAAACAACACAACGAGCCTCCTCATCTTTTCACGCACCTAAGCTCTCCAGCCCAGTTGACGCCTCACTCCCTTCGTCAGTGTCTGCAGTTTGCTGTGCTGCTGCAGCGGCTGCTGCCTCAGCTCCTGGACCATCAGCAGATTTGCCAAGGGCTTTTTTCGAGGGACGAAACTTGATGACTAGCTTGCGCTGGCCTGTGATGGGAGAGACCTGCAAACAAGGTTGTGTGCATGTGTGTGTGTATGTGTGTGTGCATGTTCATGGGAGACAACATCTGTGCATATTTATGTGTCAAGTGTTCACTTCCTTGTTCCATAAAAATTACATTAAATTGTTTTAGGGACAGTGATCGAAAGTGCGGACGGTACGCGCACAAATTCACAACTTCCTTGGTGCTTGCCCTAAACTCTGACAAAGCAAGAATCATTGACACGCACATACTCGCACATACCTCTCTGTCGTTAAGCGTGGCCACGGCACGTTTGGCCTCGTCAGAGTTACGGAAGTTCACAAAAGCGTACATGCGACCTGCAAGGTGCGTGGTGTATGAACATGATGACAAGCGCACGACGATATAACCTCCTTTAATAAGCTATACACACGTGATCCCACTATTTGGATGACCAACCACCAAAGCAGGCACGCACAACTGGGTGCGGATAAAACAAACACTGCGTTGCCATTCATCAGCACAATTAGAGGTGCTCTTTTTCTGCATGCACAAGCATTAAAAAAAGCAGCACGTACAACTGAGGACCCCAACTGAGCTCAACAGCAGCTTGCACAAAAGCACAAATATACGTCCTCTGTGGCTATCTAACTTCATTTGCTCACTCATAAAGATGTACATGCATGCATGCATGCACACACGCATGCACACAAAAGCATACACAGCACAAGTAGCTGCTCACCTACATACACAGCACACACACACTCACACACACACACGCACACACACACACACACAGAAACCACGCACCTGGAAAGGTTACCACATCCTCAACTGCACCGAAATGCTCAAACACGGCTCTAAGCACCGAACGAGGCACTTTTGTGTTAAGATTGCCCAGCCACAAGTGCTTGGACATGCGACCCCCACTGCAGCTGCTGGCGGTTTCTGTGCCTCCATTGTTGCCTCCGTTATTGCCCTGCAGAGGAGTGTTTGTGAAAACTTGTGTGTGCGTGCGCATATGCGTGAACGCATGTACCTGTGAGTGTGCGTGCGAGCTTGTGAGCGTAAACTGTGCGGGCAGTGTAGTTTTATTATGCTAATTTAAGTGTTATCCATGCCTACCATGACGACCCGTAACCAGTGCATGAATTATAAATCCCAAATTAATCAACTTCAATGCGTGCAATGTGAGAGGTCTAAAGGACCTAGTCATTTGACAAAATGTGAGCCTATGCAAGGCCATTTATTTATGGTCGCTGAAATGCTCATGCCACACCATAAGAGACTCGGAGTTGTCCACGGTGCTATGAGTACTGTAGTGTGTCACTTGACATGATAGTACGGATACTTCATGTAGCAAGTCACCAACATGCGCTTTGCCAAATGTGCCAAGCAGGCCAGCTGCTTGCATCTACACAGCTCAGCCATGTGTGCCTAGCAGCCCTTCTGATTGCATCAACAGCATCCTGTCCAAGTTAAGGGGACTATGTAGACCTGGCGTCCCTTACGCACGCGGCAGATTCCACTTTGCGACCTTGCAACAACCCCCTCTCTCCTCTTTTCATACACATACCTACTATTATAATATTATAATGCACCTTGCGCTCATCTCACGCTCCACCGTGTTTAGCCACCTTGCAACAACCTTCTTTCTTCACACCACACATACACACACACGCACACACACACACTAGACTACAAACACACGCACACACATACACACACACACGCACACACACACACAAACACACGCACACACACACGCACACACACACACACACACTAAACCGCACGCCCTTACACTCACCTTGCTCTCATCCTCAAACAAAGCTGCAAGAATCACGCACAGTATGTCTTTTACATGAGGAGACCCTCACTCGTACACCGTCTCTCTCCACCAATCCACACACACACACACACACACACACACACACACACATACACACAAACACTCAAACACACCCAACCACACGCTCGCCACCGTCACACTCACCATGCTCTCGTCCTCCAACGAAGCCGCCTGCATGGCTCGCTGCAAGTCCTCCAGCACCTCCTTTTGCAGCTCAGACTGCCCTGCCCCAGGACTGGCAGTCCCACTCCCTCCCTTACTCCCTCCGCTCAGGTGACCCAGCAATCCCTCTGCCACCTTGCGTGCTGCTCCTCCTCCTCCTCCTCCTCCTCCTCCTCCTCTTTGCTGCTGCTGCTGTTTCAAGGTAAGGGCTGCTTCTGTTTCCTCCTGCAAAAGCGATGGTGTAGAAAAAGCTCTGTGTGCGTGTGTGTGTATGTGTGTGTGAGTGTGTGTGTATAAATGAAACGTGGACTGCCCATTAAAAGATCCCGCCCTTTATAAAGTCGCCCTGGCACTTGTAAAACTTCCAGACAAAGAACGCCTCTCCTAGACATCTGAAAAGCAGCTGTAGCTGTGAAGCCAAAAGAGCTGTGTCACAGGGAGAGAGCATTCCTGTCAGCATGCAGCAGTTACTGTCTACACTACATTGCCCGTAGCAAACGAAAAGCCTGCAAATAAGTGCGCCCATCTTGAAATAGCTTAGAGCCTGCAGCACGAAGCTCGTCTGTAGGAATATCACTAGAGAGCGCACCCACCTGAAAAGCAGCTGCTGCTGTGAGGCCTGCTGTGAGCCAGGAAGGTAGGGGGGTGCCGGGAGGGATGATCATGCCGCCCCCTCCATCTCCATCTTGTTGGTACTGCTGCGGCTGGCCCATGCTGGTGGCTGCACTCTGGAGGAGGGCGGCCATGGCGCCCATGTCCACACGAAACGTGGTGCCCTGTGTGCATTTGTGTGTGTACGTGTATGCGTGCGTGCGTGCGTGTGTGTGTACATGCCTGCATGTGTGTGTGTGTGTGTGTGTGTGCGCGCACGTGTGTGTATGTGCGTGCACGCCTGTACACGTATGCGGGTGTTATGCTGCACCAGCACGACTTTCTGCTGCTGTCAATAGCAAGTGCGTATTTGTGCCACTGCACACAGGCACGAAATTAAAAAATAGAGGACCAAAGGAAAGGGCAGCCAGCAGAAGAAGTGCCTGTCCCTAATTGCAGGCCGCCCAGTCAGCGAGATCAGCATCACCCACAGCAAAGAGTGAGGCAGGATCATCCTGGACGTAAATGCAATGGGGGGGTGCCCAACGTGTACCCTATCTCCGCACATTGACGTTTGCTCTTCATTTTCCCTTGAAACAATGCTTCCAGAGACTGACCAAGTTGAGCAGCCAATGCCATTGTTGACATTGACATATGTGGACACTTGGAGCTAAACCCCTTTCATACCTGGACGCCATCTCCAGGGGAACAAGCACACTCTGTACCCAGCACAATATCAAAACCTATAAACCAGCTCCCGTAAATGAACTGCTGAGTTCAGTGTGTAACACTTGAACTCCAGTTCTTGGAGCGAAGCAAAGTGATATCTCTCGTATCACTCTTTCGCTTTTTATCTTGCTTTACTTGTACATAATCCACCGCCATCTCACGATGCAAACGTAACAGAACACACGCCCATCACCAACAAACAGTACCGCACGGAAGTACAACCATCATTTGGAGTAGCTCACCTCATTTCCCAGCATTGTGTCCGCACCATCTCCAAAGCCACCCCCCATGGGGCTGCCCACCCCGCTTTCACTCTCTGAAACTTCCAGATGTGGTAGACCAAGGGGGGAAAGGTGGGGGGCCTGCTGCTGCTGGAACTGCTGCTGCTGCTGCTGCTGCTGCTGCTGCAATTGCAAGCCTAGTAGCTCTGGCAGCTGGCCGCGATTCAGGTCATTTAAGGAGGGAGGCATAGAGGCAAGTGCTGTCGCCATACTCTCTAGACCCTCACTGTCCCACGCCCTCTGCTCTGCTTGCTGCGCCTGCTGCTGTTGCTGCTGCTGCTGCTGCTGCTGCCGCTGCAGCTGCACCAGGTACTGCTGTTGTTGTTGCTGTTCATGCTGCTGTTGCTGGTTCTGGTGTTGCTGGTGCTGCTGATGGATGCGCTGCTGCTGGTGGTGCTGCTGGTGGGCATGGGTCTGCGCACTGCCTCTATCGCTGGCATCCCTTGTGGATCCTGCCAGAGCGGCCTGAAAGAGGGACAACACACACGCGTGTGGGGGCCATACAACAAGAAGACCAGCTTCTTGTTGGCGGAAGTCTATGGACCCATCAACAGGTCCACTAGTGCACCTGAAAGAGGGACACAACACACACACACACGTACCTTGAAGGCATCAGTCGAAGAGCTGCCTCCAAAGGAGTCCGTGGAGTGGCCACCGAACAGCGGATCCAACAATCCAGCGAACATGGAGCTTCCGCCCCCGCCTCCTCCTCCTAAATAACAAAAAGTATTGCTTGAGGGGTTGCACAGGGCAAGGTAAGGTGACTGCTAAGCGCTTCTCAATGAATCAACAGCATGTTCCCAGTACTAAACGTTTATTTGGCAAAAAAAAGTGGTCTTTAACGCATGAATAACAGGGTCGTGCCTTGCGAAACAGCATCGTTTAGTCAGGCCATCGCTGTCCCAACACACCACCACAGGCATGATGAACGAGAACGAGTGAACCAAAAAACGATTGTCAGCACAACAGACTTGCAAGCATTTCATGATCATGTATATTACCTCACACCTTAGCTGCTCAAGACGTGGTGGAGGAGTTTTTTTAATCATTTTACAGCGCTACCTTAGACACATTTTTACTTGCCCCCTCGTCCGCTGGGCGGGGGGGCCGAACCATCTCAGGCAAACAGCGAATCGGGTTCGGGGCAGCAGCAGGCGCACAGCAGCTTTA
>Ga0307947_1000149_pt1 | contig 41426 bp, 45 predicted proteins | sample OrgLakmetagen232_FD_201840 | JGI IMG/M metagenome (GOLD analysis project Ga0307947, IMG submission 201840) | Saline water microbial communities from Organic Lake, Antarctica - #232 | ecosystem: Environmental > Aquatic > Non-marine Saline and Alkaline > Saline | place: Antarctica: Organic Lake...
GAGTGCCCAGCTTGCAAACAGCAGGAGCAAGGGGGTGAGGGTGGGGCAGCACAAGCGGGGGGTGGGGAGGGGGGGGGCTCAAGCGGGGGGTGGAACAGTGGGGGAAGGGGACCATGCAGCAGTCCTGGCACAGAGCGCAAGAGTGAAAAAAACACAGCCTGCATTTCAGATGCACAGAGACTTGAGTGCAGCATGGAACCTATGGAATGTGTTGGCTGTGGAGTATGCTGGGCTACCTAGGCCAGCATATTTGACACATCGTGTAAATCTCCGACACCATCTCTCTCGTCTTCCCAAACATGTGGTTAGCCATGTGCCTCCAGCTGCATAGCTGCCTGTAGCAAAGCTGCTACGAATAGACAAACCACCCTATGGCATTGGCTAACACCACTATAGTAGTGTAGGGGGTGATAGTAGGGGTTGATTCTCCTACTGGTATGCCTGGTTTCTATTGCCTGAGTAAAAATGAATATGTCTGGAACGAGGTGCACACACTTTTTTTTGGCTGCCTGGATCATCAGGTTTGTAAGTCTGTCAGACAACAGTGTGTGCAGCAGTGCGTGTGTGCACCGGTCTCTCAACGCTATTTGCTGTCTTTGTGCCTGAGACTCTTTCTTTGTGTTTCTTCTCTTTTTTGGCATAACTCAGATGCTAACAAGTTTCTAGATGCAGCTATCGATCTTTTTGATTGATTTTTTTGTTGGGATCTATAGGTTGAGCAGTCATGCCAGGCGGCGCTGCTGGAGGCCTTCATAATCCAAACCTAATTTCTATTTTTGTCTGACATGGTGGGATGCTGTATGGCTCAACTCGTAACGTACTCGTGGCCATTGCCAACACGGATGGTCATCCCTGGTAGACCCTTAGCTTAGCTCTGCAGTTTCTGTGCCTGGTGCTCTTGCTTGTTCTTTGAGGCTGGTACTCTGGTCTTTTTGTGACTTCTTTCTTCCTTCTGGAACTCTTTTGGACCTCTCTGACTGGGCCTTTTTTGTCTGTTGGTAAAGGAGTTTGTATCTGCTGGTAAACGAGTGCCTAGTAATCTGCTTAATATCTGATTTCAATTTCGCTCTTTATACACGGTTTTACAGTCTTAGCCAGGCAAGTGCTGGTTCAGAGTTCATCTAGCAGCAGGGCCTGCAGCAAAAGAGTAGTGATGAACCAGACCATGTTTGATGTTTCAGACCCTCTCGTTGTGCACGTGCTGCTCCTCATCGCTCATCACACATGAGTTTATGTATAATAATATTTGTCTCCCTCATTCTTGGTAGCCTCAGAGTGACAGTCCATGTTTTTCATGTGCCCACAACACACAAATGATTCCCCCTCTTTGATTCTCAAATGCGGTCGGCTGCTCCTGGCAGATGCTTGATTGTTTACTGATTTTATTCAGCAATGCATGCCACAAACAGCATTGTGCATTTTTCCCTTTCCAAGGATATTTTTGTAGGTGCTACAAGTCTAGCACCAGCTGGTGCTACAACAACAATTATCAAAGTTTTCACGTGTTTTACGTACGCAGCCTAGCAGTCGCACGTTTTGACTAATGGCTTAACCTGTAAACCTGTAATCCTGTAAAGGAGCAGTACACCGTCAAAGTACAGAAGGGGGGGCAGGTTTTCAGAGTTGGAGGCACATCACCTCTGACTTCTGTGTGTTGACAGTGAGAGACTTCCTTTCAGCGTAAACTCTCAGCTTGTTTAGCATGGTCTGCAAATCCGCGTTCATTGGAAGGGAGGGATAGGTCATCAGCAAATAGCATTCTTTTTAGGCTCACAGTACTCGATCTCAATGGGGTGTATGTCACGTTATATTACTTGTACAACACATCAAACAGGATTGAAGGATCAACTCATAAAGGTCACGCTTCGCACCAAAATATTAACGGAGGGTGTCAGTAAAAGATACTGGTGTCCAAGGAAGATAGAAAGCAAGATGATACAACTTGAGGAGATACAGTAATGAGCCGTACGGCCCCAAAAGCGCGCGCAACAGCTGATACAGCTACTTCAGCTTCAGTGTGATCTTGGCGAGCTTGGCCCCAGCGTCCTTGGCAAAAGCCAGCTCTTTGTCAGATGGCTGCAACAAGGAGAGGTCGAGAAAGTAGAGTTAGCAAGCTGGGAGCAACACTCTGCAATGGTCCTCAAACATTTAATCACAAGCAACGTAACACAACTAGAACCACTGCAGATGAAATCAGCACTACGCTTGCACTCCGTTGCTCACCATACGTGAGCCGTCTGGGCCTGCGAAACACCCTGGGCCCCACGGGCTGCCACCATGCAACTGCATACACACGTATGTCACGTGACAGTGTGATTGAGTTTGCAAGTGTGCATGAGTGTGTGCATGTGTGTGTGCGTGCAAGCGCATGTAGAGACATGCGCTTTGAGTTGCTAGATACAATGCCTAACGCAACTGTTCTTAACCAAACTAACAGTTTGAGAGCGACGAGACCCTGATCATCTAAACATCAGACTCGAGGCAATTGCAAATGTTTGCAGCACATGGTGATGCAAGTTCTCTCACAATATTTTTCTGATATTGTTTCAATAACCAATTAACACGCACCTCAGTTAGGTCGAATTGTGTGGCAGGGGTAATATAACCAGGGGGCACGTAGATCATGCCGTGGTGAACCATGTTTGTGAGGCTGGTCATGATCGTCGATTCTTGACCACTGCAGTTACATTACATGAGTGGTGCGGACAATTGAGTTATAAAATGTTGCCTTCATTCCACAAAATGAGTCAATAACTGCAGCACTCGCAATGAGATGGAGGGCAACATCTGGGGTCTTTTAACTAGAGAAAACTGCTGCACTACACACCGTGCAGGGTTGGGTTTGAAACTTATATCTAAAATCCAGGTCATGGGATGAGAAACTCAGGAAACTTTCATTTATGTTACGCGCCAGGTGCAAGCGTCACTGCCTCCACCTTGCTAGCAATTGGAGCAACAATAAAGTGATACGTACCAGCAGAAACAGCAGGGCTCTTAACCTCGAGGAGACATTATTGTAAAGCATCGATAAGCAGTGCAATGCACAAAATAAGCGACACAGTTATCGACAAACATCCTTTTGGCACATTAACGCCCTCACCTGTTTGGTGTGGCAGTTGATGTGAACATGGTGAAGGCCTTGTTCTGTAGGGCTCCGCTGGACCAGTGTTTCCCAGTAGCATCCCACATCGCTTTGAACTGTGGGCAAGCAATGCAAAATGACGGCGTGCACTTGTTGTCCCATTGGAAATGTAACAAAACAATGATGGGCAGAAAATCGGGGAAAGGGCAGGTCAGCCACGATCTTGGCCACAGACGTGCTTCATATTCACGAAAGACGCATGCGCTTGGTGGTCTGGCAGGGCTGAACATGTGTAATCTAGAGAAACAGCCAGCAGCCAGGCTTACTCCCTCAGGATCACTTCAATACATTGAACACCTTTGTCTCATACTCATAGCAGAGTAGCCTTAAAGCAGGAATCGAGGAAGGACACGATTCAAACATGGTGGCAACACTTGGTTCCCACACCTTCACCTAGAATCAGGTAATTTACAATTTGTGAAACCGCGCAGACGTTTACAAAGTCGGCTTCTTGTGGAGCACTTGCAAAACTTGATGCTCGGAACAAGATCATTAAAATGCTGTGGCACCTAGCAAAAAGTGGAAGTTGCTGAACTTACTGAGCCGCCAGATGGCTGAGATTTCTTACCTGAGCGCTCGGGCCTCCGAATCGTGTGGGTGTGCCAAAAGCAAACCCATCTGCTGAAGGTAGCTCATTTGGGTCTACGATGGGGTCACTTGACTTTGCTGGTGCGTGCATCTTCTCCAATACGTCAGCAGGCAGAGTTTCTGCGCACTGCATGTTCATCCACAACGGGATTGTTAATCAGCATTGCAGAAACAAGTCGCTTATCCTACCCTGCTACACCACGTTTGTTGCAGGGCCCTGATTTTCAGAAGTCGTTGCCAAACACTGTGCCATCCAGAAGTAGCTCACGAAAAGCGGTGGTCAGACTATGACATCGTACATTTAGGTTACAAATTACAAATGTAGTATTGCCCTCCATACAATGGAATCTGTGACTGCATATTCTTATACAAACACATACACACACTGGCCAACTCCACTCATACAGAGACAAAACAAAAGGAAATAGAATAGCAACAAGAAAAAGAGCAAGAAGTGCAGGTCCCTTTTGTTCTGTCGTGTCAGAGAAGTTCTATAGGCAAGTCTGACATACAGCCACACGTAAGATGAGATCGCAAGTTCATTTCACATTTTTTAAAGGTCTACCTGGAAAAGCGTTCCTTCAGCACCCTCCACTGAGTCAATGCCCTCTTTCATAGCCTGTGCACGACCATAACACAGAACGTTGAGCATGAAAGCATGGCAATTCGCTCCAGAGGCAGGAGTGCATTGTCCTCACAACTGATGATGCAAGTGCGGACGGAGAGTGTAAAACCCACCTGAGCTAGTTTCCTCAGGTGGCCGTAAGTCGAGTAGTCTGTGTGTGTGTGCGTGTGTGTATGTGTGCATGTGTGTATGTGTGCGTGTGTGTATGTGTGTGTGTGCGCGTGTGCGCGCACGCATGCGTGTGTGTTTGTGAGTGAGCGAGTGAGTGTGCGTGTGTGCGTGAGCGTAAGCGTTTTTTTGTGTGTGTGTGTGTGTGTGTGTGTGTGTGTGTGTGTGTGTGTGTGTGTGTGTGTATTTGTGAGTAAGTGAGAGTGAGTGTGCGTGATGTGCGTGCACTTGTGTGTATGTGTGTGTATGTGTGTGTGTGTCTGTGTGTGTGTGTGTGTGTGCGCATGCACGCATGCGTGCTTGTTTGTGAGTGGGCATGTGAGTGTGTGTGTGTGTGTGCGTGAGCGTGAGCGTGTTTGTTTGTGTGTGTATGTGTGTGTCTGTGTGTGTGTTTGTGAGTGAGTGAGTGTGAGTGTGCGTGATGTGCGTGCATTTGTGTGTATGTGTGTGTATGTGTGTGTGTGTACATGTGTGTGCGTGCGTGTATGTGTGTGTGTGCGTGCGTGTATGTGTGTGTGTGCGTGTGTGTGTGTGTGTGTGAGTGTACATGTGTGTGCGTGTGTGTATGTGTGTGTGTGCGTTTGTGCATGTATGTGTGTGTGTGTGTGTGTGTCGACAGTGGGGAGAGAATAAACACTCACACACGACCCATATCCTGGCAACCATGATTGGGTCTTTCGTCGACGGCTTCAAGCAGCACAACGTATATTTCTGAGTGACATTCCCGGTTATTCGACCAACTTTATACGCGCCTTTTCCCCCAGATTACTACCCCTCCCCCCCCCCTTTTCCCCTATAGGCCAAGGGCCGAGACCCTCAATGTGTTAAATCTAAACTTTTGATGGTCACCCGTTTAGCCTACGCCTGCCAGAAGCTTAGAAGAGTTGACTGCGAATTCGATGTAATTATTGCTCATACCTAGTTTAATTTTTGCTTTCGCTTTCATTGCACGTTCTTCCGAGCGAAACCGTGTCTTGAGTTTGGCATAACAGGATCTGTCGTATAACTCAAAAATCACCCCGGCCCTACACACGTCCTTCATCTCGACTTCTTGAAAAGAAAGGTACTCACTGCGTGCTCCGCGAAACAGGTCAGATGCCCATTTCTTTCTACTGGTTCAGATGCACCATACAACGACTCTGGAACAGTTCGAGCTCACTGTAAGCGAACATATCATTGGGGGCTGGAGAGGCAGAGCTTGAGATTTTGACACCACATGAGACCATTCCAGCAGAATTATGAGGATAGGATTCCTGACTTATCACACACATTTTGGTGTACCCCTGGGAATTGCTCCTAGCTGGTGGGATGACCGAATAAGAAATCACAAGCACATTTTGCCTCTCTACCTACGCTTGGATGTTTGACCAACAATCTCAGCCGTGCACTTCCTTGCCTTCGCCTTTCTGGCCATAACTTTCTGGTCCAAAGAATGCGTCATAACAGGAATAGAAGGCCTTATGAACTCAGGATCTGTGACAAATGTGATTGGCACACTGTTCAAAATGAGGAACACATTTTGCTGGACAGTTCGCATGAACATCTTGTTAGCCTTCGCACACGGCATCGCCAGCTGGTCTTCCCACCTCAGTGCGAGGATAACCCAACTCGTTTGAGGACCTTATTGAACCAGCCAGATTTGTCTGGTGTGGCCTCTTTTGTGGCTGAGTGCTTAGCCCTTTTTCCCTATATAGCTGTGTAACCCTTACCCCCTTAGCCCTTTTTCCCTTGATTTTTCTAGCGCCTTTTAGGTTTGGTTACAGGCTTTTTCCAAACTTCCGCTCAGATGCCCCCCAGAGGCATATATAGCGATGTCCCCCGCCTTATCTAGTTCATGCTCAATTTCTGTGGTTCCGCTAGCTAGGTCTCTGTGCTGCAAGCACGGTAAGCAAAGCTGTGGTGTGTTTAGCAATAAGGATTGAGGCACGTCTGGTTCTGTGGCGCTATTAAATGTCCAGTCCGCCCATGAGATCTTCCACCTCATTCCCTTCCTCGCGTGTCTCAAGCCCTGACCGCTTGCTGCTTGGGTGAAGAGCATCAGGCAAGCGAGCCCTTTGATGAGATCGCAAGCCAGAAACCCTGATTCGAGGCAAACGGGGCGCGGCCGTCTTAGCAGGCTCCGTGTTATTTACCCCCCCTTGCCCCCTGTTGCTGCCTCTGACGGACTGCTGCCACTGTAGCCCAGTGTGGAGCGCCGCAACCTCAGCGGCCTGGCTAGCGCGGCGTAGCTGCGAGCGGGGGTAAAATCATGGGATGTCTGATATACACACGCCAGCATGAAGGAATGCTGATGCAAACAACGGAAGGGAAAGGAACATCCCTCCGTGCATTGAACCGAGCTAAAAACAGTATATGACAATATGGCACTCTTAACAAATGGAACAGGTGGTAACTCAGGTACCTGCAGCATGTGCCTTTTGGTGAGCCTCTTCTGTGCCTTGTCCATTTCTAAGGACAGCCGCTGTTCTGCTTGATATCCAAGTGAAGTGTATGCCGCGCGGATCTGTTCAAGCAACAGCGGGGAATTTCGTTGACTGAATCAGGCATCTTGTGTTCAACCTACTTTGTAGTTAAATTGTGTGCGAGTCAAGACAGCAAAATGCTGAATTGAATATATTGGAGGTTGGCCTTGGAAAGAGAATGAAGAAACACTTCGCTGGTAGTGATCACGCAGCCAGTAGGATTAGAAAGGAAGCTACATAGGTGCCTGCCAAAGCAGCTTCCCAACTTGCATTGATTTTACTTCACAAGATATATGCAAAAGGCTGTTGGCTTCTGGGCACTTGCAGCAATGATAGCAAATTCTATGAAGAATTGCCATCTGTTGAGAAGGATGGATGGATGATGTATGCATGCAGAGATATGTACGCCTGTCGCAGAGTGGCCCAAATGAGTAGGTTACAACACTTTAATAAATTGAGCGAGATTTAGCATCAACTACTGTTTCCACGTGATACAGCGCCTGCCTCACCATGACGAGAGTCTCCCAAGGGAACTCTTTTGCTAGCCTCCAGCATGCGGCCTGGTGCCAGTGCAAAAATCGCTTTCCTGGGTAGTACCTGTGATTATAGAATGAGCACTGGCCGTGAGAGAACTTGGAGGGAGCATTGAAGTCAATTAAATGAAAGGAGGGTATCGAGCAGGGCTGTGCAATGACGGTCTGACGGTACACTTCGTCAAAATACGGTATGACGGCTGATCCATAACTTAGACGGTCTAGACCGTCATTTTGAAATTTGAAAACCGTCATGACGGTGTATGACGGTATGGTTGACGGTACGGTCCCAAAATCGCATAAAGGCTAAAACATGGCATTTTGACTCCCCCCAAATGACCACTGTGGCCCTTTTTCCTCAATTTTAAACGTTCAATGTGTACATAAGATCAATGAACAAACGATTGGTGACGGTTACGGTGGACGGTCCCCTCAACCGTCTGACGCTGAGGACCGTCAACTTAATTACGGTGCAAAATGGCTCTGGCGGTGTCATTGCACAGCCCTGGTACCATGGTGAGTAGATGAAGGGGCATAAAAGTACAAGGGAAAGTCAGGCAGTCATAGGCTTAGGCAAACATTTGGATGAAACAGATGTAGCGCCTTGCTGTGTTTTGGCTATAGAGACGTTCTGCTGTTTTCTGTCACTGTGATTTCATCCTCCTACCCCAAGCTACAACTCAATGTGTCGGAGATCATGTGAAGCCATTTTTCCTTGCTGGCTGACACAAACAGAGAATCTTAAGATGCTGCAAGGAACAACGTGCTTGCCACAGCTTGCTGTGCTACATTCGTATACAACGATCACAACATCAATTACAACCGTATAAACGGTTGAAAGCAGGATTATGGATAATGCAGCCTGCTGTACTTACCTAAGCTTTGCAAAGCCGGAAATAGCATCCAGTAGGTCTTGGAACGAGGCTGCTTTGAGGGAAGGTCCTATGCATAGCGTGACCTGGACATAAGGACAGAGAACGTGCCCCATGGCCCTTCAACATCACCGTCATGTTTGAGTGTATGTGTGTATGTGCGTGTTAAATGTGCCTCATTAGGAGACTGAAGGAGCAAGGCTTGAGGGTAGGAGTGCCGCATCATGCCTGTATAGAGTAATGCGTAAAAAGTGCTATGAGGTGGAAGGCAGGTAACGTAGCAATTTGACTGACCATAGTCAGACACAACGCTCGATAATCACAGATGGTCTGCAACCTGCATTGTCCTTTTGCTACTTAAGAAGAAACGTGAGTGAGAGAGGAAAGGAGTGTGTGTGAGAGACATTGTCCTTTTGCTCCTCAACTAAGGAATGTGTGTGAGACGAGAGGCCAATCTGCTGAGGAGCATCCCTAAAGCAGGTGGGCACACACGCATACACACCTTTTGGCACTTGCTTTGATAATCTGCTTGACAAACATTGAGCCTTATCCACTACGAGCTGCTCATTCTCAGCTGACCTGTTCCAATGCAGGCTGGTTGTTGTTGACCCATAGCTTCAGGACCCTGTTTTCTACACCAATGAGGTCAGGCAGGGCTCCCAGCAGTTGACAAGCAGAGGATAAGGGGGGTCCTGTGTGCACGTGTTGTGTCCAAGTGTGTGTTGTGTTTGTTGCGCCTGCAACTTAAGACCCCTCAAGAGTTTAGCAAACACAAAAAATGGAAACATCCACAACCTCAAAGCCATGAACCAGCCCGTAAGACACCCATCAGTTGACAGGAGTAGACAGGGGGGGCTTGCGAACGCAAATGTGTACTCTACGAATAACAGGTATAACAGGTATATAACAGGTGCTCTATAGTATAACAGGTGCTCTATAGTATAACAGGTACGCGCTATTTCACGTTGACCAACATAAGCAGGAATGATTACAGCATCGAAGCCAGAAAGGAAGCATCAAAGCCTAGGCACCAGCAGCTGGAAGCCAACAAGACTAGGGGAAGACCTGCATGCGCTGTGGGAAAACATACATGTGTACGTATGCATGTTGCTTTGACTTAGAGTGAAACGGTAGTGTTTGGACCGTCTGAGTCTAACTCTCATCAAACACTTCTTTCAAGGCCGCTGCTAATAGGTCTGGTAAGGCACTTGGTAGGTGACGTGTAAGAGCTAAGAGGGGCCTGCACAACAAGACGAGAAAACGCCAATGACAAAGAAGCCGCAAGATGTTGTAGGTGCAAAAGAATGATTTAGGTTTTAGGCACAGACGTTGCATTTTTCACAAGAGACTCCTAGGTTGATAGATGCTGGATCATATGAAGGTCAGGGTTAAGTGGGTTATATGCATATTACATGAAATGGTTGGATATGGCAACAATGCAACAATGTGATGGCATACAGACAAATGCTGTTTTACTCACTGTCCAGGGGCTAGCAAGCGTCAAAGTCACCTCTCAGCAATTGCATTCAGGTGTTAGAGCCGTGAAATCAGCATGACTACATGTTTGGAAGTGCTGCATACACGCACATGCTGTGCGGTACAAACACACATACCCACATACACAAGCAAGAAGTGCAGTTGCACACCAACAGACTCAGTGCCATCTAAGCCATCTGCCCTATTTGCTATGCTTGGCAGCAGGAAGGACCAAACTGGAGAAACACAAAGGGTACACCAAATCTAGCAGGCTGTCCACCTCTGACAACATTTGCTGCACGACCAGTGCAGCGTGTGTGCCACTCACCCCCAGGTGCAGAGAGCAGAGCATCCAATGCCAGCTGGCACCACTTGGTGCTAGCAGGAATCTGAACAGGCAAGGAGGGCAAGGAATCAGGGACAGGACCTGAACAGGGGGAAATTGGGTAAGGAAACAAGGAAAAACAGCCATCTAATTGGCTCTACCCGGTGCTTGCAGTGATCTGCACAAGCAAGGGAGGAGGGCGAGAAAGAGGGAGCATCAGCCCTTTTGCTGAGCTCACTCCACCATTTTCAACCGGCTTCCTGCGGCCAGCACTGCCCAGTCGCTTTATATCTGGCCCAAATGCTATCTGCGTGTCGCCTCTGCACCAGCAATGCAGTCGGGCAGCCGCGCAAAATGGCACACGGGCACTGAGTCGCGACAGTGCAACAACCTCCTTGCTTGTATTACTATAAATTGTCAGTTCAGGTTGAAAGCTCTAATATACATTCTCGCACCTGTAGGTTGGCCAGCCATTTGGCAGCCTTACCCAGCTCACTGGGAGGTATGGGGTGATGTGGCGGGGCTTGCGGTGTGTCCGGAGTCTGTGGCTGTTGGTGCTGTGGCTGAACATTGTGAGCCCCACTGCGAGCCTGCTGTGCAGTGTGCTTCTGATCAGAACCACTCTGCTGCTGCTGCTGCTGCAGCTGCTTCTCCAGTTTTTGAGGTGGAGAGATGGGCGTCATGCCATGCTCCACGGTGCTGAGTATGGCCTGGCTCACTTCCTCTGGCGGTTGGTAGCCCAGCCTGCAGGGTAGCACATATAGGGCGTAACATGCGACTGTTGTACATACAAATCCTGCAAAAAGGTACACTCAAACACGGCCCAAGATACAGACAATCAGATTAATAGCTGACTGTATCTTAGAGCTGGTACGCACAGCCAAGCAAACAGGGCTTAGTCATTCACATATTTATGTACTGCAGCAGATGCAGATGATGATGGCCAGAGTAGTGTCCGAGTCTTGCAAAAAAGGGTGTGTAGGATCAGGCCCCTGTCGCAGACCAAAATTAAAGGTTAGGTGCAGGAGAAGCAGTGATTGATCGCCGGCAACAAAACTATGTTGCTTCTTCTGGACCGTGTGATCAAAACGTTTTGCCTCAGCTTACTGACCTGCTCAGTGCGTACAGCAGACGCAGCACGCCTGAAGCTCTGGGGCTTTTGAACGTATGCCCTAGTCTCAAAGGACCTCGCTTTGATGGTGATGGCTTGCTGCCTTTGCCCTGGAAGTGTATGAAAAGGGGAAGAGCTAGTATAGGTGAGGGACTAAATTTCATTACCACACTGGATGTGTTGTCAATGCCAGCGTAGGCGTTCCAAATTGTAAAGGTGTAGTCGAGAGTGCTTTTGATAGGATTGGGAAACCTTGCAGTCTGGCTTACTTCGAGGTTGAAGGATTGTGGGGAAAGGAACATTCAGGATCGGTAGAGAGGAGGAGGTAATGTTGGTGCAGATCGTGCATGTGAGTGTGTAAGCGTATATCTGTGTTTGTGCATCCAAGCACACAAGACGACAGGGAGCTAGATGCAGGTATACGTTAGCAGAGAGTACGAAGTACTGAAGAGGGTGAGTGTAAGTATGTATGCGCGAATGTGTCTGTATGTACTTGCGCAAGCACAAGAGAGGGCAGGGGGCAGCTTCGACAGAGACGTGGCACTACTTGGCTGATGTACAGCCCCATCAATCTGTTTGTTAGCATTCACAGACCAAATTGCGTGGGTATGGTCATCTTGCGTGCAGATTTGCAACAAAAATCACACCAGCAAGTGAAAATCAAGAAAGGGTTTCGATGCATGAGACACAAATTCAGGGCAAATAAGTTGTCATTTGCGCTAAAAGAAGTGCAACGCGTTTGTGTATCGCACAACTGCATTCATGCACTAAGCTGGCGTAGGTTGTTGACTTCAGCAGCATCAGATGCAGGTGCAATAGAACTAGATGCCTTATGTTCCTGCTAAGCACTTGCATTTGTAGAGACACAGGACACTCATCCCAATTTACACCTGCACCTAACACTGCTTCTGACGCTGCCAACCTGCACCAGCAGAAGCACAGGGTACACATCCATTTCACTTGTATCCTACATCTAGAGTATCAATCTTAGAAACATTATGGTCATAGCGCTATCAGCAGACACATGAGGCGCTCGGCCGTGATGATCTGTTATTGTAAGCCACACAAAGCAGCCTCACCATCAATTGCATTCAGTTTCACGTCTTTTGCACAAGCTTTGCCCATGCATGCATAAGAAGACACCAGGCTGACGTCCTTTGGTCTTGTAGCACCTAATACAATTAAGCAATTAAGCTACTCACCCGTGTAAGGAGAGACATGAGGCACTGGTCCATGAGGTCCACGTCTGGCTGTGCACCACAAGCTGCCAGGGTTGTGAGCAGCTGGGCGGCCAGGGAGGGGTTAAGGTGCTGGAGGTGTGGTGTGAAATATGTTGTTGATGTCAGCCACACAAGTGACGGCACTATGAAGGGAGTAGTGGGTTAAGAGTTACCGATCTGTTGCGTACCGCGAGGGGGGAGAGAATGAGGTACTGGAGTGGGGAGAGGGGTCTGCAGTACTTTCAGTGTGGCGTCGTGAAGATAATAGTGCCACTACACTAGATTTCTCTGGACAGGTGTACAGTTGGTGGTGCGCTTTTTAGGAGCACTACTGCGACAAAGAAGTGGAGGTTGACATGGGCGGCACTGACCACGCGTGTGCTAACAGCAGGAACAACAAGCAGAGGCCATTGATGGTGCAGGCATCTTAAACGTGGAAGGAAGGGCGGGGAGGTGCTAACAGCAGAAACAATAAGCAGATTGATGGTGCTAATGGTGCACAGCATCTTAAACGTGGAAGGAAAGGCGGAGAGGTGCTACCTGGAAGCGGAGGTGGTGAAGGCGTGTGAGGGTGTAGCTGAGCAGAGTGGTGGTGGTGGTCGTGGTGGCGGAGATGGTGTGGGCATTTTCTCCAGAGTTGCCTCTAGTACTCATGTCTCCTGCGTCGCTGCCTTGTGAGGGGTCAGGATGTGCATCAGCAGCAGAGCTCAAGGAGCTCTTCGCTGCTGCAACAGCTTGACTCGAAGGACTGCTGTTGCTGCTGCTGGCGATGTGTGCAGCTGAAGGCACGGATAAGGAGCCACCGCTGAGAGTGCCAGTGGCGGATCCATTGGCATGTGTGGCTACAGCGCTGCTACTCTCCCCAAGCTGCTTCTCCTTAGCCTGCTGCTCTGTTGCTGACGCAAAGGTGCTTATAGGGGCACGCACACAAAGGCCACCCACATCTAGGTGGTATTTGGAGCAGGCCCATAGGAAACGCACGAGTGCGGGGGCATCCATGTGAGGGAGGAGGGGGAGGGCTGCACGCACCTAGAGGTGGGGTGCAGGAAAGGGGTTGCTACGTGAGTGTGTATTTATATGTGTGTGTATGTGTGTGTGTATAGGTGTAGGGGTTTTATGTGAGAGTGTGAGTGCGCATGTGTGCGCGTGAGTGTGCATGCTGAGAACTATGCACGGAGTGCAAGGCTCAAAGAAGAAGAGCACTGCTGGATACCTGCAAAGGCAAGTGCACACTAAAGAAGGGATATCAAGCAGAAGGAATTGCACTGTTGTGTGCCTCTTGAAGTAAGGAGGCACCTCAACTGTACCCTTTTCTGTAAAACACATCAGAAGGAGCTGACAGAGGCCAGGAATGGGTATGCTATTCAAATGTTTCCAGTGTGTGGGCCCCGTAATTTGAGCTTTCAGGCTAAACAATGACGCTTTGCTGCCATCCACATAGCTTTTATGCTTGAAATAGCTTGGAAGTGCGACTCGTGGGGCTGTGTCTTATTTGCTTAGTGTGCACCCTACTTTTTGCTGCCAATTTTTCATAACAGATCACCCAGCACCAAACTGAGTGACTGTTTGTGCTTTGGGGTTTCCATTCAGCGATGCTCTTTGTACCAATATTAAGTTTATTAGGCTCAGTGGCCGGTGAGATATCGACTGCCATCAATCTCACAGAAAATCAGCAAAAAGGGGTCGCAGAATGGCAAAGTCTGACCCCCTCCAAACCTAGATGTCAACATCCCCTATTGTATTGTGACATAAAGCCTTATTTGTTGGCGGCGTTTTGGGGATGAAATGAGCTCTAGTTGGGGAGTAATAGCTCTACGTGTACAGTCTGTGCCAAATATCTTGGCTACACACTCGTCTCCAGGCCAGCAGGGTCGTCCATTTCAGTCAAAATGTTATCAACAGTCAAGTCATGTTATCTTGTATCAATGTATTTGAAATGAGGAACACCTATGGAAACATTATTCCGCCAGCCCCCTGTTAATTAATATAGGTAAAAGGAATAGGTGCAGGAGAGGAAAGAGGAAAGTGCGCCTGCTGACGTGTCTGTGCTTTTTTGAATGCATATATCCATTGTAAGCCCACTTGTGTTTTTTGATTTGCAGGCATTCCCTTAGCTTGTGCTTGCACCCAAAGCATATGCGCATGCAAAGACGAATGCACAGACACACAGACACACAGACACACACGCATGCAAGATCCAGCACTCACCAAGGTATCCAGCTCGGACGGTTTCAGCTTGTGCTTGCACTCGGCACACACGGACAACAACTCAGGCAGCAAATTTGGAGTTGGGAGAGAGTGTCCCTCGGAAGTGTTTTGCACAGCAGCAAGAACGGCCTGGTCAAAGTAAGGCCTGCGATCACGATGATGTCGAGGCTGTGAGTGCCTTGCACATCACCTTGCACGATTTGGTCAAAATGAGACACGCACATGGGATTGGGGACTTGGTAATTCGTGCAAAGTTAATTTATGAGAATGGCAAAAGTACATACGGAAGGTATGTGCATAGAGGCAGCAACAAGATTAATAGAAACAGACTTCTGGACACAGGATGTCACATTTGATAAGTGTACAAGCATATCTGTATCAAGGCATCACAGCATGATTCATCACAAAGTCAAAGCATGACTAACCCATCCGCCCGCACTGGCACCATAACGGATAAGGTTGATGAAGTACAAGGGTGTTTTCAAATATAGAGGTATGAAAAAGGTAGTGTGTGCTTTGAACCTTGGCATGCAGCATCCAAGCTTTTGAAATAAGTTTTGCTGCTGCAAGGGCTGTATACTCCTTGGTATTTATGTACTCAACCTCCATGCATTGCAAATCACAGATATTTTTAAACACCAGGATCGTCATCACGGCTACAATCTCTGCGCCTATCCTTACAGACAGCCAGGACCAAATTAAGCACGGATGTGGGATGTCCCTTTTCATCCCTGTTCGGCACCGTCAGCGCACCCAACCATTTTCCATACGTACACAATATGACAAGCTGGAACTGGCATTTCCAGTTTTGGGTGCTAAACGTCTGTCGCCCCCAATCTCACATACTTGTGCATGCACCAAATAGAAAAAAACATGCCCGCAAAAGCAACTCCTCATTCATAAACAAACACCCTCACACGCATTGGCATTTACAAACACGCGCCTGCTATAGAAAGCTGGGCCAAGCTGTGTCATTGCGTCCATAACCCGCGCTGCCTGCCCCACACCACCAGCAGTTCTGCCGGGAGCAGAATGCTGCTGCTGGCACCTTGACCCAAAGAGGCCACACAGCCTCTTCCCGAAGGCCTCCCACGCTTTATGCTCTGCTGAGCCCTGTTACGAAGGTCATTTTGAGGGGTCAGTCCCTTGACCCAAGGAAAATGTTATGGCCCAAAGAGGCCACACAGTTTTTTTCCTGTGACCTCCAATCTTTAAATCCTGCGCTAGCAAACTGTCAGGAACTAACCAAAACAAATGAGGCATTTGGCATGTTTCTGCAATGTATATCTCAGGCACAGCAAACGACTTAGCAACGACAAAAAACGTGTGCGGAATGAGTATTGGATTGAACCAAAGCCTGCACCTTATGATCCCTTCATTAGCTGTAGCCTACCTCTGAGGTTGACCATAATCGCACAAACACAGCAAATGTTCCAGCGTGCACAGTCTTTTGTTGCAAGGAAGTCTTTTGTTGCAAGGAAGACCATTTAGCAATTCTGGCTACACCCAGCCTGCCTCCTACCCCACAATCTGCTGGGCATCCATCACAAACACCACCTGGCGAGACATTACAAACACCACCTGCGAGAATTTTGACATTCTAGCAACATTGGCCAAACCTGTCCTGCCTCCTAACCCACAACCTGCCGGGCATGCATCGCAAGCATCACCTGCACATCCACTCCGAGGTCTAGCAGCCTCAGCACCACACACTCCAGCACAGCCATACTAGGCTGCCGCAGGTGCCAGCTTGCAACAGGAGGTGCCTGGGACGCGCGAGATGCCAAATCAATCGTGGGCTGCTGAGCCTGTGCAGGGTGCCAGCCAACAGCTGCTGCTTCTTGAACTGCTGCTGCTGCTGCTGCTGCTGCTGCTGCTGCTGCTGCTGCTGTAAGATCGCCTGATGCTTGAGCTGCTGCTGCTGCTGCTGCTGCTGGTAGAGAGCCACGCGGCGGCTTTGTTGCCCGCATGGGTGTCGCAAAGGTGCTCTGAACATGTCTGAGGGCCCGGAGCAAGGCATCCACGGCCTTCCAGTGGTCTGCTCATGGCAAGAGAGCGCAACAGAAGAGTTTACGCAGGCAGTGTGGAGCACGGCAACAAGGATGTGGCATCGATCATTGTTGTGTAGCTGGCGTATTACATTGATTGATTGATGAGGCCATTCCTGGGTCGACGCTGCTTCATGTTTGATCAATGTTGCGAATGGACAGCCGGCTTCGTGGCTCAGTGTTTTAAAGCAGTGGCGAAACCGCTAGGACATCTACAGTCGAGCATGCGGCTCCCATTGCGTTGTGTGACGTAGCAGCGCGTTGTAAAAAGCATACTCGAGATGTAAGACTAGGAATTGTATTCCTATATGTCTATATGTATATGTATCGTTACATGTGCAATGAATTGTTGCTCTGTGAGCCGTCACCAGATTAAAGGAAATTACACAAAGCTCATTGCTCCTATTCTGGCTTTAGCTTCCAGTCTACGTCCAGTCATACGTCCAGTCATACATTTACTTTCAAGTATACACGTTCAGTCCAGTCATACGTTAACTGCCCCACAAAAAAGGAATGGCAGTCCACCTACACTCGGTTTGCATGCAGGAAAAGTGCATTGTCAAAACAGCTGCACAACTTGCAGGCCACCCACCTGCACAGCACCCCCTACCTCTGCATAGCTATGAGTGCCTCTTTTTATCACCAACCGGCGCCATCCAGCCTCATTGGAGTATTTGAAACATGCCTTACTAACAGCTTATTAAACACAGACCCCCAGCACAGCGCCCTGCCTCAAAATAGTTAAGTTGTAGCAACTCAAAAGCACCTTACACCTTATACTACCAGATAGGAAGCACCAGTCTCCCACCTGCATGCCCCAGCTGCTGCAGGGCCCACGACTCAATCACTTCAGAGTGGGAGGGCCGTGACGACAGATGCGATTGCTCCGCAGCTTGTAACTGCGCAAGTGGTGGGTTTGAAGGAGTCAGGCACATGCTTTGCATTTTTGAAAAGCTGGCAATGGTAACGTCCGTTGATGCTGTTCAGATTAGTGCCCATTGAAACACTGCTAGCAGCAGCACACTGCTGTCAACTTGGTCCATTGAACAGGGTTAGCAAACGGAACACAATAAAAACTCCTCAACTTCTCTCTACCATAGTTGGCAGACTATATCAACCGTAACAACTTGGAACACCCACAAAGTAGCAACTACCGGTACAGCAAAAACAAAGTACCTAGCGCCGTAATGTCAATCGATTGTGTTGATTTGTAGGACAAACCTCTGCCTGCAGCGCTTGAACATAAGACTGCTCCTGAGTAGGGTTGGCATTCGGAGATGGCGCACTCTTTGGCAGCAATCCAATCGTACTCTGACTGGTGATAGTGCCACGGTTGACTGCTGTGGAACCTGGAAGCAAGATTTTGCGAGCTTGTTGTGTGTGCGTGTGTGTACGTGCTTTCTATGTGTCAAGTTCATATGAGTGTTCGCATGCACACTGACCTTCAACGGAGGCAGGAACGCCTTGTAAAGTACCAGGACTAAGGAGCTGTTGCTGCTGCCGCTGCTGCTGCACATCATAGTAGCCCCGAAATCCAGGAGGGAACAAAGCAGCTGATTGAGGAATGAGCAGATCTTTGCCGCTAGAACGCTTCAAGTCATTAAGCTGTGCATGCATTGTGTGTGTGTGTGTGCTTGTGTGTGTCTGTGTGTGTTTGTGTGTGTGTATGTCTGTGTGTGTGTGAGTGTGTGTGTGTGTATGTCTGTGTGTGTGCGTGTGTGTGTTTGTGTGTGCGTGTGTGTGTCTGTGTGTGTGTGTCTGTGTGTGTTTGTGTGTGTGTGTTTGTGTGTGTTTGTGTGTGTGTGTTTGTGTGTGCGTGTGTGTTTGTGCGTGTGTTTTGCTGGCACACTCCACTCACGTGGTGGACTGTAATATCTGGTGGAGATACTTGAACTGGCTGAACTTGGGCTACATAATTGTGCCTTTGAGCTGTGGCACTGCTGTGTTTCCTTCTCCCACGGGGCAATACTGCTTGTGAACAGAGTTCTTGCTGCAGAATCATTATTTAACATAGGTATATACAATTATCAATAAATTATTGATTTAATATGTGGTAATTATCAAAAAAAGTTAAACCGGTAAACATGAGAAGTGCCTTGCTTCGAGACGCAGGCTGCAGCCATCCATCATCCCAGGCCTCTTCCCTTTCAAATCTACACATAAGCCACACACGTATATCACCTCTTCACCACGCAAGCACTAGCAAGAAGGTTCGGAGCAACAAGCCAGCGTTTGCCGTAGCTCAGAGCTCTACAGAAGGGGAAATAGGGGAAAATGGGAGAGGAGGAGAGGAAGAGCCCAGTACTTCAGGACGTGGATCACAGACAGAGGCCCCCATTCGTGTAACATGTGCGTGAGAGTGCTAGAAATCTTAAGCACTTCCACAAGGCTCGCACAAGAGCCCTTTTAAGCACCTATTTGTGACTGGCCACACCTGTCTGGCATTTACATGCCAACTTTAAAGTCCTTCACACGCTGACTAAGCCCTGGCATTGACTACTTGCAGCTGCCATGCTGCGAGACGTGGTGACCATGTTCAAGACGCAGCCACTGGAGTTTGACTACTGGGTTGAGGCAGATGCGGTGAGCGACCCTGCGTGTGTTGCGTCCTCCTCACATGCTGCAACAATGGATAGAGGGGAGACGAGCACTTCTGGGTTCTTACTGAAGATCATGCCAAAGATGTACCATGGCTGTGTGCAGGTATCCGGAGAGATCCCCAAAGAGCTTGTGGGCACATACCTACGGAACGGCCCAGGCTTGCAGGTAACACAAAAGGAAAAACAAGGAGTGCAGTCAAGGAAAAGAACGTTTGGTGGTTGACTACATGCCATGCAGACAACAAGCAACAGAGGAACAAACGCTCCAGTTGCTCATCATTAATCACACACATTGTACACAACACACACGCGCGCACACACACACAGGTTTGCAGTGACCGCTACCAACGACACCACCTAGATGGAGATGGCTGTGTGCTATCCCTTGCATTCCCTGGGGCAGGAAGGATGCCTCGCTTCAAGAACAAATATGTGCGCACAAAGGGCTTCTTGGCTGAGCAGGTACGTGTGTATGAGTGTGAGCTTGTGTGTATACTATGAGTGGCTATTTATGTTGACTAGCCTGAAGAATAATATCCAACCACGCATGTAAGCGCACATGCTTATGAGAGGCACACACAGAAACCCTTGAGTGTGAAGATTAAAAGGTTGAGGGTAACAGTGCTTCTACCCATAGCAAACACAAAGCAAAAAAGTACGTGAGGTTCACATTAGGGTACTACTCTAGACATAAAATGTAGAAATTTCTCATTTTTACAAAGCTCGTACTTGTCTTTCACACTGGCACGCACGCATATACTGGTCGCTACATTTCTTATTTCACGCGCAACTCAAATGCTCACTGTAAATTATACACAAATTTACAGCCGTGCTCACACACATGTGTAGGCAGTGGGCCGACTGCTGTTTTGCGATGATTCACATGAGTCTCATGGGATGGTTACAGACACACACGTACGTACACACACGCACATACAAACGCACATACACGCACACGCACACACACATATACATAGGCAGCAGGCCGACCGCTGTATCGCAATGCCTTCACACGTGGCTCAGCAGATGGCTCCTCCTTGTTTAACCCCCTTGACCTGTCCTTCAAAAATGTGGCCAACACGGGTCTGCTGTGCTGGGCAGAGAAGCTGTGGGCATTGTGGGAGGTGTGTTTGAATGTGCGAGGGTGTGTGTGCGAGGGTGTGTTTGTGTATACTTATGTGATTAGGTGTGTATGTGAGGGGACGTGTGTGTGTACGTGTGCTTGTATATGTGTTACAGGGGGCCTGTGTGTTGACGTGTGTTTGTGTATGTGAGGGGGTGCGAATGTGAAAAGGCGTTTGTGAGGGTGGGCAACCTGTGTCACTGTGTTGTGTCAATTGTTAACTGTTGACAATGCTACTTACATGTGCGTACATTCGCAAAGGTGGGCCGCCCCTATGAGCTGGACCCCCGCACCCTGGGCACGATTGGGGAGGACGACATGGGGGGCCAGATCGGACAACGCCTGGCTGGCCACTACCGTGTTGTGCGGGAGCAAGATGGCTCTCGCAGATGCGTGTGCTTTGGAACTCAGGTAATTTGGTGCGTTTGTGTGTATTTATGTATGTATGTATGAGAGCAGGATGGCTCTCGTACTCTCGCAGACATGTGTGCTTTGAATTCCGGGAGATTTTGCGCTTTGTGTTTATGTGTGTCAATGTATGTGCCTGCATGCCTGCGTGCGTGTGTGTGTGTGTGTGTGTGTGTGTGTGTGTGTGTGTGTGTGTGTGTGAATGTGTGAAGGACAGGGTGGCTCGCGTAGATACGTGTGCCTTGGAACCCAGGTATTTTTGCGCATGTGTGCGCATACCTTTTATTTTTTGTGTCCGTGTGTGCGTGCGGATTCGCATATCTGCACGATGGTTTAAAGCAATTGCTGTCCAAGGTAACCAGGTGATGTGTGTGCATGAGCCTGGCGGGTGTACGACTGCTTGTGCTTTGGTACTAAGTTGCGCAATTGTGCAAGCGCTTGCACGTGTGGGAGGGTATAAGGTATAAGGGAATGGGGTTGTGCGTCTACTCGTTGCATTTATGGCTTAAACACTTGTATGGAGCGTGCTGTACTAACTGTGCCCATGTGTCCATTGCTGGCGTTGTTGTTTATGTAGTTGGCAAATACTTTAAAAACGATTGCTGACGGTATAGCCGGCAACAATGCATGCACACAGGTGTGCGCTCTGCAGGTGCTTGTTGCTGGCAGAAAGTTTGATGAGCATCACACACACATACTCACATACATACACTTACTCACTGTGCAGGTGTCCATAGCTGGTAGTGAAATTGAGTTCTACGAGTTTGATGAGGCCGGTCATTTGGCCGTAAAGTCAAAGCAGTCCCTCCAGGTGCGAGCAAGCACGAACAAAGATATGCAGGATGAGTGCATGGTATAGTAATGTGCGGGCACGTACAGCACTCCGCACTCATGTTGAGGACTGAAGGAAGCTTTTTAATCAACAATTAACAAGAACAAAACCAAAATAACAAACATTGATGGCATGCATCTTTTTGCCGTGCGGCTCGCCAGTGTGCAGAGCCTAAAACATGTGTGGATGCTTTCTTTATTTTTATGCCTGCAAAAGTAATACCTGCTGCATATGGAGCCTAAACGGGTCAGACCACTCGTTTCTTGTCTCGCTCTTGCTGCAGAAAGTGCCCTTTATTGCTATCATTTCCTTTTTGTAGCCCCTAAAGCTTACACGCAACGTCTGAGGGGCAGTGTTAGAATCTGTGAGCACGGCTTGAATTCATGCCCGTACGGGTGTTCCTGTGTGCATAGCTTAATGCCATGCCCAAACAGAATTATGTGAATGCAGGGCTTAGATGCATTGCTCAAATGGTAACACATGTGTGCAGGGTTTTCATGTTTTACCCAATTTTTCAATACATTACACTGTTCAATGACTCAGAAGCATAAATTCACACCCACCGAGGCCAACAAGCTGTGTGTTTCGCAAGATTTGGACACCTGTGTTTACTTGTTTCAACGCCTTGCTCCCATTCCTTGATACTGCAACGCATATGGCTACAACAACTGTGCAACACGTGACTCACTTTTGCGTGCCTACACGCAGGGCTTGGACATCATGCCCATCCACGACATGCTCTGCACTGATCACTGGTACATTGTGCTGCTGGGACCTGTCAAGGTATGTGTTATTGTCTGCATGAGAATTTGTGTGTGCAGGCAACACCTTGCATACGCGTGTGTGCTAGCATTGTACGATGAAAATAAGTTAGGTCCACAGATCATCACACCAAAATTGAACTTCAAGTTGTGTACAATATCAAGTAGAAGGAAGCGATCATAGTTGTCTCTGCAATGCCCTTTCATCTGCATGGCAGCAGCTTTTGCACCGCGTCCGCATTGCATTAGCATTCAACTAACTTCCTCTTGAGCGTATTTGAACAGCTGGTTCACTTTCTTGTTTTTGGGAATTGAAACTTGCATCCTGTCATGAGGATTTAGGAGTATGCAGAAGTAGGTGAAAATATTAATACGCAGGCAGAAAAACCAACAGGAGCCTGTTAAAAACATTTTCCTGACAGTCACGTGTAAATTTTGGGCCTTTGGTTCAAAACGACCACCCAACCCCCAAACCCCCCTTCTTGACCCCCACACTTTTAGAAAGGGTGTCAATCAGCTCATAATTAAAGCAGCTATCTGCCTGCACAAAGTATTTGCCAAATAACTCATTTTACTGAAGAATTATAGGTTATAGGCAAAAACTGATGTGTGCACGCTCTTGCACTGACCACCTATTTAGTGCACAAATCCAGCCAAAACCTTTGCCAAAGCACTTTTTCACTTCATTCATGCAACTTCTGTATAGTGCAATACGTGAACTGCAAGCTTGGAATGAACTACTGGAAATTGGCCTGAACACACCCCCACGGCCTACTTGGGGGCATTCCTATGACCAGGCACCCACACACCCCTCCCTATGATGAAATCACCCGACAAGGGTGCCAGTCGACTGGGATTGAGCTGAGGTTTTAAAAATATGTTTATTATTTGTTGGAAGTGCCCCAAAAAAGTTCTGGAGACCCCCCCCAACATTTTCGAGGCCCCCCAAATGACCACCCACCAATCGACCCCTCAGAATCGACTCATTTATACCAATCGATACTCTCAACGTCAGGATTCCAAATATGTAATTTATATTTTAATTAACATGTGGCGTTAAAAAGTTATAATACTTACAGCCTCCTGGCTCTTCATTGATGAAAGCACTGATTGATGTTAGTACATTGAAATTAAAAGCCTAACTTGTCAACATTTTGAACAAGGCGGTGCGGGATTTCATTTTGTCCGGCTCTATTTTGGAGCCGAGGAAAAATTGTTGGGAAGTGTTCGTTAATGGTCCAAAATTAGGGACGGGTCATACAGGTTTTTCATATACTGGTAGTAAATATATCATATTTAATTATACCGTATTAAACGTATCCAAAGTCCGTATGACCCAATTTTGTTTGAAACACTGTTCAAAACAGTGCCAGACAAAGACAAAAAACCCGCAACGTCAAATTTTCGCAGGGCATGCTCTTTTAGAGAGTGTGTTATTTGCCAGTAACTTTGTTTGCCTCGCGTTCACGAGTGCCTTACGTGACGCTCTGTGCGTATGATGAGCAAGCGCATGTTCGTCTATTCTTGAACATTCTGCACTTGCAGCGCACTACAATGAGCAATATGATACATAAGTGTTGTTTGATGCAAATGAGCTCATCGGCATGTTAGCAAAGCTGCTTGGTCAAGTGCGCCAGGGAGCTTTTAACCAACTGCTCTGATACACTTTATAATCAAGGTACAAAAAGGTTTTCCTCAGACACATTCGCACACACGGGCACACACACATACATCTACGCACACACAAATACGCACACGCGCATATACACATTGACTCTTGCACAAACACGCACACACACCACGAAACTGTGCTCCCACCCGCCTTGCATGCAGTTTGATGTGTGGCGCCTGCTCTCCGACTACGCCACCTCAAAATGCTCTTTGGCTGAGCTGCTTGAATTCGACGCATCACTGCCAAGCAAGGTGCGGCAGCCCTCCCTCTTGTTGTGTGTTGCTTTGTGCCAAGGTAACCAGGCAAGTTTTGGTATTAATCAATCATCGTACATGACAAATAATAAATCACATCTTGCTACCCAGGAGGGTATTTTTTTATTTTTTTGCACATATACTTTTTGGGGTGGACACCCCTGAGGGACCACCCACCCCCCAAACCCCCCTTCCAGTGCCTCCACCCAGACAAAATAGGTACCAATCTGCTCATTTTTGACTTCTGCATCCATCTGCATACTCATTAAGACCTGCAACTAAAGTGTCGCAGAGGTATGGGGCAAAAACTGAGATACGGATGCCCGTGCACACATGACTTACCAGCTTGTAAGTCATGTGCCTGCAGGCACCCTCTACTGCCATGCACAACCCCACATTGCTTCCATTTCTTCAGACTTCCACTGACCATCTCATGCTGGCACAATCCTGGAAGTTGGAGTGAATTGCTGCTCCATTGGCTTGACTTATTTTGCGGCCTGCACCCGAGCGCGTGTGCCTCTGACTTTGGACATGTCCACAGACCCCCCCTTTTACCCAATTTGCTCAAAAAGGGTGCCGATCAACTGGGCTTGAGCTGAGGATACCGATGGTGTATTAAGAATTCCGTGGAAGTGGCCCAGAAAAAAACGAGAACCCCACCAGAGGACCACCCCATCCCCCCCTTCCCCGATTCAACCCATATATATATACCAAACAATAGCTCTCGACGTCATGATTCCGAATATATAATTTAAAATCGATTTGACACGTGCCGTCCAAAAGTTATGCTTCCAACACCCTCCTGTGCTACCGTACAAAAATTATGCTTATATTGAATCACTCCTGCTTATGTGTTGCCTAAGTTTGGGTCATTGCAGCACGGCCTGGAGAGGTACGACCGATTCAAAAATGTTTAGGCTATTTCATGCTGGGTCAGAAAGTCGCTCACTGCATAGGGCACAGGATACTGTTGCCTTGTACGAGGTTAGACAAGGTTCTGCGTAGGCTGGTTGTTGCTTTGGTGACTCACTTCTGCCGTGTTAACCAAGTCTTTTTCAACCTAGCAAGGTGAGCAAAAAAACAGATACCCCACCGTTTCATACAGAGGCAATCATCCTGCCAGTGTCAAATGTGTGAAATGCCCTACACTTTCACCACGATTACGTAGCTCACCTGTCTGTGGTTAGTAGGTATTGCCTGCAGCCTCATGAACTGCCAAACTTGAAGCCAAGAGTGTGCAAATGCATACTGCTGCGTGTGGGTGGTGGGTGAATCTCCAGTAAAAGAGTGGCAAGTGTGTTACACCAACACCTGCAATCTGATGCTGCAAGTCTCGCTTGCGCGAGTGTACGTGTGTGTGTATGTGTGTGTGTGCGTGTGCTCCTCGCCCCCTCGCATGCTTTACTCCTGAGCCTACCAGGTATCTGACACATTTTGAGCCTCAGTACTCCTTGGCACCTCACACCCCATGCAGGTTATGCTCTTCCCTCGGCCTGGCAAATTCCCCACAGGTAGCAGCAGCAGCAGCAGCAGCAGTGACGCGCTGAGCAGTGTGGACGATGCTTTTAGCAGCGTAGACCACGCGTTCAGCAGCATTGACCAGCTGGATGATGGCAGTGGGCGTGCTGAGACGAGCATGAAAGAAGACAGGCAGGCGCAGTCCAGCCAGCGTGCTAGTGCGGAGCCAAGCAGCAGCAGTAACAGCAACAGCAGGAGCAGTATAGGCAGTAGCAATAGCAGTGTAGGCAGTGTAGGCAGTAGCAACAACAGTGTAGGCAGTGTAGGCAGTGTAGGCAGTGTAGGCAGCAGCAACAGCAGTGTAGGCAGCAGCAACAGCAGTAGCAGTGTAGGCGAGAGTGGCAGCAGCAATAGCAGCAGCAGCAGCAGCAGCAGCAGCAACAGTAGCAGCGGCAGTAGTGGTGGCATAAATGTTGACAGCAGTAGTAGCAGCAGTAGGTTTAAAAGCAGGAGCATAGGTTATATCAGCCTAAGCAGAGAGGGTAGCAGCAATGCTGACATGCACCATGGTTTGGGCAGCTCTACAGAGCAGGAAGATCCTGGTCCTGGCACAAGGGAAAGGGGGGGAAGCGAACTGCAGGGTGACTCAGGCAGTGCCACAAGGAGCAGCAGCAGCAGTGGCGGCGACAAGAAAGAGGGTACAAAGCAGGTAATCGTGGATTAATGTTGACGCTAATCACCTTGGTTTTTTAGATTGTGGACAAAGGTTGGCACTGATCACCTATAGATTTCTTGGTTCGTGGATGAGGGCTGACACATGTTACTTCTTAGCAGCAGCCTTTGGGCCGACTGCACAATTTGGTTTGCTTTGCCTGGCACACTCACTCACGCACGCACACACACGCTCACACGTACACTCACGTATTCACACGCATGCACACACACACGCACACACACAAGCACACACACACTTCTTTCTTTATTTGGTGCAGGCCAGTGCCGTGCATACAAAGGGGAGGACAGGCCTAGACACGCCAAGCAAAAGGAAGTTCAGAAAGTTCAAACTGCCACCGCCTGTGTTAATCGAAGGCCCCTCCTTCTTTTCCTTTCACCATGTCAACGCGTACGAGGTGTGTGTATGCACGTGCGTGCATGCTTTTGTGTGCTCAATCCCTGTGTATACACGTTGCTTGTTTGTGCCTTATGACTGTGGGTGTACATTTACTGCATAACTGAAACATCGCCATTTCTCTTGGCCATAGGAAAGATACAGCAAAGTCTGCCAATCACAAATGTAAGCTTACACTAATTTGTTGGAACGCGCAACCATTGCAGTGACTCAGCAAGCATGCAGACGAGATCACGTGCACAACACGCATATGCAAGCATACAGACGAGATCACGTGCACAACTCACATATGCAAGCATACAGGCGAGATCACGTGCACAACACACATATGCATACAGACGAGATCACGTGCACAACACGCATATGCAAGCATACAGACGAGATCACATGCACAACACGCATATGCAAGCCCACGTGAACATGGTGATAGTGGGGGAAGGAAACCTGTTGACAGCGCGTTATAAAGAGTAAAGCATTATTAGAGTGAAGTAGGTACTAAGCAAGTGTTTTTTTGCCTCTCATTATACATACGAACCCTTGTACACTTTGCAGGTACAAGGAGGTGCTCGAGTTGTCATGGACACCATAGGGTGGCAGGATCTCAAGGTGGACGTCACGCAGCACAACGTGACTGAGGTGTGTGCATGTGCTTACGGGGATGTGATCTGTGTATGGTGTTTGTTTTGTGTGTATGTATGTGTATGTGTGTGTGTGCGTGCATGTGCATGCCTGTGTGTTATTGCTTTAAGTAGCAGGATTTAAAGATGCTCTGCTTGAGCTAGCGAGGTTTTGCCTGAGTCAAGAATGGATATTATCAATTCAAGACAATGGGCCGAGCAGCGAAGCAGAATCAGGGCCTTCGAAAGAGGCGTTGATCGGGAGAGACGTTTGAAAGTTGTTCCAACACAACTGTGCAACAAAAGCCACCTGCTTTGCAAGCACCTTAATCCGCCCTCGCGCCTAGAACTCCAACAGGCAGCCATGCCAATTTAAAGACTTTAACCCAAACGACAGGAGATTTTGGTTTTGAATGAGCACCTTCTTACAATCAACTGTTGCAAAGACAATCATATGCAGGGCCACATTTCTAGTGGTTTCCGTTTCCGTTTCACCGCCTCTTCCTTGATGTGCCCTACATTAACTAGCTGCTCTCATCCCCCCACCCTACCTTTTTCACAACCTCCTCGACGCTTCCTACAACACCACACACACACACACACCTACATGCAGGACTACTTCTCCAGCGGCTGTCGCTCCCACCTCCAGCGCCTCCTCATTGACGTGCCCTCTGCGCGCTCCGTGTCTTGCACGCGCCTGCTGCGCCGCACCCTAGAATTCCCGGCTGTGAACAGCGCTTTCACTGGGGGCGCGTACCGCCATGCATACTTAGCATCTGATGCAGTGGACCACGAAGTGGCTTGGGCCCCGGCTCAGGTAACAAAAGCACGGGCGTGGCCTTCTCACACTTTACTTTGTTCAGGTTGACAGAGGAGGCCTTGGAGGCCTTTGGTCTTACTCTATACTTTTTTTGTATTTGATGAGCTGGACCATGAAGCGGCTTGGGCCCTGGCTCAGATAAAAAAGAAGGCACAGTCTCAAGCCTTACTTTCATTTAGATCGACAGGTCTTGGTCGTACTTTCTACCTGTGTTGCATTTGATGAGATGGACCATGGGGTGGCTTGGGCCACGGCTCAGGTAACAAAAGCACAAGCGTGGCCTTCTCATGCTTAACGTGTGGTGAGATAGACGGGGGAACTACTGTTCGCTCTTGCTTAGAGTTGGCCAGAGCCATATATTAATGTATGTATATATATACGGTTTATCTACAGTCTTTTTGGCAGGGGAATCACCAAGTATACGGTCATATACGGTGCATATATACGGTTCTGGCCAACCCTACAAACGTACGCTCATATACGGCGCATATATACGGTTCTGGCCAACCCTACTCGTGTGTGGTTTGCAGCTGCTGCTGTGGAGCGCAACAGCCTGGGACGGACATGCGTCCTGCTTGCCTCAAATAATGTTGTACCGGTATTGAGCCTGGCCTGCACCGAATTTGACTAGCAGGTGTTGCTAAAGGTCACCCTGCCTATCCACGGAGGGGAGGAGGACACATCTCTAGGCAGCAGCTCTGGCAGCAGCAGCGGTAGCAGGAGCAGCAACAACAACGGGGCTAGTAACAGTAATGGCAGCTATGGTGCAAGTAGCAGCAACGATAATGGCATCCATGGCGCTAGGGGCACAAACTACAGTAGAAGTAGAAGTAGTAGCAACGGCAGCAGCAGCAGCAGCAGCAACAAAGGTGCTAGTAGAAGCAGCAATTCTAATGGCAGCAGTGGCGAGGGTGACGGTGGTAATAATGACAGCGGCGCGTTTGGCTCACAATTTGGGCAATTTGGATCAGAGGGCACAGCCCCTGGAGTGTGCACTTCTGAGTGGCGGCCTGGGGAGCGGTGTTTCGTGCAGGTGCGTGTAGGCACGTGTGTGTGTGTGTGTCTATAGGAGTGTGTGTAGGTGTGGGTGGGAGAGTGAAAAAGAAGGTAGAGAGTGCTGTCGCAAATATGAGTGTCGCAGGCAATTGTGCACCTTTGGCTCGAAATTTTGGCTTCATAGCTCACACGTTTTTTGGTAAGGTTGGCCAGAACTATAAAAAGATAATCAGTGGGTGGCCTTGTATTTTGGTTATTCTGCCTAGAACTCCCGTGTACACCCTCAACATCCGCATGGATTTCTGGCCCTCCTTGCATCACCACCTTGCAAACTGTCAACTACTTTGCCGTGCAGGAGCCCATGCCCATGTTCTCCACGTTGACGTATTTACAACATGTTTTCACACAAAGCAGTGTCGGTCATGTTGAGTTGCAGGAGAGCCCATGTCCGTGATCACCACACTGCTCGACCAGCAAAATTTCCAGGACTGTCACTAGTACTAAGCCTTCCAGAATTCTTTTCGAGAAGATTCTCCTTTTCCAGAATTTTCTTCTTTTTGAGAAGACTCTGACTCTCCTTTTCGAGAAGACTCTTCTTTTCCAGCAGAATCTTCTTTTTGAGAAGTGAAATATTGAAACGTTCACAGACTCCCCAGACAGCTGCATTTAACATGTTGTGTTGCCAGAGCCCATGTCTGTGTCCACCACACCGAAATGTCCACAACACGATGCAACCACACAGCATTGACCATGTTGTGTTGCAGGAGCCGATGTTCGTGCCTAGGGCAGGCAGCGTTGCAGAGGACGATGGCTGGGTCATCGTGGCCGTGCACAACGCTGCCAGCCTGAAGAGCGAGGTCGCAATCCTGGACGCCCAGAGGTGAGAGCACGTAGCTTGGGAGGGATAGGCAACTCTGCAGTTTGGCTTGTGTGGTCTGCTTCATTAGTTACTAGTGAGGCTGGCCAGGTCAGGACTGTTTGCATGGGTCCAACGGATTTGGCCACACTCAAGGGGAGGATGGTCCTGCAGCTAAGATTGTATGCTGTTATGCACAATGTTTCAAATAATGCTGGACCAACCCTTGCTAGCTACACCATACACCAGAACTGTGCAGACAGGGAGCAGTGGCGTATGTTGAGTTAGACTTGTACACACAAGGTACACACAAGGTACACACAAGGTACACACAAGGTACACACAAGGTACACACAAGGTACATACAAGGTACACACAAGGTACACACAAGGTACACACAAGGTACACACAAGGTATAATGTGGCCTTGTGTTTCAGAGGTAGGAAGAAGTTGAACTGGTCATTCCCATCTCGCACTGCCACAGAGATCCAAGAAAAGTAGCTTAGCTGCTTTGCTTTGCACAAAATGTCAAGCATGAGGTTTAAGTCAAACACACACACGCGCTCGCAGATACACACACGCACAGGTTTGCTGGGTGTGCACTGTTCCTTTGCACACACATACTCTCACATTAGCACACACACATGCACAAATACACATATACACATGCACTTGCACAAACACACATGCATGCATGCATGCATGCAGGATTGAAGACGGGCCTGTGGCCACAATTCGATTACCCCACGCACTGCCGTACGGTCTGCATGGAGCATGGACACCTGATTATTGGGGTAGGCATGCTTTTCAAAATATTGTTTGGCTGTTGATTTGCGCGTCCTTGCCTCCATCACTGTGACTGCTGAGTTTCCATTGTGAATTGTTTGCACATCTGTGCACGCTTCGTAACTCTGAGAGCACGTCTCAGCCGTTTTGTGCAGTAGCGTTTTAATAGCAAAGCACCCACACCGCCTTGCGCAGGCAAGGTCAGGCCTCTTTATTTCCCTCATTCTATGGTGAGGTTGCCTGCATAATTACTTCATTCCACACCGCCACCCACCCACCCACCCACCCTAGAAAAGGAACAAGAAACAGCTAGGCAGGCAGTTCGAGTAACTACTCCCCACATTGCTAAAGAAAAACAAGCCACTTTATGCCAAGTACCATAAAACTCTGCCCAGTCTAGGCATCCAGCATTTTTCAAGGCGTCCGTCTCCTTTGATTTTAATATTTGCCCATTTATAAACATTTAACATTATGTTCATTGAACACCCTCCTAGTGAAAGCTGCAAGGCCTTATATTATAGTTAGGGTTTGCCAGAACGACACATGTGTACATATTTACATGTATACATAATTTCAGGCTGGAAGTTTTTCCATGTACCTGTATAGACATATACGTTGTTGATATGGTTCTTGCCAGCCCTGCTTACATAAAGACTGTAAGATATATGACATATGACCTATGAAGACCGCATGACCTATGACCTATGAAGACCTATGACCTATGACCTATGAAGACCTATGACCTATGACCTATGAAGACCTATGACCTATTACCTATGAAGACCTTTTACCTAAGACCTATGAAGACCTATGACCTATGACTGTCCGTTGCCCCTTTCCCAGGACCTGACCCACAAGACCCTAACGTGCCGAGGTGGTGTGAACCCTCTCGAATTAGAGAGCTTTGACATTTTTGGAAGTATCGCATCATGCTGGCCAGAAGACGCACGCCTCTTCCATGTACAAAAGAGAATGTTATACTGCTAGCATGACTGACGGAGTTTACAGGATGCGATAAGGTAGTGTCCCGTATTAAAAGCTTAGGCGGTGCTGATTGGTTGAAAGCGCAGGTGTTAGACCATGTGATCGTCCTCCGCACATCTCATCACAAATCTGTTTGGTGGGAGAGCAGTGATTGTTTGGCTCCAGCTTCTGAGCCTGTGGCCTTAGGCAGCGTTGCGAGAGGGTGTGTGGTATTTTATGATGCGTGCTCGCTACTAGTTCTTGTAAGCACCGTTGAAGCATTCAGAGAAAAGGGAGGTATGATTGTGTATTGTACATAACCATTACAACTGGAGGACCTAGTGATGGTAACTGGGAAAGTGACGCTCAATCCAGGTACGACCCTCTGCGCTTGTTTAGCCATATGGCCTTCGTCCGTGTTTTCACTTCATGGATAGGGACTGACTGAACTATTGTTCCTGTATTTTTTTATTTGCTCATCTGTCTTTTCCTTCTGGTTGGGCCCTGGGATCCAAGAGCCAGGGTTTAATCTGTCTTCCTGTCATGCATAACACGTGTTTTGCAATCATGTACTACTCTTCGCTAGACCCGATAATTAATGCGCGCTTTTTCATATTTTGTGTACTATACAGATCTGATTCCTTTGCGCGCCATTATTACTGTTATGTTTTACAAGCAGAATTTTTAGATTAAAAATTGCACCGTCCTTTAAGGAGTCTCCGTTACACCATCCTTTTGGGAGTGGGTGGCACCATGTACAACAATTACACATACTGGTGCCTTTTACAACAAAAGAAGTGCGACTGCTAGCTTGCGCATAAAAGGCAATTAGTTTATGAGGAAAAAATAAGCTTGTTGCTGTTCTGGCTTAAGAAATTAGACACATCGTGGGCTCCTGTTTGAGGAAACAGACATGCATATTTTCTGCTGGAGATTTTACATGGGGGATTGACGCAGTGGAAAAGAACATGCTGCTCACCTTGGATGTCATCAGCATCACACAGGTCACAGGTGGGGGTTCCTTACTTTGATTCCATGTCGCTATCTCAAAATGTAGAGTGTGAACACAAAGTCTGAAACGAGCTGTACTGCGAACGACATTGCTCACGACTTAGGGCAGGCTAAAAAACCTGTACGTATTTGGGAAGGGTGTAATTCGTGGTGGTGGGCAGGCTTCTGAATCCCAACCACCTCAACCCCACGATATTTTTCTCCTATTTCTATTCGCCAGGTGGTATGTCGGTGTGTCTCTGCATCCATTGGGTGGTGCAGAACACAAAACAACATCCTTTCCTGATCCGTGCCGGTAGCCTTTACACTATCTGGTTCTTTTGGTTTCTGGGACACTTCGAGTCCTTTGCATTGCTGGAAAACTGAGAGCCTTAATTAGTTTTCCTTTTAGCACACATTTTTATCATGCTGAAAAGGATGGTGCTCCTGATAGTCAAACGGTGTCTTGGTTGGAAAATAGCACCATTTTTTTGAGCTCCTTGACATTAAAAACTAGATAAACGGAAAGAAGACCTTATCTTAAAACATATGTGACCCTGTAGAGAGCATTTGCCGAACGAGAATGCAAGTCTGTTTGCCGAGCACATCATGCCACGACTTTTTGCTTGCGTCCGAAGTATCAGAATCACTACTAGTAGTTAGAACTAAAAATATCTACAATGAAGGTTTTGAGGTGTTTGACGTGTCGTCACTGCTAGTGAAGCCCAGCTCCGTATCCATTGGGTATGTGCCAAGCACGCGTAGGAAAGGAGCAATTTCCTGCAAAATCAGTGCAGAAATCAGTGCAGAATTCATTCTCTGCGAGGACAGTGCTTGATCAATTTGCAAGATTTCCAAAAAAGGCTTCAGTCAAGAAATGCGACTGCTAGCCCAGTCAGCAGGGGCAATTAGTTGACGGAGGAAAAAACAAAGCTTGTTGTTGTTCTGGCTTAGAAAAATAGACATATCATGAGCTGCTGTTTGGGAAACAAAAGAAGCATAATTTTTGCGGAGAGATCAATTTGCAACTCCTTCAAGCTTTGTTGATGCTTGGCTGCGCGTAAATAGTATTACAGGTCGTCCCCACGCCAAAGTCACCCCAAACAGTGCCAATAAGCTGTCCACCCCATTCAAAGCCCCCTATACCTCATCTGAATGCAAAATACTTGATATTATATCTAATTCATTGACATTTGCTGGAAATTTGGCATTCTGGGGGGTTCTGTGGGGCCTGCTGCGTATTTTGCACCCACTGTGGCAGGGAAAAGGGGCATTTTTGAAGTTGCCCCGATCGATATCTGTTTCAAGATATAAGCATTATAAATGCTATATAACAATGCTGCAAGGTCGAATTTGGGACATGGGTACTGGGAATGCCGGCGAGTGGGAGGCACTCACACAAGGGACACAGGGGAAAAAACAGAAAAATCTGTCACTCCATACCTGCTGCGAGTTCCAGCCCGGTTTTTGCTCGCAGAGTTGCGGGGTTAAATATAGCTTAATACAAAATTGAAAAGGGGCCAATTGACGGCCTGGTCAGAATTCGGTGAGTTATCTGTAGCGTTGCATGCAGCAATTTTGGCTGGAGCTTTTTCCGGCCCCATTTTACATCCTCACTTTTACACCAGAGTTGCAGTTGCGGGGTGAATTATTATACTTGCACGTAAAGACGCCACACACATACACACGCACATCTCTACCCATCGAAACACACTCTTACACAAACATACAACATTCCCATACCTGCAAATGCCTGAGAGCGTTTTGGCAGCGCACGTCTGAAAGCGTACCGACAAAATCTACATAGAAGAGGTAGTTGAAACGCTGGCCATTGGAGGCATGACCCAGGGCGGCATCTCCTTTATCCTGCAAGCATTTTTGTGTGTATTTGTATATGTGTTTGTGAATGCGTGTGAACATGAGTGTGTGTGTACATGTCGTACGTGTGAATGTGTGAATGTGTGAGTTTGTGTGTGTGTACATGTCGTACATGTCAGAGGCTCCTCCAGCTTATTGGACCGGACATGTTGGATGAACCTCAAATGAGAACCACCACACCGGTGATCCCACACTCTGCCGCTGCCACCAATATAATGGTTTGCATATGTGTGTGCATGTGCATGTGCATGTGTGTGTGTGTGTGTGTGTGTGTGTGTGTGTGTGTGCGCGCGCGTGCACCACATCACACGTGTCTGCTATTATGAGATCATGAGTCATGAGTTTGGAGCACAGTACTTCTAGTATTACATGAAGGTCAAGGAGGTGCACATTCCCTTCACATCATCATCAACCTCTCAAAATCCACTCCGGAGTGTACCACGTGTGCACAGAAGGGCTGTCAGGCAAAAGGTGTGACGCGCATTCCCTTGAGTCTGATCTTTGCTCTGAGTTTGATCGATTTTGTATAGCCAGTAAAATGTGCAAGGAGCAAGACTTGCTTTCATACTGCTCACTCCTACTGAGCCCTTTATCAGCTCTTTGAGTTGTGTAAAAGTACAATGTGCTGTATGTCACAAGCGTTGGGTGGCCAGAACCATATATGTATACGGTGTAAATACGGTATTTTTGGCAGGGAAATTACCATACATACGGTCATGTACGGTGTATATATACGTTTCAGGCCAACCCTACACAAGCGTGGTGGCTTGCGACCGCCTTTGAGGTGCTGTAACGACAAAAGCTCTGACCTTCATTCAAATTTTCACAGACACACACACACACTTTCTTGGCGCAGGCCTTGCGTAACAACCCCCCCCCTGGCAAAAGTCACAAGAGCTCAAAGTATCCATTGCGCTGCCACCACCGAGTTGCTTTACCCAACTATCACGAGCCTGTCCACTTTTAAATTTATTAAGCAATTGTGTTGCAAGGTTGCTGTCACGCTTCCACTGCTGTCACAGCAAAGACATGTGACGCTGCTGTGACTAGCATCTAAAATACCGTAGAGACTGTATATCAATATATCACCGCGTACCGCGAACGTTTCCGACCCCCTCGCGGAGTGTTGGGAGCAGTTTTAAGAACTAAGTTACAAGGGCCTCGCAAAGTTTGCATTGGGGTTAATTCTCTCATTTTTAGCATGAACGGGGACAGGCCGGGAAAGCCTCCCAAGCCGCCCCTCAAGGCCCCCAAGGGGGGAAAGACTTTGAGTTGCATACGTCTTCAAGCCAAGTAATTAAACAGCAAGTGCTAAGAAGGCAGCAGAGGGGGAGGCAGCAAAGGCACATGCAGAACGTGTTGCAGGGGACAGGGCAGCACAGGCAGGGTGGGATGCAGCAGCAAAAAAGAGGAAGCCAGGTAGGCTTCCTAGCCGGCTTCATGCATAAGCAGCAAAGGGGCTGGCCTTCTCTTGGGAAGGAAGAACACCAAGAGGAAGGGCGCCTTCAATCTCTTTACATGCGCACACATGCACACACACGCACACCCACGCGCACGCACGCATGTACGTACACACGTATGCACACACACGTACGTGCACACACACACACACGCAAACACAAGCACACAACGCACACACACATACGTAGACAACTGTATACACACACATATACATACACAACGCGCGCACACACGTACGCGCACGCACACACAAGCACGTGCGTGCATGCACGCACACCCGCACAAGTTCGCACGTGCACGCGCGCGTACATATGCGTGCACGGGCTCAGAGGGCCAAGGGCCCTCGCATAGGCCGCATTGGGGTATTTAATTAGAATGTGTGTTCCTTGCATAGGCTTGCATTGGGGTATTATTATTACTATTAATTGGTTTTTTTAAGCATTGGTCACGAGTCTCTACGGTGGACCAGGCCCTGATTACTTGCCATGTGAACGTGTCTGCAGGGATACATGAGGTACTACCTTCATGCTCGTCAGTGAACACTTGTGCCTTTGGCCCACCCTACTGTGACCAAGCATTTGATGAAAGGCGCCACGTTTGAGCTCCAACGAAAGGCTGGTGTGCATTGGGCATGAACTACTACCGAGTATGTTGTGGGTTGGTATTGGTGGTGGTGGTGGTGGTGGTCGTGGTGGTGGGAATGGCAGTACGCACTGGGCGCAACAAACAGACAATCTTGTTGTGCAGGTAGAAATTATGGACAAAAGTACATACACGCTGCATATGGCATCCCGTTTACCTTGAGCACAACCAAGGGGTTGGTGCGGAGGGGACGCGACTCAATTTTGGTCATGTCAATGTCTCTGAGCGCAAACGCAGACAGGGCCTTGAACAGCTGACCAGGCCCCTCTCCTAGAGAGAACACCACGGAGGTTTTGAAGATGCGCTGGTCAGCCTCGTTGGTCACCAAAGGATCCCTGTGTGTGCGTGTGTGCGTGTGCGTGTGTGTGTGTACAGATTTTTTTTGAATTTGCTGGTTGGGTTTGTTCAGCTCGTGGGTGTGTGCGTGTGTGTAAATGATAGATAAACGCTGTACTCACACCAGGGTATCCCCCTTTGTAAGCTTGTGTGTGTACCTATATGATGAAATGCTGCAGTCACTTATCCATCCAGGCGGCAGGTCAGTAAGGCCCTGAAAAGTAGCTCTGTTGGCTACCCCTGAGCCTCCAAAGGACAACAGGAACCAACACAGAATGAAAGCATAAAAGAGATTGAGAGCAATGCAACCTTGAAAGCACAATGAAGCGGGTGATGTTGTCCTTGACGTCTTGCACCCCCTCTGCAATGACGTCCAAGCTGTACAGCTCTGCCGCCCGCCTGCTGCACACTGCGCCCACGTTCTCCAATTGCTGTGTGGCAGGGGAAGAAGCAGAAATAAGTGCGTGACGTGCAAAAAGTAAGCAAAGGAGGAATGAAGCAAATGATCTGCTGCACACAGCGCCCACGTTGTCTCATTTCTGTGTGGGCAGGAGAAAGAGCAAAGCAAGTATGCTGAGGCTAGACTTGAAAAAGCGCCAGTACTTTTTAGTTGCCTTGTCCAGGAGAACTTCTAATCAAGGGACGTATGCAGAGAGAAAAGAAGGGAAAGAAAAACTGACCTCTGCCATACACAGTGCTCAGAGTCCTAGTTATGAGAGTGGAAGAGGGCAGGAAACATGTGTGTTTGTGTCTAAGTACACGCGCATGCACACAACTTCCAGTGCCCACTAGCAGGAGAGGAGAAAATGTCATGTTTTGGACTGCACTTATTGCACACGCATACAACACATACGCACGACGCAACTCAATGCACGCATACCTGGCGAGACACTAGCTGTGCAGCGCCTGCAGTGTCGTCTACAGCTTCTCGAACAACGCCCAGTGACCGCAGATAGCCGTCACACTGGGCCAGTGCCTGTGTGTGTTTGTTTGAATTTGTGTATGAGCATGCATGTATGCGTGTGTGTATGTAGGCAAAACTCCAGATCACACACCCACATTATTAGAGTTTAAGCAAAGGCACTAGGTGCTATGTGTGAGTATTAGGGTTTGTTGCAACAGGATTGACTAGTTCACAATCACAGGTGGGGAACGGCTCCTTACACTTATCCTTGCCTGTTAATTATAGAGCATATGCTTTTCATCACAGCAAGATTTGAGGGCAACCCCTGACTTGTCTCAATTGAGCTCAAGGATTTAGCTTTTTAAACGTCATGCTGTACCTTTCCTGTATCATCCCGGGTAAATAACGTTTTTTGCCCTCCAGGGTGGTTCCGGTATCGTTTAATACATATTTACTTCGAGGCTCTGGGGTTGTTCAGGATTGGCAAAAATAAAGTCAAGTTGGTGGCCGAACAGGAAGGAGATGGCTCTTCCGCTGTTCCTGCCCCCCTCCTGACCCCCACCCAATCGAAGCTCCAGCTGCTCCTGCCACCATGACTCATGCACACACATGCGCATTCAATACACAGCAACCACATGCACGCACTGACATACATGCACATACAGGCACGCATACATGCACATACAGGCACGCATACATGCACGTGCGCTTGAATGCGCAACCGCAAATGCGTGTCCACATACAAGCGCACGTGCACACGCACGCATGCACTGCACACATACAAACACACATCAACACTCTCTCTCTCTCTCTCTCTCTCTCTCTCTCCCTCCCTCACACATACACATACACGCACACACACACACACACACACACACACACACACACGAAAACAAGCACAAGCATATGCGCATACATGCGCAAACTAACACACATACTCTCACAAACGTGCAAGCGCTGGGCTAAACTCCCCACCGCGACTGGTGCGGGTATGGCTTAAATAATTTTGAAAGGGACCGGGGTTGCCTGGGGTTACTCTTAACAATTATGAACTTGGGTTCTAGAAAGAATATGGCAAGGTACGGTTTCACAACAGATGCATTATGTTGCAACCAGTGTTGTGACTTTACGCCGTAATTGAGAATTTTGCACCGTATTACGGTACGGTGTACGCCGTACTACGGTCATACCGTAGAAATTACGGTAAAACCGGGATTACGGTCCAAACCGTCATGTACGGTGGCAAATCGTACAAAATACGGTGGGTAAATCGTAGTAATTTTGAGGCGTGCGTCAGAAGTTCGTGGTGGGAACCTACAGCTTTCCATCCCCCTTCCACGCAATTATCATTAATTAGTTTACAGCAATGAGTGCAAATGTTTCTAGGAAGAAGCAAAGGGTGGAAATGCATGGCAGTGGCTTGCCCATGTCCAGAGACCTCTTGATCGAGAACCCTGCATCAGGGGAAGAACCCTGCATCAGGGGGAGGGCAGGCAAAGCAAGCGCCATGAAGGAGAATAAAAATTGGTGGGGGAAGGACACACGTGCATGCACGCACGCACGCACGCACGCGTGCACACACACACACACACACACACACACACACACGCACGCACGCACGCACGCACGCACGCACGCACGCACGCTTTTGAGTTCGATGAATTTCCCTGAGTCAGACAAGGAGGAGTTTGCTGAGTGGCTGGAGGGCATTCGCTCTGCTGAGGAAGAGCAGGAGCAGGAGCAGCTTGAGCAGCAGCAAGCGCAGGAGACAGAGCAGCAGGGGCAGAACAGCATGGACATGCAGCAAAGTGGTTCAGACAGGGGTGAGGACACAGGGAGGGGTTTTTGAGGAACACATTTCGAGTAGCAGGAAGTTAGCTATCAGTGGCACAAGTGCCACTGTAGCCCACAGTGAAGGTAATTTACCGTAATCGAGGAAAATTATGGACCGTACCGTAGACCGTACCGTAATCGACCGTAATACGGTCCCAAATTTGCGAAAACCGTACAAAATACGGTGGTGTACCGTAATTACGGTACCGTACTGTATTACCGTCAACCGTACCGTACACCGTAGGGTCACAACACTGGTTGCAACACTCTCAGGTTCCTAGCCATCACAGTATTCTCACCACAATCTGCCTCACGGCTCATGATTGCTCATGCTGTAATGCAGCTCTGTCCACAAAAAAGTGGTCATCTTTATTCACCACTTCTGAGATTGTTTACTTCACAACTTTTTCACGACTTTTTCACGACTCAAAACGCTATTTTTCGCAGTCCATCCTTTGCCTCAAATACCCTTATCCATGCCAACCTACTCAAAGGTGTGGCTGCAAGCCATTTCATGCTTCGTGTTGTTTGGGTTGGCCAATAACGTTGATGACCGTGTTCAGGAACTTTCCTTGCTAGAACTATCGTGCTAATAACGTAAACAGTATAATCCTGGCCATCTCTAACTTGAAACATCTCCTCCCTTGGATCAACCTTGGCTGCAAAGGAAGGGTGGCTCTTGACCCCCAACCGTGTCTCACCTGAGGGTGGCTCATAACTCGAGTGATGTTTTCAAGCTTGGTGCCAGGCAGGGCCACCAGACAGTGGTTGATGGCCAGGCTGGTCTCACCCACGATGTGTAGACGGTACCGCAACAGCAGATCGTAGCTGCGGGTTGGCAGGGTTGACAGTCAGGGGCACAGGTGGTGTGGGTGTCGAACGGATGCATAACTGGTAGGTCGCAGGTGCAGGGTTGAGGATGGACGGCGACAGAAGTATGGATGAAGAGTGAGGAGTGAGGGCTGGCATGAGTGGTTGATAGCAAAGGTCCTTGCAGGCAGGTTTGCCAAATTACTGCAGGTTTGCCAGATCATTGCAGGTGTAGCCCTAAGGCGAGGTGAAGCTGGAAACCAGTGGCATAGGCCTTCACTGTAGGTTAGGTAGGGAACCAATAGGATAGGGAACCAGTAGGTTAGGTAGGGGACCAATAGGATAGGGAACCAGTAGGTTAGGTAGGGAACCGATAGGATAGGGAACCAATAGGATAGGGAACCAGTAGGTTGGGTAGGGGACCAATAGGATAGGGAACCGATAGGATAGGGAACCAGTAGGTTGGTAAGGGGAGGGAACCAGTAGGTCGGGTAGGGGACCAATAGGATAAGGAACCAG
>Ga0307947_1000150_pt1 | contig 41382 bp, 43 predicted proteins | sample OrgLakmetagen232_FD_201840 | JGI IMG/M metagenome (GOLD analysis project Ga0307947, IMG submission 201840) | Saline water microbial communities from Organic Lake, Antarctica - #232 | ecosystem: Environmental > Aquatic > Non-marine Saline and Alkaline > Saline | place: Antarctica: Organic Lake...
GAGGACAGAGACAAGACATAATGTTAAGTACAAATGGGCGTGCGTTGGCAGCAGCAGCCTGAGGACAGAGACAAGACATAATGTTAAGTACAAATGGGCAAGCGTTGGCAGCCTGAGGACAGAGGCAAGACACGACTGGGCGCTTGTGTGCTGTGTTGTGAGGCAATGTGTGCTGTGGTGGTTTGCTGTGGAAAATATCTGGCTATTCTCCAGCACATACAAACACATGCATGCTGGCTTCCACAGGAGTTTGCACGTGAAAGTACACACACGCCCTTGACACGTGTGATTTTACATGCAAGTTTGTGTGGAAGCCAACATGCATGAATGCATCCAGAATGATTAAGGAGTAAGATAGAGAGCGTTTAGGTGCGTTGCAGCAGCCTGAGAGCAGAGACAAGACGTAACCATCGGGTGGCTGGATGTTGTGTTATGTGGCAGTGTGCATCGTGTTGAATAGTAATGAGTAGTATTGAGTGTACTAGTAGTAATGAGTGTGTGACAGTGTGCATCGTGTACTAGCAGTAATGAGTGTGCATTGTGTTGAATAGTAATGAGTAATATTGAGTGTACTAGTAGTAATGAGTGTGTGACAGTGTGCATCGTGTACTAGCAGTAATGAGTGTGCATTGTGTTGAATGGTAATGAGTAGTATTGAGTGTACTAGTAGTAATGAGTGTGTGACAGTGTGCATCGTGTACTAGCAGTAATGAGTGTGTGACAGTGTGCATTGTGTACTAGCAGTAATGAGTGTGCATCGTGTTGAGTAGTAATGAGTAGTATTGAGTGTACTAGTAGTAATGAGTGTGTGGCAGTGTGGCAGGGTGCATCGTGTACTAGCAGTAATGAGTGTGTGACAGTGTGCATCGTGTACTAGCAGTAATGAGTGTGCATCATGTACTAGCAGTAATGAGTGTGTGACAGTGTGCATTGTGTACTAGCAGTAATGAGTGTGTGACAGTGTGCATCGTGTACTAGCAGTAATGGGTGTGCATCGTGCTGAGTAGTAATGAGTAAATTAGGTATACAGGGATTGGCACAGGGTTATACCCGAAACTACGCTTTACCAATAGGGTTGGCCAGAACAATATATGTATGGTGTAAGTGTGGGGTTGTTGGCAGGGATGTCATCAAATATAAAATATACGATCATTTACGGCGTGTAAATACGGTTCTGGCCAATTAGCCTCCTGGCCAATTAACCTCCTGGCCAATTAACCTCATTTACCATTGATACGCTAGTAATGAAATGTCGTTTTTGTAAAGGGAATCAGACATGTTGAATCTGGCCCAAGAGGGTCCAACCAGTTGTTTTGCGACCCTTATGAGGTTGTTTTACGGCTCTCCTAGGTTTTTATTATATGGGCAAGGTGCGGTGACTGGGAGATTGAATTGCTAAATATGCGTATACGTATGAGGTTGTTTTGGGGAACGTACCATACGTGTGAAGTTGTTGTGCTATACATAGGCACGGTATCTTGAACAACAGAGCTGTGCAGCGGGGCACTGTCAGAGCCATTTTGCACCGTAATCACGATACACAGTTGATGGGTCAAAATGCCACTTTAGGCCTTTTTGCAATCTTTGGACTGCACCATCAACCGTACCGTCATGCACCGTCCCAATGGTCTCTCACTATTTTGAACAGACGGTCTAGACCTCGGCTGCTGCTGGCTGTCAAAGGTCGTTTAAAGGTAAATAATCAACCCACGCACCCCCCGCACAATTGCTACCGAAACACGCAAGTTGGAGTGATTCTTGTGAGACCAGGAACAACCTTACATTCTGATGATCTGTTTTTGAAATTGAAGTATCTAGGCCTGCCACTGAGGTCCACGGTCAAATGCTGCACCACACAATCCCATCCTTTGACCCACCTGCGGTCTTAACATATTTGGAGCAGGGGATGCTGCTACATACATTCACACACACACACACAATCCTAACCTTTCCACCAACAGCAATCTAGATGTGTTTGAAGCAGGGGGGGGTGCTGACTGCTACACAACTCACACATACGCACACACACACACAACCCCAACCTATCACCCACCAGCGGCCTAGGCACGGTCGGGGCAGGAGATGCTGATGCTGCAGGCTGCTGCTGAGGCTGGGGCTGCCGTTGCTGGTTTTGAATTGACATGCCTTGCATGGACGCATTGAGGGATTGCATGCCCCCACCATTTGCGAGTGGGCCTGTGCAATGGTGGCATTAGTGTGCATGAACAAGGCAGGCAATGGGTACCTGCAACACAATGGTTTATTGTAAAAGGACGTGCCTTGCATGGACGCATTGAGGGATTGTATGCCCCCACCATTTGCGTGTGGGCCTGTGCAATGGTGGCATTAGTGTGCATGAACAAGGCAGGCAATGGGTACCCGCCGTACCCGCAACACAATATTTTGTTGTAAAAGGACGTGCCTTGCATGGACGCATTGACGAATTGCATGGTCCACAACTTGCATGTGGGTCTGTGCTATAGTGGCATGAATGTGCATCAAAGGTAAGCAATGTGCACATGTTACACGCATAGGTGGGCTAAATGGGACATTCCTTGAGTGGGCGCACAAAGGGACATGCTTTCAATGGACGCATAGGTGCGCTGAAAGTGGCACGCTTTGAGTGGACACAGAGTGGGCGCAGAGAGGGACATTCCTTGAGTGGGCGCAGAAAGGGACATGCTTTTAATGGACGCATAGGTGCGCTTAAAGTGGCACGCTTTGAGTGGACACAGAGTGGGCGCAGAGAGGGACATTCCTTAAGTGGGCGCAGAAAGGGACATGCTTTAAGTGGAGGCAAAGGTGCGCTTAAGGTGGCACGCTTTGAGTGGACGCAGAGTGGGCGCAGAGAGGGACATGTTTTGAGTGGACACAGAAAGTGAGCTGAGGGTGACGTGCTCACGTTTCTAGATGAGAACAGAGCACCTACACGGCTCAACTACTAAGCACATACACGGCACACACACACGCACACACACACGCACACGCACGTACATACACACACACTTGTACACCCACTACGCACCTGCTCCTCCTGCACGCGCCTCTGCCGCATGAATACGCTGCTGCAGCTCGCGCGCCTCAATCTGATGCCTGAGCAGAGCCATTTCCCTCTCTCTATTTGCCAAGTCCCCTTGCTGCTGCAGCTGCCACTGCTGCTGCTGCTGCTGCTGCTGCTGTTGCTGCATTAGCTGGTGTGGGCCTGGGTGGTAGGGGCCACGAGGGTTGCCGTTGCCGTTGGCGAGTGGCGGCCCTGGTGGAGGTGGCGTGTGTGTGTTGTGTTGTGTGTTGTGTGTGTGTTGTGTCTGGGAGAGTTAAAGAGAGACAACCACAAATTGCTAAGATAAGGTGACTCTGTGAATCGCACACAAGTGCGCACACACATACACAAGCATACAAACGAAAACACGTACATAAACACTCACAAGGACACGTACATCCTCAAGTAAAACATGCACATGCGCGCACACATACTCTCACACACACACACATGCACGCATGCACACACACATACACACACATTAGCACACACACCTGGGTATCTTTGCTGGTCATAAGGATGAAGGGCAATGTGTGGGGGGCCACCCCTGCGCTGCTGTTGTATATGTGGAGGCATCCCTGAAAGTGTGTGTGTGCGTGCGTGCATGTGTCTAATTGTACTTAACCCCAGACCCACAGCTCAACTCCCAAGCACCAAGGTTAGAGTCAATGGCTTTGTTGCTGTGTAGCAAGCACACTCTGGCGGCTGCGCCTTGTCTGACAAGGTTGTCAGTGTCTGCGTGACTGATCCTAGCGCCGTACAAGGTGCGTGTGTGTAAGTTGGTTTGTGCGCAACCCCAGGCACTATCGTGCACACTTCTGGGTTAATGCACTCCTTGGACTGAAGCATTTGGAACATTACAAGTCCGTCATAAGCTGCGTGACTGACCCTAGCATCCACTAGACATATTTAATTAATGTCGACCAGAACTGTGCATTTACTCTGGATATGACCGCGTATTTGATGAAATCCCTGCAAGTAATACCGTGTATACACCGTGTATGTGGGGTACTGACCCACCTTATATGTAACAAATTGCGCAGCTTACTATACTTAGGCTGCGGTTTAAGACAGGATGAAGAATGTGGGAAGTGCGTAGGGCTCTCCACGTGTGATCCTCCCCGGAAGGCACCTTGCGCGCTTAAACAAATAGAGAAAAGTCCCGCAATTGTTCCTTTTCAAATTCATTTGCCTGTACCCTTTCTCTGCATTTCTCTGCATTCTCTCCTTTGTGTATCTGACCCTTTTACTTCTTCCCCCATCTCCTGGTTCTGCTCTTTGAGCAAGTAGGAGACGCAAGAGGTTAGTTGAAGACCTAACCCTTTTTCTTAATAATGGCATGCACCCTCTCACTCTGGTGTCTGCAAGTTTGCCTAGGTTGGTGCCTAGTGCGCGTGATTTTGTGGAAGGAATTGAAGGGGCAGAAAGGAGAGCCAAGCAGGAATTGCAGGCTGCTCAGAATCGTATGGCGCAGAGAGAGAATGCACATCGTAGGGAGTTAAAGTTTAACCCAGGAGATCTGGTGCTGCTGTGTACGAAGAACCTCAGGTAGCCAGGTCCTGGTGTCAAGAACCTCAAACCCTCGGATATGGGTCCTTTTGAGGTGGACAGCATGGTTGGTAATGTTGCAGTAAAGCTGGAGTTACCCAGAGAATGGACGTGCATACACAATAAGTGTTCCATATATGTTAATCTTGTGAAGCCATACTTGCAAAGGTCAGGTGATCTGCCTAGCAGGCAGCGTACCAAGCCACCAGCTCCATTGCAGTTTTTGGATGGTGAGCCTCTGTTTGAGGTAAAAGCCTTGCTAGATCATCAAGTGGTCACTTTCTCCAGAGGCAAGGGCAGAGATAAGAAGCCAAAGGCTTTTTACAGGTTCCTTATCAAATGGGCCAACTACACGAAAAATAATAACGAGTGGGAGCCAGAGGAGGGACTTCTGACTTGTGATGATATCAGGAAATACAAGGTTAAGAATGGCCTAGCAGAGAAAGCCATTGATATGGTAAACGCTTGATCAAAAACAGTAGCTGTTTATGTGAGAGAACTTGGCACATGTTGTAGCATGGTGCGAGTCCTTGGTGTACTGGAGGTACATAAGGGCAAGGTGCCACCCAGGGTACAGCCGGAGGCTGGACCAGGTGGGGGGGAGTGTTACGTGTGTACACGTCCCTTGAGAAAAGGTGTATAACTAACTGGAGCCTAGTCCAACGGTGACCGGATAAGCTGGTTCGACTCCAAAAGGCAGTCCTTAAATACAAGTAGTATAAACCACCCCACTGCCTTAGCCGTTGGTTAACAATAGTACGCTGCGCACGTTGTAACATTATATATACTCTCTACGTTCAAAATGCTTTGTTTGAAAGCAACCTCAACTGGAAAGTGACACCCACACTTGATCCCTACGAACCATGCTCGACATTATCCCACACGCACAGACACACACACATACCCACACCCAGACACGCACACGCACAGACACACACAATCACACCCACACCAACACCCACACCCACACCCATAACCGTTCCCACACCAACACCCCCAACACCCTCCCACCCCCACACCAACACCCGCACCCCCACCCCCAACAGACACGCACCGTAAGGGGGGGCAGCTTGCGACCAGGACTGGAGATGCTGTTGCTGCTGCTGCTGCTGCTGCTGCTGTTGCAGGAACAGCTGTGGTTGCTGGAGCTGCAGCTGTTGGGGGTTAGTGACCAGTCCTGTCGGGGGAGCCGTACCACTGTAGGAAGGGCCGCTAGCATTAGGGCCTGTGCGTAAAAATATGTGCTCACACATTCACAGCCACACAATTGCACAATGCAGGGAATTCTTGGTTTGATATGTTTCTCGTGCATCGTACATAATAAGAGGGTGTAGTGTGTGTGTGTGTGTGTGTGTGTGTAGGGCCCTTACATGTACGTGTACAGGCACTGGAATGTGTGCCTGCTCACCATGGCAACACATTTTTGTTTGTACCTCGTCACTGCTCAGCAGCCTGCACGCACACACTCCCTCCCCCACGGTACCCCCTCCACACCACCACTCGTCACACCCACCTTCACAGCAACCCACAGGCACAGCGCCTGCTGGAAGCAGCCCCTCTGCTCCACAGCACAGATGCAAGCCAAAAACACATCACAGTACTTACAAACCTACCCATACACTCCAACGTGTCCCTCACAACATTCATCACTGTACTGTCGACGCAGCCCGCCCACCCAGCACCTCATCCCAGAGGCGGCTGCTCACTGAAGAAACAGCACCAGTCAAAGATTGGTGTCCTCTTTTATCTACCATGACAGCAAACACGCATGCTACCTGCACCTCCACCCATGCAGCTGCGGATGGCCTGAGGAAAAGAGGCATCATTCTGAAATGCTATAAGTGGTGTCCTCTTTTATCTACCATGAAAGCAAACACGCATGCTACCTGCACCTCCACCCATGCAGCTGCGGATGGCCTGAGCAAAGGAGGCATCACTCCAAGACGCCACAGCGTCTAATAGCTGGGGCATCTGGAACCTGTGTGTGTATTAGTGTTTGTATGTGTATGTATGATTGCGTGCATGCGTGTGTATGTGTGTGTGTGCATGTGCGTGTATGAAATTGTGTGTGCGCGTGTGTGTGTGTTTGTCAGGCAAGTAAGACACAAGAACATTGTGAGTCTGCGTAACAGAAGGGGACGTAACAGAAAGGGAGGAGTCTGGGCGGCTTTTACGCTTTTATAACGTTACACACCGTCCAACAATAAGACCACCTGCCAGTGCATTCAGTCTAAGGGATCTCACATACGCATCGGCAGCTTGTAGGCAACTCAACAACGTGCACGCACGGACGGACGCAGGCGCATGTCACACACAGACGCAGGTGCATGTCACACACGGACGCAGGTGCATGTTACACACGGACGCAGGCGCATGTTACACACTGACGCAGGTGCATGTTACACACGGACGCAGGTGCATGACACACACGGACGCAGGTGCATGTCACACACGGACGCAGGTGCATGTCACACACGAACGCAGGTGCATGTCACATACGGACGCAGGTGCATGTCACACACGAACGCAGGTGCATGTCACACACGAACGCAGGTGCATGTCACACACGGACGCAGGTGCATGTCACACACGGACGCAGGCGCATGTCACACACGGACGCAGGCGCATGTCACACACGGACGCAGGCGCATGTCACACTTTGACAAACACCCACCTGTGCAACTGCCCAGCCCAGATTCCTCTATGCATCGACATCAGAAGCAGACCAGCAGCATGCACACAGGCCACTCTCTGATTGACACATGCACACACATCCAACCGCCCAGCTCCTAGCCTCCTCCACGCATTGACATCAGAAGCAGACCAGCAGCATGCACGCACACCACTTTCTAATTAACACATGCACACACATCCATAAGCTCAGCCCTGATTCCTCCACGCATTGACGTCAGAAGCAGACCAGCAGCATGCACACACGCCTATCTCTGACTGACACATGCACACACATCCAAGCGCCCAGCTCCTAGCCTCCTCAACACATCGACATGAGTGGCAGGCCACAAGTAGGATGCATGCAAAAACAAGCAGACAGTGGGTTAAATACGTTAACTACACCCACCAGTACAAGCAGACAGCTAGTCCACTGTGAACTACACTTACCAGTGCAGGCGGTCAGCCCTGAGGCCCTCACATATGCTGGCAGCCCAGTCAACCCTTCCAGCAGACACCATCTGTTGAGCCAGTGTATGTGTGTGCATGTTTTGGTGTGTGTGTTTTGTAGTGAGAGAGCAAGAAGAGAGAAGAAAAGAGAGAGAGAGAGGGAAGGAGCCACTTCAGAAGAGCCTGAGCAGGAGGCTTCAAACAAACAACTTTGCATGCACACACACGTGCAGGCAAGCAAGTATGCACGTGCATGCACGCACAACCACACCCACACCTGCACCCAAAAACAAACAATATGCATTTATGACCCCACCCACCCTTCACCAGACTCAAACACAAACACACATATACACACACACACACACCTGTGACATGCACCATCCTACTATCGTGTAGTCCACATCTGCGCCGTAGTCCTCTTCGTCGTACATCAGTCGCTCAGCCAGCTCTACTGCCCACTGTGTTTGCTGGAAATCTACCAAGGAGCCTAGGAGGAAAGGAATGCCCGCCTGCATGTGTGTGTGTGTGCATGTGTAAGTGCTTTATGTGTTTGTATATTGGTGTGTGTGTTTGTATATGTGTGTGTGTGTGAGCGCGTGCGCGTGCACGTGTGTGAGCAGGGGCACTGCTGAGTAGGCCGACACTCACATGGTACATGCGGCCCTCTTCAGATTCATCACAGTAAAACGCGTAGATGATCTCGGCTGCCTGCTTAGCGTGCTGATGGGCCACCATGTTGCCCAGCAGCAGCGACAGGTCACAGCTGCGAGTGGCGCACACAAACATACAAAAGTAGACGTCTAAGTCTGAGATGCCGGTCTGGACATTTGGAGAGTATATGTATGTTAACAATCAGGGATGTGCCATACGGCGTATTCATATACTACGCCGTTTCGTATTCAACACGTATCTTACCGTATTGAACGTCCCTAATGACCGAATGACCTATCCCTGGTTACAACTGTGGTGTGCTTGTGCACACAACAATGCCTAGTACTTGCGACAGCTCGCAGCTGCAGGTGGCGCTTACAGACGAGTATGTCCGTGACGGTCAGATGCGATTCACATTAAACTTGTTATTGTGGTATGCTTGTCGACGCAACACTGCCAAGCAGCAGCAGCTAGCAGCAGCAAATTTTCACTGCAGGGGGTGGTGCCCAGACCTAGCTTTACGTGGTGAACCGACACAGGTGGGAGAAATGCACATACAAAAAGCAGGCGACCAAACTGTACCAAACTGCACGATGTGCTGGTAGGGTATATCAATAGGGTTGGCCAGGACCGAATATATACATATATACGCCGTACGTTACTACATATTTGAATAATGTTTGCAAAAAATACCGTATATGCACCGTAAATATGTGGTTCTGGCCAACCCTGTACATCACACATTTGCAATGTGCCATGGGCCAAGAGCAGTGCAAGGCTGCAGCTGGGAGTGGTACACAAACACGGCTGGGAGCGGTGGAAAAGATTGAGGTCATGCGCGACGGTCAGATGCACTAACCATTGTGTGTCTATGTGGTGTGCACACATGTGGTCAAGGACATGCGGTGCAGGTCATGCGCGACGGTCAGATGCACTAACCACTGTGTGTCTATGTGTGGTGTGCATCACCCCATTGCTTTAAAAGCAGCAACAGCCCGCAGCAGGGAGTTGCTTGGTGCACGAGCACGGTTTAAAATGGTTTTGCACATCCGTTTTTAAATTTGCAACACAGCAAGGCTGCGTTTACGCCACATGACTAGGGCTGGCCAGAACCTGTACACCATATATGACTGTATGTATCGTGATTTCCCTGCTAAAAACACCATAGACACACCTTATATACGTATGTCTGTATGGTATTAGCCAACCCTACACAGGACGGGAAACAATTATCAGGCAGGAACAATTATCAGGCGGAAACAATTATCAGGCAGGATCATAAAGCGAAAGCTCACAGCAACGGGCGGGAAAGGTCACAGCAACGCGCGTCAAATGCAGGGAAGCACACACAGGTATCTGTGTGCGCAATGCTAAAACAATATAAACAAAACCCAGAATTCACCACACCAAACAAGCTGCAATCAAGGCCTTACAATGAAGGTGCTTTGGTAAATTGAGTGCTTGGCAACGTGCAAATTGAGTGCTTGACTACGTGCAAGCTGTATGATTGACTAAGTGTGAATTGAGTGATTATCAAGGTGTGAATGGAGTGCTTGACTATGTGCTGAGCACTTGCCCTATCAACGTTCACAGCAAGAGCACAAACAAGCACATAAACATGTGTGTGTGTGTTTGTGTGTGTTGTGTTTGAATTTATAAACTGCGTCTCACCAGTCAAAGTAGCTGGCCCCCTGCTCGTTCTCTTTCAGTGTTAGGATGAAGCTGCACAACTGCTTGTGTGTGTGTTTGTGTGTGTGTGTGTGTGTGTGTGTGAGAGAGAGAGAGAGAGAGAGAGAGAGAGAGAGAGAGAGAGAGAGAGAGAGAGAGCGCGAGCGTGCGTCTTGTGCAAGTCTGCAGGGCCAGCACATTAAAAATGGGTCAATGTTGTGTCGCACATATAAACACATGTTCAAACGCATGAACACGCATACACATTCAGGTATAAAAAAAACAGCAACCCACCTCTCGCACGGCCTTAAGTTGGTCCTGATCAAGCATGTAACGCACAACGCTCGTGACGACATGGTAATCAGGCTCTTGCTTCTCCCCTTCTTCTGTGGTCTTGTGCATTAACATCCTGCAAGTCGCCAAGTGTGTATATGCACGCGTGTGGATGTGTACGTGTGTGTGTTTTAGTGTGTGTGAGTTTGTATGTGTGCGTGTGCGTGTGCGTGTGTGTATGTATGTGTGTGTGTGTGTGTGTGTGTGTGTGTATGTATGTATGCGTGTTTGGGTGTTTCAAGTGTTTGTATGTGTTGTGCATGCGGACAAGCAAAGACATTATTGCGCAGCCCAACGAATTTCCTAGAGCGTCGGAGGAGCTTAATTAATGTGCATGTTCCATGTTGGCACCCCGAGCATTTGTGTGCTGGGGCAGGAGCAGGAGGAAGTGCATGCCCTTATGCTCTGCCTGACACACCTGCACAGCTCAGCGGCCCAGTCCGCATGCTGTTTGCTGGCCAAGTACATGAGCACATCTCCCATGAGGTCTATCTGTCCTTCAATGGTCTCAACTAGAAGCAGCTCCACCATGGGCCCATCAAACCCCTCCTCGTCGATTTCATCGAACACAGACACAGCGATATCGTCTTCGCCTGTTTCTGTCATTGAGTTTGTGAGAATGCTGCGTCAAAACAATTAAATGGCTTTGCGGACTCGGTAAACAATTATAAAATAAGACTACACTCCAGTACAAGTTTATGATTCGAGCTATTGAGTCTGCTTCGAGCAAAAGCGAGGCAACGTCATGCGAGGCAACGTCATGAATGATGCTCGGTGTAAAGCATTCTAGACAGCAGAAACTCAATCAATCTCGGCCCACTCGATCAAAAGGTGTTTTGGCCATTCCAGCCGCATTGACCCTATCTGTATTTGGTCTCTTTCCTCATCAGCAAATCCCTTCAGCCAGCAGCTGAACCAATTGGTTTCTGGTGCATACGTTGTTGCAGCAACTTATCTAGAAGAGGAGATCATGTGCACAAGCAGTCGTACCAAACAATTCCACCCGCCAATCATTTCGCAGCTGAGATCTGAGAGGTAATGAACATGTTCTTATGTTGCACGCACGATTCATAACGAGTGCGTGTCAAAAAGGAACATTTCTGGGCAGTAATGCTAGTGGTAAGCTATTGCTGCATGTTCCAGCAGTCTGATAGCAAATCGAGCATCTTTGCCGACTGACTTTTAAAAAAGAGCTTGTTTTGCATTACTTCACATTCTGTTGGAAGAACTTGATCAGGATCCCGATGGCAGCAGTGGCTGCCGAGGCTGTGTTGGGGTCCCTGCACATGCACGGTGAATATAGCAGTAAACACCTGACCAGGAAGAGTGCAACATCATCACAGGCAGTTCCCCGGGCACTGCGGCCCAAACACAAAAAGCAGACGTTCATCTGGTTTGCATACAGAGACTTAACTTGTAACAGGGGACAGGTGCAAATGAACACAGATAATGGCAAATGAAATGAGTAGTATAGGCCGGCAGTAGAAAGTTGGGGGCAGGAGGACCGTATTTTCCCCTTTCATTGCCATCCCCTCTGACAACCATCATGAAATACGAAATTTCCCTAGCCACTGTGGCTCCACGGGCGGTTGCTTGTGCTTCCACAGAACACTGGAAGTCAACTACAGCCAACTGACGTCCCTTCAGCTCCTTACCGCCAGTCTCCTCGAGCTGCAATGAAACCATGAGATTCGTCAAAGCGCTGGTAGACGCAGGAGCTGGCAAACGGCTTGGTGTCAAGAACCTGCCATCAAGGGAACAATAAAAACAAGTGCAGTGAGGTATTTGGTCATCTGCCAGGATTTGTGATGCAAGGGCTGTGCCCAAACTGCAAGACAAAAGGGCACATCCCTGAACTTTATTTGTGCGTGTAGATCGCCCATGGATTCGGCCAAAAAAACAAGAATGCAGTTGTGGCACAGAGTTATAGTGTGAAGAAACACAGCCTGCGTTCCAGACGCACAGAAATTTTTATGCGGCACGGAACTTTTATAATGTGCTGGCTGCGGATTATGCTGGGCTGCCTAGGCCAGCAAATTTCACAAAGCCGCCTGTAGCACTCTGCGATTGACACGCTGGTTATACAAATTGTTGTCGTAACCAAGAAATAACGAGTTTTGTAAGTACACACCTCTTTCAGGCTCTCCATAGGGTCACCCTTTGCTGGCAAGATGGCCACCGGGCACAGAGCCTTTGCTGCTAGCTCCTACAAATGCACAACACAGCTTAAGTGAAAAAAACATGATACCTATGGTGATGTAGGTAAGGTAGATATTTTGCGCAATGACGCAAGCTCTTACATACGCACAAACGCAAGCACAACACAAGCAAAGACGGTCGCTGATGAATCTGCACCAGGTATCTGGTTGAGATTTCATCATGGCTGTACACCAACTCATGTGAACGCATGTCAAATATGCCAACGTCCAACCATCTTTGTCAATCTTCTCCCATACATGCGTGCGCTGTATGTACTTTGTGCGTGACATGGTTTACGCATGTGCGCGGCGCACACTGTGCGCTGTAAATACCTTGTCCTTGCCGAATAAAGCAGGGTGGCAAATGGCGGCAGCGGAAACAAGGTTTTCTCCAGCAGCTACGCGTGCGTGTGTGAGTTTGTGTGTGTGTGCGTGTGTGTATGCATGTATGTGTGTGTCAAATGTGTGCATGCGTGTGACTGAAGGTGTGCTTCAGAAGCACCCAGGCTTTATCAAAGCAGGACACCTTCAAAGTGGCAAGGACAAGAAGCAAGTCAGCACTACATGCTGCATACGAAACAGCTGGGACAAAAAGGTTCCGCATTATTAACTTCTGTTCCTCAGATCGTGCTAAATTATTTGCCTCCGAGGTGGACTATCAGTGTCACGAAAACAGTCATAATTGTCATCCTCCCAGATCTTTATAGAAAGCCTTACCTTCCAACGCAATCATGCCTCCCCAGCAGAACCCCACCGTGCCGATCTTCATCGTTCCCTACGACAGCAGGAGACGAAGAGTAGACGAAACTGTGCGGATGAGTGGACCCGCCTTGCACAATGCTTCGACACAAGCGCCTCACATCCATTTATTCATACGACACCATCCAACTTTGATGCAAGTCTGGTTCTTGTATCTTTGCCTCAAGTGTTAAGAGAGCAATGCATCGTGACATCGTGATAGTGATAGTCCTACACGCTTGTTCATAGTGCCTCACGTCACAGATTTGTAAGCACAGACTCTTTCACAGATGTGTAAGCACAGAACCGGCACAGACTCTTTCACGGGTGTTTAAGCACAGTATCGGCACGGATGCGTAAGCACAAAACTGGACTCTTTTTGTGCCGCACTCCTCCTCACCTTGCTCTTCAGGCTCTCTACCACCGCTTTAAAATCGGGTCCCACAGTTTTATCCCAGCTTCCACACGCAGTAACCCAGCCCTGGAGGAATGCAGTTTTGTCTGAAAGTGAGACATCCTTGTTTATGCGATATGTTTCAATAATTCACGATTTTATGTAGTCTAATTTGCAGGACACAGATGCTGGAAGCTGGGGGACAAAACAACAATTGTTGCGCACTGCCTGCAAGCGTGGCTGTTCCTTCTATTCCCTTAAATGCTATTCTCTTTAAAGGAAAAGGGATAAAGCTGTTTTAGCCTGACCAAGCTGTTGTTGTGCAACAAACAGCGTTCTATGTTGTTAGATACACTGCACCACATACAGTCACATGTTTAAAAAAACTTATAACACACCATGAAATCATCTTCTGGTTTGGGAGGGAACTTCTCCATCGGCCATTGCTTGCCCCTCCAAAAGTCTGGGACGCTGACCACAAAACCAGCATCGGCTAGCTTATCTGCCACTTGGTAGACTGCACATTTGTCAGATACAATCGAAACGTTCACTACAGGCAGTTGAGTATGCAATCTGAGTATGCCTAGTGCAATATGCAAACGTGTAGAAGGATACACATTGATTTGGACTGCAGACTTTATTACCTTGTTTAAAGGGCGAACTTCCACCAGAGAAGATATCATACACCTGCGCAGCAAGAATTATAATGGTGAGGGCTTTTAAGGATGGTTCAGAGTTGGTACCTAGAGGGAACTTTCACTTCATTCATGAGGTGATAAGTGCGTATTGAAGGTCCAATGCGGCAGGCCTCTTCTGCCCATTGCAAGTAAGCACGTCACGCCGTAGGTTTGAATCATGTCAGGCAAATTCCGTTTCTTCACTTCTACACATCACAGCTAAGACCACCTAAAGAGAGATCCACAACAACTTGGCCGGACAGCTTGATAAGAACAGCTGGCTTTTGCATACTGGCTATGCAGTTATTTCCAACGTTTCTTTAATAGAACACCAAAATTGCAGCACTGAAATGAACCAGGTAGAACGCCTTGTTTCTATAATTATGGTGGGTAAGGCAATATTTCCAAAGACGGGACTTGCCCCCTTTGCTCTGTTTATATAATTATGGTGGGTAAGGCAATATTTCCAAAGACGGGACTTGCCCCCTTTGCTCTTTCACTGTCGATGGCATGCAAATGCAGCACATAATCATTTACGTGTTCAATTCATTCTTTTTGCAGTGCTTCAATGACAGGTGATCCCCTTTCACGTGGGGCGCCGTTGCCACAGCGTGTGCAAGTCCAAAACAAGCACCAAATCCCCTCACCAATACAATTCCTGGGCGTCCGCCTGCCTCGCCGACTGTGTACACATGCAAGTCTCCAAGCTTCTCACTTGCACCACGAGGTGTATAGTCCACGACAACGGGTGCAGGAGCGTTCGCTGAGGGCAATCAGGAAAGCTTTTGTTGTATATATGGCGTTTGCAAGAGACATTTGCATTCAAGGCACGGTCTCACAAGATAATCCAGCCCTGTGAGCCATTACACTGGGGAATCAAGAATTTGTGAGGTGGGCCAATGGACTTATTTTGCGCTCAACGCAAAGCCTTTAGAACTGCTCGAATTAAACTGCTACGAGGAGAGCTGTGAAGTTCTTGCACTCACTACCTCTTGACATGCAGCAACTAACATGCTTCTGCTTCCACCCACAAACTCACCTGGACAACAGCCTTGCATTTTCACAGCCTGTTTACCGGTTCACGGACCAATTATAAAATTTATTAATCGCTATATTTTGGTCTGGTTTGCGAGTTTACTTGTGTGAATTCTCATAGTTCACAGTTCACAGTGATGCAAGTCCTGAAATTTCAAAGTAGCCCTTCTCTGCTCCCTAATCCTCAAGCTCAGAGGACACAGCTCAGGAGGAGGGTTAGGCATGCCGGTCCAGCTCCGCTAAAAAACGCTTACGAAGTATGGCGTGATTGCATGGAGCGGAAATAGCACGAGCACTGCACCGGGGAATCTCAGTTGGTGCAAGCACAATCGCTAATACAAGAGCCCTTTACACATTCTACGCGTGTGTACACAGTCAGGGACCAGTGATAACCCACAGAACGTCAGCGACCCAAAGGTATGCATTGGCGTGTGTAATTTCAGCTCCAATAGCTTAAGTTGTGCAATCAAAAAGCTCGTAGTTTGCATTTTGTGTGAATGTACTTTCATGTGCCACCGGTGTGCACGCTTTGTATGCTTATGCAACTCACTTGTGCGCATGCACGACATGCCTCCAATTTGTGTTTTGCAACCTGCAGGTTCTTCCCAACCCCTCTTTCACTCCCGAGCAGACAGTAAGGGTCCAGCTTGACGCGTTGCAGCAAAACGATGAGCCTTGGTGCGTGGGTTTGGCCTCACTTACGTCACGAAGCTACCTGTCATTCTTCTGCCCTGTCTGGTTCATGCAAATTGTGAGACCAGAATTGCAGGCACGTGTACTGTACTCAAATTACCCTCAGCTATCAATCCAGCTATCAGAGTTAAAATTACCCTCAGCTACCCTTTTATTATTGTGTACAGGACAAACCACGGCGTCCAAACGATGTAGTGAGTATCTGCAGCGTTGTTATTTTGCTTAAAAGTAACGGCAATTCCTGACACAAACTTTCCTTTTTGCGCCAGTGAATTCGCTGACGAAGCCGGATCCATGGAACGATCTAGGTACTTCGTAGTCCTCCAGAAAGATCTGTACCATGTGAGTTGCTGCACACATGCTCAGCGCCATTTCAAGATCCGATGCACAACGGCACCTTGCAAGCTTGCAAAAGAATTGAAAAGGAAGCTATGCTCTAAATGTTCAACCATGTACCCAGCCCACCAAGTCTAGACGCACCTTCTTTACCTAGCTTCAGGCTTTAAATTCATGTATACATTTCAAGGCTCAAATAAACAGTTATCATTTTTTCTCTTCCTCCCATTTTTTACAGCCTGTACTACGTTCTTTCCTGCTCTTCACTCTCCCTCCCTGATTTCGCATGCAGTTTGATCATTTCATGGGCGGATTTAGCACTCGCTTATCACCTTTGGTGTGCAACACAGCCTACACAGTGCTGGACCCAAAAGATGGCCGTGAGGTGAGGAGAACCTAGCTTTAGAAAGAAAAGAGAAGGGGAAAAAAGACATCAACCATAGCACAAACACGCCGGCAAAACTGAATGAAGGAAGCAGATTTGGTGCCAGTATGAGGCCTACGTGTTTTTGTTAAGGAAATTTGTCAGCAGAGGAGGGGGCCGTCATTTTGAGCTGTCAAGAGTGAAGATTAAAAGGTTAAGTATTCATCAATGAACCGTGCATGTCTTGCACAGCGCCTTACGTTCTGAAGGTTGGGAATATACAAGTTTAAATGTCGTGGAGCAAGTTCCTGCCTCTCCTGATCTGTGTCCTCCGTCCCTTGTGCACGCCTTCAAAGAAAATGCTGGTTACATGCTAGACTTCCTGAAACTGAAACTTTGAAACGAAAATGCATCCCTGAAAATCAAGAACATTTAATATTGAAAAGATTACGCAAAAGAATACTCCCCACACAATAAGGAAAAGACCCACTTTGGTACCGAGTACCTTACAACCCCTCCACCAAAGAGGAGAAGAACAAATACATTGGGGGTCAGGAGGGGGATGCAGGCTTGGCCTGGAATGGGCTCCTGATGAGAGTCGGTAATGGTACTGGAAAGAGCACGTCTGGTATAGATAAGTCAAGCAGTGCGGTTAACAGAATGCACATGGAGCTTAGAGGCAAGTTTCTTAAATCTTTGCCAATCAAGACTCAGATTCTTAAATGGCTCCATCATGTGAGTGACGTAGTTGGTCCACCCATGCCCAAAACAATGGTGTGGAGAATCAAAAGGGCACCATACTCTTATCTTTGGACTTCCTGCAGGTAGCCCCAGGGATCTTGGAGGTAAACGCTGCCGTAAACGACGCCAAAGGAGAGGATGCAGGTGTGCCTATTGAATTGTTTCCTCTGCTTGTTGAGTGCTGATGACAAGCTTGTTATACGTTGCAACTAAGAAGCACTGCTATTCTTCTTCCTTCAGTTTAGCTACCATCAATGCCATCAACAAATTGCAAAGGCCGCCACCTTGCACGTTTGTGCCGAGTCTGTTTTACATGGTGAAGCGTAATTGCAGTAACATGAAATGGCAATCCCAGGTTATTACGTCACAATTATAATGAGTTCCCCTTTCTTGTACTTAATCCAAAGGCACTGCTCCAATTCCCTGGCAATTAGAGCCAAATAGGACTTTGATGCACAAATTTGATTGATTTGCGTTCATCTGCTCCCAGGTGTCTTTTCGTTCCACTTGAAAAAGCGTGAGATTGGCGTGAAGAAAAACAGCTGGATGACCCTGTCATTGTGTCGGCAATCAGACAGGGAGAAGATGATGAGCAACAGGAAGTAATTTAGCTAGCGCTCAACTTCTTTGTCCAAAATGTTTTAAAAGGAACAACTTTGCAGGCAATGAAGCCTCTAACCACATTGCTTCAGTAAAAAAGAGAATTATTTGGTGCCGATAACTGCAATCTCCTCCAGCACAATAACATCGGACTTGGGCGTGTTACATTCAAAGGGAAATAGCTAATTCTCTACTACGAGGCTGAAACCAATTATACCGGCATAAGGCAAGACTTTGCAGAAATGAATTGGCGATGATGGTTGGTGGAGGGCTCTTTGAATGGCTGTGGTGGTGGTTTGGATGTGGCAACTGCTTTATAATACTAGTGGTAATTTAGGCCATCTGTGGCTATATGGGAGTAGCCATGAATGAAAGCGGCTGCTACCGCTGCACCCCTGCACGTGAGATGGTGTTGGCTATACTCGTGCCAGTAGGATTCACGTAGTGTGCGTTAGGCATGGGTGGTACGCATGCTTGATCCGGTTTCTTGCCCCCTTTCGCATTTTGTGAGGCTGCCGTCAGTGTGGGTCCAATCCTGCCAATCTTACTTGTACTTTACAGATCAGGTTTGGATTGGAACTGTGCTGGGTCGCTTTGTCAGATATTGAGGTTATTTCAGGGTAATCTTGTCTTGGGGGCCTTGCGATGAGGTTTGTAGGTGATAGCTAGATAGCTTTCTTACACTATTGTCTTAAATCATTTATAGTGCCATCGATTTCCCACTTTGCCGGAGGTTTCATTGACAAGCTCTTTTAGCCAGTTTTTACTGTAGGCATTGAGGCACTTTCTGCTTTTGGTATCCCATACGGCAATGATCTGCAATTCCCAAGAATGTTTGGGTATTCGTGTCTCTATCTTGTTCTAGAAGGGTATTTCTGCATATTGGTGTGATGGTATGGAGCCCAAGGCTTTATTTGTGACAGAATGATGCACACGAATATGTGGACATCCTTCTATCCAAGAAAAAATAGACATAAATGTGGGGGGCAAGCATGCATGAGAGTGACTGTTTAAGAATCTGCTTGTATGTTTGGGGTTAGCTATAGATTTGTGTGTGACCAGGCCGACAAGCTCTGATGCAAGGCATGCATGTGGGGGGCGGATGGATCGTGTAAGCCACTGCATTTTGCCTTACCAAGTATATATAGTGATGTAACCTACCTTACCAAGCAACTTGAAAGGCCTTTTGAAAGATGTCGAGACGCTCAGGGTTGAGCATGGCTTTGCGTTTTCGGTTAGTCAGTAGATGCAAACTACTGTGGCAGTGTACACTTCTGAGGGGGGTCGCTCGCCTGAAGCAGACAGGGTGTCTTTTCCTTGACTTAATTTTGAGGGTATTACAAAGATGGAGATTTCAAAGAAGAGAAAGGCGGGAGGGGCCAGTTGGACGAAAAAAGGAGATACGGGGGGAGCGAGATCTGAGGGGAAAAAGGGTTTGGCGAAAAAAGTTTGATCCAAGGAAACCGCTGGAAGACTAGAGTGGCAGAGCAAAACAGAGGGTCGACTGAAAAACTAAGACCTGATACCCACACCACCAAAAGAGCAACCAGACACGAAGGCAAGAGAAGCCAGGAGCCAGCCATTATTAAAGCAAACTAAGGCGTGTATAGCAATGACTTGTGCGCCAAAACAGGCTCCAACACAACTCCCCCTAGTGTCAGTTTCTTCAGTAAAGAGACTGACACCCCTCCAAAGCGCAAAACCTAGGCCTTGTCACGACGGATCATGGTACCAGCTTAAGCATGGATTACAAGTATTAAACCATATCCCGCCAAGCCCCCCCCATAAGGCACCATAGGGCTGGTAAGATTTTTTTGTTTGTTGGCAGAGAACTTTGATTTTTGAAGATCATACATCAAGGTGAGTACTATCCGGTGCAGGCTGACGCAGGTCTGGTGTAGTGACTTCTTGCTCTTCGTATTTTTGGAGGCTGCGTCTAAAACATGTGAAAGTAATTTGCAATTATTTTGCAGTTCTTCTGGCTCCCATAAATCTAAATCTAGAGGCCCGTTCTTTCTCTTTCATATTCATTTAGGTTAACACAGGCTGGGCAAGCCCATGTGTCATTGGTATCAAAAGCCTCCCGCTCATTGGCACTGTAACAGTTAGTTCTTAGTAGGCACCCCCAGTAGTACTAGGTATGATTGCAGACAATGCAGATGTACAAATCTTAAAAAGGAAGGGAGATTCAATGACTCAAGAAGTCCTTGATAGTAGAAAGATATCACAGGTTGCGCAATCAAACGCTAGGCAAAACCGGAATTGCTTTAATTTCGGACATTTCAGCAAGCACGCACTGCACGACCGCGGCGGAGGCCAATTAATCATGACTTGATATCTAGGGGCGGGAAGAAGCTGCTTCGACAAAAATCAACACCTTTCCCTCCCTTGCTCAAGAGAAAATCAACGGCCTCAAAATTGCGGTGGTTCGTTCGTCTTCACCACCTTGAGCTTGCCCGTGTCATTATCCATTTCCAGCCTGAGCGGTAAGAAAGGTCGGCAATGTATATATTATGAACTGCAGCAGTGTGAGAGTAAACCTGTATTTTGCAGGTACAAAGTCCATTACAAACTCAACACTATCTTCAGCCAATAAGAGAGCTCCTCAAGCTCAAAGTAGATCACTTCAAACCGAGTGCCAGTCATTGCATCTACCACATAAAAGAAGTGTGCATATAACAATCAAGGGATACATACACAAGTGTACAGCTTTGTAGGATTGGAGCATGACCTCAGAGAGGGAGAGTCAACACTTTATTATGGTCCATCGTACTACATGTGGTCGAGCGTCTTTTCCTTTCCCTTCCTACAGGGATGGCGTAAATGGCCTCCGTTTTGGGTTTCCAGTACACATTTTGGCGTTCCAGAGGTTACCACGGCAGGGTGTGTGGGCCGTTAAAGAATAGGTTAAAGGGAAAAGCATGGATAAGAGCCTAACCCTAAGAAGGAACATCCAGGTACCAGCTCCTAAGATCCCCCACCACATAATGCACGCCAAGCCACAGCACATACACACACACGCACGCAAATTAAGCTTCAACCAACCCACTCGTGCATACCTACACACATACATAATTCCACGCATCTGAGTTCCAGGGCACACAACTCTGGCGAGTCCACAGGTGCTGCAAAAATTTACACCCCTGGTGCACGCCCACACCCACACCCACACCCACACCCACACATACATGCCATGTCATGTCTTGTCACACACACACACACATGCACACACACACCTGAGTCCCAGGGCACGCAACTCTGGCGAGTCTACGGGTGCCACGGGCTCCAGCTGTCGGATTCGATGCTGAGCTGTCATGCTGCCGTCACACAAGTTACGCACCGCCCACAGCCCCCACTCCCTGGCAAGGGGGCTGTTGTCATCCAGCTGGCACTGCATGTGTCAGTCATGTCATTGCAAGCGTATTAAACATGCTAATCATTTCAAAACATGCCAATCGTGTTGAAACATGCTGATCGTGTTGAAACATGCCAATCGTGTTGAAATATGCTAATTATTTCAAAACATGCTAATGATTTCAAAACATGCCAACCGGGTTGAAATATGCTGATCGTGTTGAAACACGCTGATGTATCAAAACATGCTAACCATTTTGAAACACGCTGATTGTATCAAAACATGCTAACCACTTTGAAACATGCCAATCGTGTTAAACATGCCAATTGTGTTAAAACATGCTAATCTTGTTGAAACATGCTATTTATATTCACAAGATGCTAATCGTATCGAGACACGCCCTGGTTGATAAAAACATGCTAACCGTATTAAAACATGCTACTAGCTTAGCAAGACGCAGAGCTCTGCCCACGGCCCTTGTTCCCTGGTTATAGGGCAACAAGCTATGAACGTCTGGCTGGCACTGTGCCTTTGGTCAATATTAATTGCGATTGTTTTTGACCACAAATCTGACGTGGCTTTCGGGCAAGGGTGCAACTGTGTACAGGACTGTATAAATGACAGCGGGACTAAAAGGATGAGCGAAGGATTCAGTTGGAAACAGAGGCCTGCAATGGATGAATGGCTCGTGCCGGCGCAAGAGGAGACGCGTGACGTTGGTGAAATCAATCCACCAAGGATGTACCAAGCGGGATGAGCTTTTGATTGACCCAACAGCTGACAGCAAGAGAATTCCTCGAATGATACAGTAAATAATAAACAATCCACCAACCTGACACACACACCCACACACACCTGCACCACCATTGCGGTCCCCCTTTCATTCCCCTCCCCCCCTTCTAGCCGACTGTATACACCCTTACCCTCACGCACGCACGCACGCACGCACACAGACACACGCACAGACACACCTGCTGCTGAAGCTATCAATGTCAACTGTCAACGCAACGAGCTCCTGAAACCAAACACCACTTACACATCCACACGACCCATCCTTTCCCCTCTCCACCCAAACAAACCACCCCATTACCAAATTACACCTCACCCTTCCCCCCTCCCCCACGCAACACCCCCACACCCACCTGCCCAAGCACCAGCTCCATCGCCCCTGTTCAGACGCAACTTCCTCTACTACCATCGGCCAATTGCACATGGCACTGACCATCCTCCCCCCTCCCCCACGCAACACCCCCACACCCACCTGCCCAAGCACCAGCTCCACCGCCCCCGCCTCCAACGCAACCGCATCCGCCACTGCTGGCCGATTGCACATGGCGTTGGCCAGCACAGCCAGCAGGTCACCTCGGTACCCCAAATAGGGGGGCTCGACAGGGGCGTGTAAAGTATAGGCAGGCTGCTGATAGCGTGCCTGCTCTTGCTGCTGCTGCTGCTGCTGCTGCTGTTGCGTTCCTTTCTGCTGCTCCTGCTGTTGCGTCCCTTTCTGCTGCTCCTGCTCTTGCTGCTGTTGCTGCTGCTGCTTTGTCCCTTTCTGCTGCTCCTGCTCTTGTGCTGAAGGAGCAGCAGCAGCAGCAGCAGCAGCAGCAGCAGATGCCTCATTCCGTCTGGGGTTCTGGATGGGCTGCAGAGTATTAACGTGCACATGGGTATATTTTTTCCACTGACCATACACACCACGCACGTTCAAGTGAACGTAAGTCCTTTCACATAATTAGAGAGAATCACATAATCAGAGAGAAATCATGTTTAGGCCTTCCGTCAATTCACTGTGAAGCAGGTGCCCCTTGTTTGCTTGCACTCGGCATGCAAGCGTTTGCACATCGGCATTGTGTGGCGGCTTACCCATCAATGAAGATTCACATCTATTGCTCAGCAGCACTGGCAACGTGTGTCAAAAGTGAGGAGCTCAGACCCACGCAGTGCACTGCAGCCATAATGGGTAACAGACTCACTGCTAGTCACTCTAGATCAAACTCTAGATCAAACTCATGCTTAGTTACACTGCACTCACTCTGGCTCACACACACACACACACACTCTTACGCACTGCAAAGGGAGGCCCTGCAGCTGTTGGCAGCCAACAGCTGCAGCGAACAGCAGCTAGGGGCTGTTAGCCTTGCGCAGAAAATACACACAAAATTGCGCCAATTGCGCAAACACACCCTTGCACACGCAACTGTAATGCGTGCGGCACACCCTAGCACACACACCCTAAGTGGGTACATAACATCCTCATATACGCACCTGTAGCGTGTGCAGCAGGCCTAGCAGGTGCAGCACCAAGTGCTGAGACTCACACAGGTACAGGATGGGGTCCACACCCCCACACAGGCCCAGGCCTTTGTCCTCTCGTAGAGCCAAGTACTTGAGGACCTGCAGGATGGTGTATGTGCGTGCGTGTGTGTGTATGTGTGTGTGTGAATGTGCGTGTGTGTGTACGTGTGTGTGAATGTGCGTGTGCATGTGTGTGTGTGTGTGTGTTTGTGTCTGTGTTTGTGTGCGTATGTGCATGCATATGAGAAGAGCGCTAGCTGTATCAGCATACTGTCAGGTGCTGCACCTAACTATGAGTTCATGAATGGGGCAGCGATTTAAGTGTTGCAATGTGAGTGATGCACGACTTGCAGTGCCGTTGACTGCAAGCAGAAACCTCCTGCTACAGATTTGTTTGAGGCTCAAGTTTTGCACAAATTGGGAGCAGCACATTCGCTCGTTTCCTCAGCTCAATACCTGGCGCGCATTTAGTGTCCAGCTGATACTGCTTCTCTCTACTCCAACACTGCTACAAAATGTGCCCTTAGCACCCCGAATATCAATACGGAGATGGACAATTATCTTGTTCTCATTATTTATTTTGTAGTAAACCTTTATACTGCCCACATGCACACGTGCACCACCACCAGTACCCAGCCTTGCCTGAGCCTCCGTCTCATGGTCCTTAGACTGCACTCAACCCCGCCCACTGTCTCTCTGTCACACAATACCAGAAATTGCAGCTTCAGCCTAACCAACCTTACAGCCACGTGCCAGCGCAGCCTGCAGCCCACTCACAACGTCCACACACAAACAGACCAACCTGCCGTTACTTCAAATTATAAATGCGCACGCACGCACGCACAAACACATACACACACAAGTGCACACACACACACGCATGCACGTACACACACATACATGCACACGCACACACACGCACGCACGCACGCGCGCACACACGCACGCACGCGTGCACACACACACCTCCAGTCCAATGCCATACCACACAGCACCCCATCTCACCTCGAGTCCCGCCTCCAACACGTGCTTGGCCATGTCCTGTTGGCTAACCTGACACCCCCCCTTTCCCCCCTCCTGAAATCTACTCCCCTCAGTGCTCTCCTGCTGCTCAGAGTGTCCTCTCCCCTGACAGCTGTTGCTTTCCTCTACCCTGCTCTGTGCCAAGCAGTAACTACTCCTGCTGCTGCTGCTGCTGCTGCTGCTGCTTTGGTGCCTGCCGCCAGCCTTGTGGGCGTGCCCAGCCGCAGCCGCCGCCACCGCCTGACAGCTCGACGTTGCAGCAGCTGTCGGCAGCTGTCGGCAGGCGGACACAGCTGCCAGCACCAGTCCCACAAGGTCCTGTAGAGCTCGTTGCCAAGGGAGAAGGGGGACAGTGGCTTGACTAGACTGGCGAGCTTTGCTGCTGCTCTCAACGGGCGAGCCATTGGGTCTCAGATTGCTTCCAGAAGAGGCTCCATCCCTGCTGCTACCATCCCCTGCTGCGCCAACCATGGCCTCCAGCTCGTGTGCAAAAATGTGCAGCACCACGGGCGTGTGATGGCTCCACCTAAGAGGCGACAGCTGATGCTGTCGGTGGTGCCCTAGACATGATTGTTGTTCATGATCTGGCTGTAGCTGTCGCTGTTGCTGCTGCTCCAACAGCTGCTGCTGCTGCCCCTGCTGTTGGCTCTGCTGCTGCTGTTGCTGCTGCTGCTCTTGTTGCTGCCCGTTATTAGCCCATTGTTCCCTTCCACCACCACCACCACAACCACCACCACCACCACCACCATTAATGCTGCTTCCATTCCTCAGTGCTTCTTCTTGGCCAGGCAAGCATGCTAGCAGCTCCTGCAGCAAGCCTTGTTTGAAGGCCACACACCCAACAAGCAGCTGCAACCACTCGGAGCATACGACCTCTCCTGCATGTTTTGTTTTGGTAAGGGTTCTGAACATATTGTGTATTTTAATCGGCTCTTGTCTCTTGTGGCACCCTTGCTTGAAGGACGCACAGTTGTTTGCCACACACACCAACTCTCCTGCAAATGTGGAGCTTTGCTGCCAAGGAATCATTCACTCATTCCAACAACCTCTGTTGGAAAGTCACGCAGCTGTTTGCCGCACACAAACTCTCCTGCGTTTGTGCAGCTTTGTTGTATGCAGGTTGTTTGTTGATTCATTCCAGCTGCCTGTACTTGTAGGCCGCGCAGCCACTTGCTGCACACAGAAACTCCTGCTTGTGCAAATGCCAGAATTACTGTTTGTTTTCGTAAATGGTAAATGGGTAAATAATACCAATGCCTGCACGGCTTCTCCGCACTGCTTGACTTGTTTCAACACTAAAATGCACAGAAAGAAACTATTCATGCAGTCAAGGCCTTTCCCCACGCCAGCATATTTCCATTTATTACTCCTTGACAGTAGGATGGCCACTTTAAAATCGGGGTTGAAGAACGATGAACCAGCTCTGTTAGGCTGCAGCAGGGCATGGGACCTACTTAGGGTTACTTGCTTGGGATGCACACACTTGTTTTAGAAGCGTCTGCCTTATTGAATCTACTTGTAACATTGCATACCGAGTGGTGGTGGAGCCTCTGAGCAGTGCCACTCAATGGCGCTGTACACAGCCGAGCCTGTTGGCACCTGTTTCCACTCGCGCACACACACAAACACAAACACGTACACGCACAGACACAGACACAAACACAGACACCCACACCCACAAAGCCACCCACAAACACACACACCTTGTGTGTGCAGGGCCTTGGAGGAGGCAGAGGCGGGGCTGTCCTTGTGTACGGCTCTGCTCAGCATGAGCGCCCACAGCGGTGCCTATGTTTGAAGTTGTGTGTGTATACATGTCTGTTTATCAGTAGCTATTAATTTGTCTCTATCTATCTATCTATCTGTCTGTCTGTCTGTCTGTCTGTCTTGTCTGTCTGTCTGTCTGTCTGTCTGTCTGTTTGCCTGTCTGTCTGTCTGCCTGCCTGCCTGCCTGCCTGCCTGTCTGTCTGTCTGTCTGTCTTTCTGTCTGTCTGTCTGTCTGTCTGTCTGTCTGTCTGTCTGTCTGTCTGTCTGTCTGTCTGTCTGTCTGTCTGTCTGTCTGTCTGTCTGTCTGTCTGTCTGTCTGCCTGTTTGTGAGTACGCATTTGCAGTAACTCAAATCCAGCACACCCTTCTCACAAGGTTCCTTTTCACATTAGTCGTAAGCAACCAACCTGCTAACTACCCTAAACCAACTGCGTCTTATTCATGGTACCAACACAAAGCTTTAACCAATTTCAACAAAAAGCAAGTCCAACTTGGACTGCTTTGCCCCTGCCTCCAGACAACACCCACCTGCAATTCTGGGTTGCACATCTGTTTGCTATGTCCCACATCCGAGCGGCAGCACGCAAACATTGCTCGCACACATGGCTCCCATACCTTAGCTGCAAGGTTTGCAATGCGCATGTGTGTGTGTGCATGCGAGGGCGTGTGTACACATGTAATGAGTACTGAGTGATGAGCATGTATGGAAGTGCAAAACCTATTACAGGTTGCGGCTTTACAAGTTGCTGTGGTACAATTCATTCACGCGGGTACAGCCAGACTGACACGCTGAGACAACGCTGTGCCAGTGCCAGCTACAATCTATGTGCGCCACAGGCTTGCTGTGTGGCTGCATATGTGCAAAGTCTGGAGTGCACATACCTTACCTATATGGCAAGGGTAACGTGTTGTGTACGTGCCTTCACGTTTACTTATGTGATTACCAATACCACTGTCGTGCCTTGGCAATTGTTTTGTCCCCTTATCTCGTACTACTGTTACGTAAGCGCCAGCTGGTCGACAAGATAAAAACACAGACATACACACACAAACACATGCGCACACTCTCGCGCACCTGACGGATGTCCAAGCAGCGCACACAACGCGTCAGGGAAACAGCTTTCCCACACTTGGCGTGACCCCTCCTGCCCACTCATGGCTAAGTTAGCAAGCGCCTGTGTGTGTATGTGTGTTGCAGTTTGGTTTAGACCGAGAAGGCATTGAGAAGGGAAGCTGACCTTTTGAGCATATCTAACAATAAGGCACGCAGACTATAACTATAAACTATAAGGCATATTGGAGGGAAGCTGAAGAGGCACGCACACAAGCTGGGACATCAGAGGCTTGACGCACAAAAATAAGACCATGGCTTGAGAAAGAGCTGTTGTGTACATTGAGCCAGAGGCCGACAATGCAATGATCAACTACGAGTTGCAGCAAGGGAATGATACCAAGAGCTGAAAATAGCGACGCTGCGGCTGAGGCACATGACATGCCTCACTATTTTTGCGTACATGACATGCTTCACTATTGTTGCGAGCATGACATGCTTCACTATTGTTGCGTACATGATAGGGGTTGGCCAGAACCATATATATATATATATATATATATATACGCCGCATATGACCATATATTTGATGAATTCCTTGCAAAAATACTGTATATACACCGTATATGTGTGTGTTGCGTGTATGTGTGTGTGTGTGTGTGGGTGTGTGGGTGTGGTTCTGGCCAACCCTATGCATGAACATTACCTGTGATAAGATGGTTAGCAGGAGCACTTCAGAACCCGCTGCAGCCAAAAATGGAACTGGGCCTACAGACTGCTTCTGTTCCTCATGCTTCTGTTGCTCTTGCAGTCCATGCTGGTCTTGCGGCTGCAGCTCCTTCTGAACCTTTTGAGTTACCAGCTGTTCATCTGAGAGGGTGCCAGGATGGGAGGGGGGGTAGAGCGTGTACGAGCTGTGCTGTGGCTCTGTATGCCCAATAAAATGCTGTGGGGAGGCACCATCACGACGCTGTGGCAGGGTTAAGAAGCCACCTTGCTGCGGTGATGACGTGACAGACAGGCTTGCCATTGCGGTGTCCGGGCAGGACTCTGCATGGGAGGTTGATGCGTGCGCGGCTAGCAACGCAGGCACAAGGCGTGCCAAGGCTTGTGGGGCTCCTACAGTGTTGCAAGGTGGGGCACTGCAGCTTGTCTCAAGAGAGGGGTGAAGTGTGGCGTACTGCAGCTTGTCTCAAGAGAGGGGTGAGGAGTGGGGCACTGCAGCTTGTCTCAAGAGAGGGGTGAAGTGTGAAGTCTTAAGAGAGGGGTGAGGAGTGGGGCACTGCAGCTTGTCTCAAGAGAGGGGTGAAGTGTGAAGTCTTAAGAGAGGGGTGAGGAGTGGGGCAGTGCAGCTTGTCTCAAGAGAGGGGTGAAATGTGAAGTGTGAGACAGGTGTGAGCGTGGGAGCAGCGTGCACAGGTGCAAAAGTCTGCATGTGCAATTCAGCGCATGTTTCAACGAACACTGGCTTTGTAGCTGCAAATGCAACAAGCAAAGGTGCGAACAAGGCTCACGTGCTGGCATTATGGCTGAAAGGAGAAACAAGGAGGGGAAATGAACAAGGAGGGGAAATAAACAAGGAATGTATTGCTGCCATTGTAACTGATGCTAAGAGCTACAAGGATAAGAGGTTGATGAAGTGCCTTTATGAGGTTCATTGGCAATAAACTTGCATGGGGACATTTGCGCACGAAGGACAGCAGCACAACCTGAGAAGCATCGTGCTGAAGTTATCTATGGGTTAGCTGCAGCGAGAGTAAAGTAAGGTGGTCCATAATAGATGTCCTCCAAGCATCAACTTACCGGCAGCCAAAACTGTGGATACAGGGCCTGGCCCAGAGGCAGGTGCGCCCCTCACAAGGCGCAGCAGCGAAGCCAGTTGGGCAGGGTCCCTGTGCATGAGTGTGCGGAAAAAGAGTGGTCTCTTTGATTGAGCAAAGAAAGCCTAACAAAATTACTGCCAGTAACAAGTTGACCAAGTTACCATGTGGAAGCAGGCATGCTGTGCAGCCAACGCACAGCATGCTGCAGACGTAAGCAAGCCTCGTTCTGTTCTGTTGTCTGTGCTGCCATGTCCTGCAGCCAGCGAGCCAAAGCAATGCCGTCTGGGGCCTCAAACCCAAAGAGTGACCACAACTATAACCTAACCAGAATAAAACTAAATCAGCAGCTGTTTGACTGCCCAAAGTACCAGTCGTTTTTATATATTAGATAAAGGGGAGGTGAGTGAGAATGACGCCCCCACCTGGCAAATGCCATAACTGCAAATGCCAAAACAGGCTACACACATTGAAATATAATTCGATTGAGCTGCTGTATTACCACTCTAAGGATGTGCCGATTTCCAGGGCATGCCGCGAAGGCACATGTTTGCCCCTGTCGCCACCATCTTCAACTCCTTGTAGCTCAACCAAACATATAGTTAATAAGTGTATTAATTAACTGACCCAGAGAACGAAAACCGGTGCTCAAATTTGGAGTTCAGCACTTGGCAAATTCATTCCCTGCCTGTCCTGCTGTGCTCCCCCCTGATGGCACCTTATACAGCACATGGATTATTTTTTCAAATTTCAAATGTGACCACAAGGGATGACTTGCATTTGGAACTGTGGTATGAATTTATTATTATTTGTGTTTTTTATTTAGGCTAGCGACCTTCCCCTTTTAGTTTGTTTCTATCCAAATTGCCCAACAATTTTTGAGGATCCATTATAGATTTCAATATAATTTTTCCAAAAGTGCTCACAACTTCATTCCAACTTTTTGTGCTTTCTTGCAAAACTTACGCGGTTAAGCACACCTATCACCTATATTAGTTATGAAGCATGGAGCGGTCTTGGCTCATTTGCACACGTGGCTACTGTGGCAATACTGCATACGACAGACCCTCGTAGCGTAGCGTAACCATAGCGTATTGTGCAACCCCGGGTAAGCAAGTTTCAACTTCACATCTCCCCCATATTATTTATTTTAACGTTCAGTAGCATAACAGAATAAAAGTGGCTGGATTTTGGCCATACCAAATTTCCTTATCCTCTCTTCTCGCGTCCAAGGAAAAAGACATGCAGACATGCAGGGACTGGGAATGAAGGATCATTACTCCATTAGTACATTCACATTGCACTTACAATAGGGTGATTCATTAATGATTTAATTAATCGTGTTTGCGTGCACTTCCAACAAGTGATTATCTACCGTGATTCTAAATTAATTTTAATCCTCGGGGGAGATTGATTAGGACAAATTTATTCGTGACTAAACCCTGAGTGGTAATCAAACGTCCCAAGTGGTTAATGAAAGGCTGGGAAAGCTCCAGTTGAAGAGCGAATACATGTTTGGAGAAGTTTCCAGCTGGTCAGTCAAAGGCTACGGTCAGGTTCCTAATAACCCACGGGTAACCGGTCATAGGATGTTATTGCCAGCGCTTTCCAGTGCATGCAAGCAAGCGCATTGCTAGCATTTCTGGAGTTCCAGCCCTTCCTGATTCTACTGTATTATAATAATTGCGTTAACATTAATCACCTATTGTAAACACAAAGTCAGCAGTTTTTTTTTGGGTTTGCTGGGTAAAGGTAGAATGGGTGAGACCAGATCGCAGCTAAAGAGGGCATTTAAAACAAAGCAGCAAGGGGACGTCCCCTTGCAATTGTTGGCTACGATGAGAGATGCGCAGCTGCTGGATAAGATCTCTGTCTTGACCCAAGCAGGGGGTCGTTCAATATAAGCAATTTGTCGCCCGTATGTATGCATAGGCGCAAATTGGCAGACCTGAAAAACGGGGACAATTACCGGGAGACCATAATGAGCTATGGAACCTGAAATGCAACCTTACAGGCCTTTTAGCATTTATACCTTAAGTCGTGTATGCATATGCTAGCTGTAATTTGCATATTTGTATGTGGGTATACTTGTATTTTCTGCTGGCTAGCCCACCATCATGCTGGAATGTTTGCTTGTACCTAATAGTCATCTGCTTATAAGCAGGAGCATAAGCAGAAGCTCCAGCTGATATAAAACAAAACAGAATAAGACATCTCTGGTGTCAACAGATTTAACGCGACCACAAGGGAAGGAGAAACAGTTGGTCGTAGCTAGAAGGGTGCCTACAAGCCCTTGCCGCAAAAAATAATTAATAGGCCGCCACTTAAAGAGGGTCAGAGGGACTTTAGTGAAGCAACCCATCCAGTCTGCAACCCTGGCTGTGATTGTTATCAGCATGTAAGTAAGGCGTTTATTCATTGAATGATTAAAGCACTTGATATTGCGAAAATTCAGACCTAGATTTGAAGAGGTCTGTCGGTTCTGGTGTGCTCTTTGAAAGTGTGCTTACAATCACTCCAAGCAACACTGCTTTGAGTGCTGCTTGTTTTGATCCATGCTTTTAACGAGAATGAAAAAGAAAGATCACGTAGGCAGTGGAAACCACTCTTCACAGTCGATTAAATAAAGGAGCCAGTTTGTGATGAGCACCATTTAAGTTTGCCGCCATAAAAGAAAAAAGAATAAAGACCCTTTGTAATCCAATTTCACACCAAAAGCAATTGGCCTTCAGAAAATCACCCGAGTCCATTGGACGAGGGTTCCACAATATCATTGGGGATTAAAAGGGTTGCGAGCTTGGCCAGAGACCAGCTTCTGATGATAGTTGGTATCAGAAAGGGCGCGCATCAGATATGGACGAATTTTGCAGCGTGATTAATAGAATGCTCGTGGAGCTTTGAAGCAGGTTTCTTACCTTTTGAGAATCTAGACCCAAGTCTTTGTACGGCCCCAACGTCTGAGTGTTGTAAGCGGTTCCTCTAAAAATGAGGCGTTAAAACTGCTCGTTTGAGTCCGTTAGCTGCTAAGGTTTGGTTTGGTTTTTGCTGCATATTGCAGCTTGCATTAATCATGCGTAAAAAACATGGCAATCCGTGGTGTGAGTGGTAAGATATTGGTGGAAAAAGATTGCTGCTGTAACGATCAATGAGTTACTATTTTGATTATATATTATGAGGCACCTCTTGGCGCCTTCATTTGTCGTACCTCACGCCTGTTGGCTTGCATTTGTGCAGCAATTAAGCTGCATTCCCCAAGGTTCCTGGTCTGAATACTAGGCTGAGACTTGTCAAAATGCGGCAGTCTAAGCTGTGATGTGGTAGGAGGACAAGATGAGGCAGAGGTGTCTCTAGCGGCCATCATCACACAGGCAACCTCACTCTTTCACTCTATTGCGGCCCACAGAGCCCACAGAGCTGCAGATTTACCTGACTCAATTTCAGGGCAAACAGTGCAGTATGCGAACCATTATAACATTCCACAGATCAACAGTCACTTTTTTTGGCCAAAGTCTTCTGCCCATGCCCATATTTATTTCACTATGTTCATTAAAATGGAATAAAAGCGGCTGGATTTGGCCCATGCCTAAACTCTCTTAGTATGTACGTACGGAATCTGGCTAGCCCACCGTCATGATGCTGTAACATCCTGCCTAATAATCAGTATAAGCAGTTCCTGATATCAGGGTGCCTACGTACGAGCCCTTATTGCCAAAAGTAAACTACAGGCCGCCACAAATTAATGAGGATTAGAGGGATTGTAGCGAAACAGCCCAGTCTGCAACTTCGGAATCATTATTAGCACGTAAGCAAAGCATATATTACGAAAATGCAAAACCCTGACATAGATATGACAGAGGCCTGCCTGTGTCCTCTTTAAAATGCAAAGCCCTGACTTAGATATGACAGAGGCCTGTCCGTGTGCTCTTTAAAATGGTGCTTACTATCACCCCAAGCAACATTTCTTGAGGTGCTACCTGTTTTGATCCATGTTTTTAAGAAGAAAAACAAGGGACGGCCACGCAGGCATCGGAAATTACTCCCCACACAGCCCCACAATTGAGGAGAAGCCGTTCAAGTGACGCGTGCCATAAAGGTCTGCAGCCGTAAAAAGAGAAAAAAAAGATCACTGGGGATTATAATTATAATCAACAGGGTTGTAAGCTTGGCTTGAGACCGGCTGCTGATGAAAGTTGGTAGTAGTACTGGAAGGACACGTGGAGCTTGGAAGCAGGTTTCTTATTAACTCTTTAAGAATCAAGACCAAAGTCCTTGAGGGGTTTTAGTGTAGGCGTATTACATAGGTCAAGGGGAGATAGCAAACTCCCTACCACGAGGCTGAAATGAACCAAAAGCTGATAAATAAAAAGGGAGCAAGAGAGACAGGCTGGAAGAAATAAAAGAAAGTAGGGGGGGCAACTAGGTTGATGAGAAGAAGGGCAAAAGGTATACGAGAAGGTCAAGCACGGGAAAGAAAGAAGGAAGGAAAGCCTGCGTACTTTGACGCCTATGTAAAAACCCGTAAAGCATCTGAAACGGGTGGAGGTAAGAGCCTGTTGTTGTCTAAAAAGCTGGGAGGAAAGAGCCACTTTGGTACGATCTTGGTTTCAGCATAAAAGGGATCGGGGATTTTTGCAAATAGCCAACCGTTTGCTGCTTCCTACTATGCCCACGGAGCAGGATCCTAGGGAGCCAGTTTTGCTGATGGCTTTATAAACTATGCTGCACGCGAAGTGATGTTCCTCAGTAGTAATATTTATTATTTGTGTGTGTGTTGTGTTTTCATCCAGAAAGGAAATGCAGGGCACTGTCTAGTTGAGGACAGGGGAGGGGGCAAACTAGGCTAATCGAGCGCTTAACCCATATACTAAACACTAGGTAGTACCGCATGCTTTTGTGTGTCCGCCAAGCCCCCCCATATTTGTGTGTTTAACGTCTCCTCCCTCTCCACGCAAGAAGGAAGCAATGGCTCAACCAACGCACTGAGGAGATGGACTCAAACAAGTCTGAGATAACAAGCGAGTTTGTTACAAGAGGACCATCTAAACTGGCCAGATAACCAAAATAACCGTAAAATCGTTGCTCACAAGAAAAGAAAAGAAAAACTACGCAGGGGTGATAACATCACAAGCATGGATTAAGGAAACGGAGACGTTGCTGTCGGACAGCGAAGTACTCACGCTACCAGGCGGATTCGAACCCGCGACCCCAAAGAGTCTGGCCTGACCACGGGCCACTAGGCTTTCAGGGCAGCTACCCATCGCTCACATTATAAATCCCAAGGGGAATCACATGTTCGTCCATGCCACTGATTTAGCATGACAACAGGGTTCCTGTTCTGTATTTCATAATGATGCACTCGGTTTAAGGAAACATTCCACCTTGTTAGGTCAGCGTTGCAAGCGGTTCCAGTGGCAGTGTTGTTAAGGAAGGACTGGTAGTACTCATGGTACTTTGCTAGCAACAGTATCAGCGTCACCAAGTACGCAGGCTTTCCTTCCTTCTTTCGTTCCCGTGCTTGACCTTGTTTTTACGTAGGCACCAAAGTACGCAGGTTTTCCTTCTTTCTTTCCTGTGCTTGACCTTCTAATATACGTTTAGCCCTTTTTCTCATCAACCTGGTTGCCCTCCCTTTTCTCTTTTACCTCTTCCAGCCTACATCTCTTGCTCCGGTTCAAAGTTCATTTCAGCCTCGTAGCAGGGAGATTTCTACCTCCCTTTGTCCTATGTAATACGCCAACATCAACAGTACGGATATTTTGCAGGGCATCGTGATAGTTGGATAGTTACCAGAGTTTATAGGAGAATGGCCAAGCCGTGTTTAGATGCGTATGGTGTCACGCCCAATCAGTGGCAGCAACGAATATAGAACATAGATAGATAGTAGTATAAATACTACCGGCATGGATAAGGAAAGGATGTTGTTTTGTGTTCTGCACCAGCGATGGATGTAGAGACAACATCCCACCTAGAGAATAAAAATAAGAAGTTTTTCAGTGGGGGTCAGGGGGTTGAGAGGCAGAAGCCTGCACACCACCAGGAGTATTGCTCAGATATTTGCGGGGGTTGTGTTTAATGTCTCGCCTCGTCTGTACAATTTTTGTTGCGGATCTGATTGCATGTAGGCGTTATTTTTTTATGGCTGTTGTGGCAAGTAGACCAGTAACTGCAAGGCTGTGGAGTGGGTTCCTTGTGTGGCTGCTGTAGATGGTGCCTGTTGCTCTAAGCAGGATAGTGTGAAGGGTTTTGCGATGTCCGAGTAAGCGAGGCATTAGCAGCATTTGTTGTTCTCGTGCCTTTTCTGCTTGTTGAGTCTCTTAATTTCATAGCCATGTATGGATTGGCATCTCCACCTGCTAGGTTATCACGAGCAAGGGTTCAGAGAGGGCATCTGTCAATTCCTGCTGATGTCAGGGTGTATTAGTGTAGCTTGTTTTGCGTTTTTGCTGCTCTGTATTTTTTATGTGTGGGATTTGTAGGTTTAGAATGGTGGTAGGTATAATGCATTACAATGGTATTTGGTCGCTAAAGTAACCCAGTGTAAATCCTCAAAAAAACTATCACCACCGGCGTTGACTTAAGAAAAGAAAAACTAAGCAGCCAGGCAGTGAAAACTGCTCCCCACAAGAAGATTTAATCCCTTATTTGTGCTTTAATTTCACTTTAGCCCATCGTCTTTCTTTGGCGTCACAGGCAGCCAATAAAGAAAATTGATGTGTGTAGTGCTGTGTTGATGCTGGAGTAGGATGCGTAAGTAGGTATCTCGCACGGCAAATCAAAGCTTGTCTCACAGTCACAGCCACATCAAAAGTGTTCGCTTGGTAAAACTGAGGCAGTCCGTGTGTCCTGTCAATGTGGGGCAGCCCTTCCCTTGACAGACTCTACAAAATTTGAAATCTACTAGTAGCGAGCTACCTTACACAATACGGACAAGGATGACCTCTAACAGCAAAGGCTCTTGTCGGTGTGAGATCAGGCGCCTCTTTCCGCCAAAGCTCGGTGGACGTGGCTCAACCTGCGAGGTATTTTTATCACATTCTAGGTTCTCTTTCACGAGCAGCCTGTTCCAATCTCCAGATTGAAGTTGACGCTTTGCCCAATTTGCATATGTTTGTGATTTGCATATTCATGAGATAAGCCATGCACTTCTTGTGCTTCCCTAGCCAGTGACAGCATCCCAGGAAATATGTCCAGAGAGTCCTAGGACATTATAAATGTATTTCAACTTCAGGGGTTTATTTTAACTTGTTTGAGGTGTTCCCAAATTCTGTCCAAAAGTACTTTAGTAAAAAGTTTTCGCCAAGGTCAGGAGGTCAGGAGGCCTGGAGGAGGAGGAGGGAGGAGGGGGGGGGGGGGGAGAGCACCCCCAAGGATAACAGCCTCATACTTTGCGCTTAGAGAATGTGTCAAACTCTTGAACACATGTGCAGATTACAAGTGGTACATTGAAAGCAAGCATTTCTTTGTGCATTTCGTGTGTTGAGATCCTTCAGGCACGTATATTGCGGTAAATGAAAACCTATATCGATCCCATCATCTACCCATCACTCCTCAATCAGCACACCCTGCCTGTATCATAATCGAAAATTTGACCCATGACCAAGGCGATAGGAAGATCATCCTGACTTGACAAGACACACACATCTGACTCACCAGGTCGTCCACCCAGCCCTCTTGAGGCGGCACCAGAACCCTACGTCTGCCTCCCACTCTCATACCCTCCAGCATGGGTTGTGCTGCTTCGGGCAAACTTCCTGGGTCGCCATAGCGAAAGCGGTACACTGCAGTTGCCAATAATTAAATTATAAACCTTTAAAATACTCCATGCTAACTGCGCAGGACTCCATATGGAACCTATGTGAAACGCTGCAGCAAGAAATTGCTGAATTACAGAGGAGTTTACGCTACCCGGTTCCAAAGTGGCTTCCTTTTCTTGACTGAGGTGGGGAGTGGTTTTCACTGCTTGCGTAGTTTCTGTTTTCTGGCTTATCATTGATTGCTATGTGTACAATGCTTTGCGGCACTGTTGCAAAGTCACATTTATGATAGCTGCACGCCGTTGCTTGCCCACACAGAAATATAATGCGTACTTTAGAAAGTGCGATTCATAGTTCAATGCCTTGCAGCACACAACGTGTGAGCTGCAATGAGCTGCACAACAGAAAAAAAACACGATCTTGCAATCACAGTTCAATGCCTTGCAAATAAACCACGATCTTGCAATGACTTGGCAGGGTTCCAGATGACAGTACTTGCTCCAACACACCTGTACTCCAGGAGTTATATGCTTTTATGAAGGGTTATGAAGGATTATGAAGGGTTATGAAGAGTTATGAAGGGTTATGAAGGGTTCTGAGATGCTGTTGACGCTGCAGGTGGTGGTCTATCATGACGTTTAGCAATGATAAACACATACTCTATTGCCGCACGTGCTTTCTTACGGCCCTAGCCTTGTTTGCAGCAGCTTTCCACTGTACTCTCGTCTTGACTAAACACGATCAAGGGTGGGAGTGACGATGAGGTTCTGCGAGATTGGCTTCCCCAGCATGTGATACCAGCAACTGATTGAACTACTGAGCAATCCTGGCTACAGAAAGCATCGAGCTGGTTTTGCATTACTGGTGTGCAAACTAGACGTTCGGTATACCCACCATCATCCACGTCATCTTTATTCTCGAATCCAGTCCCTAAAGACCACAAAAGGATGGGCGTCGCCCTGCTTAAAACACAATTGCGACAATGTAGGACAGGTTGCGCATTAAATAAATCTCATCAGTCCCTACAGACCACAAAAGGATGGGGTCGCCCTGGTCAAAACATAAGTGTGATAGTGGTTGTCAGAAATGTGACTTTGCGTCCTGGTTAAATCTCATCGGATGTGCCCTGTTCTGACAGATAAACGAAACAAAAGCCTTGCTGGCAAGACTGACAGACGGCAGGCAAGCTAAATAAAAGCTATTAGGTGCCATAGGATTGCGATGTGCCAAAGGGTTGGGGCATGTCACAGGGTACATGTGAGTCACAACGTATTGTGGCACGTCCATCAGAAAGAATTAGGTCCTGTTTGCAGGTACAGTGGTGATTGACAAGGAATGTGAAGCATGAAGGCACGACCGTACAAAAAAGCCTATGCTCACATGGTTCCAAAAATACATTGCAGTATTTACATAATGGCCTTATAAGAGAGACACCTGATACAATACACGGGGAAGGCTGTGGTGGCTCGTCAGATGGCGGGTTGACCATTGTGCAAGTCACTCAGGAGCTGGCCCTACTCGTAACTTGCATTGTTCCAATTAAGGAAGCGACACTTTCCTTTGTGGCTTCAAGCCAACTGCAACATACAGCTGTGTCTTTGTGCATCTTTATGGTTTCAAGCCAACTGCAACATACAGCTGATGTGGCTTCAAGCCAACAGCAACATACAGTCATGTCTTTGTGTATCTTTGTGGCTTTAAGCCAACTGCAACATACAGCTATTTAAGCAAGCTGTTTCACTCCTTTCCCTATTAATCAACAGCTCATCCTGATTTATAATTTCAACCTACAATGACAGGCTTGAGCAGTCTTTCAAGCATCTGGACATCTCCCCAAGCCTGCTCAGACATTTTAATGCTAGCATGCCTACATCCTTCCGCACGTCAGCGATTCATTGCACAATTGAACCTCAAACTACGCCTTACAGGACAGCACGTTAATATAGGACCCCCAAAGGGAGATTATAGTCTTCCGCTCTCTGATCTACTGCACTCACTCAAGTTTTTGTACATAATGTATTAGGTGATCTACTGCAGTCACTCGAGTGTCTGGTACACTGGATGATCTACTGCACTCACTTGAGTGTTTGGTACACGATGTACTGGATTTCTAGTTCATCTCCCAACTGCACCGTCCGTGGGCCTGAGCCTTTCAGGATTTCCCGGCAGGTTTTACCTGTGAAGTGTCACAGCCAACAATGGGTGCATGGTGTGACGTACAATGGCACTAAAGAAGGGACTGAAGAATGGGTGTATGGTATGACGTACAAAGGCACTAAAGAAGGGCAGGGTGCAGGATGTAATATGCGTAGGGTTGGCCAGAACCGTATGTATGCATGTATACATTGCATATGACCGTATAATTGGTAACTTCCCTGCCCAAAATACCGTATATACACCGTATATATAGGGTTTTGGCCAACCCTAAATATGCGTGATGTGGAAGAAGTACAGCGAATTGAGTCCCGCTGCTCGTTGGTTTATTCTACTTGTATATGAAATAAGTGAAAGCTTAATTCGTCAGAAAAGACTCCTGTTGCAAGTGAAAGTCCTGAATGGGCATATAGCAAACGTTGCTTCGTTTTAATTAAGCAATACAGCAAGGAAATGCAACGGACAGGTTACGCTCCTCTTCCTTGCAACACACCACCATCGTGCCAGTCATAGAAAAGAGGTTGGGTGATAATTGGGCTTTGCTCATTGTGGACACGGTTCACTTTGGGTCTGCGCAAATATAAGTTTACTTACGCGTTTCACTTTGGGTCTGCGCAAATGTAACAGAGCATCCACCTGAGGGCAAGGTGATCAGCTCCCCTGGTTGTCCAGATCTACCACTTGTAGAGAATGGCACTCCTTCTCCTACAGCGCCCTCCGATTTTCCGGCTTCCTCCCCTCCTCCTTGGTCTCTTGCCTCTTGTTCTTTTCGAGCATTGCGCAGGCATTGCTGGAGGGCGTACCCATTTTGTCCTATGTGTGCGTAAATGTGTGCAAAATTTGGCTTTTGTATTGAGCAAAGTGTTGTTGGTAGAGGAAGCTGTGACGGAGTGGCCAAAGTTTATAACTCCGTGATATGTTACACAAGAAGCGTTGAAACACCTGTTGGCAGTATGGTGCCAGATGCTTCTTGAAGCAAACTTAAGCCTGCAACCAATTTGTGCTACACCAGCGCAACATCTGTGCTTGCTCAGGATTAAATGCGTGCACACGAATGCAGGGTGTTGCGATGTTTTGCACTATGCTCAATGGTGCGGAATTGCAGGAAGAAGGCTTTCCCGCAACAATGGCACGTATGTTCTCTGAAATGAAACCCACCTGGGCATGCTGCGCCTTTCAAAGAAATGGCATCAGCATCCTCCATGGGCAATAAACCCCATGCGAGCAACGTCAAAGGCGAGAGCAACAGTTTTCGCTTAGCACACGAGTTGGACGAGTACAACACATCTACTGTGTACAGGTCCTCAGGCAGCTGTGTCTCCGAGGACCTGAGATGACTGGATGAGCAGATGACATTACTGGCACAACGCCTTCGAGTTCTGTGTGCGTCACAGTGGCTGAAGCTGGGTAAGTGAGGCTGAGCGCCACAGGATGATTTCATGAGCATTGTGGTGAATACGAATTCATATGAAATTCATAATTTCTAGTGTTCGTGGATTGCCGAGCGGTAATACGATGCGTTTCCAATAGGGTGATTAATCTTTATGATTACCTTTTTGATAATAATAGATTAATCACTCAAATCAACCACATCTGACCCCTGAATTACCCTCCGTCTCCAAGAATCGTTACCGGTAATTACGGCGCGTTTACAACGGCGGGTTAAGGTTAAGTCAATTAACCCGACTTGCATTTTCCGAATTAACCGTGGTTGCTATTTTAACCCCGTTTGCATTTGCAACAAACAGGGTTAATATTAGGTCAAACACCTGCTCTTTTCTGTCGCTGTTGGTGCCAACGTGCTCATGAATCTGTTTAGTAATCCCCTGTGAACTATCATAATCGTGGCATGCAGAACATGAACTTTGTTCATCTTTGACCAGAGGCAAAACTCGGGTCTCCTGGCCTTTTTGACCTGTCGGCATGCTTTTCTCTGTTTTAATATCTCATTTCAATTGCATCCTGGCCTTCCTGGAATTGTTTTGGCCCTTAACCTTTTTATTTTTTTTTCTCCCAGGGGGGGGGGT
>Ga0307947_1000151_pt1 | contig 41150 bp, 41 predicted proteins | sample OrgLakmetagen232_FD_201840 | JGI IMG/M metagenome (GOLD analysis project Ga0307947, IMG submission 201840) | Saline water microbial communities from Organic Lake, Antarctica - #232 | ecosystem: Environmental > Aquatic > Non-marine Saline and Alkaline > Saline | place: Antarctica: Organic Lake...
CACCCCTCGCGAGGGACACGTGAAGAGGAGACGGCGAGGCTGATCTCCTGATAACCATGCATAACCAACACAGGTCGCCAGACCCGACAAAAATTGAGAGAGCCACTGCAACGAGTACAGTGGCTCTGTTTTTTTAATTTTCTTTTTTAAAATATCCACTTTGATTCTCCGCAGAGCACTTTGCTTTGGCATCAGCACACTCGTTCCCTAGGATGCCAGCATGAGCTTTAACCTTGTAGAGATGGATGGTGTCTTTAGATAGCTGGATGTGGTGTACAGTGGTTTGGGAGTTTGGCATGTTTATGCCGCTTCATGTGCTGTGGGTAGAGGATCCTATTTCTTATTTGCCATAGTGCACTAGCGCTGTCTGTTGCGATATGGGTGTGTTCATTTAAAAAGCAGCAGCAATTCCCGCTAGCTCAACTATGTTTATGCTTCCGATCAAGCTTGTCCCTCCAGAATTTAATGTGGTGATTTTATTGGATTGAGGGTGGTACACTCCAGCTCCAATATACTGAGATCCGTTTTCTTTAATACAACTGCCATCTGTGAAGGCCAATTCATTCCAGTTAGGGGCCTTGAATTCTAGCAAACGCTTTGTTGCACATGGTGGGAGGGGACCTGGCTGTGTAATGTATCGCTTATCTTGCCAATATTTGTATTGATAACTGTGTTTCTGTAGAATTTAGGGAGCCTACATATTTTTGCCATTCTTGGCAGTATCCTTTCAGTTGGTGGTTTAAGAAGAAGTGTGGTGCCTGCGTTTTTATTTTTCCAGATTGCCGCTGGTGATAGGTTTTGCTTTATTGTCGTTTACCAGGATTGGTTGTTAGCAACAAGTTGCTCCCTGGCAGCTTTGTTCCAGCATGCTAAGATGCGTATGCCCCATGTTGCTTCTGGCAGGGGTGGTGTTTTGCTTTGCTGGTAGAGGAGTGGCATGGAGCGCACTTTTTTTGTGGGATGTTTCCAAGAGTGTGCAAACATCCTTGTTGTCAGTGCAGGTTTTGTGAAAGGCGTTGGTGCTGTTTTCCATTCGATTTGGGAGCAGTAGGAAGGTAGCGATTGCCTCTTGGTTATTCAAGGCAGATGCGTTGCATCTTGCACTACTTTGAGCATGTGCTTATCGTCATACATCAGGTGGCAGATGAAAATCCGGTGAACTCGGTGGAGAACGCGTCTGTCCTGGAACCAAATACTCTGTCTCTTGGGTGGGCTGTTCAAAACTCTTGAAGCTCTGGGGGCAAGGTCTAGAAGTGAGGCCATTCTTTCTTTTGTGACCAGGGTATGTTTGCAAAAGACTGTAATATCCGGGAAAAGCCCGATGATGTGAGCATTCAGCCTTAGTATTAATGCCTGTCATTGAGAGTCATGGGAGTCTATGAAGTAGTCGAGGGAGAGCTGGCTGAAGATAATAAGGCAATTCAGCTGGAAGAGCAAAAGTCTCAGCCCCGTAGAGTCGTCCTATCACTACAAGTCCTTGGTTCTATGCTACAGTTCGCTGTAAGCTTCGTCATTACACCAAGCTGCCGTGGAGGGAGATCAAAAACAGAGACACCGAAACCAAAAATGGGCTGCAAGCCCTCAAAAAAGCAAAACAACGCAAAGAAGCAAGGACCAAGGGCAGCAAGCCCATAAACGTTGAGAAGAGGCACATGGAACAAGAAACGCATAAGTCAGATCCAAGCAAGCTCAAATGGGAACACTCACAAGTCAAAGCAAAGCCGGCAAGGGATTCAAGCGCAGTTGCACCCATCAAGCCAACAGGCTTCACAAACTATGCCAGCAAGGCCTCAACAGATGCTAGACAAACTTCTGCAGCATAGAAACCACCAGGCAAGCAAGCCTCTTTACCCAGGCCAACAAAACCTCTCAAACACCCCCAGGCCATTAAGGCCTCCTAAACCACCAGGCCAACGAAACCTCTGGAAAATCCCACAGGCCAATAAGGCCTCCTAAACCTCCAGGCCAGCAAGGCCCCTCGAACCAACAGTCCAAAACCTCTATCCAGGCCAGCAAGGCCTCTTAAAACACCGGCCAGCGAGGTCTCATAAAACACCGGCCAGCAGGGCCTCCTAAAACACCAGGCCAACAAGGTCTCCTAAACCACCAGGCCAGCAAGGCCTTCTAAACCACCAGGCCGGCAAAGCCTCTTTACCCAGGCCATCAAGGCCTCCTAAACCACCTGGCCAACAAAATCTCTGGAAAAACCACAGACAGACCTGCAGGAAGGACTCCTAAAACACCGGCAAGCACAAGCTGAGGGGGGGGGCGGGAAAAACAACCCGAGCAAAAGCAAGGCATAAAAAGAATGCCTAAAACGAGAGTACACAGCACTTTATGCAAAGAGCCTGCCAGATCTCAGCCAACGCTCACTACGCTAGAACTCCAGTTCTACAGCTGAAGCAGAGAACTGATGATATTTCCGTTGCAAGGTCTTGGACAGGGAGATTCAGCAGGGTGTGTGCACCTCGATGACAAGCAGAGTTGTATGCATCCTGTAAAATGCTGAGGCACTGAGGTGTGATGGTGCCGGAGCATTTACCATCTATGCCGTATACACATGTCACCTCTGGGAGGGTCTGGAACTTGGGATGTGTGACTTTTGTTAACCAGTTCCCTGCTCGTGGCGGTTGGCTAGGTGTGTCGTATTGCTCACTGTCATGTGTTGCCTCTTGTACTGGAAGTGGTTTGATAAGATTGACCTGTCTGTTCCATAGTTCAAAGTTGCCTGTGCCCTTGATATCGTATTGTGGGTCAGTAGGCTGCATGTCGAAATGAATTTTGTCCCTGACATGTTTGCCTAGCGTAGATTTCCATTGGGAAGTACACCTGTTGGGATCCTCCAATCCGTACCTGGCAAGGTTATCCATGTTTTTGTCTGTGGATTAAATTCTTATGCCAGAGGTGGACATAGTGCCTTTCTCATACTCTTCTACTCTGCAGCCATTTATACATAGGGTTTGATCTGACCAGCTTTGCTGCTTCCCGTGTTGGCTTTCAGTTGACCAGCCATACTTCACTCTCTGTCCATCTACGCTGAGTTTCCCGTTGCTCCTCAGAGAGGTACTGGCAGGCTGGACAGTGCCAATCTTCTAATTGGTCTGTACTTGGGCAGGCATCATGGTTGTGTTAACAACCAAGTTGCATAAGGCAATCCCAATGGTAGATGCAAATGCATGTGCTGCATTGAAGCAAACCTAGCTTGTGATCGGATTCTACTTCATTTGTTCTTTCCTTGCTATGGGGTGTCCAATAAATTTCACAGCAAGGATCTTGAAGATCCTTGCGTGCAGTTGAAATCTTGCTTGCACATTTAAAGGATGCTTTACATGGTATTGAGGGGCCCATTTCTCAATGACACTAGGCTTCCAGTGGACCAGACACTGCTCCTGGGATGATGGTACTTGCCAATCGTTTTACGCTCTTGCCTTCTTTTGGGGCGGATCTTTTGCCAGTCAGTTATTTTGTAACAAAGGGTTTACAAAGGGGGGTAACCCAGTCAGTTATTTTGTTAATGCCGTGGTCAAACTCAAACATCTGGTTTACAACTTTGGATGCCCCTGACTTGTTTGCTAACTTTTTTGCACACTCTCTCTTGTATTGCCAGAGCATGTCTGGAGGGTTGGATATAGACATAGATAGGGATAATTCCGACCTCTTGCTCTATTGGGGCGCGATAGTTAACTTTTGCGCCCCAAAGAAATTCAATTTACTAAACTATATCTGCCACTAATGCAAAGAATGTTACCTTTAAACATACAGATGATTCTATTAATCCATAAAACATTTTACCTAACAAACACCACATACATCTATTTGATATAAAATATTGTCCTACCAACAAACAGAAAAGGCACAAGAACAACATTGAGCACAAAGGGCACCACAAAACCACAAAACTCACCACACCATCCTACTAGGAGTGACACACATCATTTACAGGAGCCATATAACAAACCTCTTCCGGCCTAGGAGCAAATGGTCTGCATGCCACAATACGCATGAGAAGTGTAAGCTTTCATGCCATCAGGTCCATAACAGAAATCATTTAAATTAGACGTAAAATGATATGCGGTAGACTACACAGTCTGCGTTTTTTTCTCTTATTTTTTCTACAAAATTTTATCCTAGGAGGCCTGGTAGTGGTTAAAACCATCTGCGCATATTAGGGATTTTTGATTCACTGAAGAGGCAAAACGGCACGATTTGAGTTGCTTAAACTATTATGTGTGTGTGGCTGTGTGCGTATCGAGCATGAAAAGTATAAAACTAAGCCGTTTGAAAAGTAATCTGCACTAGGGGGGATTTCTTTGGCTCTCATACATATGTTGTATGCAGCCATGTGATGTGCCCCCCATGCCTTATTTTTAGGTTCCAAAGAGAAATCTTTAGTGAAAGAGTTGGGAGCGGTCAGGAGAGTTGGATAAGCTCCCTAAGTCTATCAGAGACGCCCAAAATCCGAAAATATTTATACATTCGTTTTAACATTAGAATTCAATGCCACATTTGGTTTAATGAATTAATGGATTGCTCTTGCATTTACAACAAGTGGATTAAAGGCTGGGTTGTTGACTTACGCGTTTTTAATTAATCTTAATCCAGGGGGGAGGGGGGCAATTTAAATGGTGTGGATAAATAACATAAAGTGGCTTTGACCACTGTGTGAACTGCCCTTCGACCTAAACCAATTCTGAGCACAGAGCCCTGGAATCTCGGGCCAAATTTGCCTCTGGCTCAATCGATGACCACTCAAACATACACTCTTCCGACTTCCTGCAGCCTGGTTATGTCAGCAAGCTAAGCTGCTCAGAGGGAAGGCAGCGATATGGGGGTGAGCAAAAGTGGGGAAGTTGAGCTGCATTGTTAACATGCATGGATCTTGGATTGATGTTCATTTCGGCACCGATTCCGCACCAACTAATTCAAAACGTTGAGATGTGCCATAATGACCGGAAATTTCAAGGCAAGCTGCTTGAATGAGAAGTGACTTCATTTTGTCAATATTTAAAAAGCACCACATGCAAGCTAATGAGCCCCTATATTGTGGTATTTTTTCGGCTGGCTGGCTGGCTGGCTGGTTGCTTGATTTTGCTAAGAACTTGATATTCATTTAGGTGGCGCCAACTCCATCCTCCTTCCCTTCAAAATATCTTTCCCTTTTGCTCTGGTTGCTAGGCTGCATCTGTTACTTTCTTTGACGGCTGCCGGTGCATCCATTTAGATGATGACCTTTTTAAATCAGACCTGCTGTTGATGTTTCAAATTTCGTCAATTTCTCCTAACTGAAAATGCTTAACCAATTATTTATGGTATCTAGAATTGAAGAGTGCAGACCTCTAGTCTCTCGTGGCAAGATCAGAGAGGGTAGATGGGCTGCAATCTGCAATGCTTATAAGTAGGGTACTTCAGTAAATTAAAGTAGGGGGGTACTTATAGCCAGCGCCTTTCAAAAGGGGGGTACTTAAAAGGGAATACTTAGTAGGGGCTGAAAGGGAAGTGCTTAAGAAAGGGTGCTTCGCCATACCCCCTACTTAGTACCCTACTCTCAAACACGAATTATGGGTACTTAAGCAGTTTGAGTGACTGTAGTAGGATGGAAATCGAATATTGCATCGACTAATGCTTGGATGTTATACATCCACCCCTGAATTATGGCGATTTGGTAAGTTTATGTCGGTTGGCAAACTTTTTCTCAGACGAAAACTGATTTCATTTTGTCATTTATCAATAATATTTATCAATATTTCGATATCACGGGCCAAGCACCACAAGCCAAGCATCACGGGCCAAGCACCACGGGTGTTGATGGCCCATAAGCTTAATGTTTTCCCCCTGTTGCTCCTGGCATCTGGAACTGCGCTGGCTACTCTAGCTCAACACATAGTCAACATGGTACGCCTAAGAGACAGAGCTTGCACAAACTGCTTGCAATGATCCTGACAAAACACTGCTCCTGCCATTCGCAACAGGGAGTTTCTTCCCCTGCAGCACATGTTATCCCGTTTTTGAAGTATGCTTGTGCAACCCTTGTTAGCTGCAGCCTATCCTTTGTGAACAGCAGTAGCAGTAGAGGAAACACAACACACGGGCAGCGAAAAATGAGGAAGAAAGCTGAGTTGGTCGCCGTTGGTGCAGGGCTCATGGTGAGTTTGGGCGTTCATGGAAAATAAGTATAACTAAGTACAAGCATTCCCTGCAACGGTCTGGGGTGGGCACGCACACACAAAAGCTCCGAAACCAACCATTGCATCTGTATGTCGTCACCCGACAATTTTGCATGCAGGACACAAGTGCATATTGCTTAAACGCTTTAGGTTTCCCCCACATTGGCTCAGCGCTGTCCATGTATGTGATGTTTCAAGAATTGCTTTATATATACCCTGAAACTTAATTCCTGACAACCCTCAACCACTGAAAACAACACAGGGTTGTATTTGCAGCGGCAGGTCAAATATTTACTGCCACAGCCAGAGTGTTTTTGCTGAATAAAACGATGAGCGGCCTCCAAGGCTTGGCGGTGAGCACGAGTGTATGCAGACAAGGAAAACCACCTTTTTTCCAGATGCCATCTGTCGGGCCAAACTTGGGCTTTTAATAAATGCTTCTTCACATTGCATTGAACAGAGCTGCCCCCCCCCCCCCAACTTCTTATTTGCCTGAAGGATTTCCCAAACACCTGGCAGGTGGCCGTCGTGATAGTCGGTGTGATGATTAGAAGTCTTGGAGCAGGATCCCACCTCATTACAACTGACAAGGAAAGCAAGGTCGCAATGGGCGTTGCGTATACCATTGCCTCAGCCGCACTGTACAGTCTGCTGGGAGTCACGTACGAAAACCTCATTACTAAGGGCACGCTCTCACACGTGCAGGTACACGTGCTTTTCAGTTGATTTAAAATCGAATAATTATAGCAGCATAACGTACTACTGCCTAACCTCGTCGTTTGCACTTTTTTGGTGCAGATAAATCTATGCATGGCAGCCACTGGCCTGGTTGTCATGTTGTTGTATCAGATGTTCTACACTTGGCCGCGCAGGGAGTCACTTGTCCTCCAAGTGAGTGGGACATTTACAAACTCTCCAAGTAAAAACAGTTCAATATACGTGCAACTACTTTCTATGTGATCCCGTGCTTTTGATTTCTAAACGTTAGAAGGATTACCTTATAAGTCGCCGAGTACAGATTGCTTTCAATCCTGCCCTGCAGCCTCTGGATACATCTGGTCTTGATTGGGGTTACGTGGCTGCGACACACCTTTTATTTGGCTTGTGGTTCAGTGGGCATTCTCTGGTGCAGGTAAAGGCTACTACTACTAGGTCACTTCACGTTGTCCCCACCCCTCTATTTCACTGTTTGTGCACTCAATTACAACTGGTATCAGACTGCTATGTGCTTCAAAATGCTTGCTCTTTCAACATCATCAATATGAACACATCGTTATTTGTATACAGGGACGGGTCTTAGAAAGAAGTGGTGCGATGGCTGTGGGCGTCGTGAATGCGATGCGTGCGGCTTCAGTCTCCTCTGTGTCGACTGTTCTTTACTGCAGGTACAGGTCCTTTTGACATCGTTTTATCGAGCCGTAATAAGCATGATGTTATTACACTGTTTGCCTTTTCAAGACATCAGTTTATCAAGCCGTAAAAAGCATGATGATGTTCACTGTGTACACCTTCTTCCTTCCTCCTGTTTCTGAGCAGCAAGGCGGCGCCACACCAATGCATGGACATCCAAAAGGGCATTTCCACGACGGTCATCAGCTTGGGGTGAGTTTGTAACTTGTTTGCCATCATCAGTCCTTGACGGTGTATTTTGTATTTTTCTTTTGTCGTAGCACTGCGATGTCAAAAGTACTCACACAACTAGCTTTGAGCAGGCTGCAACAACAGCTCCTCACAATTTGTCTTATTGCAGGGCACTACTTTGGGCTGTTGCCCCACCCGTAAAACCCAATTCAGGCGCAATCAAGAAAGAGTGAAGCTGATGAGTTGACATAATAAAAGAATTAATGCTTGCTGGATTTACTTTTGAACAAATCGATCAAACAAGGTTCCTTCCCACTCACAAGAGGAGCAACTTTAATCTGGCTCGAGGCCCAGCTTGGACCCCTTGTGTGTCTCTGTAGATAAGTTTTATTATTGAATCAGCGGCATCAGCCCAGTGGCACGGACGAATTGTGTGGGCTCTCCTGGGATATGAGGAATTCCGGGAAAACTCACATTATTTGTCATGTAATCTAGGGTCTTTGCTCGTGCCTTAATTCCATGTTAAAGCTGGTACGTTGGTTAATCGTAATAAGAAGCTTTTTGCTGGTAGAAAGTTGTTCCGTTGCCTACACAACATGCATGCCTTTGCTTTCAAAGCCAAAGCACAGGCTTCTTTGTTCAGTAAGGATTAATGAGAGTTCTTCGTCAGGATTCTTTGGCACGCGGCTGCAAGCGGCTGATGCGGCTGAAGCGCGGCTGAATATTTTTTCAGCCGCTTGCAGCCGCTTGCGGTTTGTTCCAGCTGCCTTCAGCCGCACATGTCTTTTTTGGAATTGCCGAACATTTCTTTTTTTGGAATTGAATTAAATCCTGGTTAGGTTGCACGCAATAAGCGAGGAGGATTATTCCTTATTAGCCTCATTGTGCGCCATTCTACCTTGTACCAACATGGATTATTCGCAAAGGCGAGTAAATGAGAAGCATGCCAATTGTGCCCTACATCTTATCTTTGGGTAGTTGACTCTGCCCCGTCCCTTGGACTTGTTTGCTCAAGAAGCAAATACACATCAGAAAATCTGGCATAATTCGGGTGTAACGTTTTTTTGATGATACAGACAGTGAAAGACCACTCCCCACATTAATTGAGGAAAAGGAGCCACTTTGGAACCGGGTACCTCCACCATTAAAAGGGAAAAGATCAATGGGGATCAGGAGGGTTGCAGACTTGACCTGAAACCGGCTCCTATTGACAGTTGATAATAGCGTTGGAAAGGGTACGTCTGGTATGGACAAGATTGGCTGCGTAATTGATAGGATGAAGCAACATGAAGCTTGGAAGTTGGAAGCAGGTTTTTCAACTATTTGAGAATCAAGACCCAGCTCCTTAAAAAGCTCCAGCGTGTGATTGTTGTATACCGCGCCATCCACTCCCAAAAGGATGGTGTGGAGGGTAACGGAGGCTCCTTGAAGGGTGGAGCAGAGGCCTTTATGCTCCTCCTGCGCGGCGCCCAGCTGGCTCTGCGTTCGAGTGTCTTCACAGTACTCAATCTCGATGAGGTGGATGTCAAGTTGAAGAATGATGAGATCTTTGAATCGGTGCTGTCTGGAGAAAGTGGATCTGCTGGTGGCGGCTGGCGGTGCTGCTGAAATGCTTCCGGTCTCCTCAATTGCCCCCTGCCACTCTTGAGGACAAACCACCCTTCATTGCTAGTCTGTTACTTTTTTGTTCTCACACGGAGATGGGAGCAGTCATTACAGCACCCGGACAGCTTGAGGTAAACCTATTTTTGTCAGGGAGGCGGGGTGGAAAGAGCCTCTTTGGTATAATCCTAGTTTCAGCCGTATCGAGAATCTGCCTGGAGATTCTGAGTAGCCAGCCGTTGGCTTGATAATACCTAGTGGGGTTTGCATACTCCTTCCAGCCAGTCTTACGTGCTCTCTTACCTGCCTGGCTGGTTAGTACACTAGTATCCGCAATTTCTTTTTGAATAGGCAAGTGCGCCTCCTTATAACTTAGAAGTAATCTGGGGCAAAGAGGCTAGCAAGGCCAGTTGGCTTGCTTCCTAGCATATAATTTGAAGTGAGGCAGGAGGCTGTAAACAAAATCCCTGACAGTCACGTGTAAAATTTGGGCCCAAGGCCCAAAATAACCACCAGCCCCCACAACCCCCACAACCCTGCCCCTGCCAACTAACTTGATACCTGAAGAGTTATAGGGCTAAAAGTGATATGCGTACGCTCTTGCACTCAGTTCTGGGCTGACCACCTGTTTAGTGCACAAATCAAGCCGAAACCTCTGTCAATGCATATTTTTACTTTTTTTGCGCAACCAATGCATAACACACATAATACAATACATGGATTGCAAGTTTGGAATCATTTGCTGGTAGTTGGCCTAAACACATCCCACACCCTCACGGCCTAGTTACTTGGGGGCATCCCATGCATTTCTGTGACTAGGCACCCAGTCTTACCCCTTTAATCATATCACCCAACAAGGGTACCAATCAAACGGGGCTTGAGCTGAGGATCCCAAATTTTTATTTGCTGGAAGCGGCCCAGAAATATTCTGGAGCCCCCCCAAATTTCAGAGCCCCCCTAAATGACAGCCCACCAACCGACCCCCCAGAATCGACTCACTTATTTATCAATCGATAGCTGTTAACGCCATGATTCCGAATATGTGATTTATATTCCAATTGGAACGACACGCAAAAAAGTCATGAATTAATCCTACAGCCTCCTGAGTGAGGATACAAATGTATAATGCTCTTAGTGCGTAGGTACTGACACCCACGTCCTCCTTCCATGCTGGATGCGTCATACTACCGTGCAACAGTCCAGGCTCCTTTTTTTTTCCAATTACAAATCATTCTAAAACACACACACTCTAGAACATTGGTCGTGCACGCAAGACAATTTTCTGATGCAACACAATGCTAAGGTTAGTGTTTACACTATCCAGACGCAACAAAATGTCAAGGAACAAAAGCAGGGACAACTGCCAGTCTACAATGTGGCGTTTGACACACTCCTACGTCCTTTCCTTCTATGTCGTTCTACTGCTGAATGCTGTTATGAATGCTGTTATGTCGTTCACGCGTGACAAAGAAATTCGATCGTCCAGGCAACAGGAGGTCGTGATCACGTGTTGGACTGCTTGTACCTGTGTAGCACAGGTTTATTTTAATCACGAATATTTTTGACCTCATCACCTAAAGTATCATAATATTTAATGCAAATGAGCTTGCCTGCAAGGCAACAAAGCTGAACTATGACCATGTATAGCTTCCCCTAATGCAGCAAACAGCTGTGTGTCAAAAACATCAACACACATCTGAACCCCAAATACACGACTCACTTTTTGACGTCTAAGATCTGCTTTCCACACATCTCGCACAAGCCCTTTTGGTACGCACAAGTGTGACAGTACTGCGCAGATAGTGCATAGGAAAATATTTTTTATATAGCCACACGATTCGCCTGACACCAGACTCGCCTCCTTAGCATATGAGATGGTACTAAGTTTGGCTTGTACTTTTAAGTGCAGCCTGCTGCAGTGATTTTGCTGCTACAGGTCTCCCACACGAGGAGGGAATATCATGTGAAATTCATTAAATGTACATAAAGTAAAAGAGGGCAAGGAACAGGCAAAAGAGTTGAGGCTGAGGCTTATACAACTCTTTCCTACTGGCTGCTCTTGACACCAATAGAATACAAATGAGAGGTGCCTGTGTTTTGAGTCGATGGGGTTAACTTGCACCAATGAAGAATTGCAAATTCTCACCTGGTGGTCGGGCTTGTGCAACCCTGTCTTACAGATGGTGCACTTCCCACCACCGTAAGGCGTGTACCTGACACGGATAAGAAGAAGTATGAGTTAAGCGGCATGCTTACTTAGCGAGCAGTTGGATACCGTCATAATCTGGGCAAAGGATTGTCAGAGTTTAAACTGCGCTGCTCCTCACACTAGGCGACGATTTATTAGGTGATACAAATTTTGGCAAAGAAATGCAGTGAGGGAAGCAAAGCTGTGAGAAAAGAGCAAGTGCTGGAAAACTCGCATCACCATATTACGGTAATTTCTCCCCCTCCAGGACAACCAAACAAATTGAAATTGCGCAGGAACACCTACCCCTTCCCCCGCTGTCCTCCTCTATTCTTACCTGCTTTTCTTGGACAGAAGCTTGTTCTCGTTCACCTTGACCTTCCCACTTTGCATTGTGTTGCTTGCACCTGTGTGTATCTCAGATGCAACAATCCTCTGGTGTTTGCGCACTACACAACGCCTAACATGCAGAGACGCACATGCTCAAGACATGCTCTTTCACATGCTCAGCTGGTTTTGCGCGTAACACCTGGCCTTTGCATATAATAAAAGATATGCTCTTTTTGTAAAATGCTCAATGTTGCTTCTCTCTCGTACACAGAGTGAATGTAATAAACAAAACCTACCGTCCTTCCACTTGTCTGGGCATGCCTGCATGCACACGGAGAACACGAGGAGTTTGTTGTGAGTGACTACAGTGCTATCCCGGCATTTTAATTGTTGTGTGTGCGCACGTGCCTGTGTCTGTCTGTGTGTGTCTGTGTGTGTGTGTGTGTGTGTGTGTGTGTGTGTGTGTGTGTGTGTGTGTGTGTGTGTGTGTGTGTGTAAGTGTGTGCGAATGTGCGTGCGTGCGTGCGTGTGCGTGTGTGTGCATGTGTGTCTCGTGCAAATACAGCATGTGTGCATGCTAGGATGTTGTGTTTTAACAGGGTAAAACTCACCACATTGCCCAGTTTCTTTTCACACTTTTCACACACCATCAGAACCTGCGTGTCCAAGGCTGTTTACATGATATAGGGTCAAGTATTTGATCTGTGATTTTTTGGTGATAACTGGTAAATACTATAATAAATAAGTGTATCACATTTCGGTGGGGAAAAACTGGTTGGGGTCAATCCGGAATAAAATTACTATAAAAATTTTGAATTTGTGATTAAAAAGAGGATTCCGATCTATCCGAGCTCATTGCATACCCAAAACCGGCGATGAATCGTTCCGTTTTGTTTCGTAATTACAGCGGAACTCAGTACCTGGTAGTTATTAAGATTATAAGCACCAACTGTAATTAATGAGCTTGCAAAACTGCTGTACTTGCATTTTTAAAGTTCCTGCTCCTACCTGCATAATATACATTTCAACCAAGCTAACCATATTCGATGGTTAAGTGCTCAAATTGATGCGCAGAGCGATTGCTTTCACTGCGTCGTTCTTTTTATGCCATGTTTGAGCAGCAACAAAAAATACTGTGGTATGACGAGCCCCCTCCAAGTGAGTGTCTATCAACTAGGACACCGTTGTGTCCAACGCTGTTGAGGAAACAAAGTGTGCTCCTAGACATCTGGTTTTGGGTCCGTGGCAGCCTTCGCCGGCCCAGGCTCATGGTGCATAGCTGCTGTCATCGCGTGCCGGCTGTTCTCTAAAATGTGAAGCTGTGGGAGTAGGAAAAGAGGGCAAATACTTAACAATTGGTAAGTTAACATCGAATTCAAAGCAAGGCGAAATAACAACAATCATAGCGTGATCAAAGAGCAGCTGCAGGAAGGCCAACAACCTGCTTATTACAGAAAAAGAGAGCAAAAACGAAAATAATAATATGAGTATTTATACTTCAGTAGCAGCAGGTAGCACTCTGCCAAGTGCAAATCATGCATACGATCATTTCAGATTATATCCAGATCAGTGCTTGTTACGATTGGCACCAACTTAACAGACAATTTGACGCTTTATTTGTTCTGTTACCACATTCTCGTACCTGCTTGCACATGTCACTGCCACTGTAGTGCAAAAAACTCACCTTCACAAAAAAGCTTTTTGTATTTTTCCCCCCACCACACTCACAACATACCTGCTGCTCGTACATGTCACTGCGGTGCACAAATACCCGCACTTCAAAAGGGTAGCCCTTTTTTTCTTCTGTCACCACGCAAACGTACACACCTGCTGCTCGTACATGTCACTGCCACTGTGGTGCGTCATGCGAGTGATGAGGACCAGCACGAGGAGGTGCAGGCAGCATAGGTACAAGAAGGTGCCTAGGCGTGCGCCTTGACTGCAAAGGGAGGTTCAAAAACAGATAACAATGGAAGCGGCCTGAGAAATGGGAATGTACTTGAAAAGTGATCAAGTTTTAAACATTAAAACAATACGCTGTGGTTGTGAAGGGAGGAAGCAAGGTGGGCGTAGCAGTGAATATGAGGGTTGAGCTCCAGCAAAAAAATGGGCATGAGGATTTACGAAGGCAACATAAACAAGATACAAGGTGACCAAAGCGAAAGTGTTGAGAGCCGTAAACTAGGCAGAACCGAACATAAATTGATGCGCATTGAGACCACTACATATTCCAGAACAATGTACCAGGAACACAAATATGGAAGCATAAGAGCATTGGATATGCACACGCAACACGCACTCACACACATCTGTTTCCCCTCCCACCTTCCAAACACGAGCTGACCAAACTGGTACATGAGCCGGTCTGGTAAATGGAGGCCGCTTTTTTGCCGCTCCCTTTGCTGCCCCTACACGCGCAGCACAGGGGTGCAATGTTAGTGCGTATGAGGGACAAAATAAGTCACTAAAAAAAGGAAAAGCCACACACAGACAGGAGAAAGAGTTTAACTTGGGCGAATTGCACTCTTTTGCAGAAGGACTGTTTTTGCTTTATAACGCTGCGTTTGTGGCGCTGTAGTGCAGCTTTGAAAAGCCTTGGCCGCAGACTCCTCAAGTTTGTGTCAGATTTAATTTCAATTTTCGACACTGGTTGATTTTGTTTCACCAGCCAATTGCCATAAGCCAGAGTCTCGGGCTGTAGGCCATCCTTGTAACCCCCTGTAACCCCTTGGCAGCAATATTACTGTAGCCCATAGCCCATTAGAAACCTCAGTCACTGATAGGGAAATACCTCATTACACAAACACACACATACACATACACACACACATCAGCACGTACATACTTATGCACGCGTGTACACGAATGCACGTACGCACATACACAAACACACACATAAGCCTGTGCACACGCACACATACACGTGCATATACGACATCAAGACAGCTTATTAGGGCTCCTGCGCTCCTTATGTGTTTCCACACTTATGCATTTGTGCTTATACAACCCTCTTGCATCAAACCACTGATCTTTAAGGAAATAAACGACCCGTAAAAAAATAGGTAATACAGGTTGTCGTACTGATTGCACGTGTCTGTACTGCTAGCAAAGGCTTGCAAGAAGTTCCCACCTGGAACTGAACTGAGAGCAAAGGGGCCCATGCTCTCCTCATATGACCATGCTAGCAAACAGGTGGCGCACTAAATAACAACAACAAAAACAATAACAAAAACGAAAACAATAACAATAACAGTAACAAAAACAACAACAACAATAACAAGCTAAGAATAGTTCCTTTGTACTTGACCATACCAGTGAAGGCTCAAGAGTCACCAACCTGGAACTCAGCAAAGGGATTGATGCGCTCCTCATACATACGGCCATAACGTCGCTCAGCATCCTCTCCAGATTCAACGTCCGCTGCCCCCTTGCGTTGCTGCTTAAAGCCGTGCACATACCTGCACATACACACACAGGTAGACACACATGCATGAGGACACATGCTCCAAGCCATACAAATGCCTGGACGAACGCATGAGGACACGTGGCACGTCACAAGAACGACATAAAACGGGGTGAATATCACATCACGCACATGGCGTTGTGTGTGAGCTCATGGAATATGGTAACCACCTTGCATCAGCCTGTCCACCCTTGGTGATAACTACAGAAAAACACCGCATAACAAGCAGCCGCACACCCACCGCAAGCGCTCTATCAAGGCTACATTGTCAGCTGTGGTGGCAACCGTACGCGTCCTGCATGCACGTCCAACTGCAAATAAATCCGCGCCCACACAAGCACATACCCAAACCCACCGCAAGCGCTCTATCAAGGCCACATTGTCAGCTGTGGTGGCAGCCACTTGCGTCTTGGCAGAGGCCAGGTCGGTCTGTAGCTTGGACACTTCCCCCTCGAGCTCCAGCTTGCGGGCGCGAAACCTGGTTTTGCATGTATGTTTCAAACACGTGCACTTATGTACACTGTGCGCCATGCGTGTCTGGAAACTGGACATCTTTCCCTCAGGCTCTAGCTTGTTGACCTTGGAGCCTTGATGGCAGTAACGTTGGTATGTATGCATCTGTTTGTGTGCATGTGTGCAAGTGTGCGCGTGCACAAGAGATCCAAAATGGACCTCATCTCTCACAGTCTTGCCAAATTATACTATTATACTTTTCCAATACCCAATTAAAACTCCTCTCACCTATCATATCTGCTCTTTTATACCCCATAACCTGTACCACTCGTACATTAATTCTCACCCTACTACTTCTTTCACCTTTCCCATTGCTTACACATCCCAAAACTTTTCTTCACCTGTCTCGTTGATTACACACGACTTGGACCATGCTAGATTCCTCCTGAGGCGGCTGCTGCTGTGATTGCTGCTGCTGCCCAGATCTGCTAGAATCATCCGCTAACAAGCCAGACAGCTTGGGAGAGGAGCCACCCTGTTTACTGGCAGTTTCTCCTTCCTCTGTTAGTAAGCAAAGATAGTCGTGTGTGTGCGTGTGAGTGTGTGTGTGAGTGTGTGTGTGTTGCGTGTGCATGTGTGTGTGCATGTGTGTGTGAGTTGCGTGTGCATGTGTGTTGTGTGTGCATGTGTGTGTGTGTGTGTGTGCAGCCTGTGTTCGTTTCATGCAGCCCACATTCCCTTCCTGCACTCAGCACTGCACTTGATAGAACAGGCATTGTTAAAAAATTTGGTGTATACTAGATAAGGAACAGCGTGCTCTAGATGTTAACTACCAAACAGTGCTCACACCAGCTAGAGCCCCACATCATAGGAAGCAACAAGATAAACAGAAGAGACTCATGTAAGTCTGGCAAGTGGTTGGCCATTTGTAACAGCCCTCGTCCATCCCTCCCTCCAGCAGAGAACTTCTTTCTTTATGCGAAGCACTGGTCTTGTTACTTTTGGCGCGGCATTTGGTGTCAAGTGCGTCAAATTGCCTTGATGCCTGAATCCTCAGTCCGTACCTCACGCGTGTTTGAATTGGAGAGCCACGCGTGTGTGTTTGCATACACACTAAAATGCGCTGTTAGCACAGTATTCAAATAAAGTGCAGCACTTTTTAGTTAACATGCCACTCTTTAAGCAAACATTTGCACGTGTGTGTTTAATTTAACCTCCCACTTGTACGTATGGAGCACGCGCTTGTATTGCATATACTGTGAGCACCTTGGCGTCCAGAGGGAAGGCCACAACCGTATCCGTGCAGTATGCGCGGTTATTTTGGATGGCAAATCTCTCCAAATGTGCGGTGGTTTACGGTGTATTCACGCATATATGCTTACGGGCAGGACAGACATTAATCTACAGTTTGTGTACGGTGTGCATGTGCATAAATATGTATATATGAATATACACGTCAACCTGACCAAGTTAACGTGTTTGTTTTTGTCTGCTTCATACCAGGCTACGTGTGTGTGCGTGTGTGTCTTTGCTGCACTTTCATGCGTATTCTTTGTTCAGTACACTGCAACAGTGCCTATTGAGGTCCTGCTGCCCTGCCTTGAATTTCCGGGTACACGCACAGAGCTTCCTTATTACACACGCAGACATGCAAGCAGTTGGCCAAAATCATACCATTTCTATATGGTGTAATTGGCAGGGAAAGCGTTGAGTACAAATAATAGGTGGAAACTACAGATCCGTCTCTTCAAGGCCTCCTTCCAACCCTTTCTACCTGCGCACCAGTCTTCGTCCTTACCTGCACCAGACCTTTGTCCTTACCTGCACCAGTCCTTACCTGCACCAGATCTTCTTCCCTTCCTTACCTGCACCCGTCCATACCTGCACCAAACCTTCTTCCCTTCCTTACCCGCACCATCCTGCCCTGTTCTGCTGGCCAGCAAATCGTCCTCCAGCCTGCTGATGAGCTCTTGACGCTCGGACAGCTGGACGTGATGTCAAGACACACAAGTGGGAGTGTGCTTGTGGCGCAGGACTGTCATCACGTGGTAGTGACTGTCAACACGTGTCAAGATCAGGTGGTAGACGTGATCTCACAAGACACACTGACGCTCTGGCAGCTGAACGTGGCATCAACCAACACAGACGTGTGTGCTGTACAGGAGTATGAGTACCGCACACCCATCCACTCACACACACAGACACATACACACACTCACACACACAGACACATACACACACAGACAAACTCACTCACACGCTGACGCTCTGACAGCTGAATATGATGCCAATGAGCACACTGACACAAACGCACACCTGCGCCTCTAGGTCTGCTACTTGTGTGCTAACTGCATCCAGCTGCGACTTGGTGTCCACAACCTGCAGCAAAAAGGGACATGTGAAATTGTGTGTGCGTGTGTGTATGAGTGTGTTTGTGTGCGTATTTATGAGTACATGCGTGTGGGTGTGCGTGAGTGCATGTGTTTAAGTACACGCATATCCTCAAGGCCATGATGAGTTCAGAATTCACGTCTCACAACCTGAATGCCTCTCCTTCATTCTCCTTCAGCGGCAGGGCTTCTAAGAAGCTAATCCCTGTGAAGGATTTGTTTGCGCACCTTTAGCTTACACATGGTGAGCTCGTGCTCCAGGTACCTGTTCTTCTGAAGCAGCGAGGCTTCTAAAGAACCCAGCACTGTGAAGGATGTGTTTGCGCACCTTTAGCTTACACATGGTGAGCTCGTGCTCCAGGTACCTGTTCTTCTGAAGCAGCAAGGCTTCTTAAGAACCGAGCACTGTGAAGGATGTGTTCGCGCACCTTTAGCTTACACATGGTGAGCTCGTGCTCCAGGTGCCTGTTTTTCTGAAGCAGCAAGGCTTCTAAGGAGCCAAATCCTGAGGGGGGCTGCCCCTTGGGGTTGGAGCTGGCGTCTAAGGAGGGGCGTGATGATGATGAGGTGCCACCTACACGGTGTGTATGTGCACGTATGTCGTATGTGTATATGCATGTATGCGTCTATGTGTGTGCCATAGTCTGTTATACAGATGTGTGTTTATGTGTGCACAGTTGTCTGTGAATACACTGATGTGTGTGTGCGTGTGTGTGTGTGTGTGTGCTGTGATGTCTAGAAGCGAGGATTTGCAGCTTGCAAGCAAGGTCTATGGTAAAGGAACTGCCCGTTACAGACAGGCTGAGAATTCACGTGCATACCGATATGGAATTACTCAGGGTTGTTGTTCGATTTTTTGGGAGCAAGGGTTCGATAAAGTTCGTGATAGTTCTAGAACCCTCGAACTGTTCGAGCAGTTCGATGTACAATTCGGAAATGGAGGATTTTTCTGGTTTCCATGGTCATACTCGTCCAAAACATGCTTGTAATGTCTGTGAATATAATAAAATATAATTAATGAGCGAAAGAAAACCAGAACGTTTGACGGTCATCCAAGGCTCTTTCCTGCATTTTGGGATGCAATTTTGGATCTAAAAATTTGAAATATGTTCATAAAGTTCGACGAACTTTTAATAGCTAACGAACGGCATTTTTAAGGTTCGTTTAAATGCGTGAAAGTTTGCAAACCCGAACTTTTGACCGAACCCGAACTGAACAACCCTGGAATTACTCATACGAGAGTTCACGTGCACACCTATATGGTATTACTTATACGAAAGTTCACGTGCATACCTATATGGTATTACTTATACGAGAGATCACGTGCATACCTATATGGTATTACTTATACGAGAGTTCACGTGCATACCTATATGGTATTACTTATACAAGAGTTCACGTGCATACCTATATGGTATTACTTATACGAGATTTCACGTGCATACCTATATGGTATTACTTATACAAGAGTTCACGTGCACACCTATATACCTATATGGTAAGTGTAGAGCACATGACAAGCCTCCACAACTTACCCACAGTGCTGCTTTTGACAAGACATCTTCCTAATCCCTTACAATGCAACTTACACACCACATCATACACACACGTACATAAGTACACACACACACCTGGAGGACGTGCGGCATCTTCGCCATCCTCCTCACTCACAGAGTTACAGCTCACTGCGTGCAGCATGCGCACTTGCTGCCGCAGCTCCTCCACCTGACGTTGCAGTATGAGGTGTTTTGAAAGTCAACATAGCTGGTAGCACACACGCATACACATAGAAATGGCTCATACTTGCTTGTTTCTTTCGTTTTGAGGTTCCTGAATCAAAGTTGGAGCAGTCAAGCAGCTAGTTTGGTGCACAGACAGGCGGCACACATGAAGGCATGGGTGTGTTGACAGACAGGTAGCACACATCAAGGCATGGCTGTGTTGCCGGCCTTTGCTGAGCTCCCTCAGCCTCTAACATGCTAGCGGCATTGTAATTCCACACAGCCAGCACACACACACACACACACACACACACACACACACACGCGCGCACACACACACACACACACGCACACACACACACAAACATGTGTGCCACAGCCAGCCCTTGCCAGATTTGAAGAACCTGCAAGGAACTAGAAGCACATAGATGTGTATACAACTGGCAGCAAAGCTATAGTTGGCACAATGTTTGTTCATATAGACAGAGTCAAAGCCTGGCATGTGGGATTCACATATGTGGGAGTTATAACATTTTTGGGCAGGGAACTCTCGATTTACACATAAACGGTCATTAACATTGGAAGGTTGGGGGGCAGGGAGGGCACTGCTTTTGCACCGCTGCTCCCCAATTCCCACCACTGCCACCGATGACTCTCGAATTGCTTCTGCTCCTAGAAGGGTGCGTATGTGCTGGCCATGAAAGGCATATGTTTAAAGTAAATTGGCAGTTGGCTGCCATATCGTTTGCCGCTGCTACTGCTGTTGCTGCTGCTGCTGCTGCTGCTGCTGTAGTTTTAGGGTATATACTGCTGAATTGCTGCATATATATACACACACATACCACCGCATTTGTCCAGGCAAGTTCTTGCCATACGCAGACCTGTGCATGCTGACTGCTAACATATTTGGCTCAGCTGCAAATCTGTGCAACCATTTGTGCTCCATCTTGCACCTAGCCTGTCTGTATATGTGTAGGGTTGGCCAGGACCAAAAATACACACCGTATATGACCCAATACATGGTGATTTCCATGCCAAAAATACTGTACATACACCGTATATATATACGATTCTGGCCAACCCTACATACGTGACGCCCGCATATTTCTGTGATTACAGAGTTGAATATCAAATGAAGCGTGACCTTTGCAGGAGAAAAGTTCAAGCCTTCACCTGCTGGTTGGTTGGGCGCATGGCTAATTGCTGCTCAACTGCACGTGCGTGCTGCTCAGTAGCCTGGATCGTAGATTTTAGGCCCTCTACACGAGCAGACCACATGCTGCCTGCGTCCTCCAGTTCTTGACGCAAGCTGCTGATCTGCACACAGACAACCATGCGAGTCATGAGCGTGATTAAGTCAAATTACAGGTACGGCTGCGTACTCAGTGCAGACCAAAAGCTGCCTATGTCCTGGAAATTCTTTTGGCGCAGGCCATTTATCTGCAGCACAGCACATACACACACACAAACACACACGCACGCACACAAAGACACACGTTACCTGGGATGAATACAGAAGGATACACACAGGGACGTGTGACACAGTAATGCGCCCTCCTTAGGAGATCTTAACCTTAGGCTGGTGTTTCCACCTTGTCAGGTGCTTTGCTCTTGACATCTGGCCTTGCAAACACCTGAGCTACTGAGGAGAGGCTTCAGCTCGCTAGCACTGCTAACAATTGCATACGCGTTGTGTGACCAAAGGATGTCTTATCTTGATCGCACTGATCTGCCGACGACGTCAATTTAATTTGCACCTTGGTGCAGGAAATGTTTGGTTGACAAGAACCTCGACGTAGATGACCACCATTTTCAGCTTGAAGGAAGTACTGATTCAAACTCGGTTCAGTATGGAGTAGCCGTGATGCAGGGTAGGTTTCAGTTCAAAAGAGTCTTTGATGCAGGGAACATTTCGGGACGGAGGTGTCTGGCAGGAAGGAGGGTATGCCAGGCAGCACAAAAGCGAGCAAATGATTTATCTGGCTCGACCTACTATGAAGGTTCAAACCCACAACTCTCAGCCCTGTCCAAACCAAGCAGATGTAGAGAGAAACAGGTATCGGGTAGCAGAGCGGTGCAGAGCAGTGCAGTGCAGAGGAAGTACAGGAGTGAGTGGCGACTATGCAGTACAGAGGAATTGACAGGGAGGGAACAGCTACTACGTACTACGCAGAGGAAATACAGGGAGTGAACGGCAACTGTGCAGTGTGGAGGAATCACAGGGAGTGTACGGCGACTATGCAGAGGAATTGACAGGGAGTGAGTGGCGACTATGCAGAGCGGAGGATCGTTCCGTGGATCTTGGCACTTAACGTCTATTTTTGCCTCACAGTGACAACACAAAACAACGATGAGCTGGCCCGCTGCTTCAAAACGGAACAGGCCCTCAATCCCGACCTCTGCCCTCAACCTCGCCCCTTCCTCTGCTCCTCGTTTCCTACCTCTGCTCTCAACTTCGCCCCTATCTCCCGTTGCATGTGCAGCTCCTGACGGATTGACTCTTCAATGTTGAGAGCCCCAGCACCTCTCTCTGCACCTGTGTGTATGTGTATGCATGTTGTGTGAGCATAAGCTTTTCTTATCTGTGTATGTATGTAAGTTGTGTGCGTGTACGAATGCATGAACTCACAAGTGAACTCACTTTTACTACTGTGTGCGCTTCTATGACTACTTCAAGCCTTCCCTGCTGCTGCTCTAGCAGTTATACATGTGTGTGCGCCTGTTCTATACAAAGGTCCAAACAGGGATCTGTTGTTGTGTGCTGCATGTTTCCTGGCTTGAATATTGGGGTCTATGTCGGGGGGTAGCTATTTCTATTGATGGTGGCATAGGCACATTTTGGGGAGCACGCCCTTGATATCCTATTGCAGGGGTTCTGCTATTAGAATATCAGGCGTAGGAGATGTTTGTGGTTGAGCTGCACTACTTCTACGACTGCAAGTTTTTCCCCAGCAGCAGGCAATCAAACCTCCTTAGTTGCCCCTGCCAGTGTGCCTTAACTTAGCGGGTGGAGAGGGCTTCCCCATTTTCCCCATAGAGTAAGAAAATAGAACACAGAAACACGCAGGCAGTGCAACCACCCCTCGTACCAAACAGATTAAACCCACTTTGATGTGACTCCCCCGCAGAGTGGGTAGGGGGCTGCTTATCTGCTGCTGACGCCATTTGTCGCTTTTCCCGCTCTAGGGCTGTCAGTCGCTCCTGGGCACGCTCCAGCTCAGCGGTAGCTAGTTCAAGCTCGTGCTGGCGGCCGATCTGTGTTGATGTGTGTTGTGTTTGTGTGACTGTGTAAGTGTTTGTGTGTGCTTGAGGAGGGTGTGCAAGTGTGTTGTGTGGCATGACATGAAGGAGTGCTTAAACTGTTGTTGCGACTTTTCAATCGGTGTGCGATGGTGGTTTAATGTAGGGCAACCAAAGACAGCATGAAGGAGCAAAGCTACAAAAACGTGTGCCAGCACTCTTTCCAAGAGTGGTGCAGCTTCTTCCAACCATAATCTCTACACACTGGCACAAAAACACAACCAACATGTGCTTTTATTCTGCGCATCTCACGGTGGACAAAATACTCCCATACCTGCATCCTATTTCTCACAGATGTTCCACACGACATCCCTAAGGAATACAATGCAGGTATGAGAGCGTTTTTGCCACTGTGAGATGTGCAGAATAAAAGCACATGTTGTGTTTAAGTGCAAGAGTGTAGAGATTTTGGTTGAAAGGTGCTCTTGGAAGAAGTGTGGGCATACGTTTCTGTAGCATTTTGCAGCACATGCATACTGATACTGACGCACGCAATCACACAAGTACACACGCGTGATTGTGCAAATGCGTGCCAGGGGCAAAGGAAACTGCAGGCACCAACACGTCTATACACACCTGCACTTCTTCGCTTTGAGACTGCATGGCAAACAGCTGGTTCTGGCTGGCGTGGTGTAGCTTCTGCATGGCTGCCAGGCTGCCTCTGGCCTCAAGCAACATCTGCGTCAGCTGCACCTCTCGCTCATGCACCTGTGTGTGTTTTTGTCATGTATGTCTGTGCATGTATGTACATTAAAGCTGCATGCATGTGCAGACACATTGCATGGCATTCAACACATGTGCATTTGAAAGATCAGTATTCATTACTTGTGCTAGACCTGCTGCATCATTTTCTTCATGCAAACATGTGTGAAGACTTACATTTTATGTTGGATGCTTGCTACCAAACTCTTGTTGTGTCCAAACATAATGGTGGTGCAGATTTCAATTAAGAACTCACTCATGTCTGCTAAAACCTTGCACGCTTGGCACACCTAACGGACTCTCTCTCTCTCTCTCTCTCTCTCTCTCTCTCTCACACACACACACACACACATACACACACACACACACCTGTGCCGCACGTGCAGCATCTGCATCAGCAATTGCCTGGTCACGTATCTCTTCCACCTCTTGGCCACGGTCCTCTAAAGTCGCCTCCAGCATCCTGACCTTTTCTTCAAGCTTTCGAATGGTGCCATCCTATGACGAGCATTTGTGTGTGAGTGTGTGTGTATGCGTGTGTTATGTGTGCGTCAATCTTGTCTGTGCATGCGCATTTGCATGTGTGTGAGTGTGTGTGTGCGTGTATGTATGTGTGCGCGTGTACATGTGTGTGTAAGCAAGTGTGTTTGTTGCTGAGCTGGCCATAACTGTATGCACATTTAGTACACAACTGTGTGTCAAGTAATTTCAATGCTGCGAGTATGAATGCGCACCATACACCATGTGCATATAAACACACCGTACTGCTGCAATGCTACCATAGTATTGCAAGTATTTACTAATGCAAGGCGGCAAGAAATTTAATCACTTAACCGCAAAACGTAGAGAGTCGTTCTGGCCAACTCTGGAAACAGGCCATGTGCAATGCAAAGAAATACCACGTCGCGGCCAAACCGTGGATCTATTGTGTGCGTGCGTGCGCGTGCGTGCGCGTGTGTGTGGGTGTGTGTGTGTGTATGTGTGTGCGTGTGTGTATGTGTGTGTGCGTGCGTGCATGCATGTGTGCGTGCGTGTGTGCGTGTGTGTATGTGTGTGCACGTGTGTATCTCTGTGTTTGTGTGTGTGTGTCCAGAATATGTAGCAGGATGCTCTAAAAATCCCTGGTCACGTGCGGTACAAAGAAATGACGCAAACCCTACCTAAGACACACAACACATAAACACATAAACATGATACTGTAGGCACCAAAGTAAGCATCCAAAAGTGGTCAAAGTTGTAAGTGGAGATGGGCAGGATGCATATTCCCATGCTTTCCCGGCACACATGCTATGTCCTTCACAACTCTGTTTATAATGTATTACGCGATCAGATCAAGTCCCACACATTTGGTCACAATCCACTGCGATGTGCACCACCCTCCCGCAAGACTGCACTCGGTCAAGTATCTTCAACCAACAAACACTGATCACAGTCAACTGCGGACACTGAAAGAGGATTAAGTCCTAATGACCTGATTTTTGAGCACCGTGGACTCTGTTTGGTACTTGTACAGCAAAGGGAAGCCTCACATGAAGTCACACTTCTCAATCCTCAAGTTATGTACCTGGTTCTTGAGTACCATGGACTCCGTTCGGTACTCATGCAGTGAGGTTGACAGCTTGCGGATCTCTAGCTCCAGTTCAGCTACTCGAGACGCGGTTTCAAAGGCCATAGTCAGAGAGGGAGCAGGGTCCGGCGCTTCGTAAAGCTTTTGGTACAGCTCCAGAAACTGAGGGTGTGTCGGGTTTGTATGCGTGTGTGTGTGTGTGTGTGTGTGTGTGTGTGTGTGTGTGTGTGTGTGTGTGTGTGTGTGTGAGTGAGAGAGAGAGAGAGAGAGAGAGAGAGAGAGAGAGAGAGAGAGAGAGAGAGAGAGAAAGAAAGAGCATAAGTATATGCAAAACTCAGGTGAGAAAGAGCACACGCACACACACACACACGATGGCACAAGTTATTGTTACATTCATGCTCTGGACTTGGACGTATAAAATGCCTTTGATCTTGCAACTTGTTTTTCTTGTGTGCTGCATGACGAGTACGCAGCTGGAGTGTGTATATGTAGGCATGCATGTGTGTGCGTGTGTGTGCGTGTGTGTGTGCGTGCACTGGTGCATACCACGAGCGCGCTTGCGTACATGACATGACCTGTTTGTGGCTGATATTACAGTACCCATGCAAATGCACGAGCAATTAGCAGTGTGAACTATATATATAAGCACCGCAACGTACCGCATTTTCCCCGTGTTTGGCCCGACGTGTGAGCCTGCAGCAAGCAGGACAGGAAAACTGGTCGTCTAAGAGCATGGTGGTCGTCCATGGGCATGAAACCACGACTAATAAAAGAGAGACACGTGCTGTGGTCAATGCCCTAGAAAACAAGGTCAGCATGTGTCAAGATGACAGTAGGCACGAAACTGTCGCATGTCAATTTTTGTTAATGACATTGCCCTGAGGTACAAGGATTATGCGTGCAGGGTTGGCTTCAACCATGTACCATAAATGCTCCAGCGACAAAGAGAGAGCTTTCTTTTTTATCTTTGTCGTGGGCTTTCTTGTATGTCGGACCTATGTCCTTCCCTTTAATGACCTTACATAGGGTTGGCCATTACCGTATATATATGCCATATGTAGGGTTGGTCAGAACCGTATATATACACCGTATATTTCGTAATTTCCCTGCTAACAGTACTGTCTATACACCGTATATATATTGTGCTGGCCAACCCTAGCCATATGCTATATATGACCGCATCTTTGGTGAAATCGCTGCCAAGAATACCATGTATACACTGTATATACATAATTATGTGAATGGTTCTGACCAACCCTACTCACACGTCAACTCGTGATAGCAACACACAGCAACACACGTGGTTCAACACGGGGACCATTGATGCACACACAGTCAATTAAAACGTGTATCCAGCTCTGGTCAATCCTACTCACACAGTATACACAGTATACACAAGAACACACACACACACAAACACACACACGTCCTGACAAGAGCCATACGTACAAACAGGGACACATAAGCACGTGAGCTCATCAGCACGACCCTTCATTGTTGCAGCTTCAAGACAGGTGTGCACGCTTACCCATTCACAAGGCACGCACGCATGCACACACGTACACACGCCCCGTTCCTCTCACTCGTCCTGCTGAAAGCAACAGCTAGCTTGATCACTCACCAAAATATTCCGGCAGCTTGGTGACTTGTCTATGCAATCCAACATGAGATCACAACCAGGTACGCTGGCCTGGTCTTACACAGAAAGAACATGCGCGCACCCTCCTCGCCCTCCCACTGTCACTTTCCATACAGAAGTAACATGGGTAGGAACTTCGCTTAATGTTGGCGTAAAGACGCACCTGTCTATCTCCTCCTGGTAGGAGCGCAGCAGAGGGCCCACACCCTGTGTGTGGATGACAACATGCAACGAGTCCATGTTGCGTACAGTAGTTAAGGGTGTACATTTTAAGCCTCGCCTTGAACAGTTTTCTATAAGATGCAGCAGAAGGGAGCAATGCCAACGAGCGTGTAGAACAAAGTGACTTTGGGGCCTGCGCCTGTGTGCGCTAGCAGCCATCTATAAGGAAAGCTCAATGAATGTTTTCACTTCTTGTTGGGTTTGCTCTGGGCACCAGTAGACTAAGCAGACAAATAACTGCTTCTTGAGGTTCCGTGCATGTGAGCAGGTCACAGACACGAGCCGCAGGCGCGTATGAGCACGCTTAGGCAACTTGTTTTGCTTCTAAGAAGCATACGCAATGGCAAACGCACATCATTTGTGCTGCACAACCCCAGCTCGTTGTTGTTTTTGTGCTTGTCTTATACATTTTACGCATTGCTGCACCTTGTGGGTGGCCTCTGGAGCTGACCGCTTAAATTCTCTCGTTGCATCTGCTAGCTGGCGCCTGTTCTTTGCAGCAGACTCCTGCGCCTCAGCGATCTGCGTACGTGTTTGAGTGTTGGTACGACCATGGGAATGTTAGTGCGAGTGTGTGTGTTTGTGTGTGTGTGTGTGTTTGTGTACTAATGTGTTGTTTCAAGTCCAAGAATGTGTGCGTGTGTTTGCATACGTGTATGTGTGCGTGCATGCCCATGCGTTCATGTGTCTGCTTGCATATGTGTGCATGTGTTTTGTGTATGTATGTGCGTGTAAGTGTGTGGATGCTTGTGTGTGAGTGTGAATGCGTGTGTGAATGTATGTGTGTGTGTATGTGTGTGTATGTGTGTGTGTGTGTGTGTGTGTGTGCGCGTGCGTGCGTGTGTGTGTGTGTGTGTGTGTGTGTGTGTGTATGTATGTGTGTGTGCGTGTGCGTGTGCATGTGCGTGTGTGTGTGTGTGTGTGTGTGTGTGTGCGTGTGTGTGTGTGTGTGTGAGCATGTGTGTAAATACCTGCAGACCAGACTCATCAAGCTGTTTTTGAAGGTCGGGGAGCCGAAGGTCGCTCCAAAACCGAGCAATACCTTGACCGGTATCAGGAGCCATTTTCTATACGAGGTTATTACAAGTACGTCGATTATTTAAATAAATTGATCTTGGAGATCTACAGGATAGAACTTGAAAGTCACAGACTCGCGCACTTGCGCACTCGATCACTCGCGCACTTGCGCACTCGATCATTCGCGCACTCGCGCACTCGAGCACTCGCGCGCACGCACACACACACACACACACACACACACACACACACACACACACACACACACATACGCGCGCACACACACACACAAACACGCAAACCACACACACACACACACACACACACACACACACACACACACACATACACACACACGCACACACACGCACACTTACACACACACACACGCACGCACACGCGCACGCGCACGCACACACACACACACACACACACACACACACACACACACACACACACACACACACACACACGCGAGAGAGAGAGACTGTGCAGAGACTATTGAAAAGTGCATCTGTCATTTCGGCATCTTTGGGACCTCCTTCAAGTTGCAGGTTGGAAACTGTGCAGCCAAAGGCCAGATTTGAAACTAGCAGTTATTATTTACCCCGTTCCGTAATATTTAAAGCCGTCACAGGCTTACGAGTCAAACAATATAATCCAAAACTCTACTTGATCATGCAAAAGATGTAAGATGTAAACATCTAAGTCTAAATCATGCAAAAGACATCTGAATAGCAAACAAAGATCTGAAATCGCAAATCTACAAGACTCAGCAACATGGGGCTCAGAAGAGGTAGAACAATAAGAATGAAGATAGTATTTCTTGGTTATGACAAATTGCTAAAACAGACTAAAACGGGTTTAACGAACACAGAGCTTTACAAACTAGGCTGAGCAGCACACCACATACGGAGGATATCAACTGTTCAAACCAATTATTCGACATTCATTATGTATGAGGCAGACACTTGTGCTAGGCAGAAGCTTATACTTTGAACACCCCAATTGATATATTCCCAAGCACCAGTACAACTTTTGTCTGAACTTGCAATACTTGTTCTCACTTATGAAGGTCAAAAAGTGATAGGCACCGACACACACACACACACACACGCGCGCGCACACCAAGACAGTTCTGTGACGATGCACATGATAGTTTTTAACTATCACAGACTTACTTAGTCTGATTCAGCTCGTTAGTTTCCACCTGACCCAGCATAATTAGCAGCCAATTTTTGCCTTTGCCATGTGATGAATGACCTCCCGCATACTAACATACCCTGGCGAAGTGGGGGGCTGCCCGCCTGTGTGTGCATATGTGTGTATGTATGTGTGTCAATGTGAGTGCGTATGTGTTATGTTAGTTATGTTTATGTGTGTGTATGTGTATGTTTCTGTGTATGTTTTGTGTTTGTATGTGTCTATGTGTGTGTTTCAGAGCCTAACCATGCTTTGTTCAGCCACTGACCTCCCAGGCTCATTGCAGCAGGCATCCAGCCTTGAGGAGCCGCAGGCTGCTTTTCAGAGTGCTGAGCAAGCAGGGCAATAGCAGGGTCCATGCCACACTCGCTGCCAGCAACGTTAGCGCTAGCCACATGTACTGGAACAGCATCACGAGTGGCAGCATTGCTTTCATTGTTCCCCTCTGCTGTGTCTGTGGGGGGCAACGGTGGGCCACTGCGGCTCCAATGCTGGCCGGAAGCCAGTTGAGGAGGGAGGGGGCTCTGTAAAGTCCAGTTATTGTTTGGGTTGTGCCACTGTTGCTGCTGCTGCTGCCGCTGCTGCTGGTAGTGCTGGTGAAGCTGCTGCTGCTGCTGCTGCTGCTGCTGCAGGTAGTGCTGCTCTTGGTGTTGCTGCTGTTGGCAATGTTGTTGATGCAGACACTGCTGCTGCTGCTGACGATGATGGTCTGGCTGCTGCAGAAGCATCAAGCCCTCTGAGATGTTCACTGCAGGGAGGAAGGGGGAGCGGAAGATGCAAAGGGTTTACATTTGCAGGTATTACGGCCACTTTGTTCATAAGAGGAGCTAAAGACCAGGTGGTGTGTACTTGGTTGAGTGTACCAAGGACGAAATAAGATGGACGAAATAAGAAGGAACAGGAGCACGTCTGGTTTGAGGAGGGTGTGTAGCGACCCTCATCTGATGAGGAGACCCACAACTAGTGTGAGGAGAGTGTGCAACGACCAAAACACAAACACCACCTCCTCTTTGTACGAGGCCGGCAAGGTTCCAAGACTTCTTGCTAGTCGCAAGGTACAAAAACTTCTTGCTAATCACTAGAAGCCTACAGACACAGCACCTCCTACTCCTGTGTGTGTTTTCACCTGATGTCAATGAGGTTGCCGCCCCAGCCTCAGCAATGGCTTGCAAATTTTGGTGGCCCTCTTGTTGCAGCCTGGACTTCTGCCTCAGTGGGAGGCGCCTGTATGTGTGCGCGTGTGTGTGTTTGTGTGCGTGTGTGTGTGCATGTGTGTGTGCGTGTGTGTATGTGTATGTGTATGTGTGCATGCGTATGTGCTAGTATATGGCACCCAGGGCTTTGCCACAGCAGGAAGTGTCTGCATGTTGGTGTTGAACGTTATGAAATCAGAACACACTGTGCCCTCCCTTTGAGCACATCCTGTTGCAAGGTAGACACTCCTTGCACACACTTTGCCAGAACGCTCCTTGCACACGCTTTGCCAGAGCGCTCCTTGCACACGCTCTGCCCGAACGCTCCTTGCACACGCTCTGCCAGAACGCTCCTTGCACACGCTTTGCCAGAACGCTCCTTGCAAACGCTTTGCCAGAGCGCTCCTTGCACACGCTCTGCCCGAACGCTCCCTGCAAAACAGAAGACGTTCCTAGACACTCCTTGCACACGCTTTGCCAGAACGCTCCTTACACACGCTTTGCCAGAGCGCTTCTTGCACACGCTCTGCCCGAACGCTCCTTGCAAAACAGAAGACGTTCCTAGACGCTCCTTGCACACGCTTTGCCAGAGGACGTGACCAAGGGAAGCAACAAAATAGGGAACAGCACGCACTCTCTCAGCAAGACCGAGGCAAGCATGGTCAGGAGGAAACCTGTCCAAGAGAAGCAATGAGGGAGAGTGGTGAAGATACTCTCACCGTATCACACCCGCTTGCAAGGGCTTGCCACTAGCTGACCCTCTCCGACCACTTGCTGTTCCTATTCCTGATATCGCTGCTGCTGCTACTGCTGCTGTTGTTGTTGTTGCTACTGCTGAAGCCTCTGAAGAAGCTGAGGGAGAGGTTGACATGGTCTGCCCTGTTATGCACTCTCCCAGCACGTTGGAAGCAGCAGCATAGCCCTGTGGAAGGGTGTGGTCCCTGTCCTTGGGGAAGGAGTCTTCACTCACCCCACCCAGACGCACTCCCAAGTCTGTGCTGCGTCGTGGCGGTGCGGCTGCAGGGGTGCTGGCGAGCTTGCTGTGATGATACAGGGAGAGGGACAGGCTGCGTCTGTGGTGCGGGCGGCTGGTGCTGCCTGTTGGAGTGTGGACAGGTGTGTGTGTGTGTGAATGAACAGTCAGCGGTTTGTTGAACGCAACCCCAGTCACCAGTCCATTATATCTCAGGCGCCATATTTCTACCAGCTGTTGCACTTGACTCCACTCTGCAAGACAGAGCTGAGTCTCAGGTTGGCTGACGTGGCTGTTGTTGCTTTAACTAGAATGCACATGTGGCACCTACATTCCAGGTTTAAGCATCCAGGTTTTGCATGCTAAGGTTTTGCATGCAGAACAAAGACGAGTGATTTGAATTTAATCTTTCTGCTCGCTCATCCCTACGCACTTCAAAAATGCAACACCCTGCTAGTCAAGTTACGCTGCACATTAAAACCAAACGTGTACAGAAACAAGTGACGATGAAGCATGTGAGAACTTCTAGCGTGTACAGGAAAACGAAACGACAAACAATAACCTACCACGATGTAAGCGTGCACGTGACGGTGCTAGCGATTTAGGAGGTGTGCGTACGCCTGCGCTGAGGGTGTCGGCAGCAAGACCTGCAATGTCAGGGCTCCAGCCTCCTACACTAATCGCTCCTACTGCGTGTGTGTGTGTGTGCATGTGTGTGAATGAGTGAGTGAAAGATTTGGGAATGTGTTTGTGGGAATGTGTGTATGCGAGAATGTATGGATGTAAGTGTATGTGTGACCTTAGTGCGTGAATGCTAGTTACCGGTTTAACAGGATAAACACCTTTTTCTTGGCTGCTGGGTGCGACGCTGGCGCCCTTGGATATGCCCATGGCTGGGGGCAGCTGCTCGTGTGGTGTGCCATCAAAAGTGTGCTGCCTGGGAAAAGGAATTAAGAATAAGGCAGGTATAGTTGGGCCAAGAGCCCACTCATTTAGGGTGGGGGGGGACTCAAGTAGACACTTCAGATCAGGTATGGCGTTACAGCTTGAGGTGTGATTGAGCAAGGCAGGTCAATTAAGAACATGACAGGAGGTGTTGGATCAAATGCAGGGGGGGGTTGCTCGTATGATGTGGCATCAGTGCCATTCGTCAAGTGGGCTGCGTTATCAGATAGGATGCGCCTAGCCACACACGCACTCTGTTAGGGCCACACAGCTTACTGAAACAAAAAACGCTGGCTACTTCTAAGCACGCAAAGTTGTATAGTAAAGATTCACTGCGATTGCTGTCAATTGCTAGTGACCACATGCATTGCCTCATTGCCTCACATATCCAGGCAGGGGGACGGAAGCATTGTCAGATTGTCAGGCCGCTCCTTTAACCGCTTCAGCATTGCCTCTCTTGCCTGAGTCGAAGCACGCAAACCCCTCTAAGAAGACCACATTACATAGAGACCACTCAAACCTTAGCCTCACCGGTCCAACAAGGAAGACGTAGAGAAGCCGTGAGGACCACTGGTGTGCAAAGATTCTGAGATGTTAGTGGAGGAGCTCATGGCAGGCTCAATGCAGCTGTCCAAGTCGTAAGACATGACGGTCTGTGGATACATGGAGGGATTAAAAACACACGATGGATAAAATGGATTTGAATTGCAACATTTTTTCCATTTGAAGCAGGTGCCAACAGTGAATATGGAGGAGCTCATGGCGGGCTGGGTGCAGCTGTCCGAGTAGAAAGACATGAAGGTCTGTGTATGCACACACATGAGAGGGACGTAAGCACAGTATGAAACAAGTGAGTCCATCATGAATAGAAACTGATGGCTGTGAAGGAGCTGATGGCAGGCTCAACGCAGTTATTTCATGTGTCGAAGGCATGAAGGTCTGTGTAAGCACAGACAAATGGGAGTGCATGCTTTCTACTAGAAACGGTGGTTTGATGCGGAGCAGCTCAGGGCAGACGCGATGCAGCTGCCAGAATCGTATGGTATGACACGACAGCTCATATTCGTACGTAACTGCAGGTAACTGGCTAAAATAAATGTGAATGTGGGCTAATTTTGTACGTGTTGGAGCGACCCTTCTGCCCTTCCAGCTGGTAGGCTAAAATGAGGGCAAAAAGGAAGGGAAGCTGCCCCAAAAGGATATGACTGTGATGCATTCTTAATTTCTTGATAGGAAACCACTATCTGGCATCTGTTTGCTTTGGAAGGGACTGGATATTCAAGCATTGCTCCATACCTGGGGCAAGCCCCTCTGCCCTTCCAGCTGGTAGGCTGACATAAGGGCGGAGTGGAAAGGCAGCTGAGCAAAGGGATGAGGTGGTGCCACATCCTTGACAGCCGCTGCGTTGGTATTAGACCCCAGGGAAGGGAACTCAGGCTGCGAGGCTGCTGCGAACGCGCTTTGAGAGGATGGTAGTGTGGCAGAGTGGAATGGGATGTGTCCGGGGGACAAAGTGGTGGAATGAAGCGGGCTGTGTGCGGGTGGCTGTGTGGTGGCATGTTGGGAGACTGGCGGAGCTGTACTGTCTGGTGGAGGCACAGTAAAGAAGTGTGGGGGCTTTGACAAAGGTGTACTGTCTGGTGGAGGCACAGTGAAGAAGTGTGGGGGCTTTGACAAAGGTGTACTGTCTGGTGGAGGCACAGTGAAGGATTGTGGGGATGGCGATGAGGCGTACTGAAACGGACTCCGTGTGGGTGGCAGAGAAGCAGACTTTTCAGCGGATGGCAAAGTTGTGCAGTCTAGAGGGGGTGCAGTAGAGGAGTGTGCAGGTGGGAGAGTGGGGGGCAAAGTGGAGGAGAGCAGGGGAGCTTGAGGCAAGCAGATGGACTGGGAGGGGCTGTTACTGTATTGAGAGAGTGGGGGGAGTTGAGATTGTGGTGGTTCAAGCACGGAGGAGAGGGGTTGGAAGGGGGACATCAAGCTGCGGGCATCCTTGCAGGATTTGTTGCTGGAATCCTCAGTGTGGTGGTGTTGGGTGTGGTCGCAGCCCTCATAGTCCTGCAGTTGGTGCTGCACACTGAGGGGTTCCTGCTGTCTGTTCTGGGACTCGTGGACGATCCCTCCACACTGGCTGCTACCCACCCACGGCTGCTGCAGCGGCGCCTGCTCCTGCTGCGCCTGCGCCTGCTCCAGCTGCGCCTGCTCTTGCTGCCCTCCACACTGGCTGCTACCCACCCACAGCTGCTGCAGCAGCGCCTGCTCCTGCTGCGCCTGCGCCTGCTCCAGCTGCGCCTGCTCCTGCTGCCCTCCACACTGGCTGCTACCCACCCACGGCTGCTGCAGCTGCGCCTGCTCCTGCTGCTGACTGTGGGAGCTCAGCTGACGCTGCGCTAGGTGCTGGCCGTACCGCAATTGCTGCAAATGATGCTCGTTGTGGGGCCCTGACTTTCCCTGCAGCTCCAAACATTGCTGGTTCTTCCAATGATGCTGCTCCTGCAACTCCTGGTCCTGCGCGAGTCCTGCTGCCACATCACCCACTGGGCTATGCTCACTCTCCTTCTGGTGAGCTCCTTGACAGCCAAGCGGCGGCTCCACCACCCCCTTTTGCTGCTGCTCCACAATGCCTTCACGCCCCTGTTGTCTGTTGCTGCAACTTGGCGTCACAGCTGCAGCCAGTTCAGAAGGAGTATGGCCGCCCTCATGGTACATTGCACCACCTCCCTGGATACCCTGCTCACGCGGTTGCATTGACTTCACCGACGTGCCCCCTGAGGATTGGCCTGTGTCGGTGGATGTGTGGGTGTGTAAGTGCGAGTGTGTGCGCGCGTATACGCATATGTGTACGTGCGTGTATGTATGTATGTGCATATGTGTGTGTGGGGGGGGGTGATGTGTGTGTGCTGAAAAACAAGCCTGTTTGTTTTTGCATGCTAAGCACACCCACAACTTTGGCTTGTCCCCTTACAAAGCAACGACCTTGGTACACTCCTATGCTCTACATTCAATGCAAGCATCAGCACAATAGGAATGCCATTATAATCAGCAACACAGGCACACCTGAACAACCGAGCACAACCAGAGGCTGCCCAGATGAGGAAGAGGGAGAATGCAAGCATGCTTCCAGTCCAGGCGGCAAATCAGAGTGACCACATTCATTTGTGCTGCTGCGCCCACATGCGGTTTTGCTAGGTTCCTTTGTGTGTGGTGTCATGCCATTACTAGCATGCGCTCCTCCTGACGGCAAGCAGGTTTGCTGCCAGTCTCGTGCGGGCGCTGTCATAGTGCTTTGACATGCCTGCGAGCTTGGGAGAGGGCCGCGCACAGAAGCTGCAGCATCAACAGCAGCAAGCGCAGCAGAAGGGGGAAGCTGGATATCCGTAGCGACAGCACCACCAGCTAGCGCTTTACAAAGAGGGGCAGGTATGTGATTTGAGGACTGGCAGGCTGTGCTCAGAGCGACAGGAGGCGGGTCAGCAGCCCCACTGGTGCAAGTTGAGTGAGGGCACAGGCCGGGGAAGATCTTGGAGAGCATCACTGTCGCTGAGGGCACAGGGCAGGGCATATCTTGGTGCAGATTGGCAGCTCCATTTGTGTGACCAGAGGGCGAGTGAGGCACAGGCCGGGCGAGATCTTGGAGTGCATCACTGTCGCTGCTGCTGTGGCTGCTGCAGTTTGAGGGGCGACGGGAGGCTCTTTGTGAAGCGCGCTGCTGCAGCACAGGCCCCAGGAACGACTGATGGCGGTGGTGGTATTGCTGCTTCTGCTGCTGCTGCTGCTGCTGCTGTAAAGAGATGAGGTGGTGCTGTACCAGTTCCATTTGGCGAGGGTCAGAGGCAATGGTAGGCTGATGATGGGGTAGAGGGAGGGGCTGCGGCAGGTTCCACGAGCTCAGATCTGTGCGTGTATGTGTGTATGTGTGCATATGCCAAGCAAATCTTTTGCCAGCTGTTCACCGTTGCGTTGCTTTTAACCATAGCAACAGCATTCACGCCATTAGCCACTGCCACATGCACGAGGAAAACCTATGCTTTCTATATTGATGAAGTACTGTTTTGTACTCAATCCTGGTATGGATTTGGATCGTGCTCCCTCATGGTATGTTATTGTTTATGGTAGCGTGTGCGCCCTTTGCCACGGCCCAAAAGGCCCACGCCACAAGGTTGTCTAAAATAAGATACTGCGCTATGCCACACTCACTTGCGTTGCTGCTGTCCATAGCGAGCAGCATGTGCGCCCTCCGCCACTGCCGCAGCTGCTCCGCAATGTCTTTGAAGCTGGGTCGCATGTGGGGCTCCTGCGCCCAGCATTGCACCATGAGGCCGTACAGCTCCTGAGGGCAGCCGTTGGGCTGAGGCAGGATTTCTCCGGCCACCACCGCAGTCAAGACCTGAGGATTGCAAGTGAATAACTGTGCGCATCACCTTGCTTGTGGTGACGTGTGGTGCTGCATCGTACTTGTGTGTGGTCTGTGTGGTGACGTGTGGTGCTGTGTGGTGACGTGTGGTGTGACGTGTGGTCTATGTGGTGTGACGTGTGGTGCTGTGTGGTGACGTGTGGTGTGACGTGTGGTGTGTGGTGTGGTGTGCTGGCCTGTGTGGTGACGTGAAGTGCTACATCGTACTTGTAATAATAGTGTACTTTGATTGAATTAATTAAAAAGTGACCTTCGCTGCAGCCATCAAACTCAGAGCTAAGTGCGAATGGAAATCAAGTGTAACCTGATGTGTTTGCGTGATGTGTACGCTACGCAGAGCTCAGGGGCTACACACCCCTTGGCTGGATCTTAGGCAAGGCGAATCTTGCTGCTCTTGCACTCTTTGCAATGGATGTTGATCCTTCTGTTTAAGCAATAAAGCGCTTGCTGCGCTAATCCTTCTGAATGGCCACAAATGCACTTGCGGCACTCAAATACAAGGGAACAAGGTCTATACCATGTACCATGCCAACACTGCCAACGACCGGACGCCAGGACAGAGTCAAGTGACTGATGAAAGCTTAACTGTGTGATCAAGGTTGAGCACATGTGCAAGCTTACATAGGCCTTGATGCCGAACACGAATCGTCACGCAAAGCTTGCTGTTGCTAATCGTTGTGTGGGATGCCTGTGGCATGGGATGCCTATGGCACTATTGCCAAATTTTTGTCAAACATGTGCAGCACTGTGGGTAAGGTTGGCCCAAACCATGTGAACAAATGACGTACAACTTTGTGCTTTCTTGCATGGATTTCTCCAGACTTACAATTGAATACAATGTGTTGTTCTGTTTCTGGCCAGCCCTTGCTATACTAGTTCAGAGTGGTGAGACGTGACTGACAGGCTATCAGGCAAATAGAATGTTACGGAAAACCGGCTCCCACCTCTTCGTCGGTCTTTGAGGCGTAAGGCTCCGACCCGTTGTTGAAGATCTCCCAAAGCGTCACTCCATACGACCACACGTCACTCTTCTGCACATGCATCGAAGGCGTCACATGACTCATAAAACAGACATTCTGAGTACAGATCAAGGTTTTACGAGGTGCTTCTTAGTTGTTGTTGGACCACACGTCACTCTTCTGCATGTGCACCCTTTGCAACACAAACAATGTGAGCACGTAATGCAGGGCGGGTCTTGCTACCCTCCTTTCAAAATGAAGAAAAGGACCTGCACGCACTCAGAACACCACGAGCATGATCGCAAGGGTGATCCCGCAAGTGATCAGAACAAGATCATGGGTCAAGGCTGCTTGCAGGGATGCCTGTGCAGAGCACCACTGTAACCTCACAGGTACGTAGCGTTCACCGGCTTCACTGATCATACGGTGTTATAACAGAGTTAACCAAACTGCTACTTCCCACGCGCAATCAGAGCACACCCCATGCCGTAGCACTTCCGGGGCAGCCCACCTCACAATAACTAATATACACATATTGATACACCGTACAGTACTTAAATCATTGCGAACCGCGGACGTTTTTCACTCCCTCGCGGTATGTCGCGAGCACATGAAATAACTGAGTTACAAGGGCCTCGCGAAGCTTGCATTGGGGTTTATCAATTAATTTTAATAGGAAAAGGCCGAGAAAGCCTCCCAAGCCGCCCCTCAAGGCTCCCCCAAGGGGAACAAACAGCTTAAGAGGCTGGCTCTCTCTTGGGGAGGAAGGACACCAAAAAGAAGGGCGTCTCCAATCCCTTCACATGCGCATGCACGCACACGTACCCGCACGCACACACATACGCACACACACACACGCATGCACGAGTACACAACGCATGGACACATGTACGTGCACAACCGTATACACACGCATGCACGTACGCAATGCACACACACACATACACGCACGCACGTACGCAACATACGCGCACACACACACGCACACACAAGTACACAACGCATGCATGCATGTAAGTACACAATTGTATACACACGCACGCACGTATGCAATGCATGCAAACGCACACATACACATACACACACGCACACACACATGCATACGCATGGTGCAGCTCAGAGGGCCAGAAGGCCCTCGCCTAGACTTGCATTATGTTAATTATTCAAGTGTTGCCCCCCTCGCATTGCTCACATTGGGGTTTATTAATTGGTTTTTTTCAAACTTTGCATTCGTTATGGTACCATACGGTACACACAAAAGACTGACAAAGCCTTGTTTGCCTTACCTCACAGCAAACTCCATGCAACAGAATTCCGGGGCAGTCCACCTCACAATACACACACACACACATACACAAAAAAACTGGCATTGCCTTGTTTGCCTCACCTCAGAGCACACTCCGTGCAGCAGCACTTCTGGGGCAGTCCACCTCACAGGCAGCATGCACTCTCCTGTGAGTGTTGTGGTCCCAGGCACGATGTGGGCCAACCCCAGGTCTGACACCTGCATGCACAGGTGTCAAGCGTTGAGTGTGTGTGTGTGTATGTGTGAGTGTGAGTGTGTGTGTGTGAGTGTATGTGTGTGTGTGTGAGAGTGTGTGCCGTGGTCCCAGGCAAGATGTCGTGATATCAGGTCTGACACTGCGTGCACAGACGAGAGACGCATGTGTATCTATGTGAGTGTGCATGAGTGTGTGCGTGTGAGTGTGAATTTCGTGTGTCCACACGCAACTGCATGTTCTAGGCTACGTCCGACGCAATGCCCCACTGCGCCTCGCCACTAAAATCTCAATTATCAAAGCATCGATCCCATTCCCGCACCTTGACGTGTACGGGATCCATGCTTTGTACGAGAATGTTCCGTGCTGCTAGATCTCTGTGCAGGACGCCCCCCTCGGCCAGCTCGCACATTGCACCGCAGATCTGAGGTGTCGCAAATTTGCGTGTGTGTGTGTGTGTGTGTGTGTGTGTGTGTGTGAATATGTATGTGTGTGTGTTACCAGCAAAAGGGCAGGCTGAAATGGTGAGCACACAGAGCGAGGCTATTTGGGTAAATGGTAAAATGTATCATGGTTTTCAACAGCGTGACAAAGAGGCTTTTGTTGTTTTAGACGAGTCCATCGCTTGTTCAAGCCAGCAAGGAAGAACGAGCAATTCAATCGCAAGCAATTTAATCGCTGGTTCAAGTTAGCAAGGAGGAACGAGAAAGCACACACTCTCTCTCACTCTCTCTCTCTCTCTCTTTCTCTCTCTCTCTCTCTCTCTCTCTCTCTCTCTCTCTCTCTCTCTCTCTGTGTGTGTGTGTGTGCATGTGTGCATACCTATAAACACTTGTATTCAAGTGGCGCATGCATTTATATACATCACCTGCTCACACATGGCCAAGCGGTCTCGCGTGCGGATGGAAGGCCCATGCACAAAGAGCAGCTTGTCCAGGCTGCCCAGACGCACGAGCTCCATCAAGATGTACTCGTTGCCGCTGTCATCTGCCGCCCACCTGGACAGACATATAGTCGTATAGTGCACACTGCATGTAGCGTCAAGCAAGCATCCTATATTATCCCTGTTGTGCTTTGCCCGTGGTCGTTGCCTACGTGATTAGATACAGAGTGCAGACGGATAGGTACAGATTGATTAGACTTAAATACGTGAGTAGACGTGAAAAGGTAAATATGTGAATACGTGAATAGATACGGAGTGCAGAGTGCCTACGTGAAAAGATACAAAGTGCAGATGGAGCAGAGCTGGATGCAGAAAGATTTGCTAAACATGAGTGTTTTACAGACAGTGTGCGCACTGAACGCAGGTTCGAGCAAAGCACTTTATAACAAGAACTCTGCAGTACCTAAGCCACTGTCCGCTGCTTGCTCAGTAATTTTGTAATCAGTGTTGTGAACTTTACGGTTGACGCCGTCAACCGTCATTTGACGGTCAGGCGTAATTTACGGTTTTGACCGTCAGAAACTAATCACCAGGCGTAATTTACGGTGATTTTATTTTTTTGCGTCTGACGGTTATTTACGGTGTGAAACCGTCAGGAATTAGTTATTTACGGTGGGAAACTGTCAGGAATTAGTCGTTTACGGTTGGAAACCGTCAGCAGCTGGCCAGGCCGGGCCAGGCT
>Ga0307947_1000153_pt1 | contig 41052 bp, 44 predicted proteins | sample OrgLakmetagen232_FD_201840 | JGI IMG/M metagenome (GOLD analysis project Ga0307947, IMG submission 201840) | Saline water microbial communities from Organic Lake, Antarctica - #232 | ecosystem: Environmental > Aquatic > Non-marine Saline and Alkaline > Saline | place: Antarctica: Organic Lake...
TCGCAAGAGCACAAGCTAAGAGTGTGTCTGAAGAACAGACAGAAAAAGGCCTAACCTCATAAGTTGGAGTCAGAGAGAAGGCAGGCTAGAGTACCTCTGGACATCAGGCAACCTAACTAGCAAAGACTACGGCAAAATCAGAGCAACGACCAGCAGGAGCCTAGCACGACCGAAGATCCTAAAGAGGCGGCTGCTAACGGCTAGACTGAACCCCACAAGCCCGCAGAGACCCCAAGACTAGAGAGCCGCACAGCATCGACCCAAAGATTTCAGCAAACCTCGGTGTGACATCCACCTCATCGAGATCAAGTACTGTGAGGACACCAGACCTCAGAACCAGCTGAACGCCGCAAAGGAACAGCACAAAGACCTTTGCGACATTTTCCAAGGAGCCTCCGTTACTCTCCACATCATCCTTTTGGGTGTGGGCGGCACCATCTACAACACCCACACTCTGAAGCCTTTCAAAGAACTGGGTCTCGATTCTCAAAGAGTCAAGAAGCTTGCCTCTAAGCTCCATGTGCACTCTGTGAACTTTGCTGCTTAACTTGTCCATACTAGACGTGCCCTTTCCAGTACTGTTATCAACTCTCATCAGGAGCCGGTTTCAGGCCAAGCCTGCAACCCTCCTGATCCCCAGTGGTTTTCACTTTCCTTTTTGCGGTGGAGGAGCTTTACGGTACTCGATGCCAAAGTGGCTCCTTTTCCTTAATTAATGTGGGGAGTGGCTTTCACTGCCTGCGTAGTTTTTTTCTTTTTCTTGGCTGCAGCGCAACAGCACAATTTTTCTTTTGCTTGTGTCTGAGCTTATGGATATATTGCTGACCAGCCGATCAGCCGAACAGTCTGGCTGAAGGTCTCCCCATGTAAATCTAAATCTTTCAGCTGCCCCCTGCCACTCCGAAGAGGAGGCAGCATTGGCAGGTTTCGCGTCTATGAAAAAACTACGCAGGCAGCGAAAGCCACTCCCCACATTAATTAAGGAAAAGGAGACACTTTGGTACCGAGTACCGTAAAGCTCCTCCACCGCGAAAAGGAAAGGAAAAATTGATGGGGATCAGGAGGGTTGCAGGCTTGGCCTGAAACCGGCTCCTGGTGAGAGTTGATAATAGTACTGGAAAGGGCACGTCTAGTATGGACAAGTTTAGCAAAGTTCACAGAGTGCACATGGTGAACAATAAACTGCTTAGAACGAAGAACCATTATATTTTGTTTACACCCTTTTTAAGAGGACCTTTTAACGGCACGGCCTTGTTTGCTACATAAGTCAGTAATCAACCTGTTTTTTATCTCCATTTAGCAGAACAGTAAGGAACTTTAAGGTATGAGATCACGGTCTTATTTGCTTATGGCTGGCCAAGACCAGCCAGCATCCTATCAGCCAAACAACCCGGCTGAAGGTCATCCTAGCCTTTGCAATCATTGACCAGCCACAACTGTCAGTCAAAAAAACTGGCAAAAGGTCAACCAATGCAGAATGATCATCCACTCACACTATTTGCTATCAGCTTTATATGATATGGCTGATTATGATAGTGCAAACGTCCCTTTTGCTAAACTGGCAGGGCACAGGCAGTAAATAGTCAGCCAGAAAAGAGATAAAAGCCAGGAAACCTACGTCACTAAAGGAAAACATTAGGGGAAGTATACATAATAGAGAGGAAGAAGCGCAGAGAGACAAAAAGCAAGGACGGAAAGCAAGAATGCCGAGGTGTGCAAATAAATACATAAAGACAAAGATAAATTAAGCAGAAGTGGCTGCAAAAAAGCAAGGGGGGCATTGTAATTGCGTTCCAGTAATAATACCAAAAGATAGTAGCCAAAAGATAGACATAGCAGTGCTGCAGCAAAGAAAAAGCAATTTTGAAACAGATCGTACGATTGTACAAAAGGAAGCTATCTCTAATGCATTTTAATGCGGAAACCCTTGATGTTATCACGGTTCCCACAAAGAGGACCGAGTTCTCACACCATAAGATTCAAACCGTAAATCTTACAAAACGAACTCTATCCCAAATGCACTTTGCATACAGGACTTGCCCCCTGAAGGAGACCAAATTATTTCTGAGTCTTCAATGAACCGAGCAAACGACAGTAAGGCTGCTCATGACTAAAACAAGCGCTTTGTTCCTTGTATAGTGTACAAGTTTTCTCTCACGGACCAGCATGGACAGGCACATTTGAACCAACATCATTTTTTGTCCACTTTGCTGTAGTGCGGGCGATCACTGCACTTTCACTCATGCACTTTCACTCTCACCACCACCTTGCACCCCCCTCCCTTTCCTCTGAGTCCTCCTCCCCCACCTCCTCCTCCTCCTCCTCCTCCTCCTCCTCCTCCTCTCCTCCAACCCACTGTCTTCTCTCACCAACATTTTCACCGCCACTAGCACTGTCCAATCCCAGACGCACCCTGCCTCGAATAACGGCAGCCTCACGCCAAGCAGCCTCCTCTTCAGCTTGCAGACGCAAAGCAGCTGCTTCTGCCTCAAGCCTGACGGACTCCTCTTCAGCTCGCTGCTCCATCTGAGTAGCCGCTTCTGCCTGTGCGTGAGTTGGTGTGTGTGTGTGTGTTTGCATGTGCAAGTGTGTGTATGTGTGTGTGTGTGTTTGTGAATATGCATGTACATCACCCTTGTGCAACCCATTGGAGCATCTTAACGAGCACAATCAGCTCCATCACCTGTATTGTGTGTGAGCGTGCCTACCTTCCGCGTAGGCTCGCACTGGGATGTGAGCAAGGCCCACTCATCAGCTGCAACAGTCTTGGCCTCTGCCACTGCCACCTCTTTGCACTGCCGCCTCCATCGCCTTTCCCAAATGCACCAATCTTGGTACTCGGTGGCTGTACGGCAGACCGCCTGGCGTGCATGCTCCTGCTGCTCACGTGCAGCATCCACTGCCGCCCACCTCTCAAGCTGCTCCCTGATCAGACCCTGCTGTGCAGTCTCTGCTGCCCCTGCAAAGCTCTTGCACACGCAGGCTAGCTGTGGGACAGCAAGCAACACACACGGCTGCTCCAGCGAACCGCGGAGCGCCTCAGTGCTGTTGCTGCTGCTGCTGCTGCTGCCGCCATCGCTGCTGCTGCTGCTGCTGCTGCTGCTCAGAACATGAGGGATGGTTGTTTTGATGGCGCTGCCTGGTAACCTGCCTTGCACGGTTGGCCTGTGAAACACAGTCAAAGCAGGGATCACTTGTCAAGCTTACAACTGTGTGCCGTGCATCCCAGCAGGGTTGATGGAATGGCAATTGAGAGCTTGATGCAATATTGGCAAAACATCGTTCTGTATCATTTGGAAAGGTTGTCACGTGGTTGCTTCAGCACTCAGGGTGCCTAGCAGCGTTGACCGTTGTTTTCAAGCAGTAGGCACCCTTTCCCCAACTCTACAAAGAGGCAATGACAGAGCAGTGTTTGGATTACTTCAAAGGATTCTCAAGCCTTATGCGTATCATCAGTCAGTCAAAGGTCAAACACCAGAGAAACAGTGTGATCGTCTCACCTCATGCACATACACATCAGATATCCATGCCTTAAAACATATCATCAGTCAGTCAAAGGTCAACACCAAAGAAACAGAGCGCTCATTTCACCTCATGCACGCAAGAATAAGGCGCCGCAGCTCGTCGGCATGTGGGTGGCTGGGAACAACATGCAAGCCACATGCATCGTATAACGCCTTCCTGCGCTGCTGCTTTGAAGACTCCTTGGTTACCAGCATCTGACTGAACTCAATGTGCACGGCGTTGGGGAGGGCTTTAGGGTAGACACCCTCACTGTTAAGTGGGCAGCCGAGTACTACAAGCAGCAGTGCACGTTTGAAGGCAGGCAGTTGAAGCAGCCAGGAGGTAAAGGAGGCTTGGTCTGGGAATGATGAGTGGAGCACAGGTGAGTGTTGCTGCATACGCTGTGCCATTTTTGCCTCAAGCTTGCCCACCAGGCGCTCGATGGATGCCTTTGCGGTGGAAGCAGCAGGGGCGTTGCTAGCTAAGAAGGTGCTAGCAGTAGAGGAGGCCTGGATGGGAGGTTGACCAGGAAGTAGCTGTGGCTGCTGTGGCTGCCGTTGCTGTTGCTGCTGTTGCTGCTGCTGCTGCTGCTGCTGCTGCTGCTGCTGCTGTTGCTGCTGCTGCTGCTGTTGCTGCTGCTGCTGCACATGCTTGCGCTGTGCCCACTCCAAGCTGAGCCCCACATTTTGGGAGCCATGCGGCAGCGCAGCTTCTGCAGCAACTCTCAAGAGGTTCTGCACGTTGACCAACGCTCCTTGCAAGTGGTACAGCACGGTACGCAGCAGCTTGGGCTTTTTTGCAGCTAGGCCCAACTCCCTCTGTAGCTCGACAAAGCTGGGGTTGTGGTGGAGCATGTGCTCCCAGACGACGAGGGGATGGGGGTACGTGTCTGCGACAGAAATTGCGGGAAATTACAGTGAGCTGTTAACGTGATGCAGGAACTCCAAGTTAGGAGGCACAGGGTGGAGCAAGGCCTTGCAGATCAATGCAAGCAGAGTTTGCGTTTTTGTTCCCAAACTAGGTGATAGGGCAAGCCAAGCAAAGGAGGCCATACAAGCTGTCTGCAATTGCACAGGTCCTCAGTACCTTGCACTGCATTTCCCAATTTGAGTTCAGGCTGTGTGGGAGCATGTGACATCTCCCCGTGATCTATGACAGCACAGCCACCCACCCACCCACCCACCCACCCACACACACACACGAGCAAACATACTTTCAAGATCACCGACTCAGTAGCTTTGCAAACCTCTGAATCACAGACTCAATACAGCAGGTATATGGGCTTCCAGGCTCCAAATAATTGAGCAACAAGACACACACAGCACTTGCAGGACACACACATAGGGTTGGCCACATATATACGGTGTAAATATCGTATTATTGGCAGGGAAATCACCAAATATACGGTCATAAACGGTGTACATATATTAACGATTCTGGCCAACCCTAAACGAGATACACAAAGCACATAGCGCTTGCAGGACACGCACACCCTGAAAACATACCTCCAAGTAGGCTAGTGCCATGAGGCTCCAAGTGAGGCCTGAGCACAAGAGCTGGGGGCGGCTGTGGAGTTGGCATACAAGAAGGGTGTGGAATTGGTGAGGGATTGGTGGGTTCGTGTTGCTGCTGTTGGTTGTGACGGTGTTGCTGGTGGTGCTGGTGGTGGACTTGCGGCAACGACTGTGGCTGGGTGTGTTGCATCAGCTGCTGTGCACCCTGTTGCTGCTGCTGTTGTTGTTGTTGTTGTTGTTGTTGTTGTTGTTGTTGTTGTTGTTGTTGTTGTTGTTGTTGTTGTTGTTGTTGTTGTTGTTGTTGCTGTTGTTGTTGTCGTTGTTGTTGTTGTTGCAGCTCCTGTTGCTGCTGCTGCTGCTGTTGTTGCTGTTGCAGCTGCTGCTGCTGCCGTTGTTGTTGTTGCTGCTGCCGCTGCTGCTGCCGCTGGGCTTGTTGTGAGACCTGCTGCGCACATTGTTCTTGTTGCCGCTGCTGGTGTAGCTGGTGGTGCTGTTGGTGCTCCTGATGCTGGGATGCAGGGGTTTCCTGCTCCAATTCTAAAGCCTCACATGGCCGCCTGCAGTTCACACAAAGCACAACAGTGGGTGTTGGCGGTCACACATTTGCGCAAACAGTCGTGAATGCAGAGCAACCTAAACCTCTGTGCAATTAAGCAACAGGAATCAGCAGCCTCTGCATAGGAGAGCAGACCATGATCTGCATTTTGCACGACCTCCAGTGCATGCACATCCAGGGTGGATGCCCTCTCCGCTCCAGGTACAGAGTAGTCACAACAAACTCCCCTCCTTGCCACGTTCAGTCCTATTTGGTTCCCCTCTCCTTATCATGTTAAGAGTAGTCACAACAAACTCCCTTCCTTGCCATGTCCATTCCTATCCACAGCAGCTGCTGCCCATCCCCAATGAGTTGGGTTGGCCAGAATTGTGTATACACACCCTATACGGCCGTATGTATGGTAAATTTTCTGCCAGAAATGCCGTAAATATTGCTGCTATAGGGTTGGCCAGAATTGTAAAACAAGCCGTATATCACCGTAAGTTTGGCGGAATCCCTGCTATAAACACTGTATATACAGCGTATTTGTGTGGTTCTGGCCAACCCTACGTATGTACACTATGCATACATACATACGTGGCCAACCTTACCAATGATGCACAGCCATCACAAACTGCTAGCACCGCTGCCCATCAAAACAGACAAGTGCTGAAATTATGGCACCGCTGCCCATCAAAACAGACAAATGCTGAACTTATGGCACCGCTGCCCATCAAAATAGACAAGTGCTGAATTTATAGCACCGCTGCCCATCAAAACAGACAAGTGCTGAACTTATGGCACCGCTGCCCATCAAAACAGACAAGTGCTGAACTTATGGCACCGCTGCCCATCAAAACAGACAAATGCTGAACTTATGGCACCGCTGCCCATCAAAACAGACAAGTGCTGAACTTATGGCACTATGGCACCGCTGCCCATCAAAACAGACAAATGCTAAACTTATGGCATCGCTGTCCATCAAAATAGACAAGTGCTGAATTTATAGCACTGCTGCCCATCAAAGCAGACAAGCATTGGACTTATGGCACTGCTGTCTGTCAAAGCAGACAAGCACTACCCACTTTTTCCTAGGCTTGTACACAGTTGCCAAAGCTGCAGGGAGGACTGCGTGTGCTGACACTTGCTGCAATGCTGCTGCCGTAGTTGCTTTTGGTGGTGGTAGAGGAACTGGTGCTGATGGTGACGGCGAAGGTGGTGGTGTGGGCAGCGCAAGTAGTGGCAAAGGCTGATGAGGCACAGCTTCAACCCACAGCAGAGGTGCCGATGCTGGCATTGGAGCCAGTAGCTGTAACGACGGCTGAAGGAGCGACGGGTTCCTCTCACTCGTGTCCCACTTCTTGCTCGAGGCTGCTGCTAGTCCTCCCTCTTGCCACTGCTGCAGTGTTGCTGCTGCTGCCACTGCGGGAGTTGCTGCTGTTCCTGCTTGCTGCTGTTGTGCTGCCTCCACTGTTGCTCTTGGTGCTGCCGTTGCTGTGGATGCTTTGGTAATTGCTGGTGTTGATGCTACTTTCGATGTTGCTTCAGCTGCTGCCATCCTTGCTGCAATGGCTGGCACTTGACCTTGGAGCTGCAGGGTCCTGTAGGAGCCACGTCACTTGTTTAATGTTCCAGGCCGGGTTTGGGTTTTAAGGGTTAGATTCAAAATCACAGGTAAATACATAAGAGCAATTTCAATAGCAAGAATCCAAGCAGGTTTGTAGGGTGGGCCATAACTGTAAACATGCACTGTTTCCTTGAGCTTCTTTTGCTAAGGTCCCTACGATATTGAGTTGTCACTAACCTATCATTATAACAGCACCAGACACTGAAGTGGCCCAATTTCCTCACTTGACGTGGGAAATGGTTTACACCGCCTGCGTGTCATCCTTCTTTCTACTTTCTTCTTCTTTCACCTGAAGCGGTCCTTGATGTTGGTGCCAGTGCGTTTGAGCACATGTGGGTACGCGTCCAGGATGCGCTTCCATTTGTCGTGGTAGCTGCAGAATCGCGCGTGGCCCCTGACAATGGCCTGCAGGCAAGGAGGATTAGTGGAGAGAGAAGGAGTGCGCAGTTGCTACTTAGATGAGTACTATGCATTTGTGTGTTGGAATCTCTCTTTGGTTTACTGTGTAATATGATATTATGATAGGTGCAAAGCCGCTCATGGATCTCAAGATTGATCTGCAGGCAAGCACACACAAAAGGAACTTTCTATGCTAGTTGTAATCAATCCTTTCATCACATCAGCTACTGGTCCGCGCAAGGCCCTTGACGGTAGTCTGCAGGTGAATGGATTGCCAGACAGGCGGGACAGCAGGTTTAAGGGGGTGTGTGGTCGGGAAAGTACTGGTAGTACGCATAGTCACAGGCAGGCAATCCACACACACACGGTGACTATCCACACACTCCGTACTTGTACACCCTACTCTTCTATTCAGTGGAAAGATATCGCTGAAGCAAAACCAGGCAGTCAGAAGTTAAGTCGTACTTCTATCAGATTACTTTAGTTACGCACACAAAAACAATGCTGATACAATTGTGGTAACTCTTCCAAAAGGTCAAGTGGAGGCCTGCAGGCAAGCACACACAAAAGTCACGGACTAAGCTAGCTTTCAACTCTGAACAGAAATTCACCCCACCGGCACAAATTTAAGTACTACCCCAGCAACAACCGAGGGCATTTTTAGGTACCCCATATACATGTAACATAAAACTACAACTGGGGAGGCAGGTGTAGAAAGTTCAGGAGGTCTGTGTATGTAGAGACGCACACTCGAGACAGAAAGTTAAGGGGGGCTGTGTATGTAGTGACGCACACTCCCCAAATCATTTCAAACAAAGTTGGTATTTGGTACCATTAATGGCTTAACCATAGCCAACATAGAGACCTAAGCAGGAAGAATGGGTCCAACAAAGCTAGGGTAAAACACCTCTTGCTGGGTCCAATAAGTGCAGAGTTTAGTTAGGTTGCGACAGGCAACAGGCAGGGGACGTGATGAGGAAACAGGAGGAAAACACAGAAGAACAGCAAAGGATGAAGTGACCTGTGCCCCTTGCTGCCCTGCACGTGTTTCAGAATGAACAAAGTACGTTAGGGTACACTTTTCCTTATTTATTATTAAACTACCATGGAAACTTATATCACGCCGCAAAAATATTGCTTGTGTGGGGGTGCAATTAACTTACCCCCCCAAAATAATACATATTTTAGGGGGGGCGGATTACTGCGGATTGGGTTTTGGTGGTTAATTTTGAGTTTTTGACGGGTCATGAGTGGGAAAGAGCCCCCGAGAGCCCCAGTGGGGCGTGTCCAGACAGGGACGGTCAATTTCTGCATTGGCCCCCCAACCACCGAGCAGCTCGAGCAAGCAACAGCTAGAGGAAGGGCATAAGTTCAAGCAGCAGGGATGAAGAAGATGATGATGAGGGTCTGAGTTAAGAAAGACCAGTTGCCAGCTGACACACAACGGATGACTGAGTTGAGTAGAACCAGACACAGGGCTCTTGGACAAAGACAGTGGTAGTGGAATGCACCTCTGAGTCTCCTGGTGCCTTTCAGCCTCTTGGTGCAGTTCTGAGGGCATTTTGCCCCTGCGGGAAGCATTAAAATATTTATTGTGAGTTGTAAGGGGTGCGGATCGGTGCGGACAGGGTAATTAAAGACTTTTCTGATTACATGTTTCTACAGCAAGTTAGAAGAGACAAAAGTAAACTACAACGTACAATGGAAACCGCTCCCCGCATTGATAAGGGGGAAGGAGACATATGGGCTGAGAACCGTAAAATTCCTTTCCTTTTAGCGCAGGGTTTGTTGTTTTATCTTTTTCTCTTAAACCAAATACTTCTTGACAAAGAAAAGGTCAGAGAAAGCTTTGTTCTACATTTTGTTCTACATTTGCACCAAATCCACAATAGCGGATTCTTAAAGGCCGTCGGGCGTTAATGCAGATCTTATTTGAATATACACATTGGCTCAAGCCAGAGTAAAACAAAACTGCAGCTTATTTCGACCTCTTGGGATCTTGGAATACATATCATGATTAATCCATTCATCCTTACGCGCGTATCAAAGAAGCTTGTTTGCAAGATATTAAGGCATTCCCTGCCTAAATACACTGCATTTCACCGTGAAAAAATGATTCTGGCAAATCAAAATGCAGCCAAAAACTCACCTTGTCCTCCTCATAGGAAAATTTTTGTTTCCCCATAGCACCAGGCCACGCACCCTCGTCAGTTCAGAAGACCTGCAGGATTTAAATTGGCAAGATAAATTGCGATAACATTCCTTGCGTTTACTTTCTGTGTGTGTGTGTGTGTGTGTGTGTGTGTGTGTGTGTGTGTGTGTGTGTGTGTGTGTGTGTGTGTGTGTGTGTGTGTGTCTGTGTGTGTGTGTGTGTGTGTGTGTGTGTGTGCGTGTGTGTGTGTGCGTGTGTGTGTGTGTGTGTGTGTGTGTGTGTGTGTGCTGCATCTGGTGCTGCATCTCCTCCACTTATCACCTGGAATCATTTCCTCATCTATATTCTCCCGTTTACGTGACGCACTCAAGATTTACGCCGTCCTTCGCGTTGACCATGCGTGGCCTCCTGTCACACACGATGTCTCGATGGGCTTGAACTTCTTGATTTGTTTTTCGATTGCTCTCGATCGCACATCGTGCTATTTTTCACTATTTTTTGGATCCCGCCAGTTTCAAGCGGTTCTAAAATCAAATGAAACTCACGGTAACAATAGAGATAATTAATTCTACCTATTCAATTTATGGGTGATTACCGCTACGGTGCGACAACAGGGTGATTACCCACAGGGTAATGTTTATGATAAAACCAGAATTAATCACTCGAATAAATCGCGTTTGAATGCATCACCTGATTTAATCACCTTGCGTTTACAATGGACGCAAATAATTCGGCAGATTCAGGTTGCAGCCTGAAGCAGGTTGTAGCTGGGAAGGAAGAATTGGAACTCAGAAATGCTTGCATTGCGCTTGCATGCACTGGAGAGCGCTGGCAACATCCTTCCAACCTTTGACTGAGTACCCGGAGCCTCTAATCGACCTGCTGGAAATTTCTCCAGCCATTCCCCCTTCAACTGGAGCTTTCCCACCCTTTAATTAACTACTTGGAACGTTTGACTGCCAGCGAATGTTGCCAGCGCTCTCCAGTGCATGCAAGCGCAATGCAAGCATTTTTAGAATTTCAGCCCTTCCTTCCCAGCTACAACTTGCTTCAGGCTACAAACTGATTCTGCTGGGTTAATTGTTCCATTCTAAATGCAAGGTGATAATTTCAGAGGTGATTATTCAAATGCGGTCGATGCGAGGGATTAATTCTGAATTAACCACAAACATTGATAACCTATTATAAACGCACCGTCATTGACAAGACATATGTTTCTTTAAACTCAGGGTTAGGTTGCAACAATTGACCAGCTTTTACTTGAAAGCATCCTTTACAAAATCAAATGCTGCCCCATCAACAGCCCCTGCGCTACTCCCTACACTTTTCAAGCCGCCAGCCCCACTCATCAAGCCGCCCCCATACCCATTGCCCATACCCGCCACACCATAATTACTGCCGCCTCCACTAATTCCAGCAGGCCCTCCTGCAGCCATACCATTCCCATTCCCTGGCATCATCACGTTGCCCCCCCCGTAATTGGTACCCACGGCCCCGCCTGTACTAAATCCACCTCCACCCCCTTGGACGTTATAGGGCATGGCCCCACCAACACCCGGCATGCCCCTGCCCTGTGCAAATGGCTGTGCAAACGGGGGCTGAGCAGCTGCCGGCATGGAAAAAAAGTCATCATCAAGGAGAGGCCGTGAAGAGGAGGGGATATGTGGCGGCACTGATGCTGTTGATGGGCCGCCTGGGGCGCCGTTGCTTTGGAGCACTTGGGGGGCGGGGGATGTAGGAGCTGCTGCAGTGCCCACGGGAGGAGGACTTAGCTCCAGTGGTGCAAAGGGGTCAAAGGAAGAGGAAGGTGGTGGGGGGGTGGCAGCTGATGCAGCAGAAGGGGAGGACGTGGCAGCAGGCAGAGCGGGCTCCAGGTCACCTGTTGAGTGCACGATATGCCTGGGTGAAGAAATCCGTGTTTGCGTCTCTCGGTGCCTTTGTTTTTGATGAACGCTTTGTCAGAGTCGAATGAGGTGGTGTGCTCAATGCTGCAGTTGCTTTTGCTGAATGTCACGGAAGCAGACTTGAGGCCTGATCTCGCGCAAAATTGAGGTGGGGGAGAAAAAGTAAGTGCGTTCCAATTTTTTGGTACCCATTGCAGCCGATGCTGAGAATAAAAAGGCAGGTAACCAGTAAATGGATCTCTGTTTTGTCTTGCTGCGCTTTTTTTCCTTCGTCACATTAACATGGCAGGTGAAAAATGCCACAAAGGGCAGCAGAGAGTTCAATTAAACATGCACAAAGTGGATCAAACCCACCTCAACCCGTGCTATATGCTTTTTTGCCATATCCCACAATTGGGTAAACGCAACTTTTAGGGAGTGTTTATTCTTGCAAACTTTGAAATGGTTTGGTAAGCAAAGGAAGTCGAAGGGGCGCCTATGGTGTTGGGAGAGCAGACTGTGAGTGAAATTGGCGGAGGACAGATGCACGCAGACACACACACGCGCGCGCACACACACACACACGCACACATACAAACAGACACACCTACACACGCACACGCACCCACACCCACCCACCCACACCCACCCACCCACACACACCCACCCACCCACACACACCCACACCCACACCCACACCTACACCCACACCCACACCCACACCCACACCCACACCCACCCACTCCCACACACACACACACACCAAGGATGTCAAAAGGGTCCTTTGGTGCTGCAGCCTGCTGTGAGCGCTGAGGGGTTGCAAAGGACAGAGGCACAGCAGCAGAGGGAGGAGGGGGGAGCTTGGGTGCCTGGGGCCCACTGTCAAAGCCCCCGAGCATGTCCATCTGCTCTTCGCTGTCAGACAGGAGCACTTTCAGGCTGCAAGCACAGGCACAAAACACATGAGGTCACCGGCACGCATCTGAAGCCAATAGCTTGTAATTTATAGGTCCATCCGGCATGGTTGCTAAGCTGGCCATAAATTGGATCAACACAGTAGGTAAATAGATGGTTTTTTTAGCAAAGCATCATATTTTATGGTGCCTTGAATGGTGTAATCAACTAATGCATGGCTATGACCAACCGCTCTGACCAATCGATTAACCCTACTTGCTCCGCTGCACATGCAGACCTGCAGTATAATACCACATACATTCATGGCATAACATTTGCTAAAACACGTGCTAGTAACCCAGTCTTTCAAACTGGAAAGGACACACACATCTCACATACACACAAAAACACAAACACACACGCACACATTCGCACACACACATTCACTCTCACACACACACACACACACACACACACACACACACACACACACACACGCACGCACACACACACACGCACGCACACACACACACACGCACAGAGCCTTTGACAAAGCCTCTCTTAACCTTCACTTTCAGTATTTTCAAGACAAGTGCCCCTGCCTCCTCAAAAGGACTCTTTGATGCCAAGCTTTAAGCATTTTAAATTACAATAGAGACCAAACACATCTACCACTTTGTGGCCTTTTGCCGGACGAGGGGCTGGTTGGAGGTTTGGGCTGCTCGCACACTTGCGGGGTCAGACTGAAACATGACAGCAATCTCTCCACATGCCTGCATTGGCAATGTATGTATGTGTAAGTGTGTGTGTGTATGTGTGTGTATATGTGTGTGTGGGGGGTGGGGGGGGTGGGGGGGGGGGTCGTGTGCGCATGTGTGTGCACATGAGTATAATTGTGGGTAGATGCACGTACCAGAGTGTGAATGCTTTTAATTTGTAAGATGAGACATGCAATGCCTTTAGAAGTCCGGACAATTGATACACGTTCAAATGCAACAAAACTGTTGCGTTGAAAAACATCAGTTGTGCAGGCAGTGGAACAATATTTGCTGTTGAAGGTAGGGAGCCGTTTTGTGTAGGTAAGAGCACTGTAATAAATGTACCACAGAATGAACAGATAACAAAAAATCCCCACGCAAGAATGCATCAGCAGACCTGACCTGGGTCATACCACTCTGCAGAATAGCATCCAATGCGCACAGTGTGCGCAGCACGACCTGCCATTGGTCCGACACCTGCACCCAGGGTCAAAATGTGTACTCAGTTGTGTGTGTATTTATATGTAAGCATCTGTGTGAGCGTTTTTGTTCTTGCGTGCGTTTGTGTGTGTATGTGTGTGTGTATGTGTGTGTGTGCGTATGTGTGTGTGTGTTGTGTGTGTGTGCGTGTATGTGTGGTGTGTGTGCATGTGCAAACCACAACCTGTCATCAATCTATTACTTGCACACCGAGAGAAGTTTCAGTGCGTGCTGTGAAAACAAACCATTTTTGTGCATGCATGCACGTGACACAGGTACGTTGTTGGAGGGTACACCCAAGGTGGAGAGTTGTGGATTTTTTATGTAATGCACGTTATTTGTTCAATTTCACACTTCCAGGTAAAACAAGAAGCCTATATTTTAGGCCAGGCTAAGTCAAACTCTAAAGCTGGGGGGCATTGCGCCGTGCTCAGAGACCGCAAACTTGCCCAGTTGCATAATAGGCAATTAAGGACCAGGCACAGCTGAAATCTCCAGCTAAATTCGACGAGGATTTGGCGCCTGCCCATGGCATGCTCTAACACGTTGAATGCTAAGTCACCAGCCCATCTGTTTGACTTTAATCCACCAGCCTTACTATATTTTACAGGACATTTAAATCCGATCATGAAAGCCCAACTTTACATTCCATCATTCAAAATCAACAATCTTCTACATACATACATACCAACTCGACCACCACCAGCACCACTCTACTCTGTGCACACCATCTTGGACACGCACCATCCTGGCCATCTCCGTCATACCCACCCAATTCTTTATCATAGATCGCTCATTCCTGCATGCCATCCTGCACACCCACCACCATCTTGGCCTTTACCAGCATGCCTGTCCAATCGTTATTATAGACCACTCGACCCTCCCAACACACCATTTTGGCGACCCACCATTTTGGCCATCATGAGCTCTGCCATCTTCAAGCCATCCATACTGCTGGCTGACTCAACAAACTGCTGCAGGTCCTCCTTTGGGGGCTCTGCCCTCACTCCCCCTGGCTGAGTCAGCGTGTCCAACAAGATCTGTGCAGCAATAAGAAGAGCTGTTCCCTGTGTACCCGGCAAAAGTTGTGGACCCTGTTGGGACCTCCTGCTGGGAAGCTCACGATCATTTTTCGGCTGACTCAGCGTACCCAAGCATCCGATTCCAGAATACGAGCTACCCTCAAGTCTTCTTGCATTATTTTTGTGAAGGGGTGTTGTTAAAAAAAGTGTTCCTAAGTTGATGGAGTGGATTAGGGGCGTATGCCTGATTACTAGCTGGTTGAAATTACGTTGCCTTGAGGTCAATATCGTGTTGCATGACAGGGAGCGAGCGTTCCCCGCCAAAGAGGTGCCCATTTCAATAAACACTATAAGTAAATGTGTATTTTAGGTTTAAACCCGTTCCTTGCGTGTGGTCAATTATTATGTGTTAATTATATGGCCAGAACACCTAATTATTGTCAGACAGCTACGCCGTCTTAGAAAAAGTGTCACACCTAAGTTGGTCCTTTTGCGGGCTTGCATGCCCGCTTGCTGCCCTGAAACAAGCATCTAGAGATGCATGTGATCTCAAAGTACAAAACACCTTTGCGGCTGTGATGGGTTAAGCTGAGTTAAGCTGAGCTACCACACTCAGTCTCCGGCCTTCACAGTGTTTGGGCAGGCCACAACGGTGCACACGTTGTGCGAACGGTTACTATACCGTTTTTGGAGCATGGAGCCTGCCAAAGATACGGTCTGCACTGGTGCGTACAGTTTTGGCCAACCCCAATAGCATAACGCTGTGTGGTACAGCTTACTACCGTTTGTTTACGATCACTTTGTGACCACACTTTCAAATAGTCATTTAAATTTTCGATTTCAGTTTGTGAGGGGGTCTGGGGATGAATTTTTGAGTTCGAGAGCCCCCCCGTAATGCTGCCTGTGCACTGCTACTGCTGTTTGTTATGGCTGAAGCTGTGGCCGAGGCTGAAGCTGAGGCTGAGGCTGTGGCTGAGGCTTCAAAAACCCGGCCAGGGGGTTCACACTGGCGCGCTTGGAGCTCATTTCGATGTTCACCCTCAACACCACTATGATTTGAATTCAGTTTGGAGAGGCCTCCAAGAAGTAAAAAAAAAATTTCGTGTTCTGGCCATATAATTAATTACTTTCCGAAGTGGTCGTAAACAAACGGTATATACTATATAATGTGTGATACAGCCTTGCTATATAAGCCTTACAACACCTACCTGCTTGCTGCCCTGCAACGATTGGGCTGCCTTGCTGCGATTAATATGGACACGTCCCAGCTTCTTGCATCCAGTCAATTGCAGCAGCACACTGTGCACTGGCACCCCACTCTCGCTCTGCAACATAAAGTAGTCGCGTTCAATGGCCACAATGCACTGTACCCCAAGTTTGCTTACCTGCTCGCTGCCTTGTAATGAATGGCTGTCTGAATCAGGATGGGGTTCTGAAGCCGAGGACGGCTGTGGGTGGCTGTTCGGTGCGTCAAACCGCCCAAACATGCCTGAGCCCTGCATAGATATATGATATACGCGTTGGCGCAATTGTATCACCAAAGAAGCAGAGGGTAGTACGCATGTAGGGCAAGGGGCTGTGCCTCACAGGAGCACCTATGACTAGACAGCCATTGCATGCTTGGAGGGTGGGAGGAAATTATTTTGATCGTCTAAGTCGAGAGGCGCACGCATGGACGAGCATAAGGTGCGTGCACAGATGTGCAGTATTTGATTGCCTGGGCAAAGTCAGATCGTCATTGTGCAAGAAAAACAAATCGCGCCTGTCACCTTGTTGTTTAAAGACACGCAGTCCCCTGTTGACCTAGTGTAGTCAGATGGTGAAGGCACCCCAAAGCCCTGCGTGCGATCGACATTACAGACACAGCATTTACGACCAAGCTACGACCAAAAGCACCATAGACATCAGAAAAGTAGCGAGCCCAGTTGCGCGCCACCTGCCATGTTTAACTAAGGGCAGCGTATTCATTATTTTGGTTTGGATGAACACACCCTTTATCTTTTTGTTTGGATGACCACACCACGTATTGTTAGGAATAAAATACTTTGTCCGGACAAACAAATTATCGTAAATTGAAGAGTGTTTGATAGTGTTTGATACCATTTCCAAACAGAGAAAGGTTTCCTGCTCGTTTGACTTGCACCAACGGCATGCCCTATACTGACCCATCCCCCACCTGAGTAGCAGCCGCATTTGAAACCACTGGTGAAGGGGGGGGCGGTGGGTTGTCAAACGCAGCGTTTCCAAAGCCCATCATTCTGCTGCTGCTGATCTTGCCCTGGCCCATGCTACTGCTGGCACCACCTCCCCTGCAACGCAATATAACATAAACATTTTTGGCACAAGTGCTCTTGATTTTAGCACGTGTGTTTTTGATTTTAGCACGGGTGCGTTTGATTGTAGGCACAAGTGCTTTTGACTTTAGCACGGGTGCTATTGTTATTTGGCACGGGTGCTTTTGTTTATTTGCGTAGATACTTTTGATTTCAAGCATAATTGCCTTTGACATGATGCAAGGCTGCACCACCACCCCTTCGTGCATCAAACACAAAATTTCACACACAAGCGCTATTGACATGGGCCACTCTTACGTGACTTCAAGAGCGCAGAGCTCCTTTCAGGCGCAGCAAGTAACATCCTACATGGCTGATTAATGGCCAGTTTTGACCATAACCATACGCGTGTTTGTACGCACCTATGCGGATATCCTGCGTGGCTCATATACTCATATATGATTAGGGTAGGCCAGAACTTGTTGTGTGTTTGCACAGGAGGACACGGCATACGCACAGTGCACAAGGTATATGGCGTATGTGTATCACGGAATATGGTACAGAACTGTGTACAAAATTTCAATGTATGGTTCTGGCCCAACCCCTGTTCATGATGCAGCAGCGTAAATGGACATGAAAAGCCACCTGCCATGGCTGTCACCTCCAGTGAGTGTGTTTGTGTGTATTTGTGTGCATGTTTGTGCGCGTGTGTGGGTGAGCTCCCTCTACGATAAAAAGAAACATAGGCAGGTAGCCCTTTATTAGTTTGCCATTTTCTTTGAAGTTGCCGATGGGCACAGCAGCAACAGAGCACACAATTTGGTCGCAGTTTTCGTTGCAAACCTACCAGCCACCTGTTTATGCTGCATACACTGCATTCATGTGCTGTACATACATGACCAACACACACCACGTACAAATCAGCACACCTGCCTGCGAGCAGTGCTGTGAAAGGTGACCAGCTGCGCTCCACACCAAAAACTGCTAGACACACACACACATACGTACTCACACACCAACTGCCCTAGCTGCACACCTGGTAGCTGTGCCGCTGTAGCTACTGTAGCTGCTATTTCCATAAGTAGGTTGCGCAGGGCTGCCCTTGGCAGCGCTGGAAGCGTTTCCAGAAGGGGGGGGCATGGCATTGCCAAAACCTTGGATGCGGCCCTGCGTGTGGATGGGAGCAGGTGCTTGTGTGTGTGTGTGTGTGTTTTGTGTGTGGGTGTGCGTATGCGTGTGCGTGTGTTGTGTTCGTGCGCTTGCATGCACTGGGAGGAACGTGTCATACAACTGGAAGACAGTGGTGTGTGTGTTTGTGTGTGTAAGTGTGTTTGCGTGTGTGCGTTTGTATGTTTGTGTGTTTATGTGTGTGCGTTTGTGTGTCTAATTGTGTTAGTGTGTGTTTGTGTGTATATGTGTGCGTATATGTGTGTGTGCTTGTCGTTAAACGCAAGCAATTCAGACCTTCATGCTACTTGCTCCCCCATGACTTGACGGAGCACAGTTATATAAAACGTCCAACACCTCCTTGGCAAGATCGCGCACGTGCTTTGCGGGAGCATCACCCTGTGTGTGTTTGTGTGTGTAAGTGTGTTTGTGTGTACATGCGTGACAGGAGGTAACAGACTCATGTTGTTCAATTTATTGACCTCAATCTCGTGGATTAGGGTTTCACGCAGTTTTTTTCATTCTCTCTTTTCTTATGACACGGAACAGATTACCAAGTGGTCTTGCATTTTCTGGGCTGATACGTCCTGCACACATTTGCATTTTTGCGTTATCTGTTTCACTTAAACGTTGCCAAGTTCCCCACCGACACGGTCATAACTCGTTATTTTTTACAATGCGCAGAGTCACCCAGGACTGCTTGTTTGGATACATGTGTTCAAAAAGGTGGCCAGAAACATTGTATCCCACTGCCTTTACATGACAGTCAGAAAACTTGGATTTTTGCGAATGACACATGCGTAGGGTTGGCTAGAACCATACATATCTGGTGTTTTTGGCAGATAATTCACCAAATATACGGTCATATACAGTGCATATATACAGTTCCGTGGCCAACCCTACACATGCGCACACACACACACACTCATACACACACTCACACACATAGCATATTTGCGTCACCCTGCAGCGCTGTGTAGGAAAACAGTGTAGGAAGCATGAGCTCCTGAGCATGATAATCACGTAAGCTTCATGTATGATGTCATGATGTCTGAGTCTGGGTCACATGCATTGTCCGAAGGGAAACAGCCATGCAAACAATCCTAGGGAACGGCAGGGAAGAATCGCACAGGTGATGGGATAAAAAAACCGCTTCTCTAATGACAGTATTGAGTCAAGTTTCAGTGTACACACTGACCTTGAAAGGGTCTGGCTCGCCCTTGTAGGCAACGAGATCTCTGCGGTCGGCAGGAGGGAGTACAAGTAAAAGCAGCGCTCAAGATGAGGTCTGACATGCGTGCCTCGTTCCCAACGCAGCTACCTCTCTGGGAGCTCATCTTCACAATCTAGACCATACTAGTGCCATTCTAGCACACTTTTTGGACCAATTTGAAAAGATCGTGAAACGTGTGTCGTTTAACAAATTCTCTCATGCGCTAGGTCACTAGGTGGTATTTCACATCAACATATGTAGGCAAGAGCTGAGCTACTTTGGACCCTTAACCCAACAAATTACCCGTCCTGCATCTTCAGTGGAAAGCAGGACTGGGCACGAGAGAGTGTGGGTATTAGCACGCATTCGTGCGTGTATGTATGTGTGTGTACATGTGTATGCATGCAATGTGTGTGCATGTACATATGTGAGTGTATGCATGGCGCACGTGTCTGCATGTGCGTGTGTGAGACTGGCTCACCGAATGGTGGACGCGTGCTGCTGCATGGCCCGCTGAAAATGGGAGCTCCCTTCAAGGCAGCAGTGCTTCACTAGCCGCAGCGCCTGCAGAGTCACGTGCAGTAGCACAATGTTAAGTAAATTTGAGCCTCTGTTTACCAATGTTCTAGCGAACACAGACGTGTTTCACCAGCCGCAGCGCCTGCAGAGCCATGCACCAACAGCACAAGGATGAGTACATTTGAGCCACTGTTCTTCATTGCTCGTGCAAAAGCAGCAGCGCTTCGCCTGGAGAGGCCATGTTAACAAAATAAGCACACAGTTCCTTATGGAGCGGGAATTATGCTGCCCACACCAAACTGGCTCACTCGCCTTTTCGATGTAGGAAATAGTTTCACTGTGTGCACAATTTTCCATCGCCGTTTCTTCAGCCTCGGTAAGGCGTCATGGTGATCCTTATTTATGCAAACCAGTGATCACGTGATGCAGCAAATGCTACTTCTTATAAGGAAGGACGGAAGTTTACGCAACGCAGTAATTTCAGTCCACACAAAGCAGTGATCTATTAAGGCCTGAACGAACCTTTAGCTTGACGACAGGACTTTTGTTCTGCAGTGACTTGCTGATTTGCTCAGCTATGGACACACCCTTCTCAGGAGCCTCCTTAGTCAGGTCAGCTGCGAGTGGTCCAGAGTCAGTTGCGCTGTTAGACGCAAGGGGCATGAACGCACTCTCATGCGTAGCACGAGCTTTTCTACTTACATGCAATACTAAAGGTGCGCTTGCGTACACACTTGCGTGCATGTTGTCAATGCACGTCTATGTATATGTCTGTGTGCACGTGGCTGTTTGTGTGTGGGTGCGTAATTGCCTGTGTGCACTTTCGCATGTGCGTGCTTGCATGTGTGCGCGTGCACATGCATGTGTTTGAGGTGCAAGTGTGTGTGGTGTGTGTGTATGTGTGCGTGTGTGTATGTGTGTGTGTGTGTTTGTGTGTGTGCATGTGCGTGTGTGTGTCTGTGTGTGTGTGTGTATGTATGCGCGCAAGCGTTGCGTTTTATGCTTGCGCACTCTCACCAATTTGCTTCATCAGGTACAAGGGTGCAACCTCGTCTCTGCTGCTTGTCACATCCTCCACTACTTTCCACCTTTGCAGGTTGGAAATGAAAGAGGACATGCTACCCTCAGAGACTCAGTGCACAAGGATTCCTCTGGTATCAAGGGACAAATGCCTTTTACCTAAGTGTTTAATTTTAGAAATGTACAAGAGCTGTTATCTGCCACATTGAAATATTGATTTAATATATCAGAATATGGCGCCCGCGCTAACGCTCGCCTATGAACCTGTGGTGTTCGTGAACGGCAAGCGTCATGTCCTGCCTACGGGAAAGGGGGAAGTCACGCTGCTCGCCTGGCTGAGGGGTGAGTTTTGCTTTTTGTCTTTTACAGTGGGTGGAAAGGAGCTGAAAATTTCTCCGCGCGTCAGCGAGGGAGCGAGGAGCCACTGCCGCGTTAAATTTACTCGCTATTCTTGACTACCGTTGTCAGTGTGCCTGTGTGAGGGTTGTCAATTTGCCAACGCACGTGAACATTTTACCAATGCATTCATTTGCACTGCTGCACTTACCACAGAGATTGGGCTGACTGGCACCAAGCTTGGATGCGGAGAGGTGTGGGGGAGGGCGTGGATTGGCGTGAAGCTGTACTGTTCGCGGTGCTGTGTGCACTTCCGAGCGCACACTCGAAGGAGCAAGAAGAGCAGAGGCATTGAGCAGTAGTGCTGGCACTCACTTGAAGTGCCAGCGAGTAACCTAGAGTGTCAACCCTAGAGTGTGTAAACCCTAGTTAGGCAACAGAGCACGACGTGCACTGCGAACAAAAACAACATAAGTACAGGAACAAAGGGGTACGACCTGGGTCCCCTTATTTATCTAAAACCCTTTATCTTTCGCTCGCTCGCTTGCACGTGCAGGGTGGATGTGGCGCATGCACGGTCATGCTGTCACACTGGGAGGGAGGACGTGAGGACGGCCGCGTGGTGCACCGCTCCGCCAATGCCTGTCTGTGTCCCCTGTACGCTGTGGAGGGCATGCATGTGGTGACTGTGGAAGGTGAGGGTCAGTAAATAGTATTCGGATGCACATGATGTATTTTTTGAAGTAGCAGCTTGCACGTTTGCTTCTTCTGGCGTGCATGCTTTCAAAATGTCAAGCGTGGCAGCCGCGCCTCCAACTTTTAAACCTGAAGCTTGTAGGAGTTAGGGGAAGGGACGCTCTTGGCATCGGTCAGTAAACTGACTCGACAAGCCTCTAAGCAGCTAGACATTCCCTATTCTTTCTCTGTGAACAAGGGAATTGGGCGACAGTTCTGCTTCAGATGCTGTTATTTTGCACAAACGCAGTAGATGAAGGCAAACAAGCACCAAGTGTTCTGTTTGTCTTGTCTTATTTTACCTTTTGCTTGCCAGGTGAACCTCCTTCAATAAAATGCGAATCCCTCTCTGATGGGTGCAACATTGGCTGTCACACGCACGCACAGGTATTGGCAGCGTGCGCTCTGGCCTGCACCCTGTGCAAGCTCAGCTGGCCAACTCCCACGGCTCGCAATGTGGCTTCTGTACCCCTGGCTTCGTGATGTCTATGTACGCACTGCTGCGCTCCTCAGACGAGCCTCCTACTGAGGAGGAGATCGAGGATGCACTGGGAGGAAACCTGTGGTGAGTTTGTGAATGTAAAATGGAAACTGTGAAACTGTTTTTTCTGGTCTGCTGCAACGTGGTTGGTTGAGCAAGATGAGTGCAACTCTCGGAACCTTAAGTATTTATAATAAGGTTCCTCTCCAGCTAGAGGATCCCAGAAAGCACAAAAACAAGTTTAAACTAGATTTCTATATACTGCAACATGTTCTTTGGTCTTGAGGGAATTGAGCAGAGAGAGGGAATGTGTTCTGAAATTGAGCATGGTGTGTGGTAAATAGTTATGCAAGCTGCTGCGCTACCAATTTATCATGCGTTTCACGCTGCCCGTCACTGCTCATTTGAAGCTCCCCACCTTCTGACTAAGACCAACATGAGGGTGCGTTATGAGGATGGCTAACTTATATCATTTATTGTGTTAAATCATTTTCTGCTGCGCTCCTGCTTGGATACAACACAGGAATGCTCTGTTAGTGTTGTCTATACTCCTACTTGAATGCATGGCGTGATTGCTTAGACTAGTAATACTTTAGGTGCTGGCGTCTCAGTACACCATAATTATATGCTCATTTCCTTCATGTGTGTGCTGCTCTTCAAGGATGAGACGAGATTTAAGCACTTGTGCCTAACAAGGAAATAAATGTGCTTGTGAACAGCGTCTACTCCTTCTCATTCGCACGCATCATTACAGCACCCAGTTTTGGGAGTGGGCTTAGAAATCAATAGCATACAACCGTATATCAAACGTGTCCATGCGCAGCCGATGCACTGGGTACCGCCCCATCTTGGACGCCTTTAAAACATTCGCCAAGACGGGTGCTAAGGCTTATACAGAGGACGCCATTGCTGCAGCCAAAGGCCTGCTGCCACATGCAGGTGAGGGGTGATGAAACTGAGTGTGCGTGTGTGTATGTGCGTGTGTGTGTGTGCGTGTGTGCGCGTGTATGTGCGTGCCAAATTGTGTAAGTGTTAGTGACTGTAACTTGTCCTTTAACAAAGCATATTTTCGTGAGGAACACGCCTTGCCAGCCCCACTCCCCAGACTACTCACCCTTAACGTGTCGTGCAGGCAGCAATGGGGCTCACGCCAACGGCAGCACGAATGGCCACGCTGCTGCTAATGGTGCTGCCAATGGTGCCGCTAATGGTGCTGCCAATGGTGCCACTAATGGTGCTGCCAATGGTGCTGCCAATGGTGCTGCTAATGGTGCTGCTAGTGGTGCTGTGAATGGATGCGATGCCAACGGCTGTGGTCCCAATGGGTGTGCCACAAACGGGTGCCTTCCTAAGGCAGTGCCCACACCTGCTGGCAAGGTGCGTGTTTTCTAGTACTTGTGTATGCACATGTACTCACTGAGTGCGGTACTAGTGCGCATTGACTCAAGACGAATGAGCTTTTAAATCATTCATCACTGGTCCAATTCGGCATTTCGGCCCTCCCCTGTGGCTGAGCTGCCGCTGCTGGCAGCGTGTGCGTTAATGTGTTTTGTTCATGAGCTCTCGAGCTCACACAAACTTCCCGTTTTTTGCCTGCAGATCTGCCCCAGCAGTGGTTTGCCCTGCGACTGTGGAAAGCCCAGCACCACCAGCGAGGTGTTCGTGATGGGGGGTGCTGCAGCTGGAAAAGGGGGCAAGGACCTGGGCCCACGCCCTGGTACTGCAGAACCCATCTTCCCGCCGGAGCTCAAAGCGCGCGTGGTGATGGAGCTGTGCATGCCTGGTGGGTGGAAAGTAGCAAGGGATTAACATGTTGAAAGGCAATGCTGGCAGCAATCGCCTTACATTGTTTATTTGTCTGAATTTGAAGCGTGGGTGGTGACAGCTGTGCAGGCTTGGTGGGGTGTTAGGGGGCCATCTTGGGGATTTGGTGGGGGTGTCAGAAGTGGTGGCTAGATCGTTTTGACTGCCAAACCTGCTGCTACAACTTTGCAGACACCACTACCATAGCAGAAGCAATTAGACCCCCAACACCCCGCCAAGCGTTTACAGCTCTGTCACTGCACAAGGCTGCTGATGCTGACAAGCACCGAAATCCATGCCGTTGTCATTTGCTGCAGCGACGGCTGTCGCAAACAAAGCAAAGGACAGATGATTACAATGCTTGCTTAATTCCTTCCTGCACAGCACACGTACACACTCATCCTCTCTTGGCTTGGCACCATTCTAATTCTTGCGCAGCCTTCTTGGTTGAAGCAAGGCATCCTACCTTGATTTGCGAGCGCACACTCTCTCTCTCTCTCTCTCTCTCTCTCTCTCTCTCTCTCTCTCTCTCTCTCTCTCTCTCTCTCTCACAAACACACACACATACACACATACATACACACACACACACAAACTCATGTACACACACAAAACAAAACAAAGACACACACACACTTACAGACACTCACACATACAAACCACATGCGACACATACACAGGTCCTCGCTTGACTTGGCACCGCCCCACCTCTCTGTCCCGCCTGCTGGAGCTCAAGGCCCAGCACCCCACTGCAAAGCTGGTCGTGGGCAACACGGAAGTGGGCATCGAAATGAAGTTCAAGGCCGCAAATTACCCTGTAGTGGTGTCCCCTGCTGCCGTGCCTGAGCTTAACCAGGCGCGTGTGTATATGTGTGTGTGTGAGTTTTTGTTTGTGCAGTGGTGGATGTAGAGTTGTGGGCGTATTGAGTCGGCCATGTTCCATTGTCTTCACGATGGAAGTTGCTCACACGCATGATCCGCGTGTGGCATTAGCCGCTCACCCACAAGCTGACGAAGAAGCTCTCTTTTATACACATACGCCTGCACACAGGCAATGATACGGATGCTTGCATACTGCACACGCACTCACATATACCCCTACACACACGTGTACGTGCTTATGAATGCACACACACGCACATGTACACGTGCAAACGTACACAACGCAGATTGAGGCCACTGTGAAGGGTGTAGAGATTGGGGCAGCTGTGACGCTCACCAACATGATGAAGTTCATGAAGCACCAGATAAACACCCGACCTACCCACGAGACCTCTGGCTGCGCTGCTGTTGTCAACCAGCTCAGGTGATGACTGTTTGTGTTGCTGTTGTCAAGCAGCTCAGGTGATGACTGTTCGTGTTGTGCCCGTGGAGGTTTGCAGTGTTATTGATTTTCAGATGGCCACGCAGCCTGCCCACAAGACGTGTGGCTTTGCTGTCCCTGCCAACCAGGTCAGGCAGCAAAAATGCCTGTTGAGGTTTGTGATACGTATGAGGTCGGCCTGCTCACAAGGCCTGTGGCTTCGCTGTCCCTGTCAAACCATATCAGGAATGGCCTGTTCAGGTTTGCATAACTTATGAAGCACTTGATAGCCACGGGGTCTGCACACAAGGCGGTGTTCTGTCAGAAGCAAAGAAAGAATTTTGCGCCCAAATTCATCATAGGCACCAGGCAGTACGCATGAAAGGCTTTGCATTACTGCTTCAGGCGTAAAAGGTGGCAGGAGTGTGATGCAGTGTTTCATTTTATACAAGGTAGTGTTCAAAGCAATTTCATCAAATGACATCCCGTTGATTGGGTTTGAACTGTGGTCTTATGTAAAGTTTTATCCAGGGCCATAAAAAAGGCAGCAAACCAAGCACTGAGACCCACTGCTAGGTTCACATTACTGAACCTATCACAGCCACGTAAGCCTGTACTTGCTCCTGCATATTAAATATTCTGAAGCACACAGGCTTCAATTTGTTCGATGTGCAAGAAGCAAACATTAGTACAAGCAAAAAAGAGCCTCTGTAATTCTATAAGCCAAGTGGCACCTGCACACCCTTTTGCAATGCACATCCTGGGCCGAAAGAGCCTTGTTGTTTCAGAGTCCAGCCTCCTTCAACACTCCTGTGCTTTCAACTGCAGCTAGTTACATGGCAAGTTAAGAAAACGAGCATGCACACACACACACACACACGCACACACACACACACACGCTTGCCCTGCAGATGGTTTGCCGGCAACCAAATCCGCAATGTGTCTGCCTTAGGTACGCCGCCTAGCTTCCTTTTTTGGCAACTTGCCGGGTTGAGCTAGACCATGAAATTGGGAAGTGTACACCAATTTTCACAAAGATTCTCAAATAGACCTCCATATGCAGCGGAAGTGTACGACTTGGGCCAACCCCAACAGCATGTTAAGACATGCTGAGAAGTCATTTGTGGTCGATATAAACAGCGGGCTGAGAAATTGGTCAACGTTGTTTGTGACAGGTTCCTTAAACTGTCTTGCTCGTCCCTCTATGCCACATTTTCAGCCCTGTACGCCAATCTATGCCACATTTTCAGCCCTGTACGCCAATCTATGCCAAATTTTCAGCCCTGTATGCCAATCTATGCCATATTTCCAGCACTGTATGCCAATCTCTGTGCCATAATTTTTCTCCTTTATGCAACGTTTTTCCAAACCCTGTTTGCCGAAATTTCAATTCCTGAACACACTGCATCCTCAACACACTACATCCTCATTACAATGCGTCCTTAATCGCGCTTGCCACATACTGAGCGTGCTTGCAGGTGGCAACATTGTGACCGGATCTCCCATCAGTGATCTGAACCCCATCTGGATGGCAGCAGGCGCCATCTTCACAATGGCCAGTGCAGGTGTGTAAATCTGTGTGTGAGTGTGAGTGTGTGACGTATAAGTTTGTGCAAGTGCTATCTATCTTCACAAATCCAGTGCAGATGTGTTTATACTTTGGTTTTTATCACTTCAACAAAGGCCAATCTATCCAGAGACGTTCACAATTGAAATGAGCTTCATTCATAGTCCTACCACACTGGTTTGTTGTCACCTCCCCTTTTGCAATACTTCATTCAGAATGGATGTGGATTTAATGAGGCTGGTTCCTAAGCCAGTTTTGATATCAACCTCCACACAAGTTAATGATTGTGTCTTTTTGCTGCAAGCTCATATTCGTGGTGCCGATCACGATGCATGCTTCCTCATATTTGTGGTGCTATCACGATGCATGCTTCCTCATATTTGTGGTGCCGATCACGATGCATGCATCCTCATATTTGTGGTGCCAATCACGATTCATGCTTCCTCATATTTGTGGTGCCGATCACGATGCATGCTTCCTCATATTTGTGGTGCGGTCACGATGCATGCTTCCTCATATTTGTGGTGCGATCACGATGCATGCTTCCTCATATTCGTGGTGCGATCACAATGCAGGCTTCCTCATATTCATGGTACCGATCACGATGCATGCTTTCTCATATTTGTGGTGCGATCACAACGCATGCTTCCTCATCATCATTGTGTCTTACGTGCACACAGGAAAAAAAACGTTTTGCCTAGCTTTCCAGATGCTGTTCTCCCTTAATCCTTTCGCAAGGAGCCACTTCAGACCAACATTTGATTGCTATTATTCCTTTCCCTTACTTCTTGTGGTGGATGAGTGGTCTGTTCCCTGTGTGTTGTGCGTGTGAGCCATACATATAAATGTCAATGCGTTGTGCGTATGAACCATACATATAATTGTCAACTGTGTTGGACTTCTTCCCTGTGTGTTGTGCGTGTGAGCCATACATATAAATGTCACTGCGTTGTGCGTATGAGCCATACATATAATTGCCAACTGCGTTGGCCTTCTTCCCTGTGTGTTGTGCATGTGAGCCATACATATAATTGTCAACTGCGTCGTGCGTGTGAGCCATACATATAATTGTCAACTGCGTTGTGCGTGTGAGCCATACATACAATTGCCAACTGCATTGGCCTTAAATTTCTGCCCTATGTGCTGCTCCATCGACTTCACAATGAAACTCCACACAAAGGGCGAGAGCTGGCTCGAAACAGCACATGCGTGCGCAAGCACACACACACACACACACAGACAGACAGACAGGCACAAAACAGCATATGCATGTACAAACACACACATTCACACGGACAGGCACAGGCACAGGCACAGGCTTATGCACATGCACATGCACACACACAACACATGAAAATTTATAAACCGCACACGTTCACACAACACATAAAAGTGTAAACTTTACTCACATTTACAGAGAGAGGCTGCCGAGACGTGCCTGCTGCTGAATTTTTCTTGGGGTACCGCACGGTGGACATGAAGCCTGACGAAATCTTGCTCAAGGTGAGGTATGCAAAGAGGGAGGTGTGGCCTGGTGGTGTGCTTCTGTGGCCAATGTGCAATTATGAAGTCGCCGTTTTAAGGATCGAATGACGACAGGAAGCCTGATGAGGCAAACTTTAAATCACTTCTGGCATTATAGTTAAAAAATGGACCCTCTGGGTGTTGTAGCCAAGCGCAAGAACATAAAAGGTAAACGGTCTTTATTGCTATTTTTGCGCAAATATTAGTACGTCAAGGAGCTCAAGCAGTAGCCTAGTATTGACTACGAAGTTGCCGCTATCTTGAGCATTCAAAATATTTTTCTATGCAGGCTCTGCCTTCTCGTGCAAGCACAAAGACAAATAGTTGAGGAGCCCAAGCAGTAGCCTAGTTCTTACTGACATATGTTTTCGCTCTGTAGGTCACACTGCCGTTCTCGCGCAAGTACGAATACGTCAAGGAGTTCAAGCAGGCCCCTCGCAGGGAGGACGATATTGCCATCGTCAATGCTGGAATGCGCATCCGTATGGAGCAGGTGAGGCGAGCAGCGTGTTAAGAGCTCCTTATAGTACAGTCTAGGTGGGCATATAAGCCCACACACAAATGTACAAATACACAAAGGTAGGGGGGCAAGGCTCTTGGCTGGACGTAGTCCAGTTGTTTTCTCAGTTTGCTGTTGCTGTCTTGTTTGAAAAATGCATGCACGACTGAGAGGCCGCTGTGGACCAGTTGTTAGTTGTTTAGATTTATCAGGAGTAGCTGAGAATGGTGCTAACCAACAGGATACACTTCCACTCGAATGCTTATTATCAACAGATCAAAAGCTCGTGCAAAAGGAGAAGGCCGCATAGGGCGCACCAAACGCTCCTAAAGCTTGCTGCTAGTAAGCGGCTAAAAGCCACACAGGGCAAGGCGAGAACAAAATAAATGCATAACGGCAGCAATAATTGTGCATTAAGGGAGCACCTTCGATTAACGCTCACGTAGCCTTTGCCCCACCAAATAGGTTCGAAAAGTTGCAAGCATCTTATAGTGTGCAGGTAAAAATGTGTTACCGTAACATATCGGTATAAAGTCAGCATGCAGTATGGACTTACACTCTTAACCCGCCCTCACTAGTTCCTTCCTGTGTGGCGTCTCCCATGCAGGACAACCAAACCGGAGGATGGGTGGTTGCTGAGGCTGGCATCGCGTATGGGGGTGTGGCAGCAAAGGCTGTCCGTGCTGACAAGGTGTGTCAGTGTTGTGCGTGTGCGTGTGCGTGTGTGCGTGCGTGTGTGTGCGTGTGTGTGTGCGTGTGTGCGTGCGTGCTTGCGTGTGTGTTGTGTGCGTGCTTCCATGTGTGAAGGCCTGCATGGGACAGCAGTGTGGTTCGTCTCCACAGTCAAGTGCTACATTGTACGCTGTAATGAGTTGACATGATCTGAGAAGATTGCCAAATATGACCTCGGCATCCCATGCCAAAGGATGATTGACAGCTGCATCATCATGTATTTATCTACAATTTTCGACCTTTACAGTGCTTACTAGTTCTTCAACCTTCATGATACCTCCATCTGCGCCTCACAAAGAGCTGCTCTGTCGTGCCTGCTTCCGAGCAGCAGTCCGCAACAGTGCATACATGTGTAATTTGAGGTCTGGGTGCCTGTGGCATGCTCTCATCTTAGGGGGTCAGAGGGGTCAGAGAGCAGCACCCTGCTTTAAAAACACTTCTGTCGTAACTTTCAGCATGTATTTTGTGTGTGTGTGTGTTCTGTACGCAGACTTGTGCCGCCCTGGTGGGCAAGCCCTTGGACAACAGCATCTTGGCCGACTGTTTGCAGCTGGTGCAGCAAGACGTGGCTATATCAGACAACGCACCTGGTGGAAAGGTGTGTGGAAGTACGTGCGTGCGTCTCAGTCCGGCTCAAGCTTCACACAGAGTCGTGGGCTGAATTGCGTCTGTCACTCGCAAAGGCTATGAGGCTATGAGCTATGAAAAGGCACTTAGTCAAAGGCTTCCCATCCAGGATCTGCTGTCCACAATAAGCAAATAAGTTTCAAGTTCTTTGCTGGTGCCTGCCACTGGCCCCCGGCTCCTCAGAGTTATTTTTCTACTTGTCTAGCTCTTTTGCCCTACTTTCGTGCCTCTGACTGAGCTTAAAGAGCTTGCTTTAGACAGCCACGCAGCAGACAAGGTGTTGGGAACCTGGAAGCATTGCCTAAGCCATGCAGAATCACAAGAGCTGTGCAAGAATTGAACGAGCTCCTGATCAAGACTTCACGCTTGACCACTTCACGCTTGACCAATTCACGCTTGACCAATTCACCACTTCACGCTTGACCAATTCACGCTTGACCACTTGACCATTTTGCACTTGACCACTTTTCACTTCTCCACTTCACGCTTGACCACTTCACGCTTGACCATTCACTTAGACGGTCTTGTTCCTCTCAAGCTTCTTATGCACCAGTCTGTCGAGCTGTCCCGAGTATCAAACATGACGTCAGCCCTGATGGTCCCGCTCAGGTTGAGTGTCGCCGTTTGCTGGTGTCATCTTCCCATAAAATATGTTCAGCCCTTGTCCATTGCTCTCAGTGTTCCAACTCATGAGACCAAGCTCTCTGGCACCTTTTCATGCGTCATCAACTCAGGTGGAGTACCGTCGCGCGCTGGTGTCGTCCTTCTTGTTCAAGTTCTTCGTGCACGTGGCCACCAAGCTAGAGGAGGACTCCCAGGTAGGAATGTCTCACTTGAACTCACAAGTTTTGGGCACCACACCATCTCCTTTGCTGGTCCGTCTGTTACTTGTGCTCTCAACCGAAATGTTGTCTACGTCTCCAGTCCTAAAAAGGGCTCCCAGGCATGGCTGCTTATAAAAAAATTGCAACCTCCTTTCAAACGCGTTCCAGGACAAATGTGTTAAAGGTCATTTCACACCCACGCCCACGCAAAACCGTTTCCGCAGCGGCTTTCAGCAGAAGACCGTCGTAGTGCTGCTTGAGCCTTCCACAGGCTCCCTTGCATAATGCTAACACAATAATGCTGCCACACCCACACCCATGCAGAACGTATTCCGCAGTGACTTCTCAGCAGAAGACCGCAGTGCTGCTCAGACCTTCCACAGGCCCCCTTCGCACGGTGTACAGTACCATGCGCTTGAGACGTCGGGCGCTAAGGATGTGGTGGGGGTGCCACACCCACACATGGCTGCTGACTTGCAGGTATGCAGACGGTTATTGTGTGTGTGCGTGTGCGTGTGCGTGTGTTTTTGTGTGTATTGTGTGTCTCTTTGTGAGATGGCAATGAGCTTGTGCACCATGACACTCAATTATTGAGCCCAATACCTTCAAGTGGTCGGTGCCTAGGTTTCCGTGCTTCGTGTGTGCCTCTGCCATTGGCCTGTAAAAATTAAATGCAACCCTCGATACTTTTACCATCTTTCCTGACTTTCAAGAAAAAAATGATTACACCTCCTTGAAAAAGCAAAAAGGAGACCCAAAGCTCCTTTTTCTGGAATCCCTGCCTAAATAACCTAAATAAGCCAAAACACACAATTTTGTACTCTCAAAGCCTGCAACTGTCGTGGTGTTAATGAATGTTATTGGAAGATCGTGGGATGGGAGGCTTAAGTATGGTTCCTGAATAGAGACCGAACTCTACGCTATAATTTTGTTCTCAACATAGCTGTCCACCTCTTTTATATTTGGCATTAATGTCCGGCGTGGCTGGCTGCACAGCATCGGTGTGTGTGTGTGTGTGTGTGTGTGTGTGTGTGTGTGTGTGTGTGTGTGTGTGAGTGTGTGTGTGTGCATGCGTGCGTGCGTGCGTGCGTGTATGTATGTGTGTTGCTTTGACCCACTCTAACGGCAGAAAGAAGTGAGCAGATCCTTGATATGCTAAGATCTCAGCTCACGCACTTTACCAGGCAGAGCTGGTTACGCATTGCAGCTGATAAGATGGATTGCTGTGTTTGTTGGCGCCAAGGTGGCCAGTCCACATTGCCAGGTTTTTCCTTGTATTTTTGTGCAGACAAGGGTGAGCAGTTGCACTGATAAATTGATATCTCAACTTGCAAAGTTGCTGGCAGCGCTGGTGCAGCGGGGCCTTTTACTTCTGTTTACTGTGTGAACACACACATGCTGTAAAATGTGAACACCGAGAAACATGGTTGGTTGTTTTTTTAGAGAAGGGCTGAGTCCGGCTGCACTGACGGCAATAAGCCCACATCTATCCAGTGTGAGCACCCAACAACATGTGGGTTGTGATGTATTCTAATATATTTGCATCGTGAGATAGCGAAGTACATTAAAGGATGTCAAGTCAAGAAAAAATGGAGAAACTCGAAAAGAGCACAGATAACAAGCAAGAGTGACATGAGTGACGTCACTTTCCTTCACTCCAAGAACTGAAGCTCAAGTGTTACAGACTGAACTCAGCAGACTGTTGGTCAGTTGTACAGGTCAGTGTGAACACCCATTAACCAATGTTATTGTGGGTCGACTACAGGTCAGCGGGGAGGCTGGATACACTGACGACATCAAGCTCAGTTCAGATGCGCTGGTGGCAGTACTTGTCACGAGCAGCAAGCCCCATGCACGCCTGACGCGCGTAGATGCGTCCAAGGCCCTCGAGGTGACTGCTTTCTCTGAGAGTTTGTCGCGGGTGGGGGGTTGGGATTGTGTGTGAACGTGCGTGTTTGTGTTTGCATTTGTGTGTGCATGTGTGTTCGTACATCAAAGTGGCAAATCTATTAGATGGTTATGAGAACTCTTAACACCCTCTCAACGTCCAGTACACCATATTTGCGCACTTGAAGAATGACCACGCAGCACCATATCACGATGCAGCACAAATAATGAATGTGTGTACAAGTTCCTGCTGTGCTGCTGAGGAATGGACACTGCGTGCAGTCACTCTTTGTCAATTTGTTGTCAAACTGCCCATTCTGCCGCTGCGGAAACATGAAGCAGTCTACCTGCACATACGCGCACACTCTCACACACACATAATATGCACACATTCACATACACAAATACAAACACAAGCACACACAGATATACACACATACACACACGCACACAAATACGCACACATACACAAACACACACACACACACATATGCACACATACACACACAAACACACACACAAGTACACACGCCCACATACTTTCAGGTGCCTTGTGTTGTGGCCTACTACAGCGCCAAACACACATACACACACGCACACACACAGATACGCACACATACGCACACAAACAACCACACATGTACACACACCCACCTGCTTGCAGGTGCCTGGTGTTGAGGCCTACTACGGTGCCAAAGACATTCCTGGCTCCAACTGGATCGGGCCTGTGGTGCAGGACGAGGAAGTGTTTGCCTCTGAGTTTGTCACCTGTGTGGGGCAGGTGTGTGTGTGTGTCATAGGGGTGAGGAGGATGGCCAGAAGTGTAGCGGCATTGCCTCTGAGTTTGTCACCTGTGTGGGGCAGGTGCGTGTGTGTCATAGGGGTGAGGAGGATGGCCAGAAGTGTAGCGGCATTGCCTCTAAGTTTGTCACCTGTGTGGGGCAGGTGTGTGTGTGTCATAGGGGCGAGGAGGATGCCCATAAGTGTAGCGGCATTGCCTCTGAGTTTGTCTCCTGTGTGGGGCAGGTGTGTGTGTGTGTCATAGGGGTGAGGAGGATGGCCAGAAGTGTAGCGGGCGTTGCCTCTGAGTCTGTCACCTGTGTAGGGCAGGTGCGTGTGTGTCACAGGGGTTAGGAGGATATGATGAAACGTTGCTTTTGCATTCAAGCCAAATGACTTGACGAAATGAGTTGAATAAGCCTTGGTTATAGAAGTGCTCAAATGCTGAGGTTGCCAGAAGTGTTGCGCGCATTGCCTCTGCCGTTCAATGCCTTGGCAGCCTCTCCATAGGCTTCCGCCTGATGTGTGATGCGTTTAATTGTTCCTTTCTAAATGTCCATTAAGTTTTTGATTAAACACCAGGCCGCCACCATAATAACCCGTGTACACACAAGTTTTACCTGCACAATAATCCTGCACAGTAGTGCCTGCATAGTAATCCTGCGCAAGTATTGCCTGCACAGTAATCATGCACAAGTATTGCCTACACAATAATCCGTGTACACAAGTATTATTTGCTCTAGGTGCAAAACATAAACACAGTCTGTTTCTTCTCTTCGATTCCTCACGTATTGGCTCCTCCATGTTATTAAGCCCTGTGTACGAGTTTGTCCACTGAGAGGCAGCGGGTTTTATTCAGAGGAATTCCAGTGATCTTTCCCTCTTTATCATTGTGGCTCGACAGAGTGCAATTGCGGCCTCTGACTGCAACTTCTTGACGTGTGATGTAACCAGTCCGTTCCTCTTCTTTCAATGGATGCTTGCACCAATCTGCCCCCTCTGTGCACTAGTGTGCCCCAACACCACTGCCTATGTACCACCCTGCCCCCTCTGTGCACTAGTGTGCCCCAACACCAATGCGCATGTACCACCCTGCCCCCTCTGTGCACTAGTGTCACCCCAACACCAATGCGCATGTACCACTTTGCACCCTCTGTGCACAAGTGTGCCACAACACCACTGCGCACGTACAAATCTGCCCCCTCTGTTCACAAGTGTCACCCCAACACCACTGCGCATGTACCACTTTGCACCCTCTGTGCACAAGTGTGCCACAACACCACTGCGCATGTACAAACCTGCCCCCTCTGTGCACAAGTGTCACCCCAACACCACGTGGGCTCTACATTGCAGCTGTGGCCTCTGACCCCTTGCGTCTTTCGTTTGTGTCTCTTGTGTGCCTCTTGGTTGTGTGTATGCCTCTTGTGCGGCCTTACGCGTGTAAGAGGCCGCTATATCCCGCTAATACGAACAACAAGGAACCTGCTTGCAAGCACACCTCGAATCATTGGTATAACACCTGACTTATTAACCACTTCATGCGCAGCCCATTGGCGTGATTGTGGCCTCTGACGAAGCGTCAGCTCGGCGTGCGGTTCGCCTCGTGGACGTGGGCTACGAAGACCTGCCTGCAATCATGAGCTGTGAGGAGGCATATGAGGCGCAGTCATTCTACAAGTGAGTGTGCATATGTGTGTGTGGGAGGTGGGGGAGGGGGCCAGTGTGCGCGTGTTTGCATGGTTGTGTAGATGAGTGAGTTATAAAAGGTCTGCCTGTCTGTTACCATTATCAGTAAAGAGGCATGTGTGTATGCATATCCACGATCTGTGATGCTTCTTCCGCCGTAAAGTAAGACCCTCCTTCAATTCCCTCTTGCTGCAGCTGATTCATAACTTCAGCATGCTGCTTCTCCACCTCTGCAGCTGTAGAATTATTTCTTGCGCTAAGACATCTCACGCAAGTCATTGCTGACATCTTCTCAGCCTTTGCAGCTGTAGAAATATTTGTTGCGCTAAGACACCTCACGCAAGTCATTGCTGACGTCTTTTCCGCCTATGCGGCTGTAAAACTATTTCTTGCGCTTAGACAACACGCAAGTCATTGCTGACGTCTTCTCCGCCTTGTGGCTATAAAATTACTTCTTTGCGCCAAGGCACCTGAGGCAAGTCATTGTTGATGTGTTTCAAGATTCAAGACTGTCGCCATTTCCTTGTCTCCCAGCACCCTTTTCGCCCCTTGCAACCAGCATGTGTGCCTTGTTCACACCTTTCCTTGTTGCTGCTGCTTGCAGCTACAACGCCAGCATTGTGAGTGGCGATCCTGAGGGCGCAATGGCGCAAGCAGACCACGTGGTCGAAGGAACGTTCAAGGTGTGTGTGTATGTGTGTGTGTGTGTATAGTGCGTGCATGTGTACCTATGTTGGGTGCACACATGTTTGAGCGCATGTGAGTGCTTGTGCGTGCATGTGTGTGTGTTTGTGTGTGTTGATACTTTATTGTTGTGTCATTTTGTTAAACCAATCTATGTGGTTTAAAAAAGACAAGAAAACGGAGGGTGTGTGTGTCTGAATATGTGTGCGTATGTTTGATAGGCAAGCCCTGTACCCTAAATAGGCGGAATAAGGAAATATAATGTGTGTGCATATGTTTGATAGGCAAGCCCTGTATCTCAAACAGGCGGAATGAGAAATAAATATGTCTGCACGTATTAAAACCTTACACGTGTGCCAGTAGAGTATGCTCTTCATTCCTCGTGTGCTCTGCTGCCTGTATCCTGCAGCTGGGAGGACAAGAGCACTTCTACCTGGAGCCTCAGAACTGCTGCGTCATCCCGTACGAGAACGATGAGCTGACCTTGTATTCCTCCACACAGGTGAGGGGGCACAAGGAGCTGTGTTTTATGTGTCTGCTGTGTCACATATTTGCTGGCACGGATCTCATCTTGTAACACACGATGTACCAAGTGGTGCATCTAAGGTACGAGCAAGCCCACGTAAGTACACGTAAGTACTTTGACTCCGGTATGTATTAAGTGTTGCATCTAAGGTCGAGCAAGCCCGCATAAGTATTTTGACTCCAGTATGTACAAAGTATTGCATCTAAGGAGCCAGCAAGCCCACGTAAGTACACGCAAGCACTTTGACTCCAGTATGTATAAAGTGGAGCATCTAAGGTACGAGCAAGCCCACATAAGTACTTTGACTCCAATACTAGCTGGTTGACAAATGGGGAGCTCAGTTTCATGTGCATTGTTGTAACTGGACCTTCCAGAGTTTGTTGCTTTGTGCCCATTCAAAGCACTGCATGGCCGACGTGAATGATGCACGCACACACACACACACACACACACACTCACACTCACACACACACACACACACACACACACACACACACACACACACACACACAAACGACGTCACAGGCACCCTCCAAGCATCAAAAGGCGGTGGCACTGACTCTGGGTGTGCCTCTGCACAAGGTAAGGCTTGCACGAAAGCCGTCCGACTCCTGGCAGTGTATATACAACCTTCATTGCATGCAACCTACATTGCAAAGATGCAGATTTGTAGACGACATTTCCTAGCTTTAGTCTGCCTTGCCATTTCACGTCTGCAAAGCCGTTTGTAATGAGATACTTCGGACCAGACTCACAGTCCTGCTCTTGCACTCATGACTCATGACGATTCTACAGATCGTGTCCAAGACCAAGCGAGTGGGGGGTGGCTTTGGCGGCAAAGAGACCCGCAGCATCTTTTTACATTGCTGTGCAGGTGGGTGTGAGTGTGGATGTGTGTGCGTGTGTATGCATGAGTGTATGTGTGTGCACACGTGTGTGCACGCGTACGCTTAAGATGTGTTTAAATTTCCCTCTGTATGTGTACATACGTCTTGGCACGTAAAACGTGTTACTAAAAATCCGTCCGACAAGCTTTCTGCAGATAGCTAGTCATTGTTGTTGAGTGTTCATACATGGTTTCATGCTGTGTGTTTTAGGGCACAAGTTGTCAACACGCAGGCACTTAATACAGTCACACACACACACATACATACACGTTGCAGCTGTCCCTGCGCACCACCTGCGCCGTCCAGTGCGGCTGTGCATGGACAGGGATGAAGACATGCAGGTGAGTGCCCTGCACTCATTTTTCGGGTTGGCCAGAACCGTATGTATCCACTCCACTGTATATGATTGTATATTTGGTGATTTCCCTGCCAAAAATACCATAAATTTGTAAGGGTGGGTGAGGGTGTCTGACTTTTCTTGCGAGGCTCGGCACTCGCTGGGGAGGCCCTAGCTGGAAACTACGGTTAGAGAATAACTTTTTTAAATTTTGATTTAGACGAATCTTTTTCTGTTGTTAGCTTATATAGATTAATGAATGTTTGCATTGAGACCAGGTGGACAATTTGGACGTGTGAGCCAGGGAAATTTGATTAGCGGTTACACCCCCCCAAAAAAGTGTTGCACACCCCTTTTAACTCTTTAAAAGAAGAATTGCTTAGGGTTATTAACTGTTATTAATGAAGAGACTTGGTATAAGATATTGGTGTGTCAGCCAGGAAATTCAGTTAACGAAAAATTCAGTTGCCCCTCCCCCCCAACACAGCTGCACACTGCCTATTTCTGGCCCGTTTACTACGCTACTGCTGCTGCTTGTCCTCGATGATGTGGAGTGGCGCGCTGTTGTTGAAGGAAAAAAGGCCCAAATGCTCAATGGACTTCTCCTTGATTGCCTGCCTTCAAGTCGTCCTACCGCTGCTGACTGAGGCCCAGGGCTTGCCTTTTGTTGCTGCTGCTGGGCTGCATGGTGATGCTGCTAGGGCCTGCTTCTGCTGCTGCTGGCTGCTCCTCCACAGGAATGAGCCCATTTTTCACACCCTCCCTATACCCGCTGCAGTTCCTGCTCTTCAAGTGTATCTTGCAGGCATTGGAGGGGTTGGAGGGGCTGAGGAATGTGTCGCAGCACTTGCACTGTAACTGGCAGATGACTTCAGAGTTCCCCTTCAAAGACACGGGCACCACGCGCACACACTGCCACCACCAAGGGGAGAAAAACCCTTCTCTTTGCAGCCCTTGATATGCTGGAAGACATCATCAGATGTTGGGGACTCTCCATTGTAGGACTGAGTGCCATAGATGACTGCCCCTTCCCCATCCAAGTGCATGCACTTAAAATCCTCTCCATCAGTCTGATATATTGTTGGCTTTATTAACACTCATTCATTTATAAAAATATAATTTTTGGTTTGGGATTTTTTGGGAATTTCTGGGGAGATGGGGCTGATTCCCCCCCAAAAGTGGACACCCTCGCTGGCCGACTAGCGTCTTCCACACCGGAAAGAGGCTCGCCGAGGCTTGGCGAGCCTCGCACTCAGCGAGTCTCGGCGAGGTCATGACCCATCCTTATAAATATGGTTTGGGCCAACCCTACTCATTTTTCTGTTGTAATGCTTCCAAGTGCAGACTGTGACTGCCGTAATAAGCATCCTGTGATACTTCATCGAACACTTGGTTTTGGGTTGCAAGTGCAGGTTAGGGCGGCTAGGCATCATTCGTCATCATTGCAGACTGCAACAGTGGAAGCTGCCTTTCTCAATTATGTTTTGTCCTTGTTCATTGCATGTTTTTGTTATGCGCCTTTGTGTGCTAAGCAGAGCACCGGCCCAATTCTATGTGTCAACACAAACTGCACTAACTCACACCCTAAATCATTCTCACACTAAATCATTCACACACAAAATTGTTCACACACACACTAAATGTCACCATGCCATGCAGAGCAACGGCCCAATTTTATGTGTCAGCACAAACCGTACTAATCATTCACATACACTAAATGTGACCATGCCATGCAGAGTACCGGCCACCGCCACGCTCTTATGTGCCGCTACAATCACTGACAGCTCACAAACTAAATGTAATGACCATGCCATGCAGAGCACCGGCCACCGCCACGCTTTTATGTGCCGCTACAAAGTGGGCTTTAGCAGAGAGGGCAGAGTGGCCGCCCTGGATGCCACGCTGTACAGCAATGTTGGGAACAGCATGGTGTGTGTGTGTGTGTGTGTGTGTGTGAAAGAGTCATTGTGTGGAATGAGGGATACTGGAACTGCAGTGTTTGCCTTTACGGGGCCAAAAGGTAACATTGGAACGGCACAATTGCCTTTGGAGCACTTGCACAATTGCACAATTGCCTTTTTGTGTTATGGGGCCAAAAGATTATGCCTGTTCATGCGAACATAATCAGGTATACTACACACTCACACGCGTACACACACACACGTGTATTTACACACACACAAACCTCTGTGCCTCTGTCATGGGCCAAGCCCTCAGGCTTATGCGCACACACAAATACACATGCATATACACACAATTACACACACATATACACACAGTTACACACGCATATACACACAATTACACACACATATACAGGATCTCAGTGCTTCTGTCATGGACCGAGCCCTCATGCACAGCGACTGCTCCTACAACATCCCCAACGTGCGAGTCGTGGGGCGGCTGTGCAAGACAAACCAGGCCTCAAACACAGCGTTCCGAGGCTTTGGCGGCCCGCAGGTAGGTGTGAAGGGGGCGCGCGTGTGTGTGTATGCGTGCGTGCGTGTGTGTATGTGTTTGTGTGTGTTTGTGTCTTAGTACATGCATGTGCACGTACGCGTGTGCATGTGAATATTGTTGTGTAACCGTCCTCTGTCGCAGGGCTTACCCCCTGCTCTGCTGCTGTAGGGCTTACCCCCTGCTCTGCTGCGCTGTAGGGCTACCCCCTGCTCTGCTGCTGTAGGGCTGCCCCCTGTTCTGCTGCGTAAGGCTACCCCCTGCTCTGCTGCTGTAGGGCTACCCCCTGCTCTGCTGCTGTAGGGCTACCCCCTGCTCCCCCTGCTCTGCTGCTGTAGGGCTACCCCCTGCTCTGCTGCTGTAGGGCTGCCCCCTGCTCTGCTGCTGTAGGGCTGCCCCCTGCTCTGCTGCTGTAGG
>Ga0307947_1000156_pt1 | contig 40853 bp, 31 predicted proteins | sample OrgLakmetagen232_FD_201840 | JGI IMG/M metagenome (GOLD analysis project Ga0307947, IMG submission 201840) | Saline water microbial communities from Organic Lake, Antarctica - #232 | ecosystem: Environmental > Aquatic > Non-marine Saline and Alkaline > Saline | place: Antarctica: Organic Lake...
GAAAAACAACCCGAGCAAAAGCAAGGCGTAAAAATAATGCCTAAAACGAGAGTACACATCACTTTATGCAAAGTGCCTGCCAGATCTCAGCCTATGCTCGCTACGCAAGAACTCCAGTTCTACAGCTGAAGCAGAGAACTCATGATTTCCTGCCTCTACTTGAGCCATGCCCACCCAGTATCTTCGGTATTTTGGAACCGGTGATCTGGTCCTTTCCTCCCATGTGAGCTTGTTTGTTTGCAATGTGATTGACAGCGAACTATTGACAAGGGTTGAGAAACAAATGTGCTTTGGTGTTTTGGAACCGGTGATTTGGTCCTTTCCTCCCATGTGAGCTTGTTTGTTTGCAATGTGATTGACAGCGAACTATTGGCAAGGGTTGAGAAACAAATGTGCTTTGGTGTTTTGGAACCGGTGATTTGGTCCTTTCCTCCCATGTGAGCTTGTTTGTTTGCAATGTGATTGACAGCGAATTATTGACAAGGGTTGAGAAACAAATGTGAACAGCAGGAGTAGTGTGAGGCTAGAGATATGGGCTTGTTTGTTTGCATTGTGGTTGACAGTGAATTATTGGCAAGGGTTGAGAAACAAATGTGAACAGCAAGAGTAGTGTGAGTATCTGGTCCTTTCCTCCCATGTAGGCTTGTTTGTTTGCATTGTGGTTGACAGTGAATTATTGACAATTGGAACCGGTGATCTGGTCCTTTCCTCCCATGTGGGCTTGTTTGTCTGCATTGTGATTGACAGTGAATTATTGACAATTGGAACCGGTGATCTGGTCCTTTCCTCCCATGTGGGCTTGTTTGTTTGCATTGTGATTGACAGTGAATTATTGACAATTGGAACCGGTGATCTGGTCCTTTCCTTCCATGTGGACTGTTTGTTTGCATTGTGCTTGACAGTGAATTATTGACAATTGGAACCGGTGATCCGGCCCTTTCCTCACACGTGGGCTTGTTTGTTTGCATTGTGGTTGACAGTGAATTATTGACAATTGGAACCGGTGATCTGGTCCTTTCCTCCCATGTGGGCTTGTTTGTTTGCATTGTGATTGACAGTGAATTATTGACAAGGGTCGAGAAACAAATGTGAACAGCAAGAGTAGTGTGAGGCTAGAGATATGGGCTTGTTTGTTTGCAATGTGGTTGACAATGAATTATTGACAAGGGTTGAGAAACAAATGTGAACAGCAAGAGTAGTGTGAGGCTAGAGATGTATCACTTTTTCCACCCCGATAACTTGAGAGCAATTGCTTTGTATGCAGCCATTTGTGTGTGATCAAGTTTTACAGTATCAGGATATTTACTAAAGGCTGATTTTTGAACGTGTGTCAAGTGGTGGAATTTCGATTTGCGGCTACTTGATAGGATGGTATAGGTCGATGTCCACATGCACCATAAGTATTTAGTATTTAGTGGGACTTCAGCATAGGGGGAACCGCACTCACACAGGGGGAATCCATTGGCATTAGCTCGAAGCTGTATTTAACGCACAACCAAGCATTCCAATGCAAAAGGCACAACTTTGCACCTTAGATCACGTATGCTTAAAACCTGCCTCAGAAACTTAATCACACGGGGGGGCAGAGGTATATGGTCTCTACTACCTACTTTAAGCCTGGCACCATCATACTCACTCACCTTACCTCATACTCACACCTCACTTTCACTTTAAGCCTGGCACCATCATACTCACTCACCTTACCTCATACTCACACCTCACTTTCACTTCAAGCCTGGCACCATCATACTCACTCACCTTACCTCATACTCACACCTCACTTTCACTTCAAGCCTGGCACCATCATACTCACTCACCTTTCCTCATACTCACACCTCACTTTCACTTTAAGCCTGGCACCATCATACTCACGCACCTTACCTCATACTCACACCTCACTTTCACTTTAAGCCTGGCACCATCATACTCACTCACCTCACCTCATACTAACACCTCACTTTCACTCTAAGCCTGGCACCTGCCATCATACTCACTCAGGGGGGCAAAGGCAGAGGGTTGGGCTGGCCAGAGCTGCCTACCACGACGCAGAGCTTGTCCTGCTAGACAACCCCCTCAGGTATTTTATCCTAGTAAGCTCTTCTGTCCTGATTTCTTGATTTTGTGTACATTGCAAGTTGGCATAAGTGGCACAAGCATCGATTTGCAAAGCAAGCGGCATGCAGCACAAAAAGTAGCTCTGCCTTGGCATGCATGCAATGGCTGTCACATCTTATTTCCATGGGCTTGTAATACAAGCTAGCTGAAAAGGGACATAAGGTTCCAGGATAAAGCTACTAAAAAGGGGCTGTAACCTGGTGAAGCTAGCATAGAAAGAGCACAGGGCAGTGGAAAATTCCCACTCCTATGATGAGATGTTTTGCAGCAATGGCGGCCTTCTTCCATCCAACCAGATCTTCATTTCAGCAACGAACAATGGCCCAAAACAAGAATGATTATTGATAACAATAACAAACAAAGGCCAGGATGTCACGCCCAAGCAATGGCAGCAACGTAATCTTGTGACAAGCACCTAGTTGGTCATAAGTTAATGATGTTCTGAGTCCTATACTCAGCAGTGACGATGATTTGGGGTCACGCATGTTTCCACTCCTGCCTTCTGTTTCCCTTGTCTCTTTTACCTTTTTGGCACATTGTGGGGCAGAAAAGAGGCATACGTGACCGGCACTTCAAAAGGCTAGTGCTTCAGCCAGCGGCTCTCTGTGCCATAAATAAAAATAACTGTAAAAATGGACACGTGCTGGTAAAATCTAATGTGTAGCATCTGTTACATTTGTTGTTTTGTATGCCTCTGTAGATAACATTTAGCAGCACTGCTATTCCATGCAAAAAATCGACACGTGCTGCTTTTTCTGTATGCAGGTCACGTGTAGCATAGATCTATCCACCAATACAATGCAGCATCATGGAGTGCAACTGTTCAGCAAGGCACACTCACAGCCATGCATGCATGCACACGCACAGCGCAGTCCAACACACAAACACACGCATACACTCTTGCAGCGCTGTGGACCAGCACACAGCCGTGCACATCTTCACGCACTGCATCCGTGGTGTGATGTGTGGCAAAATCCAACACACAAATACATGCATACACTCTTGCAGCGCTGTGGACCAGCACACAGCCGTGCACATTTTCACGCACTGCATCCGTGGTGTGATGTGTGGCAAAATCCAACACACAAATACACGCATACACTCTTGCAGCGCTGTGGACCAGCACACAGCCGTGCACATTTTCACGCACTGCATCCGTGGTGTGATGCGTGGCAAGGCAGTGGTGTGGATCACGCACCAGCTGGATCTGCTTCCGCAGTGTGATAATATGGCGGTTGCGGAGAATGGGTCCATAACGTACTTTGGGCCGTTCCACCCTGATGTAAGTATATACCCTGGGTTACTTGGATTTTTGCATGTACTGCGTTTATGAGAGTGGTAATTATAGAAAACGGGGCCATCGACGGCCCAAACCATCGATGTACTTACATCAGGATGGTACGGCCCATAGTACTTGAATCTTGCTTGAACTTTGCATGTGATGCGTTTACACGATTGGTAAATAATACACGGTTGACAAGGCTGTGTTATAAATTTGCATGTGATGCGTTTACACGGTTGGTAAATAATACACGGTTGACAAGGCTGTGTTACAATTTGTAACTTACAATGCTTCATATTCCAGGGCAGCGTCTCTGACCTTCACCGTGGCAAACGTGAGCGTTTGCCACAGCAGAGTGTACTGCCTCCACAGTGGCAAACATTAAATGTCCAGACATCTCATGTTTGCCACTTTGGAGGCTGGAGACTCTGCTGTGGTAGTCAATGCTGATGCAGCACCAGACCCAGTGGCTCTCACTGTCCCGCAATGATGCCATCATTCCTGAAGCAAAAACAGTGGAAAGCATTTGGCGATTACAACATTGTAATGAGAACAAAATTACCCATCACACATCCATGAGGACATTTATTTTGGTCACTCCAAAACACACACACAAACACACAAACACACAAAGTTTTTACGCAGTCATATGCGCATTTTTTTTGCAGGCGAATAAGACGCATCTGAACACTGGGCAGTGCTGCTTAAAAAACCAATACTGGCATGATCTGCGGATTTCAATCTGTACTTACCGTGTGCGACACTGGGTTTGGTGCTGTATCACCATCTGCAGCCACAGCAGATGTGGTGATGCAGCACTAGACCCAGTGTTGCACACGGTCCCACAATGATGCCGTCATTCCTGAAGCACAAACAGTGGAAAGCATTAAAAGATTATAATACGGTAACGATTACAAAATTACCCATCACACATCCATGAGAGATTTCCTTTTGGCCACTCCAACACACACACGCACACACAAAGGTCTTACACAATCGTATGCGCAATTATTTTTGCAGGTGATTAATACGCACCTGAAAACTGGACATTTAATGTTCGCCACAGTAGAGGCAGGTGACTCTGCTGTGGCTACAGATGATGCAGACCCAGTGTTGCACATGGTAAGTACAGATTGAAGTCCGCAGATCGTGCCAGTAATGAATTGTTCAGCAGCACTGCACCAGTGTTTAAACGGTAAGTACAGATTGAAGTCCACAGATCATGCCAGTAGTAAATTGTTCAGCAGCACTGCACCAGCGTTTAAACGGTAAGTACAGATTGAAATCCGCAGATCGTGCCAGTTGTGAATTGTTCAGCAGCACTGCACCAGTATTAAAACGGAAAGTACAGATTGAAATCCGCAGATCGTGCCAGTTATGAATTGTTCAGCAGCACTGCACCAGTATTTAAACAGAAAGTACAGATTGAAATCTGCAGATCGTGCCAGTAGTGAATTGTTCAGCAGCACTGCACCAGTGTTGCACATGGTAAGTAGAGATTGAAATCCACAGATCATGCCGTTTTGATGCCGCTTTGTTCAGCAGCACCGCACCAGTGTTTAAACGGTAAGTGCAGTCTGAGAGCTGCAGATCATGCTGATTTGATGCCAATTTCAGCTCTCGTACTGTAGGTATTGATGGTACTGTGTGTCTGTGTGTGAGTGTGTGTGTGTATGTGTATATGCTACTTGTCAATTTTCTCTGCTGAGTCTCAATCCTCTAAAAATTGAGGCAGGAAACCTGGCAGTGCAAGTGGAGACTGCAGCACACAGTGCCTCGTATATGTTGTTGGCAAATTACATAGGTCAAGAGAGATAGCAAACTCCCTACTATGAACCTCATATATTGTGTGCAGTGTGTGAGCATAAAGGTCCTTTCCAACTCCAACAAAAACTTAGAAATTTTGCTCTTCTCCTGCCCAAGTTTAATTTAGATGGGGGAGAAAGGTAGTGATTGGCAGCACCTTGCAGTACAGTACAGCCACAGTACTGCAAAAGTCTGAGCCGATCAGCAGGTGGATGACGAGTGCAGTAATACGGTTAGTTCAAGGTCAGTTTCTCTGCTTGAGTGGTATTGCTGGGTGTGCACTTACCGATCGACACAGACGTAGTATACTGTGGCAGTAATGTACTGTGCTGTGCTGCCATTTTGCATTTGTCCTCACACAGAGGCACACATGTTATGCAGACACAGCCGACGGAGCATCAAAGCATATAGCCAGCTCTGCCTTCAAACAGCTTTCTTTATACAGGCATCTGCACAAGGCTGCTTTTCAATGTCGTTACATTTCATAGTAGAAATATAGTAACTGGCCCCGCCTTAATGATTTGGCAGTTTCGTCTTATGTATCCATAGATCTGACTGGCCCAAGCATACCTAAAGGTTTGGTGAGCCCTTCCATATTGTATACTATTTTTTAATGATCTAAATAGTTGACCCAACTTGCCATGCTAGTTTTGACTTGGAGCAACACCCTTTCTTGTTCATTATACACACTAGACATCCCCAGCATAAACGTCACGCTCAAGCACCGGCCACTTATATTAAGTTATCGACAGTTTCACATACCTGCTCTCGCCAATGCTTCCTCTCCCATCAGAGTTATTCTTTTTTTATGATATGTATTTGTCTTCGATCCTATCTTCTCACCTAAGCCTTTTCTATCGCTCATTTTTTAATTTGCCAAGTGTCTCTCGTAGATCTCACTGAATGAGGTGAATGATAAACAGACAATACATGGAACAGAAAGGGCCTGCGCTGTTGTCTGTTTGCAGCTGGCAGGACATTGAAAACTGCAGTTTAAGCCAGTAGCACCAGGCAATCGCTTAGACATTTTCCTTTTGCTGCCCACTCTTTTCCCAAATGCTCTGTTTACTCATCCCTTATGTTATTCATTCCCCTGTGTCTCTACCGCTGCTTGTTACACACAGGCATCGCCTTTTGCTGCTGCTAGCCACCAGCATGACCAGCAAACAGAACAACAGCATCAGCAACTGCATGCCGTGCAAGGTAAGCGACCAGGACAGCAGAGCAGCAGCTGCGCCAAGCTCTGAACTAGTTTTACAAGGTTTACAAGGTCTACAAGGAAAGGCCTTCAGTCAAAGCGTGCGATTGCTAGCCTGCTCATAGAAACATTCAGTTAATGCAGGAAAAACGAGTTTGTTGTTGTTCTGGTGCAAAAAACCTCTGTACAAACAGCAATCCTCTCCTTCTCGAGGATGGAGCGGGGTTGATGCTGCTGTTCTGGTTGTTGCCGTGGCTGAAAGCAGAGGCAGTAATGGCCCTGGCTGACAGCAGAGGCAACAACCAGAACAGCAGCAACCGTGCCCGCATGCCGCGGAGGGCCCTCCCCTTCTCAAGGATGGAGCGGGGTTGATGAGGAAAGGGTTGAGGTTGATGAAGTTCTGTGCTTGAGTGGTGTTGCTGTATGTGCACCTGCTGATCCGCACAGACTTTGCAGTACTGTGGCAGGTCTGTATTGCAGGGTGCTGCCATACACCTCCCTTCTCCCCCATCTGATTACACTCGGGCTGGAAAAGGGCCCTGCATGCGGCTGTGGGGTGCGGTTTCCGTCTCTTCTGCCAGCCACACTCCACAGCCCTGCGGGATTACATGTACACTCTGTGGCAGATCCAGGCGGCGGCTTGTGCATGAGTGTGGAGGTGTCGATGGAGGCAGGGGCAGCTGCATGTGCTTGTACCGTGTGCTTGTCTTGACACAACCTTAGCTGTTAGCCAATTAGCATATTGAGCATTCTTAGACGATACTGAAGCTTTGCATTTAAGCCAGGACACTGGGAAAGCCTGCTAAAAGGAATCTAAGCAAGGAACTTGAACAGAGCTTTGCAGGCACCAGAGTTAAAAACAACTCCCAAACGAAAGACCACACAAAGGGTACAGACTAACATGTGCTGCTTGAGCTCCGTGCTGGCTTGGCAGGGATGCAAAGAGGGCTGATCGGTGTGTGGAAACACTAGCTGTACGATTCAATGGCACTCTAAAGAAGCAGCATCCTCTAGAGGTTCAAATTTGGGCTGAATGGTTTATGGTCAGAGCTGCTGTAAAATACAAGCATTGCGCCTGTCCGGTAATCATTGCTTCTCAACCACAAAAAAATGCCTTTGATTGTGTTTAGCAAATTGCACGACATCTTCCTTTCCAACTCAAACAATACCTTAAGGCATAGCCACGCCACACCCGCACTGCAACAATCCCAGAATCACCGCCAGACGAGAGGCTGTTGACACACGGTGCTACTTTGCCTCAAGACGCCTCCTCTCCAGCAGCACTATCATCACAAATTCCGAGGGAGTGCACAACCCTTCCGGAAGCATCCTCTCTCTCCCTGCGTGTTGCACACCAGCGGTCCACAATGCCGCGCGTGGACAGTGTTGGCGCCCTGTTTCAGATGGACAGGGCCTGCCAGCAGGTGCGTGGATCATGGATTTCCTGTTGCCTCTTTCTGTGGTGTAGTGCTGAAGGTTCACAGTGCCTTGAATAGACTGTGCTGGCACCCTGTTTCAGATGGACAGGGCCTGCCAGCAGGTGCGTGGATTATGGATCTTCTGTTGCCTCTTTCTGTGGTGTAGTGCTGAAGGCTCACAATGCCGTGTATAGACTGTGCTGGCGCCCTGTTTGAGCTGGACAGGGCTTGCCATTATTAGGTGTGTGGGATTTGGATTCATGCTGGCTTATTTTTGATGGTTTGCAGTGCCGTGTATAAACATCGTTGGCGGCACCCTGTCTGAACTGAACATACAGAGTCTGCCAGTAATTTAATGAAATTTCAAAATATGTTGCCTTGCTTCTCTGCCATTGTTGAACAACAACTGTTCCGAATGCCACTCATGGACTGTGTGGGACTGTTTCATTCTGGACACGACCTCCATCATTCGCTCAGGCAGTGTTCAAGCATTTGCAATGAATCCTTTGCACGATCTTCCCCTGCCACTGTGAAAAAGAATTCAACAAAAGCTGCAGGCGCTGAAATCGATTATTTCCAACATTGCTAGCACTCTGAAGTGTGCGTGGGCTTAAGCCTTAAGTCGGCTTCTGATGACGCTTGTTAGGTACTCACAGCGTCTGGTGAGCAAGAACAGGCACGGAGGTTTCACTTTAGTTTCTGCAAAGTGTATTTTGAGTTGGACGGGCTTGCCGGCAAATTTGTAGGCGTGCTTTAATATGAGGCCTTATCTTCGTCAAGCCTCCTCCCAGAAGCAAGATCATGTGGCGTGTTTCTGCGCATGATCTTCAAGAAGGAAAAAGCTAAACGTTTGTGCATTTAAACATTCCATGCAATTGGTGAGGATAATTTAAAAAAGGTTAAAGATCGTAATTGGTGAGGATAGACTCGAAACACTAGGCTGGGGCATCTCGGACCGATTTGAATGTTTGGCAGTGCTCTCCCTACAACTGCAAGTGTTCTTTCTCAAGCTGAATGTTTGGCAGTGCTCTGAATGTTTGGCAGTGCTCTCAAGCTGATTGTGCAGTGCACTTTCAAGCTGAATGTCTGGCAGTGCTCTGAATGTTTTGCAGTGCTCTGAATGTTTGGCAGTGCGCTCAAGCTGATTGTTTGCCAGTGCACTTTCAAGCTGAATGTCTGGCAGTGCTCTCAACCTGAATGTTTGGAATCGCTCTCAAGCTGATTTTGCAGTGCACTCTTTAGCTGAATGTATGGCAGTGCTCTCAAGCTGAATATTTGGCAGTGCTCTCACCACAACTGCAAGTGTTCTCTCTCAATACTGAGACCAATTTCTTTGATGCTCACATGCTCACATAAAACATGTAACCACATCAGAACGAGAGGAGAATAACAACGCACCCCCTTGCAGGCTGAGGCAGAAGCAGCAGCGACAGCAGCTGCAAAAGCACGAGAACAAGAGGAAGAGGATGCACACGCGCAAGCAGCACTTGGCCGCCGGGGTAGCTCTGCCCTTGCCACAGCTTTCAGCAGAGCAAACCGTGGCATTTCGGTGCAGCTGCCAATCAGCAGCAAGGTGCGTGAGATCAACAGAACTTCCAGCAGGGAGACGGTAGCCTGTTAGCATGAATGCCAGTACTCTGGCCCACATATTACATTAGATATGCATGTACACGTGTGTGTTTTGTGTGTGTGTGTGTGTGTGTTTGCAGCCTCTTGTTTGCAGCCTCTTGTCGGGCTCACATATTATTTTGCTAAAGATTGGCATTTCAGCTCAGCACATGCCATCTTCTTTGTGGTAGGTGAAGTTGCTAGTGAATAGAAAAGGAAAGAAGTGAAATAAAATATCATAAGAATGAGGATCAGGTTCCATTACATTCCAAGTACCATTGAACCTCTCTGCCAAAAAAACGTGAGGTCAATGGGGAAGACTCTGGGATCCTCCTGAAGCGAGTTCCTAGATTAGTACTATATTTTATTGCAGATCAAAATAGTGGATTAGTGGATGTGCTGAGTCTTATACTTTGCAGTGACAGTGACTTGACCTGACAGCGCGCCTTTTACTCTCATCAAAGAGAACTCTTTAAGATGTTCACTTCCTTTTACTCACAGTGCCTAATCAAGCTTGAACTAAAATTCATCTAGAGCAAAATAAAAGGTAGAGCTGGATTCGTGCTCAACTGCACAAACGCACACATATGCACACCACCACACTCACAAATACACGCGCTCAAACACACACACGCATATACACACATTTACATGCAGAGCATGATGGCGGCAGTGGGGAAGCCGCCACAAATGGATGAAGGACAAGTTGGCATTGTCGTCGGTGCCCCTCCCGCCCCTCTCCCTCCACCCGATCCCTTCACAGGGACTGTTAGGCGAATATCTGCCAGCCAGGCTGGCAAGGTGTACGCAAAGGTGTGTTGCTTGCTTATGCATGTGTGTATGTGTGTGTGTGTGTGTGAGTGTGTGTGTGTGTGTGTGTGTGTGTGTGTGTGTGTGTGGTAGCAAAGAAAAAAACGCAACGCTGGATTTTTGGCAGTACACACATTGAAACATGTGTGTGTCTGTGTGTGTTTGTGTGCATCTTCATGCTGTACTTGCGTTTGCTGCAGAACATGCTGCAGAACATTCGTTGGTGGGATGCCTCCCAGATCATTCCCAAACCATTGAAAGACAGCACACGTTTACCTCATGTTTTTCTGAGCATACTTATTCCAAGGCTTGAGCTTGGCTCATAAGTTACCAAAGAGGGTCATCTGAGGCCCAAAATGGTCAGGTTTTGGCATGCTCCTAGGGTATGGCTCCCATAATTTGCAGGTTTCAAGCTCAGCTCTGATATGCAGGGCTGAATCCAATGCAGCTGAGCTTGAAACGTGCCAATTGCGGGGCCCATACCGAATCGGCTGCGGCGTGAACCCTACTTTTTGAGCAGCCATATGCTATGTCTGACCAGCCAGCGCACCAAACCTGGTGATTTTTAGTGTTTTGAAGTCCTTATAATAAATTAAAGATCATTGCAAGAGAAATGGGCAAAAAGACTAAGTGGTTGGCAAGATCTGCGAATCAATGTGCCATTCCCCCTGGAAAGCACCCATCTAGGGAACAGGTGCACGACGTGTGCTTTTAGTCCTGTCATTCTGTACGCAGGGCGACTTGTCTAAATTTGAGCAGATGCTCGGGAAGCTCATAAAGTCAGAATCAGTTTGAAGTTAAGTTGGGTCCAATTTGATGAAGTGACGTGTGAGTAGTTGCACCTTTCATGCAAAAGGGAGCATGTTTTGGCTTTTGCTCAGATAACCCCCTCTGATGGTTCACACCTTGATTCACAAGCGTTGCATAATTATTTAATGTGCGCCCTCATTATGCTAGAGGCAGTATTGGCCCATCTGCCTGTATGTGATGCTCTGCGTACGGGTATAATCTCACTTGTACTGCAACCTATGCCGAGATGCTCATCCTTCATTTGCCTCTTACATTGCAGGCTGACCAAATAAATCATCCTCACACTGGACAAAGGTAGAGTGTTCAGGCGGCCCTATTGATCCACGGCCACATTTTCCACCCTTTATCTTTCAATGTGCCGATAATGCCGTCTTCATACTGCAGCGTATTTCCCTCTGTGCACTCTTATTATTGCAGGCAGGTGGCCATGCCATGGCTGTGCCACTTATTCCGTCAGACTCTGTATTCATACGTCTGTCTGTTTTCCACTCTGTACCCCTTATACCTTCCCTTTATAAGGCAATATAATTACATTGCCCTTTATATTTCCACTCCGTGCACTCTTGCAGGCAGGCCTACTGCTCATGGCTGCCCTCCACTCTCGCTTTTTTCAGTGTGTCAATTCTTGGTATGCATTCATACGAGTGCCCGCTTTTCCTACGTGCATCCCCTAACGTTACAGGCGGGAGGGGTAGGCATGGCCGCCTTTTCCTTTTACCTCTTTGTGGCGTGCCAAGTATCCAGACTTTATTCTGACGTGTGGGTGAGGTAAGCATGTTTCCGCATTGTTGCGTTTTGTCGACTGTTGCTTTGTAGCGTCAAAGCAGTATTCATTAGAGTGCGAGGGATTTTTTTTCACCGTGCTTGTGCTTGTTGTCCAATCCACCTGCTTCAAAAATGCATCCGTATCCGTAGGGTAACTCTTGTGAGCAAGCCCAGCCCATCAACCAACAATAGTTGGCCACAACCGTATATACACACTACACACCGTATATGACCGTATGTAAGGTGATTTTCCTGCCAAAAATACCGTATATACACCGTATATACCTATACACGTATGGTTCTGGCCAACCCTAACCAACGATTATACTTCCCTCCTTTGTGTAGCTTTGTTTTTCAATATTGATAGTCAATGTTTGCGCTCACGCCGCGCAGGTGGTGGTCAGAAGATGCGTTTGCCATCAGTGAAAACACGGCAGAGGTCTCATATGACGCCAATGTTGTATACGTTGGCTCCTATGTGGTGAGCAAAAAGACCCGTTAGGGTGTGGATAGTCGCCTTTATGAATAGCTTCTATGTGGTGAGCAAGAAAACTTGTTGGCATGTGAAAAGTCGCATTTATGAATAGCGCCTATGTGGTGAGCACAAAGACTTGTTGGCGTGTGAATAGTCGCCTTTACAGATAAGAGTAGTCAACAGTTATGTTCTGGCTTAAGTAGGCGCGGTGCACAAACTTTCGCAGACAACAGGGGTTGAGTACACTGTCTCTGCAGCAGCAAACAATCAATCAATGAAGGATTAAGGCCTGGCTATGGCTCAAAGAACAATTCCTTCAGGAAGTAATTAAAAAAGTAGAAAAACAAGGAAACAAAGGCAGGCAGTACTGCCCACTTGCCACGTGCACGTTAACCATGGCCACTTGCCACGTGCAAGTTAACCATGGCCACGTTAACCATGGCCACGTGCCACGTGCACGTTAACCATGCCCACTTGCCACTTTAGCCATGGCTAATGCTCACACCGAACAAGTCTATCTTTGAAGCCACCAAGCCAACAGAGAGTAGATGATTGAACAGAGACCATGCACCATGAAGCAGTGTACTCATTTGTTGCACTTGTTTTCTGCTGCACCCTCACAAAATGCTCCCCCCCCTGGTACTGCTTCAAGTTTCTTTCCAACATTCTCAGAGCATAGTAGTGGTGCTATTTGTTTTATCCCCGCTGCTATCAAGGGAATGGCAACTTTCGTACTAGCAACTCTCCCGCTCGCACCCCGCAAACTTTTTTGACGACAATGGCTCATTATGGTCGTGTGCTCACTAACTGCACTTCCAGGCCATGGTGGTGCTGTTGATCCTCAGGAATGCCAACTTTCCATCTAGCAAGATCCCAAACATGTTCGACATTGATGGTCCACCTTTGTATGCTTGTTTCATTCTCAGGCTATGGTGGTGCTGTTTATCCTGCTGCTGCTATCGAGAGACGGCTTCTTTGCAATGTGGCACATCCGAGCATCCACCCAGCTACACAACCAGCTGTTTGACCGTGTCCTGAAGGTGTGTAGAAACAAAAGCAGCAGCTTGACCATGCTCTTACAGTGTGCAGGATGTTATTACTCAGAAAGATGTTGAGCATGTTAGTTCTAAGCATTGCCTTCTCCTGCCATTGTTCTAGAGGCCAGTCTTGTCCTGTATGTCCTTAAGGTTGACTTTGCTTAATATAAGTAAGGTAGCCTGCACATGATACCCAGCCTGTCTGCATATGTTACCATCCTATTACCTAGCCTGCACGTGTTACCGAGCATGCTACCTAGCCTGCCTGCACGTGCTCCCTGCTAGCCTGTCTGCACATGTTACCGAGCGTATTACGTAGCCTGCACGTGTTACCGAGCATGCTACCTAGCCTGCCTGCACATGCTCCCTGCTAGCCTGTCTGCAAATGTTACCGAGCATATGACCTAGCCTGCACGTGTTATCGAGCATGCTACCTAGCCTGCCTGCACATGTTACCGAGCCTCTTTGCACATGTTACTGAGCGTGTTGTCTAACCTGCACGTGTTACTTAACAAATCCCCATACGACTCTTCCGTCATACACCTGTGGAGGTCTTGCTGTGCTGTCATCGAATATTACATTCCAGCTCATCTTCCCTCTTTTTTTCTGCACCTTCCAGGCTCCAATCCTGTTTTTCCTCCGCACGCCCGTGGGTGATGTGCTGTCCTCTTTTGCTAACGACCAGGATGTCGTAGATGAGGGCCTCCCGGATGCACTTCACATGACCACCATCTACATCATGTACGCAGTCTGTCACTGTTGTGTCACAAATCACAAACAATGACCACCATCTACATCATGTACGCAGTCTGTCACTGCTGTGTCACAAATCACAAACAATGACCACCATCTACATCATGTAAGCAGTCTGTCACTGTTGTGTCACAAATCACAAACAATGACCACCATCTACATCATGTAAGCAGGCTGTCACTGTTGTGTCACAAATCACAAACAATGACCACCATCTACATCATGTAAGCAGTCTGTCACTGTCGTATCACAAATCACAAACAATGACCGCCATCTACATCATGTAAGCAGTCTGTCACTGTCGTGTCACAAATAACAAACAATGACCACCATCTACATCATGGAAGCAGTCTGTCACTGTTGTATCACAAATCACAAACATTAGGAGTGAAGCCACATGGAACGGTGGAGCTTTTGAGCAATTTGTCCAATGATAAAGATTTATGGAACGAGGGGATCTTGAGCTTGCAGGCATTCATTGACGCGCGCAGTCTTCAGTTTAGGGATTTTAGCGGGCGTGAAAGTTATGGCCTGATTTTTGAGGATGCCTCCTGTGATGACAGCTGCTCATTGTGCACCTAGGGGTTTAGCACTGTGTTGGTCCAAAACTGTAATGCTGAATACTACACTTGTTTTAAAGTTGGGTGCATACCAGACAGAGAGGGTATAATCCCGTGCTGCATCTTATCATGCTCAACACCGCTCTCTAATTTTGACTTCAACCTGTTATTGATCTCAAATTGCAGGATCCTGGTGACCGCGCTCATCATCGTTATTGTCTCCATCCATTATTACGCGATTCTGGCGGCTGCTCTTTTTGGGGCGCTAGGGGTCATGCTGGTATGTTACTGAAACTCGTAAATCCTCATTCGTATCTGTATGCTAGTCGAGCAGTCATATGTCGCAAGTAATGAATTTCATCTTGTAAACCTGTATGTTAGAATGCACTTTTCCTGACTCCTCTTATTACAAAGAGCAGTAATTCTAATTTAAATGAGTGGACCGTTGTAATATTTTATTCACTATGGCGCCCTCCTGGCGGTTGAATTCTTTGCCGTTCTTAGCGTCATGCTGGTATGCCACGTTTTGCGTGATTAAGTGTGGGCATCACAATTTCCTAATGCACACACACAGACATTCACACCGTACACACATTCAAACCGTACACACATTCACACCGTACACACATGTTCACACACAAAAGTGAATTTGTTACGCCAGCACACCTTGTACCTCAAAAGCGTACGCAATTTTTAATGGACTTGAACAATTGACATTAATAATGGAAAAAAATACTGTACCAACTCGCTTGCTGTGCATGCATTCGATTTAATCCTTTGTATGCAAGCCCTTGAATTACTTGCATTCAAAAGCAGAAGCTTATATTACTTTTCCCGCACCGTTCCTGCACCGCCGAGATCACGAGGTACTGTGCTCACTGTATGTTCGCATCATCTGCATAAGTAATACCTCGTTCAATTTTTCCTGCACCTTTCCTGCCTGACCTAGATTGCAAGGGACTGTGCTCACTGTATATCCACATAACAACACACACATGACAACACACACGCACAGTACCTATACCTGCCAGCGGCTACGCTCCTCAAGCGCTGGTCAGGAGAGACAGCAAGCCAGGTGTTTGTGCACATTGACGAGTCACTGCACGGCATGGAGGTGTGTGGGTTTTGTGACGATTTTGCCGCAAGCATTTCCTTGTGAAGCACACACACACTCGCACGCATTTACTTGTGAGTCGTACTGTTTTGCAGCACCAGTATGCATATGCACGCAGCTGCGGCAGGATGGCTCATAAGATGAACAATAAGATGAACAATAAGATGAACAATAGGATGAACGATACCTGAAATAGGAAGTTGTTTGGTGACAGGGTGTGGAGGGTCCTCGGTTTGAAATTTCATGTACCTTTGAAATATGTGGCTATAATAGGTATCGCACCAGAACAAGGTCGTTTTGTTATGGTCGTCCTATCGCTTCAATTGTTTGACACAAACAGGAAAGTGTGGTCACTAGAAGTAGTTTGTGGATATGTAAAAAGTACGGGTTGACTTTGAGGTTTGTACTAGCCGTTAGTGCAAAGAGCCACACAATCTCCCGTTTGCATTGCAATTTCCCACTTGCCTGCATGCGGGCTTTTTGATGTGTCAAACATCCCTGTTTTCATCCATTACTCAGCGTATGCCTCTTCAGTTAAGCTGAAAACTGGAATCCTTATGTTGATCTCATCACCCTTTTTGTCATAGAAGTCCTAGGACTGATGTATGGAAATCGTCCTGCTAAAGCGTCGTGTGTGCATCAGAGATCGCACATTTGTATGGCGTTGGCCGACTCTTATCATGTACTTCTATGAATCAAGGACCAATGTCACCAAAACCGCATCTTATCATATTCTGTCACACGACCATTTTAATCACACATATTTTCAATTTTATTTTAATCACATAATTTCAGTCTCATTTAAATCACACATCGTTTCAATTTCAAATGAACAGGGGATTTATATTTTGGCTCGGTGGCAACAAATGTAGAAGGGCACGCTGAAAAAGGCGGTGGCAACAAATGTAGAAGGGCAAGCTGAAAAAGGCGGTGGAAACAAATGTAGAAGGGCATGCTGAAAAAGGATCATGTTCAAGGATCATGGCGCAAGGGTTCTTAGCCCAAGCTGTGCCACGACAGTTCCACAGTTGATTTCACTCGCCTTTAAGCACCCAGGAGACCTGCGTGCTGTGCAGAGCACATAGCAGATGCCACACCAACACGTTATTTATGTATTTACACATAATGTCATTTGCAGTGAGACAGGACAATCCTTACCACCACACATCATTTCATTTTGATGCACATCATTCATGGATATCTAGGGAGATGTCACATGTCCCACCACCACCACCACCACCACCACCACTTGTCCACTTTAATTTCCCCTGCAGGTCATCAAGGCGTTTGGGGCTGTCAACTTCTTCATCCAAGAGAACGTTGCCAGGATCAATGCCCACCACTTGGCTCTGTTTAACACGGAGCAGGTATTGCCAAACATACTCTCTAAAAATAAAAGCAAATTCGCAGGCAGTGAGGATTGGCTCTGTTTAACACTGAGCAGATGTATACCTACTCTACCAAAATATTGTCAAACATACCCTCTACTCCAATGCCTGCCCGGCCTTTTAGAGTATTGCTTGATGTCACACCAAACGCTGCAAATTCAAGCACACGCAATCTTAACCAGCCAGACAGAGAGCAGTCTTTGGAACGGTTAGGATAATGCATTTGTGCATCTCCTCACATTTTGCCAACCTACTGTGCAAATGAATTTTAACAAGTAATTATTGAGTTATGAGCATACACTGAACCTAACCAGATCAGTGAGCAATATAGTATATTGTGCTTTGTGCATCAACCTGTAAGTTTATGAGATTAAACAAAGCTATATGAGGTCGGTAATCTACAAACTTATATGATCAAGAAAAGCGGTATGTAGGATAAGGAGATTACGCTTACTACTAAAGAATTGCATATGTGAGGATTTGCAACCTTATTGCATTAGCTTGATCCTAGAATTCAACTGTACACACTCACACACACACACACACACACACACACACACACACACACACACACACACACACACACACACACACACACACACACACACAAACACACACACACACACACAAACACACACACAGTGCCACCTGTGGCTTGCATTTTGGTGTGACCTGTTTGGCGCGATCTTGGTTGTGGGCACCAGCTTGCTCTCTGTGGGATTAAAGGAGACACTGGGTGGAGCTGCTGTAGGCCTGGCCATCTCCAACACCATCCAGGTGAGTGTACGTTCACAGATATTTAGCTGTCTCTTGATACCCAGTCTTGCCCCTTTTCTGTTGGCTTAAATTTCAGCGACAACTCTGCGGCATGAAAGGCTGTGCTCTGGATCTAGCATGCTTTTGTGAGCATTACTTCTCGGTATAGAGCAGAGCTCTTAACATGCCCGATCTTAGCTAACTTTTTCCAGTGGCACACTATAACTTGTCTATACAAGTTACTCAATCCTTATGGTGACTAGAAAATTTCCAATAACCCAGTTGGTACATCTATTTTACAACAACTGTGTTCTTCTTGACCTTTTCGCTCACAGATCTTGATTTTTTTCACCTGGTACGTATGCGGAGGAGGCAAGAAAGAAGATAAAGGACAGATGCATTTTTCTAGATTCCCCCTATCTTTAAATAAGCATAACCAGCCATTCAGGTGAGTCTCTTTCCTCCCTAACTTAGTTTCTCCACTCAGCACGTCAGGGGGAGAAGGACACAAAGAAAAGGCGTGTCGTGGTGACCTTGGAATACCAATTCTCTTCGAAGAGATAAGAGAGGAAGGAGGAGTATGTGTGCGCGCGTCCGTGTATGTACATCCTTGTCATTATTGATGGTTAGGCTTACAGGGGGGAGTTGCGAAAAGGTGCTGTGTCTTTCTGTGACGAACACAGTTGTTTCTGCAATCTGTCTACATAAATTCTCACCCCTGCACACCTGCACACCTGCACACGCGCACACGCGCACACGTGCACACTTGCACACTTGCACACCTGCACAACTGCACAACTGCACAACTGCACACCTGCACACCCGCACACCTGCACACTTGCACACCTGCCTGCACACTTGCACACCTGCACACTTGCACCCCTGCACACCTGCACACCTGCACACCTGCACACCTGCACACTTGCACACCTGCACACCTGCACACCTGCACACCTGCACCCCTGCACACCTGCACACCTGCACACCTGCACACTTGCACCCCTGCGCACCTGCACACCTGCACACTTGCACCCCTGCACACCTGCACACCTGCACACTTGCACACCTGCACACCTACACACCTGCCTGCACATATAATCTCCTGGTGCACCCCTGCACCCCTGCCTGCACATGTAGTTTTCTGATCATAGAGGTGATGCACCCATGTCTTTGAGAGATGGCAGCTTTCCAGCCCTTTAGGTTCATTTGTTTAATTCTGGCTTGGCCAGTTTTGGATGTGTTTAGGTGGGTGTCCCATGAAAGCTGCTGGGTAAACGTTTTGCTCTCACTAGCTGACGCCTGTGCTTGAGCCCTTTCTTGCTCGCTTGCTTTCTAGACGATGCCTGCCTTGGACGCCTTTCCTTGCACACTAGCTGGCACTTTCTTCCTTGCTGACTAGCTGATTAGCTGATGCTTTTCTCTGACGCCTTTACCCACACCTTAGCTGGCACTGTCGTTTTTGCTTGCTCGCTGATGCCTGTCTTTTGGCGCCTTTACTTGCACATCAGCTGATGCCTGTCCTTGATGCCGTTCCTGTTGCACACTAGCTGGTTCACGTCCTCGAGCCCACTACTTGCTCATAACTTCACCTCTGTGAAAGAGTTAGGCTATATGTGTGTGTGTACGTGTGTTGTCATGGCAGCAGTCCTGGGGTATCTTGCAGTTGCTATGCACTCCCAACTGTTATAGCGTTGCAAATGATGTGCTTGCTTATAATGCAGTTGCATACGATGATATTTTTCCTTTTTAATGAACATACAGGACTGTGCGTGGCATCGCAGACGTAGTGAGCATGTGGGACGGAGGTAGGTTAAAAGACTGTAATGTTTGGTGGGGCTCTAGTGTGAGCAATAGCACACACACATACACGCACATATAGACAACCACATAACCACACAACCACACAACTGCATACACCCCATGAGTCATCTGTCCTATGCATACTTATCCTTATCGGCGTGCACTCTCAAATTTGGATAAATGATACGAAAATAGTGTTGAGGATCTGCTGATCACCTGATTCGTGAATTTGCATGCATGGATACACTTAGTTACTTAGTTACGGATACTACACTTAGTTATGGATACTACAAGACATTGACGGTGGGGTTAGTTTTAGTAATGGGTAATACAAGAGTGCCGGGGGGGTTATTCCTCCGTTATTCCTCCAAGTTGCTTGAGGCTCTGTGGATGTGTTGCTAAGTGCTCAGACGTCTCGGTCCGTGGCTGTGATGTAACGATGTTTGCGTTGCTCTGTCTGATTATTTAGTAATGTAGTATTGCATGCCATAATTTTTTCTATTTCACGCTCGCATCTGTTTCGTGTGATGCCTCTGCCATGAAATGCAAGGGCGGCACGGCAAAAGGCACGAGCATTTTCTGAGCACTCTGTGGCAGTTCTTTTCTGTTTGCATCGTGAGATGCAGCAGGCGGGAATTTATTACCAAGGAAGTCAAGTGTTATATACTGGGCTCAGCAGCTTTATCATCACAAACTTTGTGCATAAAACACTAATGCTCGCTCGTGCCTTTTTTTGATACCAGTCATTCGTGCATGGTGTATAGTTTCACGGACTTTAAAATTCGGCGGTGGTCAGGATAAACAATGATACCCTTTGCTGTGCTGCTTGTGCCACACAGTCAAGAACACTACTGTGCATATACTGTGCATACCGTGCATACTGTGCATACTGTGCATATACTGTGCATATGCTGTGCATATGCTGTGTTGCTTGTGCCACACAGTCAAGAACACTACTGTGCATATACTGTGCATACTGTGCATACTGTGCATACTGTGCATATACTGTGCATATGCTGTGTTGCTTGTGCCACACAGTCAAGAACACTACTGTGCATATACTGTGCACATACTGTGCATACTGTGCATATACTGTGCATGTACTGTGCAAATACTTTGCATATACTGTGTTGCTTGTGCTACACAGTCAAGAACACTACTGTGCATATACTGTGCATACTGTGCATACTGTGCATATACTGTGCATATACTGTGCATATGCTGTGCATATACTGTGCTGCTTGCGCTACACAGTCAAGAACACTACTGTGCATATACTGTGCATATACTGTGCATACTGTGCATATACTGTGCATATACTGTGCAAATACTTTGCATATACTGTGCTGCTTGTGCTACACAGTCAAGAACACTACTGTGCATATACGGTCATGAACACGCATTATACCTGCAAGGAGCGCACACATGATCCATGCACATGATGCTCAAGTTATAATTGCTTTTGTACCGTTTTAGAATAAAGGCCGTTAAGTATACATAAATTGTGACCTTATACTTTGAAATTTGGGCTGGCGGTCCTTCACAGGTTGTTCAATTCAATGTTTCAATAACCAGCACAGTGTTTATTGTGTTTCAGATTGCTCACTTTTAGGTTCCCTTTCAACCAGCAGAATTGCTGATGTGCTGTGTCGACATTGCAGTTGAGCGTGTGTTAATGTTTTGCACCCAGCTGCTGAAGAAACGCTCACTTGCAAGGGTGACACAGCTCAGAATATGGGAACATGGTGGATTATTCGTGCCAACTCCGAGACTGTGCCAGATTCCCTAGGCATACGCAGCTGAAGGCAGAATGCCAAGGGAATCTGGCACGGCCTCCAATTTGGCACACAAATTACTCACTCACATATCCTAAACAAACTAGCAAAGCTGATGTGATGTGTCAACCTTGCAGTGCAGCGTGTGTTGACCTTATGTACTCAGCATGTGTTCATTTTAATTGTTATTATGTGTTCATTTTGTTATTATGTCTTGTTATTATGTGTTCATTTTGTTATTATGTCTTGTTATTATGTCTTCATTATGCTATTATGTTATTATGTGTTGACCTTCTGTATTGCATTCAGCGTGTGTTGACCTTCTGAACTGAGCTGCCTAAGACTCTGGCACGGCAGCCTCAGACTTGGCATAGGTCGCTTACTTCCCCACTGCTATGTCTCCAATCGACCAGCAACACATCTGTGCTGTGTTTTGGCATAGGTCGCTTACTTCCCCACTGCTATGTCTCCAATCGACCAGCAACACATCTGTGCTGTGTTGTCCCTTCTGTATTGCATTCAGCGTGTGTTGACCTTGCAGTTGAACTCCCCACTATGTCTCCAATCGACCAGCAACACATCTGTGCTGTATTGTCCTTGCAGTTGAACGCGTGTCCACTTTCTGTCGCCAGCTGCCAAGAGAGTCCGGTGCAGCTTCAAATCTGGCACAGGTGAGCAGCGTGTTACATTAATTCGCACTTGTATAGGCACTTCAAACTTGGCACAGGTGAGCAGCGTGTCACAGTGCACAGGTGAGCAGCGGTGGCACAGTGCACAGGTGAGCAGCGGTAGCACGGTGCACAGCGTGTCACAGTGCAGCTTCAAATCTGGCACAGGTGAGCAGCGTGTTACATTTGCACTTGCATAGGCAGCCTCAAATTTGGCACAGGTGAGCAGCGTGTTACATTAAATTCGCACTTGCATAGGCAGCTTCAAATCTGGCACAGGTGAGCAGCGTGTTACATTAAATTCGCACTTGCATAGGCAGCTTCAAACCTGGCACAGGTGAGCAGCGTGTTACATTAAATTCGCACTTGCATAGGCAGCATGCCATGTGAATCGGGAGGGTCCCGGTCATTGAATGACTTTTGTCGTTCAAATTGAGTGCTTCTTTTTTGTGCACTTTTCTCGACTGGTAAGATACTGTTATAGCTGGTTGCCTATGTATGATAATGATTTGACAAATCCAAGGCCTACCTTAAATAAGGACAGAACGGGCTATTCTGCTAGCGAGGAACATACATTTAAAGCGCCACGAGGCGGCTCTCCTCTTTGTACCCTCTCATTTCATTTGTTACTATGCTGATTGTCTTGCTAAACTTGTGCCGGCACGCTCTTTAAAAAAATCCAACTTGGGTCTGCATCTGAGAAATACCATGGGAGGTATTATTGCTTCATAGTCTTAATAGACTCAAAACTGGTTCACTTGCTGAACCTCCACGTTCATACATGTTACCAAATTAGATTGTACTTGGATTTTTTTATTATGCGCACACTCCTGCAAAACACTTTGGCATGCTAATTCATAAGTTTGACTTCAGAAGATGCCTGCATCAAAAGTGTTGTCAGGTTTTGCTCTCTGAGGAACCAATTACAGAATTACAGTGCACGACACTCACAACCTCTAAAATTCCTGCGAAGAGAGAGAGAGAGAGAGAGAGAGAGAGAGAGAGAGACTCACTTGCCTAATCAGTCGTGTGTGAACTCACACCCTGTGTTTACAGGTGGAAGGGATGATGGACGACGACCCATCCTCTGGCTTCCCTTCCCCAAGCTCAGGCCCCCACAGCCCTCCTCTCCACTCACTCACGCCGCTCAAAAAGGCGCAAGCCATCAACGCGCACAGGATCAGCGATGGCTGGCGTTCACCCGCTCTGTGCACTACATCGTTGCCGCTTCATTCTGCACCCACCACCTCATTCACCTCATCCACCGTCCCCTACCACAACGATCCCCCCTCTCCCAACACCGCTGTTGCCAAGCGTTTGAGCAAGCAGGACCAGGTTGCCCAGAACCTGAGTAAACCCAGCCCACAGGGGCGTGGTTTGAGCCTGTCCGGGGGAGGCAGCTTTTCATCCTCGAGTGGGTGTGGTTGTGCGTGTGGGTGCGTGTGTATTTGCTTGTATGGGAGTGGGTGCGTGTGTATCTGCGTGTGTGGATGTGGGTGTGGCTGTAGCTGTGGCTGTGGGTACGTATGGGTGTACGCGCTTACTGTAGGCTATACTAATAGCATATTGCCCAAGCTCGACATGCTGGCTTACGGTATGCGCATTGCATGCTCATGCGGCAAATGTGCAATCCTGCATCCTGACTTGCAAGCTCACAATTGATCGGAAATGAAACAGCAGCACCAATTGTGGAACAGAGCTCCCTCGATTGAGTTTTGGATTGGGCCAGACCTTACCTACCAGAGTACACGCCATCTATGCATGTGATAATAGTTTTGGATTGGGCCAGACCCGACCTACCAGCTCGGTCCATCCAACATTTCACTGTATCCTTGTGTATGGTTGTGACGGTCCATCCAACATTTCACTGTATTCTGTGTATGGTTGTGACGGTCCATCCAACATTTCACTGTATCCTTGTGTATGGTTGTGACAGCACCTGTTGTCCAGTTTGCCTGGTGCAGTTGCGCATGAGGAGGTGTCTTGTGTGTAATTGTGACGGCGTTTTTGTTAAGTGCGGCAGTGCGTGACAGCTGGTGCAGTTGTTGGTGAGAAGGTGTCTTGTGCGTGGTTGTTCCAGTGGCTTTTTGTTTGGTACAGCAATGATGACTGGTGCATTTGCCGGTGAGCAGGTGTCTTGCAATTGTGCGTGGTTGTTACAGTGGCTTTTTGTTTGGTACAATGACTTTGCAGGTGAGAAGGTGCTGGAGGGGGGATGGCCAAAAAGAGGGGATATCACCTTCGATCGGGTGAGCTGACCCAGTGACTGATAATTAGAACAGCACGCGCTTGCTGGGATGGATTAATTTTGAACCTGAAGATTTCGTAATGAAACCGGAAATGGCACCATTGACCATTGACCGCACACGCTTGCTCCGCGCAAATTTAAAATAGGATCGTGCTGCATAGAGAATTTTCCAGGGGTCGCAACCTGGAGTTCAACGTAAGGAACACATCGTTATTATTATCTTTTTGTGTGCTCGTAGGTGTGCCTGCGTTACTACCCTGGTGCTCCGCTAGCACTGAAATTAGTGTCATTTCACTTGAATGATGCTGACAAGGTGAGTAAAAGCTAGCACAAGGGACTGTTCTGTGCCGGCCTTGTCTGTTTAATTCAAGCGATTCCTCACGGGCTTTGTAAAAGACCTCAACACCAGAAGCTTAATTAATAGCGTGTTTCGACAGCGGTCAAATTGAATAGCGTGTTTTGACAGCGGTCAAATAGACGCTCGCGGCGAAACAAGAGGAAAAACATTCCCCAAGTAACTTTTCAAAAGGTAGGTCATAGAGCATCTGGTGATTTTGTAATTTCCAAAGCCTGTGAGCATCCACTTAACATGCCACTGTCTGCTTAGGAGCCACAAACAAGCTGCTGGTGTTGATGAAGCCCTTAACATAGCCTTTAGGCAGTCACTTAAACGGGAAACAGTTCATGCAAACAAATAAAAGCAGTCTCCTTTTTTTTTACTCTACTCACTTTGTCAGTGTCGTCATTCAAATGGAACGACACTAACTTCAGTGCCAGCGGACAGTGCACTGAAGCTAGTGTCGTTCCATTTGAATGACACTGACAAAGTGAATAGAGTGCAGAGGTAAAGTGTGAGTTAACTTCAGTTCTTTGCAAGCGGTGTCTGCCTGGTATTAAGTGGATGCTCACAGGCTTTGTTAAGTGCACCACCACTAGGAGCCAGGAGTCCTGTTTTTTGTTGTTGTGGCAGTATAAAAAAACCAGTGGCTCATTTTCGTTTAATAATGTGGGAAGAGACTTTGCTGCCTGCAAAGTTTTTTCCTTTTTTAGCGGATGCTTACAAGCATAAGAAATGATGCTGGGGCGACCCATTTGGCTTTGATGCTTATCTGCACTCACATGGAACAGTGCACATACAGAATTACAGGTTGCGAATACTTTTTACAGAGCCTGTGAGTGTTTGTGTGAGGAAATATGCAAAGGAGAAAGTGACGCACGTTTTCTTTTCCACCGTTTTTTTCCCAAAGAACGCTCGTGCCTAAGTGACCAACACCCCAATAGTATTAAGGATGGATTATTGTATGTGATGCCAAGCAGACATTTAGCCCATGCGTGCGGACATGGTCGGCTTGTATGCAGTAATGTCCACTATTCTAGCACGCGCACAGGTCGTTTTGGAAGTAATACCTGAAAGGAGCTGCCACCAAAAGTTCCAGTTCAGTTTGTTCTGTTCAAGGATTGGAAATCACTGTCAGTCACATCCACGTTCTCCATTATCGTCTGGCCAGGTTGGAGTGGTGGGACGGACTGGGAGTGGAAAGACCACACTCCTGATGGCCCTGTTTCGGATGTTTGAGCTGTCATATGGCAGGTATGGTGCAGGACAATGCCAATTCCTTGCATACGTATGGTGCAGGACAAAGAGAGGCGTGTTCAACAGTTTATTTTGCCAGCGATTCCTTGCATACGTATGGTGCAGGACAAAGAGAGGCGTGTTACGTACACATCCAACGAGTACTGAATCTACCAATACATAAATGTTAATGAAGGGAGCGCTTGTCACTGCACACTTAATTCTTTTGCTATGCCTGAATTTTTTATGCCGCGTGTGTTTATTATATTAGGGTGGCCACCTGATCGCGTAAATTTGTGGCAAACATACGTTATTTTTGTATTTTCAGTGCCTGAGATATATCTCAAATGTAATCATCTTTGAAACGTTGGAAAAGGGTAATTCGACAGATGCCATTTCTATGCTTCGTGCGATACATATATCCACGTAACAATCTTCTTTCACGCTGTTGCAGGATCTTGATCGACGGTGTCAACATCGCCGCAATGCCACTGCACGAGGTGTGTTCTTGCTTTCATAATTGATCGCTTTTAATGCTGTAAAGCGCAGTGGCTCAACGTCCTTGCTCACTCTTGTTTACCCACACCAGCACAGCAAGACAATCCAGAAACAGAGACTTCCGTTGTTGCACTCGATCTCAGATGCGCGCGCGCCTCGCCATCATACCACAAGAGCCGGTTATGTTCCAGGGGACGGTGCGCTCAAACCTGGACCCGTTCAACACGGTACGAAACAGAAAAAGAAAAAACTACGCAGGCAGTGAAAACCACTCCCCGCATTAATTAAGGAAAAGGAGCCACTTTGGTACCAAGTACCGTAAAGCTCCTCCACCAACACGGTAGACGAGATGTACCTTAAAATGCATGCAGCTACAAATGAATGCAACTCGCCTGCACGCTCCGGTGCTGGTTGGCCTCTATTACCAGATTCCTGCTTCCCTAACCCTGGCTAGTTTTCTTGCCCCTCGAACATGCTTCTGCCGCCTCCCCTTCCTTTTTGCGCAACATAAGAGTTCTTGCCCACCTCTGATCTCTGATCTCTATAGAGAATTCAAACAATACTACCAGCAACCCCATAACACATGAATAAAAAAATGTGTCTGACACACGTGATCTGCATTTGCACACGTACAACAATTGAGCAGCAATCGCCTTTATTAAAACGTACACTTCAATGGATTTTAACTACCTGCCTCACACCCTTGCAAATGCGCACATTCCCCACTCTCCTTTTCACGCATGCAGGTACCAGATTTTGAGCTGTGGCGTGCGCTTGATTTGGTGCATTTGCGGAATGCCGTGGCGGGGCTGCCAGGGGGGCTTGACGCTGCCGTGTCTCCGGGTGGCAGCAACTTTTCGCTCGGGCAGAAGCAGCTGGTGTGTATGTCAACTGTACTTCTGTGTGCGTTTACGCGCATGCGTGTGTATGTGTGTGTGCACGTGTGTGTGTGTGTGCGTATGTGTGTGTGTATATTAGAAAAAAACGGTTTTGATAATGGACGTATCTAGCAGCGTTGCAAGATTCAGCATTGTTGGAATCCTCACCTCTAAACTCCTTAGTTGGAATCCTTGCACAGATACAGTTCAGATATGGTGCATTCCAAAGTACACCATCAATTTATACACACAAATCACACTAACAATCAAGTGTGCATTGCTCTCACTGCTGGTAAAGAGCAAGAGCACAACGGTGCTGCTACTGGATGAAGCCAGTGCAGCTTCATTGCAGCAAACATGGCATGCTGTCTGCACAAACACACTTGTGTGCACGGAAACACTGTGCATAACGCATTTGCGAAGGTGTGAATAATGGCGCGCTGTGTGCTCAAGCGCACTAGCCACTTGTGTTCTCAAACATCATGAATACGCAGGTGTGCATGGCACGCTGTGTGCTCAAGCGCACAAAGGTGCTGCTGCTGGATGAGGCCACAGCAGCGATGGATCTCCACACGGATGCCTTGATCCAAGTGAGGCGTTGTAAATGGAAGAGGAAACACAGGCAGTTATAATTTTAGCCCTCACATTGACCCAGGGAAAAGTGCCACTTCAATGTTGCATTGGCATTGAAGCTAATATGACAGCTGCATTTGTTCCAGGCGTGGTGGGTAAGCTTGAGGTTGAAGTTGAAGTATGTGGTTTGGGGGGGCTTGCACATCATGAGTAGTTGCTGCTAGTTGTTGCTAATGCTGCAATTGGTAGGAAAATCCTAGAAATTGTTTTAATGCAGTATGGGGGGGCTTGCACGACATGAGTAGTTGTGGCCAATGCTGCAATTGGTAGGAAATTCCCAGGAATTGTCTAGCCTTTTTGCAACTTGCTCAATTTAATCTCACCATAAGGTCAAGCGCACATTTATGAGCTGTGCGCAATATCTTGCCGTGGCAAAAACGCTTCCCACTGACCTTGCAATTCATAAATCAAACGTGGCCTGATTCCTAACAGCCCTAAACTGATGAACAAATCATGTCAGTTGTAAATGGAGTGTTTCCTGATTTCTTTTTTGGTCAAAGAAATTGGAGCATATGTTTTAAACACACTTCCATCATCATTTCATCTGTGCCAATCGTAATCACACCATTCCTGTTTGCTTTCAGCAAACCATTCGATGTGTGTTTGCGGAGCGCACAACAGTGACCATCGCACATCGATTAGATACTATCATATACGCGAGCAAAGTGCTCGCTATGGCCGGGGGAGAATTGAAGGTGTGTGTAACAGAGTGTGTGTTTAGAAGCTTGAGGTATGTGTGTGCGTACGTGTGTGTATGCTTGTGTGCAAAAAAATTGCTTGCTTGCGTGTTTTGTGAGCGGGCGTGGGGGGGTAATGAACTGTGGGAGGGGTAATGAACTGTGGGAGAAGTCTGTTTGCTGCTTTTACTGTGCTAACTGGTTGTCTTTTTCATTAAGGTGCTTGCTATGGGCAAAGGAGAGGGTCTGTGCGTGTTTTTGTGCAGCAAACTAATGGTATGATTTTGCTTTGGGAGTACGTATGCATGGACATGTTGTTAGTGATAAGTGATCTGTCTGCTCACTTCTGTGCTGCAGAGGTTTAAGCCCGACAAACGTGGTGCGTGGCTTCTAAGTTCATTAACAATAAATATACATGTATATGCTGCTGTTAGCAAAAAACTTGTTAGTACCAGCCTGGCAGAAGTTGGCTTAGATCTTTAAACTGTTCTCACACCCTTTCAGTATGTGTGCCCTCTGCCTTCTCTTTTACCCTACGCGCCTTGCATGCATTGTACCTGACTCATTGTGACCAACCATGCATAAACACGTGCTTGCGCTTGCTTATGTGTATGTGTCTACGACAAAACGTCAATCTGCAGGAATGTGGAGCTCCAGTGGAGCTGCTGAAGAACCGCAGCTCCATGTTTTCTGGCCTAGTGGATGACACCGGCCCTGAAGCAGGTGTGAATAAAGAAAGCAATGATGAGATCAGAAACCGATGAGCAGATGCGTTAGCAATCCTGTCTTGAAGCATGTATACTTATTCACAAACTAAGAGGTGCACTAATCAGCCCCTGTGCCATGGGGAACCAAGCTCCAAGATCCAGACTCCTCCTGACCTTGCTAGACCTGAGGAGAAGCAAAATGTTCAGAAGGAATAGCTGCACACCCTGCTGTAGGTTTTGTAGAAAGCAAACGTGGATTGTGTCGCAGCATGCTTTAGTGTCGCAGCATGCTTTAGTGTTGCAGCATGCTTTAGTGTCGCAGCATGCTTTAGTGTCGCAGCATGCTTTAGTGTTGCAGCATGCTTTACTGTCGCAGCATGCTTTAGTGTCGTAGCATGCTTTTGTCGCAGCATGCTTTAGTGTCGCAGCATGCTTTAGTGTCGCAGCATGCTTTAGTCGCAGCATGCTTTTGTCGCAGCATGCTTTAATGTCGCAGCATGCTTTAGTGTCGCAGCATGCTTTAGTCGCAGCATGCTTTTGTCGCAGCATGCTTTAGTGTCGCAGCATGCTTTAGCGTCGCAGCATGCTTTAGTCGCAGCATGCTTTTGTCGCAGCATGCTTTAGTGTCGCAGCATGCTTTAGTGTCGCAGCATGCTTTAATGGCAGCATGCTTTTTTCGCAGCATGCTTTAGTCGCAGCATGCTTTTGTCACAGCATGCTTTAGTGTCGCAGCATGCTTATAAAAGTGCTTTTAACAAGAGCTCACGTTGGAAAGAGAAGGGTCGAGTTCAAAAGAATAGCAGTGTATAGTGAGGATACATTGCAAACTGCTGAGTACTCGCAGAAGTACTCTAGTTCTTGGAGGCGAGTGCAACCGAACGTTAGTTAGTACTCTCTTAGCACAGCTTGCGCTGTGCTAACCATCCTTTTTATGCTTGTTCCTTAGATAGTTGGCAGCTTAGTTTTAAGCCCTTGCTCTCCTTGACTTCAGCAACTTGCTGCCCTTGGCCTGTTCCTTCCTGTCTTGTGTAGTTCCAGTGTGTCTGTTTCTCCTGCCCCTTTTTGTGTGGCAAGCTCAGTTTTTTGTTGGCAGGTATGGGTGTCAACGGCCCAGATGCTTTTCTCGTTTCTCCGCTAGGAGGGCTTTGTTAGCCAGTTCAGTGTCTCTTTTGGTATTGGGCACAAGTGTAAAAATCCCCCTCCAGCAGTTCGGTGGACACGAGCCGGAATAGAACTGTTTGACTTTGTATTATTATTATTCTTGCCAAATGATACACAAAGGAGTTTTCTTTCTAAAAGTGATTAAATATGCGCATGCAGGAGCTGCTTTGAGACGAATGGCGGCCGAGGGGCCGAACGATTAGCGGAAGTGTAGATGTAATAGTAGTGGGGTGTATTATACTGTATTATTTAAAAGGTCATTAGCAGGCTGAGTTATGTATCCATACTATGCCAGTTGTACAACTAATTTACATCCGCTGATCTTCCGGCCCCTCGGCCGACAAAGCTTGGCAGGTAAATCAGCAGTCCACTTGCACGTTCCAAACGATTTCTTATTTCTCAATCTTCACCGTGTCCCTTTATAATATTTCATTAAACCTGCAGACCTCCTGGTCCCATTAAATTTTCCATTCCATTCTTTGGAAAGGTTGAATAATAGGAATTGATTCAGGCTACCTTTTTTAGAACAATGTGGGGAGTGGCTTCCACTTCCTGTGTATATTTTTCCGTTAAATTTCTGTAGAGAAAACACGTTGGCATGAGTCACATTACGTGGCTCTGTTTCCTTTGATAGATTTCAGTTTTGCATAATTGTTATGAGACAAGATAAATAGGCCATGTAGGTAAGGTAAGGTTACAAGGTTTACAAAAAAATGCTTCAGGGTTTACAGGGTTTACAGATAAGGCCTTCAGTCAAAGAGTGTGACTGCTAGCCTGCTCATAAAACGCATTAGTTCAATAAAATTAAACTTGTTATTGTTCTGGATCAAGAAAGCAAACACATCGTGAGGTCCTGATGGGGAAAACAGAGGTGCATATTTTCTGTGGAGAGAAATGACGTGGGGAGTGACGCAGCGGAACGAAAAGGACATGCTGCTCATCTTGGCCAGCGCCTCTGTAATAGTATAACTGATTATACATATACCATTACAGAGGGGGGTGATTGGGACTATCTCAAATTTTCCCCTTTTTGCACTGAGAAGCCAGTCCTTCTCTGCCCCCTCAGCTGATTGACACCATTTTTACTTTAAATGAACACTTGCATGGATGTGCATGTATTCTTCTAAACTGATGTTAGCGCAAATTGACAGGGGTTAAAGCTCATCCTGGCCACCCTGACCCTATTTGTTGGCTTTCTATAGGAAAACAGCACGTGTTCAGCCGGATCTTCAACCACTCCACTGTTGTATCTTTCATCACGTGTACCTGTTTCCTTTAAATTTCTGTATTATAAATTATAACAGATCATGTACCTTATCTAATCGTGATATAAATCATGATGCACCTTATAGATCATGTACCTTATCTAATGTATCTTTGTACCTTGATCTATGTGCACCTGTTGTATCTTTTATCACGTTACGTGGCTCCGTTTCCTTTGATGTATTTATGTTTTGCGGAATTGTTTTGACAAGACAGGTAGGCCATATAGGCTACAGAGGACTACAAGGTTGATGGCCGGCAGCCATGTATGTTAGGCTGATTATAGTCTTTTTGTGCTGGTCTTGGCGCCAACCAATTATTGGTCTCAGCCAGTGGAAAGTTACAAGGTTTACAAGAAAAGGCTTTCAGTCCTAGCGTGTGATTGCTAGTCTGCTCATAAAAAACATCAGTTAATGCAGAAAAAATAAGTTTGTTGTTATTCTGGTGCAAACAAAAGTAGAAAACGTCGTATGCGATTGCCTTTGAGAATAAGGACTCGTATCTCTTGAAGAGACGCTGTATGGGGGTGTGTGCAGTGGAAAATAGCATGCATGCTGTTCATCCTGGACATCAACATCAGCTTCAAACAAATCATAGGTAAGGGAAGACCTGTTGGGGGAGGACCTATTGGGGGAAACAAGATTACAAAGGTTTACAAGGCAGGTGTTCGAGTATCTGGTAGGCAAGCTTAGGAAGGTTTTTCCACCCTTGCTGGACAGAAGATGGGTGAATGGGGGTGAATGTAAGTGTTCATGTGGATTTCATGGCCATTTTGACTTTCCGCGGAGCATTTTGCCAAGGCGTCGGTGCACTTATTCCCTAGGATGCCAGCATGAGCTTTTACCTTATAAAGATAAATTGTGTGTTTAAATTTCTGGATGTGGTGTACAGTGGTTATGCGCTGGGGGTAGCGGATGCTGTTTTTTTATTTGTCATGGTGCCAGTCATGGTGCCATTTCATGGTGCCAGCACTGTTTGTTGACTTTGGTTGAGTTCGTTTCAAAGCAGCAATAATTACTGCCAGCTCGGATCTTTTGCTTCACGGTTTCGATGATGGTTGTGCCTCCAGGATTCACTGTTGTATTTTTGTTAGATTAAGGGTAGTGTACTCCTCCAGCTCCGATTGACTGATAGCTAATTTCTTTGTTTGTGAAACAACTCCCATCTGTGAAGCTGCTAAACAAATGATCCTTAAAGCAATTCAACAAGGTACACAGGGTGCATGCCTGCTAGCACAAGCAGATGTAGGCAGTCGTGAATTAATGGTACAACAAGGGCGTCATTCGCTCATTAGGGGAGACGCAGATAGGAATGATTTCAACCTGGCTCTTACCTTCCAATCTCAATGCACAACAGCGGCAGAAATTCAGCAAGCCAGATGCAAGCACAGTTACTTCGACTCAGCAACCACGCCCAAACCGAAACCCAACAAAAAAGTGCCAAACAAGGTCTGCCAATAATGCAAAAAGAGCTACCCGCCATAATAACCTAGTAGTAGAGGGCGACAGGTCAATCCATACCCCCTGGCTATGAAATCAAGACATACAATTAAACAAACGTGATATACATTTGATCGAAATTAAGTACCGTGTAGACACTTCCCCTACTCAACAAGCAGAAAAAAGGCACGAGAACAACATAAGCTGCCAATGCCTCGCTTACTCAAACACCCTGTAAAACCCTTCACACCATCCTACTAGGAGCAACAGGCACCATCTACAGCAGCCACACAACCCCCACAAACATCTGAGCAATGCTGCTCCTGGTGGTGTGTAGGCTTTTGCCTTCCATCCACCTGATCCCCACTGAACAGCTTCTCTTATTTTTATTCTCCAGGTTGGATGTTGTATGTCTCTGGAGTGTTGCCAGCGTTCACGTTGACTATTTTTTTGAGTCTTTTGGGAGCCTGTAGTTCTGCACTTCGGCTTGGCTCCACCAACTTCTGCAGCAAGCTGCAGTGTACTCTGCAGGTTTCAGCCGGTCTTGGCAAATACCCTTCCCCTCGAGGTTCAGAAAGAGATATTTCTATGCTGCCTGCGTTTTTGAAATTCCATGTTGCATCTAGTGATCAGTGTGAGTGTGGTGCTGCCTTCCGTGCAGTTTGGGAAGGTAGCGGTTGCCTCTAGGTTTTGCTGGTTGGAAGCAGCTGTGTGTTGAACTACTTGAGCGTGTACTTACTTATTGTCGTGAGGTGCACGCTTTTTTACTGTTCCAAGGATTTATTTGTGGCTGGCCGAGACCAGTCAGTAGCCGATCAGACAATCAACCTGGCTGAAGGTCAACCACTATTGTAACCAATACTTTTCCAAGACAGAACACCACATTTCCCCATCAATTCAGGCTGGATTGAGCGTTTCTAAGATCGTTCTTGCCTGACGCTTATTAAGATGTATGTCACTGCATATCAAATGATTGCGCGATCCGTTTCAAACCAAAAGCAGACAAATCATGTCAGGTCATGGCAGTTCTTTTACATCTTGAAGCAAGCCAACAAACAGGAGCTCGTCACAAAACAAAAAATTTAAATAAATGCAGGCAGTGGAACCACACACATCTAGTGAGGAAAAGTGCCCCATCGGTATTTCATCTCCTTTGCCAAATAAGTCAATCTCTTGGCAATTAATGCCAGTTGTGATGGGCAAGGGCACGTCTGTTCGAAAGGGAGGAAGCAGGAGGATCGACAAGTGATCAACGTCAGCGAGTTAGTGGGCCTGGAAAAGAATTGTCAGCCTAGTATACAAAAGCCACTTCTTTTCTGCTCCATTTTTTTGGCCGCCCTTTCTCCTCCCTCTCCCCGTTTCCTCCCTTCCCCTTCCCTGCCTTTCCAACGCGGCCACTGAGCTCCTTGCCACTTCTACTATCTCCACCTCCGTCAAAGCCATGATTCAACCCTTGTAATATAAATATCCTCCTGCTCCTCCTCCCCCCAATCCCATTTTTGCTGCTGCTGCTCTCACATTTTTTGCTACCCTTACCAACCTGACACTTGCTGCTATACCCAGACCCCGTATCTTCAGTATAGCCATAACTCTCCCCTTGCAGATCCGCCTCGTCAGTGCTACCCATCTCTGGCATGTTACCCTCAAAGATACTCCCACTACCTCGAAACCGCTCCCCTTTTGTGGCCCTCTTCTTGGGGCTTGCACCCTCACTTCGAAAAGCATTGCCACTAAAATATCCATCGTCACTTTTCTCTTCTACCTTACCAACAAATACACCACCTAAAAAATTGCGCTCACTCCTATCCCGCTCTTTACCATCCCTACTGCTGCTGATCCCGCCGCTGCCACTCTTGCTACTTCTGCTGTTGCTGTTGCTGCTGTTGCTGTTGCTGTTGCTGCTGCTGCAATCGCCCCTCTCCCTTTCTGATGGATGATTGCTGCCACTCTGATATCTGCTGCTGCTGTTGCTGCTGCTGCTGCTGCGGTCACTTTTCTCCCATCCTTCTCTGCCACCATCGAATGCTGCGTTACGTGCGTACGCGAGTACGTCCAGTGTGGCTTCAATCTGGGCGCCAAGCTGGGTGCGTGCTTCAATGGCTGCCTCAAGATCACTGTGCATGTGTGTGTGTGTATGTGTGTGTGTGTTTGTGTGTGTATGTGTTTGTGTGTGTGTGTGTTTATGTGTGTGTGTGTGTGTTTGTGTTTGTGTGTGTGTGTGTGTTGGTGTGCAAGCGCCTGTATATATGTATGAATGCCAGTGCATGTCCTAGCTGTGTACATGATTACTGTTGCCAAACGGGAAATGCTTGTTGTTATCATTGACTTAATACATCTGGAGCAAACGCAACATAACAGTTTTTTTAATCATGACCAGTCATTTCTTGAGTTCAGAAACAGCACATGACCGGACACCAGTTTATCGCAGCAGTTTGAAGAACTACGCAGGTAGTGACCCCCCCCCCCTATTAATTAAGGAGAGGAATCCTCTTAGGAACCGCATACGGAATAACTCCTTTACCGATTTAACGCAACAGTTTGACCCACCTAAATGTGAGGTCTGAAAGCAGTGTTTCACGCTCAAACTTGAAAATTAAAGATCTGCTGAAGTGCCAGCCCCCAAATTGCCCAATCTCAGTTCCATTTTTACTTTTTCACGTGAGGGAGTCTCTGGGCTCCTATTTGGCTTTGTTTTCTATTGTAGGAAGTTGCTCCACTCTCCCTGTGCCGCTTTTCTGCATGATCTGTCTTGTGGAATTGAGCAGGGCACCAAACGCATGCTTGAGCAGGGCTCGCACTGCCTGCACATTGTTTTTCTTGTATTGTGATCCATATTTCAGCAGTGAGGGCTCACACTCTCCCTGTGCCCCTTTTCTGCACATCGTCCATGGATCCACCGCCCCCCCTGAAAAAATTGAATATTCTATGGTCAAAATGTGCAACCGCCCCCCCCAAAATGAATATTTTACAGTTTTGTATTGCAACCGCCCCCCCTAAAATAATTATTTTACAGTTTTGCACTACAACCGCCCCCCCTTCGCTGAAACATCCCGACGGGTTATGAATGTGCAGCGGGTGCAGTCAGGGCTGGGATGGGGGTGCAGGGGCAGGAGCAGGCAGAGCTGGGACTGGGGGGTCAGGGAGTGCTGGGAAGGTGAGTGCGGGAATTCCTGCCCACTCATCAGAAGACTTTCTGACCACTCATCGCTCGCACTGCTCAAAAACACAATTCCGGCCACAGCCCCACAACCACCCCCTTAAGAAATAAACATATATTTTACCACCACCAGTCACTGCCCACACCAAAGAACAACAATTAGGGGGCAGTGATATACTTTCCGTATGGTAATCTATCTCGTGATAATTGATCTGTCTCGTGATAATTGAGCAGAACACCACACGCATGCTTGAGCAGGGCTCGCACTGGCTGCGCAGATTTTTCTGTTCGATCTTTTTCTAAGAGCCATACTCGAGCAGGGCACCAAACGCAAACACAAAATGCAAGGATTCAGGTTTTTGATGAGGTAGCGGGGCCCTGAGCCCATCACACCTGCAGCTATAACACACACACAAACACACACACACAAAGCCATCATTTAATGCATCGAGAGACCAACATAATCTGATTATATCAACTTCCTCTGTCTATGTGCTACACAAGTCTGGGTGCTCTGTCTATGTGCTACACAAGTCTGGGTGCTCTGTCCATGTGCTACACAAGTCTGGGTGCTCTGTCTATGTGCTACACAAGTCTGGGTGCTCTGTCTATGTGCTACACAAGTCTGGGTGCTCTGTCTATGTGCTACACAAGTCTGGGTGCTACACAAGAGTCTATTTGTAATCAAAAACAGGTGCGGACCTAATTATGGACGCTTGGCACTCTAAATCGATCGTTCCACACAATTGCGTGGCCATTTTTTTATTCCTTCCACACAATTGTGTAATCATTCTTTCATTCCTTCCACACAGTTGTACGGCCATTTTTTCATCCGTTCCACACAATTGCGCACCCATTTTCTCAAAGAAGGGTAGCGTGAATGGCACTCTAAATCCTTCAACACAAAGTGTGCATATGTTCTCATGGCGTGACTGGCACTCCAAAGCCTTCCACGCAAATGCGCACCCATTTTCTTCAAGGAAAATAGCGTGATTGGCATTCTAAATCTTTCCACACAAATGCGTAGCCAATTTCTCAAAGGAGGGTGGCATGAATGGCACCCTAAATCCTTCAACACACAAGTGTGCATATTTTCTCTAAGGTGGGTGGCGTGATTGGCACCCCAAAGCCTTCCACACAAATGCGTAGCCATTTTCTCAAAGGAGGGTGGCATGATTGGCATTCTAAATTCTTCCAAACATGCACACCAATTTCCTATCAGTGAAGTAGAATAATTGGCCTCCTAGCTGAAGCTGTAATATATAGGGTTGGCCAGAGCCATACATATAAGGTATATATACGGAATTTTGGCAGGGAAGTCACCAAATATACGGTCATATGCAATATATATATATATATACGGTTCTGGCCCGCCCTAGTAATAAACGTTGGGATTAGACTCACATATAGGACAGTGGCATCCTGTAAGCTAGCCACACGTAGAGGTCGAGAATGGAGTGCTGCTCCTCTAAGCTGCGCAACTCAACCTACAAGGTATATGGCAAGTCTGGGTTTCAAGCGCAAGGTGTTTGTAATTGTGTATGTTACGTAGAGTACGTGCGTATGTCACGTATGTACGTACAGTACGTGTGTATGTCACGTACAATACGTGTGTATGTCACGTACAGTACGTATGTATGTCACGTACAGTACGTGTGTATGTCACGTACAGTACGTGTGTTATGGCTACGTATACGAACATCAAACAATATATCCATGATTCACCTCCGGCAGGGAAATGTTATAATAATGTCAGAATACACAAACTCATAACGTGCCTGCAAACTCCATCCCAAACATAATATACACAAAAGAATAGTACACATGTTCATATTTGAGTTGGAATTTTTTTAACGTGTGACCGCTGTGATAAGATAAAAAATTGCTTGGATAAAAAATTGATCAATATTCCCCGTGTGACCGCCCTCTAACCCACGCACATAAATAACCCTCCTGTGGCGCTATGAGCGCCCTACCACAGCATGCACATCATGCACATCATGCACATCATGCACATAATAGGCCAACCAAGGTACACTGCAGCAACACAGCAGCAAGCAGCACGTGCACGTGCATAGCAGCATGCAGCAGCAGTACAGAGCTACACACACGGCGTTCGGCATCAAACAGCAAAAGCGTGACGCACCCACTGTTGCAAAAGCACACATCCACACACACTCACTGTTGCAAGCACACATGCACCGTCCAATTCACGTGCACGCACACACGCACACACCCACAAACACACACAGACACGCACACACACACACACACACACATGACGTTCGGCATGAAAGCAAGATCACGCGTGACGCACCCACTGTTGCAAAAACACACATCCACACACACTCACTGTTGCAAGCACACATGCACTGTCCAACTCATGCGCACGCACACAGACACAAACATACACACACACACAAACACACATACACAGACACGCACATACGTGTGCCCTAGCACACCATCCACACAACAGGCTACTCAAACGACACTGCAGCTGCACACTGCACAACATCAATCACCAAACATGTAAACTAAACAGCAGCAACATGGAATCAAGAAACAGCAAATACGCACACAGTGCCCCCATTGTTGCAAACACGCACATCCAACAACCCACACGCAAATGGGTGCAAACAACCAAACCCACACACACATGTCATCTGTTCATTATTAACCCTTCTGAAGCTTCAAGAAAAGTAAACAGACATCCTTACAAACCCAAAACTCCTCCTCAACCACCCCTTCCTTCTAAGCTTTCACACATGGATGCAATCATGCAATGTTTTAGTACCCAAAGGTTGCAAATATCCACCCACACGCGCCCCCGTGCTCCAACCCACACCCACACTCCCTTACTCACAACCCCACCTCAGCAGAGCTCTGTAAGCCATGGTGCTGGTTCCGTTGCTTGTGGCGCTGCCGCGGTTTTTGCCCCGGCTCGCTGCAGCTGCTGCTGCTGCTGCTGTCGCTGCCGCCATTGCTCCCACCATTTGAGAGAGCATTTTCCACCGAGCAAGAGAGGGTGCGTGAGGCAGCTGCACTAAGAGGCACCACTCCATCCTCCAGAAAGAGGGTGGTGAAGCGCAGCAGTGCAGATGCTGCATGGCAATGTGTGCTTTCAAATTTAGATCTGTGGGTCAGGAATGTGTGCGAGAAAGAGGGTGGTAAAACGCAGCAGTGCAGACGCTGCATGGTAGTGTGATTTCCAACTCAGAGCTGTGGGTCAGGAATGCGTGCGCCTTCTACTTCGCGCGGGCGTCAGGATTGCGTGTGTCTCGGCATTTATATGGTGCTGGTATTGGAAGCGGTGCTGCATGGCATGACTGTTCAAAATTGCGTGTGTCTTTGTGTTTAGGGTGCATGTAAAACAGACGAGTGCTTGAGGGTGCATGTAAGACACAGGAGTGTTTAAGGGTGTGCGTGTGAGGCACAGGAGTGTTTAAGGGTGCACGTAATACAGAGGAGTGTTTTGAGAGTGCATGTTAAACAGAGGAGTGTTTAAGGGTGTACGTGTAAGAAACAGCAGTGTTTGAGGGTGCACGTAAAACAGCGGAGTGTTTGAGGGTATGCAAAACAGAGGAGTGCTTGAGGGTGCATGTTAAAACAGAGGAGTGTTTAGGGGGGATGTAAGACATAGGAGTGTTTGAGGGTGCATGTTAAACAGAGGAGTGTTTAAGGGTGTGCGTGTAAGACACAGGAGTGTTTAAGGGTGCACGTAAAACAGCGGAGTGTTTGAGAATGCATGCAAAACAGAGGAGTGTTTAGGGGGGATGTAAAACAGAGGAGCCAACTTGTCGTATGCCTTGTGACGTGCAAATAAACAGTGCAAATAAACAGTGCAAATAAACAGTGCAAATAAGCAGCTTGGAATTAGAGATGGCCTTGCTTTCCTTTGCTGACAAATGAACAAACAACGCAGGGTGCTGCTCGTTGCAAGGTGGCTGTTCAATTCGTGATGTTTTGCGCTGTCCTTGAGATTGCTTGCAATTGCTGGTTCATGCATTTTGCTTGTACAAAGACCACAGTGTGTACGCATGTTCTCTAACCAATCTACAATGATGCAGACCCAGTTACAACCGCTTTATAGTAGAGGTGTGTTAATTCAACACACTTCCACTCACCCAGACTCAACAGTACCAGCAGCTCACACACACCCACACCCATACACATACACACACACACACACGCACACACGCACACACACACGCACGCACGCACGCACGCACGCACACACGCACGCACCTACGCACGCACGCACGCACGCACGCACGCACACACACACACACACACACACTCACACATTGAAAGGCGGAAAATTGGGAACAATCGTCACGGTAATATAGATATACACCGTAACATAGATACCGGAACATAGATAGACACCGTATCATAGATATACAGCTTATCATAGATATCGTACCATAGATACCGTACCATAGATACGGCAACACAGATAGACACCATACCATAGATAT